>Ga0302325_10029359_pt1 | contig 11361 bp, 9 predicted proteins | sample Palsa_T0_2_FD_201948 | JGI IMG/M metagenome (GOLD analysis project Ga0302325, IMG submission 201948) | Peat permafrost microbial communities from Stordalen Mire near Abisko, Sweden - Palsa_T0_2 | ecosystem: Environmental > Terrestrial > Soil > Palsa > Peat permafrost | place: Sweden: Abisko... | reverse complement strand
ACGCCGGGCTGCCGTTTGCCTCCTCGTTGTGCGGAAGCTGCACCGACGTCTGCCCGGTGAAAATCGACTTGCACCACCAGCTTCTCGTGTGGCGTCAGGAGTTAGGCGAGGCCGGCCTGACGCCCCTCTCCAAGCGCCTGACGGCGCGGCTGGGCAGCTTCGTCCTTCAGCGGCCCTGGCTGTACCGGCTTGTGGGCTGGCTTGGCCGGGCGGCCCTGCGCCGCCTTCCGCGGGCCCTCCTCTACCTGCCTCTCAACGCCTGGGGACGGCAGCGGGAGCTCCCGCCCGCCCCGGCGCGCAGCTTCCGCGCCCGATTCAAGAAGGCGCTTCGGTGAGTAGCCGCGAGCACATCCTGTCCGCCGTGCGGCGGGCCGCAGCGCCCGACGTCCCCCGTCCTTCCGCCTTTTCTGGCTGGCAGCGCTTCGAGGAGCCCCTGGCGCATTTCGCCCGCATGCTGGGCGAGGTGGGCGGCACGCTCGTCCGCGTCATTTCCGAGGACGCGCTCCGCGACTCCGTCGCCTCGCTGGAGGTGGTGGCCAAGGCCAAGAAGGTGGCCTCCCTCGTCCCGGAAGCGCACCCCGGCACGGTGCGCCTGGCCGGGGTGGAGGACCCGCACCAGCTAGCCTCGGTGGAGGTGGCCGTCCTCCGGGGGGCCTTCGGGGTGGCGGAGAATGGCGCGGTGTGGGTGCCCGGTGCGGCCCTGGGCGCGAGGCGGGCCCTTCTCTTCGTCTGCCAGCACCTGGTGCTGGTGGTGGACCCAGCCGACGTGGTGCCCACCCTGCACGAGGCCTACGCGCGCCTGCGCTTCGAAGGCCCGAATTTCGGCTGCTTCGTCGCCGGGCCATCCAAGACGGCGGACATCGAGCAGGCCCTCGTCATCGGCGCCCACGGCGCGCGCTCGGCGACGGTGTTTCTCGTCGGCTGAATTCTTTAGATTGCAAGTGAGACTCGACGATGGACCCGACCGTAGAATCCACGCTCATCGTTCTCGTCGTTGGCGTCGTCTGCTACCTCGCGGAGGCGTACCTCCGCCCCAAGCGGCCTCAGGCGCGGCCCGGGCGCTTTCTCGATGGGCGTCCCCTCAGCATCTCGGAGATGGACGAGATACTGACGAATGCCAGGGCGGGAAGACGTCCCGACGTCAAGTGCTGGACGGCCTCGCAGGGGATTCAATTCAAGGACTACGTCCAGGAGAAGACCCACACCCTCGACCCGAGGACCTGGAACGCCCTCCTCTGGGACGGCCAGCGACTCTCTGTCCGGTTTGCCCGCGGAGCCCAGGAGGCCGCGCTCCACGAGACCCAGTCGCAGCTTCACGAGGCGTACCTCAAGCTGCCCACGGTCATCGATGCGCAGCTCCAACTGCCCTCCCGTGTCCGGCTTGCGGACGGGACCACAGGCTATCCGGTGTTTGCTCAGCAGTCGTTGTCGAGCGCTGGGCATACTGCCCGCACGCTCTTTCACCTCTGGGCGCGAGCCTCCTATTCGGAGGCCTCGATGCTCGCTCATAGTTTGTTCCTGGTCTTGGTGCAGGTCAGGTACTTCGGTCTTCATCCAGAGGCCTACCTTCCAGACCTCGTGTCGGTGGGACAGCCCGGGCTCCTGATGCAGCGTGCTGGGGTGCGCGTGATGTTCGACGCGGTGGCCCCCGGCTTTTACCAGCGGCACTACCGCGAACTCCTTTTTCGAGGCGGCCGTGGCGGCTACAATTACGACAGGAGGTCCGCGACCTGGGTGCTCACGTATTTCCAGATTGCGCTCTACGGGCTCATCGACGCGGCCCTCAAACTCGACGCATTCGCCAAGCACCCGGGCGACGACGTCAATCGACCGAGGATTGACGAGGCCCTCAACTACCTCCGCGCCGTCCTGGACGGCACGTGGCGCGAGTTCCCCGAGAAGCAACCGCTGCTCCAGGCTGCATCGCCACTCATCGGCTGGACACCACCGCCGTCCTGAAGCGCCAGCGCACGGGCCGGGAGGGACGACGGACGCCGGCCGTGGGCGGCCACTTGCCGTCCTTCTCCAGCGTTTTCAGCGCTGCTCGTCCACCGCCGCTGGCGGGTGGTGCGAGAGCCCGACGGAAAACACCGCGGTGCTGGCCGCCAGGAGGCCGGCCGTGGCAAAGACAATCCCCAGTCCCAGAAGCCACCGCTTCTGGGTGAGGGCAGTGAGGCCGAAGAGGGCCAGGGAGAGGGAGAAGGCCGCCTCGGCGATGGCGAAGCGCTCGGCCCGGCTCTGAAGCAGCGTCCGGCGGGACTCCAGCGTCTCGGCCTGCCTCTGGATGACGGACTTCTCCTTGTCGTAGCGCTCGACGTCGGCCTGGTAGTGCGAGAGCCGGGACTTCAGCACCGCGGCATTGCCCGGGGTGAGCTCCCCTTGGGCCTCGAGCAGCTCGCGCGAATTCTCCGCCAGGTGCTGCTTGGTGCTCTTGGCCTGGAAGTAGGCCCAGGCGTTGTTGACCTCGCTGGCGGTGAGGTTCATCTCCTGCACCACCTCGCTTCCGACGATGTTGGTGAGCGCCATGATGGTGGCGGCGATGGCCACCGCCACCCCCACCTTGCTGTTGAGGCTGTGCGGCGGCGCATGGCCGTGTTCCGTCGCCTCGTGGATGCTTTCCGCCAGCTCAGCCATGGTGCTCCTTGCAAAGGAGTGAAGCCTAGCCCGAGCGCCGCCGCGCCGGGCTTCCTCAAACGCTTCAGAGGGGGATGTTGCCGTGCTTGCGCGGCAGGTTCTCCTGCTGCTTGTCCTTCAGCATCTCCAGGGCGCGGATGAGCTTCTCGCGTGTCTGCTCCGGCCGGATGACTTCGTCGATGTAGCCGAGCTCAGCGGCCTTGTAGGGGTTGGCGAACTTCTCCCGGTACTCGGTCACCAGGCGCGCCCGCTCCGCGTCGGGGTCCTTGGCATTCTGAAGCTCGTTGCGAAACACAATGTTGACCGCCCCCTCCGGGCCCATGACTGCAATTTCCGCGGTGGGGTAGGCGTAGTTGATGTCGGCGCGGATGTGCTTACTGGCCATGACGTCGTAGGCCCCGCCATAGGCCTTGCGGGTGATGACCGTCACCTTGGGCACCGTGGCCTCGGCGAAGGCATAGAGCAGCTTCGCGCCGTGCGTAATGATGCCGCCCCACTCCTGCGCCGTCCCGGGGAGGAAGCCCGGCACGTCGACGAAGGTGACGAGGGGGATGTTGAAGCAGTCGCAGAAGCGCACGAAGCGCGCCGCCTTCACGCTGGCCGCGATGTCCAGGACGCCGGCCAGGAAGGCTGGCTGGTTGGCCACCACCCCCACGCTTCGGCCATTCAGCCGGGCAAAGCCCACCACAATATTCTTCGCGTGGTGCTCGGCCACCTCGAAGAAGTGCCGGTGGTCCACCACGGCGCGGAGGATGTCCTTGATGTCGTAGGGCTTGTTGGGGTTGGCCGGGACGACGTCCTTCAAGGCTTCGTCCGCGCGAAACGGGTCATCGTCGCAGGGCAACAGCGGCGGGTCCTCGGCGTTGTTGGAGGGCAAATACGAGAGCAGCTCGCGGGTGAGGAGGATGGCGGCCTGCTCATTCTCCGCGGCGAAGTGCGCCACGCCGGACTTCTGGTTGTGGGCCAGCGCGCCCCCCAGCTCCTCCTTGGAGACTTCCTCGTGCGTCACCGTCCGGATGACTTCCGGCCCGGTGATGAACATGTAGCTCGTGTCCTTCACCATGAGGATGAAGTCGGTGATGGCCGGCGAGTACACGGCGCCGCCGGCGCAGGGGCCGAGGATGAGGGACAGCTGGGGCACGACGCCGCTGGCTAGGGTGTTGCGCAGAAAAATGTCGGCATACCCGGCCAGGCTCTCCACGCCCTCCTGGATGCGGGCGCCACCCGAGTCGTTGAGGCCCACCACCGGGGCCCCCACCCGGGTGGCCAGGTCCATCACCTTGCAGATTTTCTGGGCATAGGCGCCGCTCAGCGAGCCGCCGAAGACGGTGAAGTCCTGGGCGAAGACGAAGAGCTGCCGTCCGTCCACCTTCCCGTAGCCCGTCACCACCCCGTCCCCGAGGACTTTGCGCTCCCCCATGCCGAAGTCACTGCTGCGGTGGGTGACGAACTTGTCGAGCTCGACGAAGCTGCCCTCGTCGAGGAGGAGGTCCAGCCGCTCGCGCGCCGTCAGCTTTCCGGCCTCGTGCTGCTTGGCGATGCGCTCCTGGCCGCCGCCCAGCTCCGCCGCTTGCTCCAGCGCCTCGAGCCGCTTGCGTAAACCGTCTCCGCCGCCATCCGAAGGTGCGTCCATGGGCCCCTTTTTCGCCTCGGCCCGCCTCTCTAGCAGATGGGCTGCGCAGGAGGACCCCTGGAAGCCCCAAACCTTTTGGAAGGCTCCGAAAAGGGGCCGAAGCGGCCGCGTCCCACATTGCCAAGGAGGGCGAGGGCTGTGCGAGACTCGAAGGCCGTCGGGCAGAAGGGGCCAAAACCCTCCGACGCTGGGCCAGAGGAGACGGGGTGAGGCAACGCGCGCTCCTCCTCCAGAAGAGAAACCGACGGGCCGCCGGGGCCCGCCGCCGCAAACACCCGAGGAAAGGGTGTGCCGCCTTCATGAGACTCGGAGCGTCCGCGTGCACCGCCGTGCTGTTGCTCTCTGCCCCGGCCCTGGCCCAGGTGACGGCGGCGCTCTCTGACCCGGCCGTCCTCGCCGCGGGCAGTCCGCCAAGCGTGACGGTGGTGCCACCCGCCCCTCTTTCCGCGCCTGTCCGGCTGAGCCTCGAGGCCGGAGCGGGCCTTCTGGGGGGCGCCGCGGTGGGCGTCTTCAGCGAATGGGCCTTCTCAGGCCTTCTCGGGACGCAAAACAACACCACCCAGACGCAGCGCTTCACGTCCCTCTTTGGCGCGCCCCTGGGCGTGGCGGTGGGTGCGCCCCTGGCGGTGTCCCTCACCGGCTACACCCTCAACGAGCACGGAAGCTTCCTCGTCAGCTGGCTCTCCAGCATGGCGGGGCTGGCCGTGGGGGGCTCGCTCTACCTCACCGCCAGTGGACTCAGTAACTCGCAGGCGGCCAAGGCCACCTACGCCTTGCCCCTCCTCCTCCCGGTGCTGGGGGCGGTGCTGGGCTACGAGCTCTCCGCCCGGGCGGCGGACACGCCCAAGCCGGCCGGGCCCGCCATCGTCCCCTCCCTCTTCCTGTCTCCCAATGGAGGAGGCGGAGCGGTGGCCGGGCGGTTTTGAAGTGAATGCCCGCCACTTCCCGGGGTGGGGCTCTGTCGCGAAAACTCCCTGGCCCCTGGCCCCAGGAAGGGTGAGCGGGACCTGGGAGGGGCTGCCGGCACCGTGAGGACTGCGCTGGAGGCTCTGACTGAGCCGGGGAAGGCGGCCTCTCCTTGCCGGGCCTTCTACAAAACGGTAGATTTCTCAATGGGAGTCAAAAGTGGCAAAGGTAACGCAGATTTCAGCTCAGATTTCGCCGACGACGCGCGTGCGCATGGAGAAACACGTTCGCCAGACAGGCATCAAGAAGGGTCATCTGGTCGAGCAGGCGCTACTCCACCATCTTCAGGCCCTGGACGAGCTCCCAGCGGAGTTGATTATCCATCCACGCATCGTGGTGACGCGGAAGACCGCTGAGAAGCTACTCCGGTCGGGTAACTCGGCTAAGCCGACGCCTGCACTCCGCGACCTCATGCGCGATGGAGATTAGGGCGCTCCGCCCGAGCGACAATCGCTCAGCCTTTGAATCTGGGGACGAGACTCTTGACCGTTTTTTCCACCGCTTCGCGGGGCAGAATCAGTTCCGCCACCACCTCGGCGTGACGTACGTGGCTGTCGACGGCGGTCGCATCCTCGGGTTCGCAACCGTGGCGCCGCGGCACATCGACGTCGAGGACTTGCCCAACCCGGCACGAAAGAAGCTGCCCCGCTACCCGGTGCCGGTCCTCGGGCTTGCGAGGCTCGCGGTGGACACGTCCGCGCGAGGCGTCGGCGTCGGGGCGCAGTTGCTTCGCTTCGTCAACAAGCTCGCGGCGAAGCTTGCCGACGACGTCGGCTGCGCCGGTGTGGTTGTCGATGCCAAACCGGGGGCGGTGGACTTCTACGCGCGATACGGTTTCACGCCCTTCGAGCAGCTCGAGGGCCAGTCGGACGCGCGTCCACGGCCGACTCCCATGTGGTTGCCCATCCAGGCGATTCAGGCTGCGAGCGAGCCGGCGCAGTAGACGACCCATTCTTTGGAAGCTGGCGGCAGGCCTACCGTTGCCATCCAGCCGGCGCCGGCGTGCACTCCAGAACTCCTCCGTCATGTTCAGGAAAGACTCCACCCCTTTTGCCGGCGGGGAGGGATTTGACTCATGAGATGGTGTTGCTGGACGGCCTTCTGCTGCTGCTTCGTCCTGAACGACGCGTGGCCTCCTGGCGCGGCCGCTTCCTCGTCTCACCCCGTCTTGGACGGAGGCCCTTCTGGAAGGCGCGTCTTGTAGAGGGCCGCTCCAGCGCTGAGCCACAGCGTGGCGCCGACGGAGAGGCCCAATAGCCGGAGACGAAGGGAAGGGTCCACCGGCAGAAGGGCGCACCCCACCGCCAGCAGCACCATGACGCCTCCCGTCCAGGAGTAGAGCGGGACAGAAAACACGCGGGCCAGGGGCAGGAAGTGCAGGCCCACCACCAGGGCGGTGAAGAAGGGGATGAGCAGCCCAAGCCCCAGCCCGGACAGCACCGCCGCGCCGACGCCGATGAGCGCCCCCTCGACGCCGAAAATGACGCCGAAGACGACGCCCGAGGCGCGTCCCTTCCGGGCGGCCTCCGCATCGTCCGGGTTGGGGGCACGCGCCGCGGCGAGGAAGCGCCACACCGAGGCAAGGGCCAGCCCGACCGCGACAAGCACCGCCAGCAAGAGAAGGCCCGGAGGCCTCCCTGCCCACACCAAGAGGACGACGAAGACCCAGAAGCTGCCGAAGCCGGTGAGGATGAGGGCGCCGGCAGCCAGTCCCCGGAGGCGGTCAGTGGTGAGTGCAGGCTGCATGCTGGCCTCTACTCGAGCGGCTTCAACCGCGGGTCCGGAAGCATGAGCTCCCAGCGGTGCACGGCGACTTCGCGCTGCGACTCGGGCGCGTCGGGCGAGTACCCAAGCGTCTCGCCCAGGGCAGTCGACAGCTCCTCGGCCGCCGCGCGCCGCACGGCGACGTCCGGGTGCCGAAGCGCCGCCAGGAGCCACTGGGGCCGCGTGCGGCGGCGGTTTTCCGCCCACCACGCCACCCACGCCCGCCGCGTCGTGCCGTAGGAGGCGCGGGTGATTTCTCCCAGCGCCTCGGCCGCCGCCGTTGCGCAGAGCACGTCGTCGCTGCCGGTGAGGCCGATGAGGCCCTCCACCGCCTGCCTGTCGCGGAGCGCCCCCAGCGCCCGGGCGGCCAGAATTCGGCGCATGGGGTCCCTCGCCGCGAGCTCCTGGCGCAGGGAGGGCATGGCGGCCTCGAAGCGCGCCAGCCGCCGCAGGGCACGGGCGGCGATGCGCGCCGCCGAGGACAGCTCCGGCACGAGGTCGAAGAGGCCACGCAGGACGCCTGGCACCACCTCCGGGAAGACGAGGTTGCCGGCGGTGAGAAGCGCGAAGTAGCGGGTGTCGGCCGAGGGCGCGTCCAACAGCGCCGCCAAGGCGCTCGCTCCGGGGCGGCCGAGGCGCGCCAGTGCCCCGGGGATGGGGCCGAGCTCGTCCGCCTCGGGGAGCTCCTCCACCTGGGCACGACTCCACGCGGTGGGGCCGGGGAAGGCATGGGCGAGAATGCGGGACGCGGGCTCGGGCGTCCGGGCCAGCTCCGCCATGGCCCGGGCGCGCTCCGCGGGCTCCGTCCCCAGAAGCCGCGACAGGAGGGGCTGAAAGTCCGGCGGGGGCCTGTCCCCCTCGGCCTTCGCCGGCGCGGGGCGACTGGGCGAGCGCCCGAGGCTGTCCGGCACTGCCCGGGCGGAGGGCGCCCACCCGAAGCCGCGTCCGACGAGGGACGCGCCGCGGGCTGGGGCCTCCTTGGCCGCGGCCTCGGCGGCGGGCGGCGGGGCCGGGCGCGCCGGGGCGGCCAGCTGACGGCGCAGCACGAGGAGCTCGGAGAAGGCCCCGGACAGCTCCTGGCAGAAGAGACGGAAGTCCGAGAGTCGCCGCTGGCTGACGGGCGTCCCGGCCCTGTCCCCGTAAATGAGGGCCACCAGCCGCCCCTTCACCTGCACCGGGTGGAGGAAGACGGTGCGGGGGGCCCGCCGCAGCTTGGCGAGGACGTCGCGGGTGACGTCGTCGTTGGGCACCGGGCCCGCGTAGGCAGCGTGGGCCAGAGCCACCGTCCGGAAGAGGCTGGGCACGTCCATGGGCACCGACAGCTGCTGCAGCCGTTGCTTGTCCGCCCCGTCCCCGAGCGCGTCCCAGCCCACGGCCTTCCCGTGCACCACCGCGAAGGCCGCCAGGTAGTCGAATGTCCGGCGCCCGTAGCGCAGGGCGACGTCCTTGATGCCGTCCCTGTCCGACGTCACCGCGCGCAGCGCGGTGCGCGCCTCCTCCAGCGTCCACTCCACCACCGCCTCGCGGGGCTTGGCCGGCGCCGCAGGCGCGGACAGCGGAAAGCCACTCGTCCCCAGCATGGGGAAGTCGCGTTGCGTCTTGAGGCGCTCCGGCCCCTTCGGCCCAGGGGAGGCCACCGGGGAGGCCGCCACCTCGGCCCGCGCCGTCTCCTTCTGCGCCGCGGCCACGGCCAAGGCCTCGGCGCCGAAGAGGTCCTTCGCCAGAAGCTCCTCCAGCGTCAGCCCCTCATCGAGGCCCACCGAGGAGGGGGGCCCGGCCACCGGTGGTGGCGGCAGGGGCCGGTGGGGCTCGAGCGCGGCCAGCACCGCGGCCTCGCGCGCCGGAAGGGGAAGGCCGTACAACACCTGTCGCCAGTCGCGCACCCGCGCCGAGACGGCCACCCAGGGGACAATCTGCCGGTGCCGCAGGGCCCCCAGCGCCTTGAGCTCGAGCTGCGGCACGGGAAACGCCGAGGCGACGTGCAGTGTCGTCTCCTCGGTGGAGACGGGGACGATGTCCAAGCGCTCGGCAATGTCCGCCGCCAGCTCCTGGGCCATGGCGACGTTGGGCTCGTAGTCCCCGAGGTGCAGCGGCTGGACGTCGGCGGCCTCGGCCAGGGCGGAGAGGAGCTCCTTCTCCGAGAGGCCGCCGAGCTCGAGGAGGACGGTGTCCAGCTGTCCGCCGCCCAGCGCATGGTCCCTGATGGCCTCGGCCATTCTCTCCTCGGAGAGAAGCCCGCGGGCCATGAGGACGTCTTCGAGGCGCGCCGTCATTGCGCCAAGCGCTCCGCTTGCCCCTAGCCCGGCCGGACGACGAAGGTGCGCGTCAGCTTGTCGTGCAGCGTCTGACCGCGTCGGTCAAAGAGGGAAAGCCAGAAGCCCGCCAGGCACAGCCCGAAGGAGACGAGGCCGAGGAGGGCGCGGGCCACGGCCCTTTCTGGCGCCGGCGCCACACCACGCCTGTCGACGAGGCGGGTGCCGAAAAGCCACCGCCCGGGGCTTCGGCCTCCCCAGAGGAAGCCAAAGACGGACGAGTAGACGACGGCCAGGAGTGCCCCCAGGGCCATGGCGAAGGGCAGGACGCCGCCCACCACGTGCAGGCGGGCGACGAGCCCGTCCAGCCCGGGAAGCTGCGGGCCGCGGATGCCGGCCGGAGGGACGATGAGCAACGCGAGCTCGAGGAAGAGGGCCAGGACGCCAAAGACGATGGCCGTGTCCAGAAGGAGTGCCCCGGCCCGTCGCCACAAGGACGCCGGCCGGGCGCGCACCTCGCGCACAAGCGGCGCGGACACGCTCATCTCGGGGAGCGCGTCGAGCTCCTCGGCCAGGGACGAGGGCACAGCGTCCGCGGCCGAAGCCCGTCCAGCGTCGGTGACGGACGGCGAGGCCACGGCCGGGACAGCCGCCGCGGCAGAAGCAGCCGGGCTCGGCGGCGCGGAAGCCACGGCAGGCGCTGAAACAAGCGGCCGCGCGGCGGGTGCAGCGACAGGAAGCGCGGCCGCGGGTGGCGGCACCGTCAAAGGCCTGGCGGCTGCAGGAGGTGGCGCGGCGAGGAAAGCCGAGGCCGGCGCGCGGACGGTCGCGCCTGGGGCTGGCTCGGTCCTGGGAGGAGATGCGGAGGGAGGAGGTGCGGCCGCCGTGGTGGCCGTTGCAGCTGTCGAGACGGACGGCTGCGCAACGGGTGCGCGCGGTGGGGCCGCCATCGCCGGGCCGACGTCTGGGCGATGGCCGCCCGCCGCGGCGGGCATGGGCGGCGTGGTGACGGCCGACGAAGGCATTCCCTGGGGTAGGGTGGTGGCGCGGGCGGTGACACCGGCCGCGCCGGGCTTGGGCGGCGTGGCCGTCGCCGGAGGCTGGCCCAGAAGCGCCGCCTCGCGCTTGTACTGCGGGTCCGTCTGCTCCCAGGCCGCCGGGGAGAGTCCCGGCGGACGAGGGCGCGGGAGCGCGACACTCGGCGTCTCCACGGGCGCAGGGACGTCGGGAAGCAGCTCCGTGCGCGTGGGCTTCTCGGCCTCTCCCGGAGGCGGAAGGCCAACCAAGACTTCGCGCGAGCGCCGTGCGTCCGTCGGCGTCCCACCCGGCGGGGTGGGCGTGCGGGACGCCGTCCCCGAGAGGGGGGCCGCGCCGGGCGCGCTGCGAAAGCCACTGCCCGGCGACGGGGCCAACGGCCGCGAAGGCGCAAGCGGTGGAGTCACGCGGGCCGTGGGCGGGGCATTCCCGGTGCTTGCCGGACGCGTGCTGGGCTGGGCCGGAGTGCTTTGGAGGAGGGCCGGCGCGCGCGGCGGAGGAAGGCTGCCAGCGGGGGCCGCCGGGGCCGCCGGGGTGACGGGCCGCGGGGCACCTGTCGGCGGAAAGAGGCTACTGACGGCGAAGGGCCACGTGCCGCCACTCGGGCCAGTGGGCTGCGGAAAGGGGGCGACGGGCTCGGGGCGCTCCGGCGCGCGCGGGGCGCCGGCCAGAATGCGCTCGAGCGGAGTCGCTTCCCGGGTGCCCGGGGTGGCCGGGGTGCGGGGGGCCGCAGCGGGCGGCGTCCCGGGCAGGGTGAAGTGGCGCGCTGGCCCGGGGTGGCTGGGGGGCACCTGGGCGGCGGGAGGGGCGGCGACGGGACGGGTGAAGCCGGCGGTGGGTAGAGGCCCCGGAAGCTTGGGCGCTGCTGTGTCCGGTGGCCCGAGTTGAAAGCTGGCCTGCCGCGAAGGCGAGCGACGGTCCAGCGGCAAGTCGCGCGACAGGAGGGCCGGTGGACGCGGCGGGGCCTTGGCCTCACTGGCGCACGTCGGGCAGTCGCCCCACAGGGGCAGCTCCGCCCCACACTTCAAACACTTAGACACGGCCGGGCATGAAAGGCGGAATGGGCGTCGGACGCAA
>Ga0302325_10029358_pt1 | contig 11361 bp, 7 predicted proteins | sample Palsa_T0_2_FD_201948 | JGI IMG/M metagenome (GOLD analysis project Ga0302325, IMG submission 201948) | Peat permafrost microbial communities from Stordalen Mire near Abisko, Sweden - Palsa_T0_2 | ecosystem: Environmental > Terrestrial > Soil > Palsa > Peat permafrost | place: Sweden: Abisko... | reverse complement strand
CTGAAGTGAGTTCCGGCAATCACTCCGGCGAGACCAATTCCTCGCGTGCCGCGGCCATCCAGCCTGCGCCGTCCGGAAGCGCCGGCTCTGCGGGCGCTCGAGCGCCTTCACTGATCCAGCGTGCCCGCGCTCGATTTCCGGCGATCGGCGAGATGGCGGAAGCAGCAACCCTGTTCTGCCTGACCGCGTTTTTCCTCTTCTATGGACTCGTCCCGATTTTCGGCGGTGACGGCCTCGGCCTGGTGGGCGCCGACGAGCCCCGCTATGCGCAGGTGGCGCGCGAAATGCTGGCGCGCCACGATTACGTCACGCCGGTGCTGTGGGGACATCCGTGGCTTGAGAAGCCCGCGCTTTACTACTGGCGCGCAATGTTCGCATTTCGCGAATTTGGCGTGCACGACTGGTCCGCGCGCCTGCCTTCAGCCAGCTTCGCCTTCATGCTGGTTGTGCTCATTTACCTGCACATCCGGCGATTCCGTAATGGAGGACAGCTCGACGCGGCGCTGATCACGGCATCCTGCGCGGCGATTCTCAGTTTTGCCCGCGGCGCTTCGACCGATATGCAGCTGGCTGCGCCGTTCGCGATCGGCATGCTCGGCTGGTACGCCTGGTACGAGACGAACAGCAAGTTCTGGCTCTTCGATATTTATTTTTTCGTGGGCGCAGCCACGCTGGCGAAAGGCCCCATCGCTCCCATCATGGCGCTGGTGATCATCGGAATCTTCGCGGGCCTGCGCCGTGAGTGGTCGCTGTTCCGACGAAGCCTGTGGTGGCCCGGCATCATGCTTTACTTCGCCATGGTGCTGCCGTGGTTCATCGCGGTGCAGCGGCGCAATCCGACCTTCCTCAAGATCTTCTTCCTGGAGCACAACCTCGAGCGGTATGCCACCAACCGCTTTGAGCATTACCACCCATTCTGGTATTACATACCGGTGATGCTGCTGGGGCTCACGCCCTGGGCTGTGATCGCAGTAACGGCGTTTGTCGACGCGGTCGGCGGATCGATCAACGAATGGCGGGTACGGCGCGCCAAAGTGCTCTACGTAGGTCACGGCCGCGCAGGAGACGCCTTTCCGGAGTTCCTGGTGCTGTGGGCGCTTGTGCCCATCGTTGTCTTTTCCTTCTCCGAATCGAAGCTGCCGGGATACATTTTGCCCGCCGTGCCGCCGCTCACCATTCTTGCCGGCGATTATCTCAATCGCATCCGCACCCACGGTCTCAAGCCATGGCTGTTAGGTCTGCACGCTGTGCTGACGGGCATCCTGAGCATGTTTGTTCTGCTGATGCCGCTGCACCTGCGCAATCCTGAGGCGGTGCCGCCGCGCGCGGCGATCGTTGCGGCCGGCATGGTGGGTGTCGCGTCGACGATCTTCATTCTGATCACGGTCGCGCGCTTCGGGCTGAAGCGGCTGCGCATCGCTACCATGACGCCGATGGTCATGCTGCTGTTCTACATGTTCGGTATCGGCCCTGTCTTTGGGATCGGTCCGCTACCCAACACCAAGCGCAACATCACGCTGATGGATATGACCTATTCTGCGCGTCCGCTGGCGCAGATCCTCGATCAGATCAGCCCGCCTCCCGCCATTACTGCGGTGTGGCGCGTGCGCAGGGATGTGCAGTACGGCCTTTCTTTTTACCGCAATCAGCGCGCCGTGAATTACGATGTTGGCATCACGGTGAGTGATCCGCCGGGCAACGCCGGTGCCGCTCCGCAAGGTGTGATGATCGATGAAGTGAAAGAAGGATCGTCGGCCGAGCAGATGGGCCTCAACAGACTTTTGGGCGACGATCTCGTAGCGGTGAACGGCCAGCCTGTCCTGAACGCGGCGGATTTCAACGCTATGAGGGCGGGATGGAAGCCCGGAGTCAAGCTGGAATTCGAGGTGATCGATCCCAGGATTCCGAACAAAGAGCCGCAGTTTGCAAGCGGCGCCATGCAGGATGGTGTTCCGGAGAAGCAGCATCTTTTGATCGTTCCGGGATCGTGCCTTTCCCAGGTTCCATGCGCAAGCGAGCTTCATCGAATATTGGCGGGGAGGCGATATGATCCGCTCTTCACCTATCCCGCTCAAAGCCTGGTCGTCTACGAGGTCATGGCCAGCGATTCAGGAACAGCAGTTCGCAGCCGGTGAGCAGTCCAACGCAGTTAGATTTGGCGCACGGGAAGGCGCCACGGCAGTCGTGCATCGATGAGTTCCGCCATCCAGTTCGAGCTGTTGGATCTGCGCCATTTCTCAGCGGGTAGTCTTCGCCCGCTGCTGGATGAAGAAAGCCGCGTCTGGAGCGAACGGCTGCACTGGGATTACCGCGGTTCCGCAGAACTTCTGCTGCAGTATCTGGATTCGCGCGTGCTGCCGGGTTACGTGGCGGTCGAAAACGGCCGGATCGTCGGCTATGTTTTCTGCGTTTACGAGGGACACAAGGCCGTCATTGGCGATGTCTTCGGTTTGCCTCGGGAATCCGGCGCTGATCCACAAACGACGCAGGAATCCGGCGGTCGGTCGGGCGGTGATCCGGGTATCGAGGTCCGCAGCGAGTTGCTGCTCCGCCTGCTCGAAATGCTGAAAAATACTCCGGGTGTAACTCGCATCGAGTCGCAGCTGTTGCTGCACCCGCATGGATCGCATCAGCAGCTCTTCGAAGACGCTGGTTTCGAGGTGCACGAGCGCATTTTCATGGAGTGGCCGCTGCAGCCGTCACTGATCGCGGCGCAGCAAGGTGCAGCGCCCTTCGCGCCGGGAGCCGAGGTTCGCCTGCCTCCGGGCATGGAGATGCGGCGCTGGGCGGAGAACGACCTGGGCGCAGCGTCGCGGCTGATCGCGTCGTCGTATGACGGACACCTGGATAGTCATATCAACGAGCAATACCGGAGCGCCGCCGGCTCGCAACGCTTCCTGCACAACATCGTGCGGTTTCCCGGCTGCGGCTATTTTGACGCGGAATCGTCGCTCGCCCTGATCGAGCGCGGAAGTTCCAATCTGGCGGGACTGTTGCTTTGTTCGCGCGTTCGCGACGATGTGGGACACGTTACCCAGATCTGCGTCGCGCCGCAGTATCGCGGCCAGGGATTGGGCCGGCTGCTGATGGTCGAGTGCGCGCACGTCCTGGCCAACCGCGGCTTCAGCCGCCTCACCCTCACGGTGACGTCGTCCAATCGCAAAGCGGTATCGCTCTACGAGTGGCTCGGCTTCCGGGCAACGCATCGCTTCGACGCCATGGTGTGGGACATCGGCGAAGGGGAGCGCGGGCGGAACTCCTGGAGCTGACTTTCTCCAGTCCACAGCAAAGAGTTTTCCGGGCCGCTAGCTCACAGCGGCCTGGTCCTCGTGCTCCGTCGTGGCGACCATGGAATGCAAGCCGGCTGCTTCGATCGTTGCAGCCACCATCGCGTTCATGCCCATGCAGGAATTCATCATCAGGTGGTAGAGTTTGCGGTCGTCCCACTCGCGCTGGTGAAAGCGGCGAATATATTCGGCGCGGCGGCGATCGGTGGCGATAATTTCGCGCTCGGCTTCTTTGGCGTGATCGGGGAATTTCTCCTCGAACCAGCGAATCTTCCGCGGCATGGAGGCGTAGACGAAGACGTGATACGCGCCCGGCGAGCGGGAGAGCACGCAGGCAGCGCCGCGGCCGAGGACGACGCAACTGCCCTTCGCGGCCTGCTCCTGCACATAGCTCTTAACGAACTCGGTCATCTGGCCACTGTCGAAAACCTTGGGATGCTCGGGAAGTTGCTCCAGCGAGCCGAGCCAAAAAGCTTTGCCGAAACGGTAGAACCAGGGGTCGATGCGCTCGTCGCAGCGTTTGACCAGCGTTGGCGCTACGCCTGCCTTCTGCGCCACGTCTTCGATAAGGCAGCTGTCGATCAGCTTCCATCCGAGACGGTTGGCGAGGTGATGCGCGTACTCCGCGCCCTGGCTGCCGTATTCGCGCTCCACCGTGATGACCTGAATCATGGCCTTACCTTCATTTGGACCGATACTTCCATTTTTTACCAGGTGTCGTCAAGGGACTTGCCACGCCGGATCTGACTGCACCGGAAAATGCAGGATTGATATGATGAGCGAGAAGGTGCAGTCGTTATGGCCAAGGTAGAAATTTCGTTACCCGACCAGCTCGCGGAAGAGGCTCAGCGCGCGGGGCTTTTGTCCTCTCCGCGCCTGGAGGAGTGGCTGCGAGAACAAATCCGGACGCAGCAGGTCAACGAGCTGTTTACGGGTATGGATCGCATGGCTGCAGTCCCTGACCCAGCTCCAATGTCGGCGGAGGAAGTTGCAGAGGAAATTGCCGCGATGCGGGCTGAGCGGCGTGCCAAAGCCGCACGCTGATGAAGCTGGTGCTGGACACAAATGTTGTCATCTCCGGGCTGTTATGGAGTGGCAATCCTCGACAGATACTCGATGCTGCAAGGGTGGGGCGTGTTGAGCTCTCCACGAGTCGTCCGCTCCTCGAAGAACTAACCACGGTCCTTGAACGGCGAAAATTCGAAGGGAAAATCACGGCTTCCGGCTTGCCAGTCGATGCCATCGTGGATCGCTATGCCGTATTGGCAAGATTGGTGAGGCCAGAGCCGACAAAACGGATCGTGGCCGATCCGGATGATGACGTGGTGATCGGAACAGCGCTGGCGGCCAAGGCGGATTGGATCGTGTCTGGCGACGGACATCTGCTCGAGTTGAGGGATTACCAGGGCATCAGGATTCTCGCAGCAGCTGACGCGCTCGTGTCACTCGTCTAATCCCGGAATTCCACTAGCGTTGCCCCGGCTCCGCCTTCGTTTTGTCCCGGTTCCGTGACGGTTGCGACCTGGGGATGGGTTTGCAGCCAGGCCCGCAGCGTGCGGCGCAGGACGCCCATCCCCGTGCCGTGAATGATGCGGATGCGCGGCAGGCCGGCCAGGAAGGCGCGGTCGAGGAATTTCTCAACGTCATCGCGCGCCTCATCGGCGGTCTTGCCGATGACGTTGATCTCGCTTGAGCCCATCTCCGGCTCGGCCACCTGAACAGTGATGCCGCTCCGTCGCGCCGCCTGAATTGGTGTTTGTTTGCCGGCTGAGGAGACCACCTCGGCAATCTCGTCGCGCGCGATGCGCATTTTCATCGCGCCCACGGCTACTTCGAAGGTCTTATCGTCGATCTGGCGCTGGATTGTGGCGTTTTTGCCCAGCGTCCGGAGCCGAACCGTGTCGCCCTCAGACACGTGGCGGACGATGTGGGGTTGCGCGTTCTGATCGCCGCGATCGGCTCCGGTGTGCTGCGCGACGATCGCAGTGTTGAAGCTCTCGGAGAACTCGCGGCGGAGGCGTGCGATGCGCTGTTCGGCTTGTTTGGAGAGCTTCTGTTGCGCAGCGCGGTCTTCGATGGCGCGCACCGTTTCGCGGATCTGGAATTCAAAATCCTTGAGCAGCGATTGCAGCTGGGCTTCGAGGTCTTTGACCTTGGCGCGCCACTCCTTCATGCCTTCGGATGCGAGGCGCGCGCGCTCCTGCGCCAGGTCCTGTTCGAGGCGGCGCACGCGGACCTGTTCCCTGGTGAGCGTGTCGAGTTGCTCGTGGAGGCTATCGAGGAAACGGGCGATGTCCTGGGTCTGTGTGCTGAGCCGTGCGCGCGCCGCGTCGATAATTTCCACGCTCAGTCCGAGCCGCTGCGCGATGTTGATGCCTGCCGATGTTCCTGGAACTCCCTGGCGCAGCTCGTAGGTTGGGGCGAGGGTCTTTTCGTCGAAGCCGACGGCGGCATTGACGGCTCCGGGCGCATTTTCTGCGTAGACCTTGAGCGAGGTGAGGTGGGTCGAGACGATGGACCAGGCACCGGCTTTCAGAAAATGCTCCGCGACAGCCACGGCCAGTGCTGCGCCCTCTTCGGGATCGGTCGCGGAACCCAACTCGTCGAGCAGGACCAGCGAGCGCGATGTCGCCTGTGCGGCGATGCGGTTAAGGTTCGTCACGTGCGCCGAGAAGGTCGACAGATCCTGCTCGATGGACTGCGCATCGCCGATGTCGGCCAGGAACGCGTCGAAGACCGGGGTGACGCATTCGTCGGCGGGAACGGGAACGCCGGCCTGAGCCATCATTGCGAGCAGGCCTGCTGTTTTGAGTGTCACGGTTTTGCCGCCGGTGTTGGGTCCGCTGATGATCAGCTGGCGGTCGACGCCGGCCAGGTCAAGGGACACCGGGACGATGCTTTTCGATTCGGCACGCAATCGCCGCTCCAGCAGCGGGTGCCGCGCGTTTTTCAGGCGAAACTCTGGCATGGCCTGCTCGGAGAATTGCGGCACAGAGCATTCGTACTGCTGGGCGAAGCGGGCGCGGGCCAGCAGCGTATCGGCTTCGGCCAGCACGGCCGCGCCGGAAAGGATTGGCGCAGCTACCTGCGCGATCTGGCGCGTCATGTGCAGGAAGATGCGGTGAATCTCCTCCTGCTCGTCTTCGAGCAGGCGCACCAGGTCGTTGTTGAGTTCGATGGTTTCGAGCGGCTCGACATAGACCGTCTGGCCGCTGGAACTGGCCCCGTGGACGACGCCTTGTACGCGCCGCTTCCACTCCGACTTGACCGGGATGACGAAGCGCTCGCCGCGAATCGTGATCAGCTCATCCTGCGCGGTGCCGCCTTCTGAAAAGCGTCGCAGTGCCGCTCGCAGGCTCTCTTCGATGGCGCGCTGTTGTCGCTCCATCTCGCGGCGAATCCGCCGCAGCTCGGGCGATGCATCGTCGGCCAGCGTTCCGTCGGGCAGAATCTTCTCCCGCATGGATTCGATGAGCGGACGCAGGCTCGTCGCCAGCAGTTCGCGCGACAGCTCCTTCAGCTCGGGCAGACGGTCCTGTGTATTCTGCGGCGGATTCCGCATCAGCTCGGCCCAGGAGGTGATTTCCTCGGCCAGCGCGATGACGGCTCGGAGTTCCGCCGACTCGAGCGCCACGCCCTCGATCCGCGCTTTGGCCAGCAAATCCGTCGGATCGAAGAGAGCCCGGAGCTGCGGCATGATGCCGGCGGCGACAAGCAGACGCATTTCCGCGACAAGGCGCTGCTGCCGTGCCACCCACTCGCGGTCCGTCGAGGACACGAGAGCAGCGATCCACGCGCGGCCCAGCGCCGACTGCGTGTAGCCGCCGAGGAACGCGACGAACTTGTCCCACTCGAGCGGCTGGCTCGGGGCGACGAGTCCCGGAATATCCGGCAGAAGCGGCATCTCCCCATTATCCTGCCTGCGGTGGATTGACACGCCCCGCCCGGGTCTGGTTTCCTCTATCCATGCTGCAGCAGCCCCAGATTCGCGCCGCCGTCGTCATCGCCATCGCGCGAATTACCGTTCCCATGTCGGAACTCGGGATCAGAGGAGCGGGCGGCTAAGGGAACCATCGCAGGCAACAGACACCAGCCATCGCGCTCCCGGCGCCGATGGCTTTTTCATTTTGGGCGTTATTGTGAAAGGAACGACCCCTTGCTGAATCCGACCGTCACACTCGAATCCATCCGCGCCGCACGCGAGCGTATTCGCGGCCACCTCTATCTCTCGCCCGCGCGTCACTCCGCTGGCTTGTCGGAGATGACGGGGCAGCAGGTTTTTCTAAAGCTCGACAACTTGCAGCGCACCGGAGCATTCAAGGAGCGCGGCGCGCTCAACAAGATTCTGACCCTCACGGACGAGGAGCGCCGCCGCGGCGTGATCGCAGCCAGCGCGGGCAACCATGCGCAGGCGGTTGCGTTTCATGCAACCCAGCACGGCATTCGCTCGCGCATTGTGATGCCATTGATGACGCCGCTGGTGAAGGTGGCGGCGACCACGAACTACGGCGCCGATGTGATCCTGCACGGCGCCGATTATGACGAGGCGTGCGCGGAGGCGATCCGCCAGGGCATAGCCGACGGCCTGACTTTCCTGCATCCCTTTGACGATGACGAGATCATTGCGGGGCAGGGAACCATTGGCTTGGAGTTGCTGGAGCAGGTGACGGACCTCGAGGCTGTGGTGGTTCCTATTGGCGGCGGCGGGCTGATTGGCGGCGTCGCCTGCGCGATCAAGGAGAGCCGTCCACACATCCGCCTAATCGGCGTCCAGACCGAGCGCCTGCCCTCGATGCTGCGTGCGCGGGAGGCCGGGCACCCGGTCACGATTCCCGCTGAGGCCACCATCGCCGACGGCATTGCTGTTCGCCGGGCTGGAACACGTACGGTTCCCCTCGTTATGAAATATGTCGACGAACTGGTGACCGTCGACGAGGAGGAGATCGCCAGCGCCATTCTTGTGCTGCTCGAACGCGAGAAGACCCTGGCCGAGGGGGCGGGGGCTGCGGCTCTGGCGGCGCTGCTCCAGGAGAAGACGAGCCTGAAAGATCAGCGCACTGCTGTCCTGGTTTGCGGCGGCAATATTGACGTCACGCTGCTCTCGAAGATCATCGAGCGCGGTTTGGTCAAGGACGGACGCTGGATCCGCATCCGGATTCACCTCACGGATCGGCCGGGTTCGCTGCATCATCTGACGAAGATCATTGCCGACCTGCGCGCTAATATCGTGCAGACCGCCTACGATCGTGCCTATTACGGCGTGAGCCTGGGAGACACGGTGATCGACTTTACCTTGGAAACTCGAGGGGCTGCTCACATCAAGGAGATCGCGCAGGCCTTGACGGAAGGCGGCTACCGGCACGAGCGAATCGGGTGAGGGTACAGGTTACAGGTGACAGGTTGCAGGTTACAGTTTTTGGGTGATGGCCCAGAGCATTTTGCTGATTTGTTCTGCTAGTTTGTCCGCCTGCGCTATCTGAGACGAATCGCCGAAGCCAAGATCACGCGCAATGATGAGTTGAGTTTGGATTTCAAGAACCGAACCACGCGCAATCCTGAGAAAATTGCGGTAATCAGTCCGGGTTCCGCGTCCCGAGCCCTCCGCGATGTTGCTCGCGATTGAGACACCCGCACGGCGCAATTGACCTGTCAGTCCGTAGAGTTCTTCGCGGGGAAACTGCTGCGTAAGGCGATACAGCAGGGACGCCAGCTCCCGGGCCCGTTGCCAGACAACAAGTTCATGGAATGATTGGGCCAGGGAGTTCTCCAGAGGAACCTAATTCGAGTGAAACAGGCACGGCTGGAATGGGCAAGAGGAGCCGGAGGAGTCAGGATTACGCAAGTCACCCGACACCGGAACCCGTCAAATCACGGAACCTGCAACCTGCAACCTGTGACCTGAAACCTGTTCCCTGTAACCTGTAACCTGTAACCTGCAATGGCTGACCAGCTCTATCTAAGTCTCTGGTATCCCAACTTCCGGCTCGAGGCGCTTCCCGTCGCGATCGAGAAGGTCATGGAGCAGTTCGCCGCTGTTGGCGGCTCGACCCGCGTCTCCGCTGCGACGGTCTACCCCATCTCGTGGAACGAAACGCCGGTTTGGCAGCGGGTGTATCGCAACGAGACGGACGACCAGGAATCGAGCCCCCGCGCCGTGATTGCCGCCGCCATGGAAATCGCCCACGAAGACTACGCCTGGGAATTCGAGCTGATTTGGGAGCTGTGGGTGCCCGAGGACAGCCCGGGGCTCGACACCATGTGGCGCCATGAGCCGCGCGTAGTGAAGGTGGTCGGTTTTGGGCCCCAGTTCGATGAGGGCGCTTACGAGACGAATGGCCACATCCGCATCGATTTCGGCGTCGATACGCCGTTCCTCTACGAAGACGTGGACCTGGACGAGGACGCCGTGGTCCGCGTAAAGGAGAACGTGGCCCGGCTGGTGGAGTTCACCAATCAGATCCAGAAAAACGGCGGCATTTCGACCCGGCTGCTGTGGTCGGAATCCGGCGAAAGTCTGGCCCGGAAGCTGATCGAACGCCTCCAGCAGGTGAATTGAGTCAGGTTCGGACATAAACGCCGGGCAATGTCGCCGAAGCGCGTTGGTTGGTTCTGCCAGCCAAATAATCGCCGGACAGCCGTAACCGAAAAGGCGCATACTAACGTCTAAGAGCAACAGGGCTACGTCCGCCCTGCAGGAGGGTCCGCCCATGCCCACCCCCAAAATTTCCGTTCACCTGCTCGTATGCGCCAGCCTGGCCCTTGCCGGCGGGTGCATGTATGCGCAGAACCCGGCGACCCCGAGTGCCCCTTCGACCCCGGCCGCGCAGACTACTCCCCAGACCTCGCCTCAGACCGCGCCTCAGGATCCTGCGTCGGCCCCCGCACAGCAGGCTGGGGGCATCGGTGCGCCCGCCCAGGCGGCTCCGGCGGCCAGCACCTCGGTTGCGGATAATTGCCCTGGCCCGGTCCTCCACCGCTCGGCGGACAAGGGTGGCGACATTTGCTCCAGCGGCGCTCCGCCGTCCAACGCGCCGGACTCTGACGATGCCTCGACGGCCACTGGCAAGCCCATCACCGATCCCAACGTCAACCCGTTCAAGCAGGCCGAACCGGACCAGAACGGCATGATGCCAGGCGTCAAAGGCGGCAGCATCGATGACGTGAGCGCCGTAGGAACGCGCAGTATAGGCGCACGCGGCATGGGCAACTGGTACTCGACCGAGGGCGAAATCAAAATGGGCAAGCAGTACGCCGACGAGATCGAGAAGAGCACGAAGTTCATCAACGATCCGGTGATCACGGAGTACGTCAACCGCATCGGTCAGAACATCGTCAAGAATTCCGACTGCAAGGTGCCCTTCACCATCAAGGTCATCGACACGGATGAGATCAACGCCATGGCGCTGCCGGGCGGCTTCTTTTACGTCAATTCGGGGCTGATCCTTGCCGCGGATGAGGAAGCTGAACTGGCCGGCGTGATGGCCCATGAGACGGCCCACGTTTGCGCCCACCACGCGGCTCGCGAGATGACCCGCGCCAACTACGCGCAGATCGGCATGGTGCCGCTGATCATGATGACCGGGTACAGCTGGACTGGCTACGGTATTTACGAAGCCACGCAGTTGCTGATCCCCATTACGTTCCTGGAGTTTTCGCGCGAATTTGAAGCGCAGGCGGACTACCTTGGCGTGCAGTACATGTATCGCGCGGGCTACGATCCGCAGGCTTTTGTGACCTTCTTTGAGAAGGTGCAGAACCTGGAGAAGCAGAAGCCAGGCGCAGTCGCCAAAGTGTTCGAAAACCATCCGCAAACCCCGGATCGTATTCAGCACACCGAAGAGGAGATCGCGAAGATCCTCCCGCCGAAGGACGAGTACCTCGTAACGACCTCGGAGTTTAACGACGTCAAGTCGCGGCTCGCTCGCATTGAGAACAAGCGGCGCATCATCGACAACAAGAAGGGCAAGCCGACGCTGCGTCGCGCCAGCACTTCTCCCGATGCCACGGATTCCGGCGCTAACGGCAGCGATCAGCCGACGCTGCATCGCCGCGAAGACGGCAATGGCAGTGGGAG
>Ga0302325_10029357_pt1 | contig 11362 bp, 9 predicted proteins | sample Palsa_T0_2_FD_201948 | JGI IMG/M metagenome (GOLD analysis project Ga0302325, IMG submission 201948) | Peat permafrost microbial communities from Stordalen Mire near Abisko, Sweden - Palsa_T0_2 | ecosystem: Environmental > Terrestrial > Soil > Palsa > Peat permafrost | place: Sweden: Abisko... | reverse complement strand
AGCGGAGATCGGGCTGGCGGACCGCATTTTCACCCGCGTCGGCGCCAGCGACGACCTTTCGCGGGGGCAATCGACCTTCATGGTCGAGATGAACGAGACCGCCAACATTACCAATAACGCCACGGTGCGTTCGCTGATCATTCTCGACGAGATTGGCCGCGGCACCTCGACCTTCGACGGGTTGAGCATCGCCTGGAGCGTCGCCGAATATCTCCACGATGAAGTCAAGGCGCGGACGCTTTTCGCCACGCACTATCATGAGCTGACCGAGCTGGAACTGACCCGCGCCGGCGTGCGCAACTACAACATCGCCGTCCGCGAATGGAACGACCAGATCATCTTCCTGCGCAAGATCGTCAAGGGCGGCGCCGACAAGAGCTACGGCATCCAGGTCGCGCGGCTGGCCGGGCTGCCCGCGGAGATCATCGCCCGCGCCAAGGAAATCCTCAGCAACCTCGAGCAGCACGAACTCAACGCCGACGGCAAGCCCACGCTGGCCGAAGCACCGCCGCCGCCCCGGCACGGCAAACCGCGCAACAAGAAGCAAGCCGAGCAGGCCCTCGCGGAGATGAAGCCGCAGATGACGCTGTTTTGATTCCCGCAGGCCAAAGGCCTGAAACAAGCCAGCCCAGGGCGCAGCCCTGGGGAACCCGGCCCACCACCGACCACCCGGCCCCAACGGGGCGCGACAAGCACCCATCCCATCAATCCCAAACGTATCGTTCATCGATTTCCACGCCGTGCTTCCGGCAGAGCGCTCGAAATTCGTCCTGAAACGTGATTTTGCGGTGATGCTCTTCCTGTCGCTCGATGTACGTGCGGACCCGTGTGACATTGGATTCGCTGACTGAGAATGCTTATTTTCCGGCGTACCCAGGGCGACGCTCGCAGACTCGCTTGCCCTGGGCTGGCTTGTCGAGGGCCTTCGGCCCACCCACCCGCAGACGCCGCCTGGGCTTGGCTTGTCCCAAGCCGAAGGCCTGAAGATCGGCAAACGGCAACGCCGCGCCTCGAGAATTGGAAAGATTCCGGAGATAGATCCACCCGCCCGTATTTTATATACGGGCGGGTGGATCTATCTCATCTCTGCGATTCTGCAGATCTGCCCGACCTCCGGGCGGATCGGGTGGATCTATTGGGCAGGTCCAGCACCGGGAGACGCCCGGGGTGCAAATGGGGCAATCGGGCCTCTTATCGCGACCTTGACGCGCCCAAAGGGTTAATCTCCCTACCCACCCCATGAAAGCCCACGTGCTCCCGCTTCTCTCCCTCCTGCTCATCGGGGCGAACCTTGCCTCCGCCGACGACTGGCCGCAGTGGCTCGGGCCGCAGCGGGATGCCGTCTGGCGCGAAACCGGCATCGTCGAGAAATTCCCCGCCGGCGGACCGCCAGTCCTCTGGCGCACACCCATCGGCGCCGGCTACAGCGGCCCGGCCGTGGCCAAAGGGCGCGTCTATGTGACGGACCGGCAACTGGCCCCGGGGGCGACCAATCCCGGCAACGCTTTCCAGCGGGGCCAGATTCCCGGCACGGAACGGGTCCTTTGCCTCGACGCCACCAGCGGCAAAATCCTCTGGCAGCACGAATACGACTGCCCCTACACGGTCAGCTACGCCGCCGGGCCGCGCTGCAATCCGCTGGTCCGCGATGGCCGGGTCTACACCCTCGGCGCGGAAGGCAATCTTCTCTGCCTCGACACAACGGACGGACGCGTCGTTTGGGAGCGCGATTTCAAAAAGGACTTCGGCGCGCACACCCCGATCTGGGGATTCGCCGGGCACCCGCTGCTCGATGGGCAGAAACTCATCTGCCTGGTCGGCGGCGCGGGCAGCGTGGCGGTGGCCTTCGACAAGGACACCGGAAAGGAAATCTGGCGGGCGCTCAGCGCCCGGGAGCCGGGTTATTGCCCGCCCACTCTCATTCACGCGGGCGGCGCGCGGCAAGTCATCCTCTGGGACCCCGAATCGGTCAACGCCCTCGATCCCGAAACCGGCAAAGTCCTTTGGTCGCAGCCGTGGGCCATCCGCTCGGGATTGAGCCTGGCGCAGCCCCGGCAGTCGGGCGATTTGTTATTTCTCACGGCTTTCTACAATGGGTCCCACCTCTTCCACCTCGACGCCGCGCAGCCGGGGGCGTCGCTCGTCTGGCAAAGCGACCGCCCGAGCGAGAAGAACACCGACAAGCTGCACAGCATCATCAGCACGCCCTTCATCGAGGATGGCTACATCTACGGGGTGTGCAGCTACGGGCAATTGCGCTGCCTGAAACTCGAGACGGGCGAACGGCTCTGGGAAACGCTGGCCGCGACCACGCTCGACGGCAAGGAAACCCGCTGGGCCAATGCGTTTCTGATCAAGCAGGCGAACCGCTTCTTCCTCGCCACCGAAAAGGGCGACCTCATCATCGCCCGCCTCACGCCGCAGGGTTACGACGAAATCAGCCGGACGCACCTGCTGGATCCGACCAATAGCGACCCGGGTCGCGAGGTGGTGTGGTCGCACCCGGCGTTTGCCAATCGCTGCGTCTACGCGCGCAACGATCGCGAGATCGTCTGCGTCTCGCTGGCCGACGGGAAATAGAACGGATCACCGCCGCTTGTGAAAGGCGGGAATGTTGCCGAGCCAGGTGCTGGCGAGGCAGGCAATACAGGCGGCGACGAAAAAGTTTGCGACCAACGGCTGGGTGGTTTTCGAGAGCCAGGGCGCGGCCATCGCGAGCAGGGTCGCGAGCAGGGCCACGGCCACGATGGCGCCGAAGATCCAGCGCCCGAGGCGCGAGGTATTCGTGAAGATCAGCGACAGCGGGAAAGCTGCGGCGATCCCGCAGAACCCAATGAACATGGCGACGTCGGAGGGCAGCGCGAAACTCAGGATGACGCCCGTGATGCCAATGATCAGGCTGCCGGCGACGGCGGCGGCCTCGACTTTTTCCCGCGGACGCAGGGCGTAGCGGGCGAAGCGATCGAAGAGCAGCAGGGCGTTGCCGACCGGGCGGGCGACCCACACCCAGAGCACGAAAAGGAAATAGAGCGCCACGATGATAAAGCCGCCGGGAATCCGCCGCGCCACTTGTGCCCCGAAATAGAAGCCGAGGATGACCATCCAGCGCGCGCCACGGTTCAGGCGGGCCATGGCAAAACTGTATTTGAGGTAGGCGCGGTACGGCGCCGAACGGGCGCGAAAGCTCGTGAGCAGGCCCTCGCGGGCATAATCGAAATCCGGGTCCAGGCGTAGCGCCTCGCGAAAGTGAACCTCGGCATCGCGATGCGCGCCGCGATGCAGCGCGGACCAGCCGGCGTTGGCGTGGGTAAAGGCGTCCTCCGGGTCGCGGGCGAGCATGCCGGCGAGGTGCGCGTCATTCTCCGCCTGCTTGTTTTGCAGGCGCAGGGCCTGGGCGAGTTGGTTGGCCGCGCCGGAGTTGTCGGCATCGAGGGCCAGGGCCCGGCGCGCGGCTGCCTCCGCCAGCGGCCAGTTTTCCAGGTGCAGGCAGGCTTGCGCCTCGGCGGTGTGGGCCGACGAATCGTTGGGGTCGAGCGCCAGCGCCATTTCCGTGGCGGCGAGCGCATCCTTCGGGCGGTCGAGCGAACACAGGATAAAAGCGCGCAACACGTGATGGCTCGCGTCGTTGGGCTCGACGGCGATGGCCCGGTCAATCGTCTGCAAGGCTTCCTTGCGCCGCTCCGGAATCTGCCACTGGCAGCCGGCGAGATGATGGAGCGCAAAGGCGTCGTTCGGCTCCTGCGCGAGCGCCTCCTTGAAGGCGCTCTCGGCGTCGGCAAACCGGCCCAGTTGCTTGAGTTGCAGCCCGCGGAGGATTTGCGGATGCGGCATCCCGGCACTCATTTTTTAATGCCCAGGAAGGTGAGCACGTCGTCGTAGAAGCCGCTCTGGTTGGAATAAATGGCGTAGTTCTTCGCGCTCTCGAACCAGGCGCGGGTCGAGGGTTTGACTTCCTTCACCGACCGGACCAGGTCCTCGGTGCCGAGCGGGATCACCCGGTTTTCCTGCATCGCCCGGGCCAGCGAACGCTCAATGGCGACATCGAACACCGCCTTCAAATCCGCGCCGGAAAAATCGCGGGTTTTTTTGGCAATGGCGGCGTGGTCCAGGTTGTGGACCGGCTTGTCGCGCGACATGACCTCGAGGATGGCCAGCCGGCCCGGTTCATCCGGGGGCGGCACGAAGAGGATGCGGTCGAAGCGGCCCGGCCGCCGGAAGGCCGGATCGAGATGCCATGGGGCATTGGTGGCGCCGAGGATGAGCAGGCCGTCGTTGCCGCCGACGTTGCCATCCATTTCCGCCAGGAATTGGTTGATGAGCGTCCGGCCGGCGCTGCGCTTCAGGTCGTTGCGGTCGGCCGCCAGGGCGTCCACTTCGTCGAAGAAAAGGACGGCGGGTGCGTGGGCGCGGGCCAGTTCGAAAAGCTGGTGCAGGTTCTTTTCGGAATTGCCCAGGTACAGATCGAGGATCTGGTGGATGCCGATGGAGAGAAAGCTCGCCTTGATTTCCCCGGCGGTGGCCCGGCTCAGGAGCGTCTTGCCACAGCCCGGCGGACCGTAGAGGAGCACCCCGCCGCCGATTTTTTTCCCGTAAGCTTTGAAGAGCTGCGGATTCTTGAGCGGATGAATAATTTTCATCCGAATCTCTTCCTTGATCGCCTCCATGCCGCCGATGTCCGCGAAGGTCAGGTTCGGCCGCTCGACATCGGTGATGTCCACGGCGGATTTCTCCTCGCCGTCCGCCTCGGGCGTCCAGGTCGCGCCGGAGACGGCCACCTTCTCTGGTTCCGGGGGCCTGGGAGGGCCGCTGCGGAGTTCTTTTTCCAGGGACGGATCCTTGCCCATGGGATCGAGAGCCAGCGCCCGCTCGTAGCTGACCCGAGCGGCCTCCAGATTGCCCTCGCCCGCGTGGAGGCGCGCCAGCAGCAGGTGCGCCGGGGCAAAATCCGGGTACTGGACGATCAGAGCCTCGGTGCGAACGACCGCTTCGCTGGTCTTGCCGGCGAGGTGCAAGATGCGGGCGATGCCGACGCGGGCCTCCGGCCGGGCCGGGTCGATGGAAAGGACGCGCTCGAAAATGGACCGGGCCTCGTCAAGCGACCATTCATCGAGACAGGCATGGGCGAGGAGGAGCAGCAGGGGCACGTTGTCCGGCGAGACGGCGACGGCCTGGCGGAGGGGGTCTAGCTTGGACATGCGGGCGGGAGTTTCGGACGAGGTCGGCGAGATGACAAGCGGGAGATCAACGCATTTCCACCCACTCATAATCCTTTCGGGGCGTGGCATGGCCGCTGCTCAGATCAAATTCACCGAACCTATGAACTTCCTCGTTGTTGACGATAACCGGCTGCTGAATCGCTTCCTCACGACCTACCTCCGTGGAAAGGGGCATTCCGCCGCATCCCTGACCGACAGTTGCAAGGTGGAATCCTGGCTCGACCTCAACCCGTGCGACGGGCTGATTCTCGATATTGGGATGCCCAAGATTGACGGATTGACCCTCATTTCGCAGGTGCGCGAAAAGCATCCGAACCTGCCCATCGTCATGTTTACCGGGCTGGGCTACGATGAAGATGCCATGCAGGCGGCACGAAAGGCGGGAGCCAACGGCTACGTGAGCAAGGGCCTCGGACCCTCGGAGATTTATTCGGCCCTCATGCGGGTCATCCAGCAAATCCAGCAGCCGGCCAAGGCCTAGGCCAACTCCGCGAGGCGCTGCTTGAGGACGCGCGCTTCCCACTGCCCGCTGGCGTTGGGGCGGTCGAGATAGCCGTAGTTGAGAATGGAACCGGCCTGGGCGAAAAGCAGACGCGAGATTTTTCCAAATCGTCCCATCCCCATGATACTCAGCGGCAGGGGCTGCTGGCGGCCCAGAGGCCCCAACAATCGCGCCAGGGCCGCCGGCGTTTCCGCCAACGCCGCAAGTTTGCAAATATCCGCGCCCGCAGCGTGGGCCCGCCGGATCGCCTGCTGCAAGGCGGCCTCCGGCGGGGTCGAATGGAAATGATGGGCCGAGGCGATAATCTTCACCCCAGCCCGGCGGGCCGCGGCCACCACTTCCGCGAGCGGATCGAGCGACCGCAGTTCCACATCGATCAGCGCGGCATACGGCAGGAACTGCTCGTAGAGGGCCCGCCGCCGCGCGACGCTTAAATGATTCGCGCCACCCTCCGCGGGATGCCGAACCGTAACGATAAGCGGGACGCGCAGCTTCGGCACGGCCGCCAGCAGCCCCGCCGGATCGGTGGCGAAATTATCCACCCGGATTTCCAGGAAATCGACTTCCCCGGGCCGGGTTTTCAGCGCACAAAGCAAGGCCCCACGAGAGTGGACCGCGGCCACAACCTGCGGTCTTTTACGTAAATCTCTCGAAATCCTTATCCTGCTCATGTTTCTTGCGATACTTGAGCAGCAAACCCGATGCTTGGTCGAAAACAAGAACTCAATCTCCAATTCCTCCAGATTACCGATGGAATCCTGATGGTGGTCGCCTTCTGGATCGCGTATGCCCTGCGCGTTTTCGGGGCGGACACCTTTGTCTTCGGCAACAAGTCCATCGGTCCGTTTTCGGAATTTCAATGGTTGCTCTTCGTGATCCTGCCCTTTGGGCCGATCGTCCTCGAAGTTCAGGGTTTCTATTCCCACCCGCTGCAAAAAAACCTCGGAAAGTCGCTCGTCCAGATCGCGCGGGCCATCTTTTGGCTGGGGCTGATCATTGCCGCGTGCGCCTATTTTCTGAAACTCAACGTGCCCAGCCGCGCGGTCATGCCGCTCTTCGTCATCATGACCACGGTGGTGTTGCTGCTGCGGGAGCACCTCAGCCTGGTCTACTACCGGGAGCGTTCGCGGAGCGAAGACCTTCGGGAGCGGGTCGTGCTCGCCGGCACTCCAAGCGATACCCACCAACTGCGTCACACCTTTACGCCCGAGCAGGTCATGGAAATCGAGATCGTCGAGGAGATCGACATCGAGAACCAGCCCATCTCCGCTTTTATCGAGGCACTGCACAAGTATTCGGTGAATCGGGTGATTTTCGCCGGCGGCCACAGCCAGTTGCGCTGCTTGCAGGAGGCCATCGCCGCCTGCGAAATCGAAGGCGTCGAAGCATGGCTGGCCGCCGACTTCATCCGCACCTCCATTGCGCGGGCCGATTTCGACGTTTTCGGCGACCGGCCGATGCTGGTCTTCCGCACCACGCCCGATCTCACCTGGGCGCTGGCCATCAAGGGCTTCATCGACCGGCTCGGCGCTTTCACCGGCCTGATCCTCACGTCATGGCTCTTCGTGGGCATCGCCGTCGGCATCAAGATCACTTCGCCGGGACCGATCTTTTTTCGCCAGGCGCGCGCCGGCAAGAACGGGCGGCCGTTCACCATGTACAAGTTTCGCTCCATGGAATCGGACGCGGAGATGCGGCAGGCGGAGCTGGCGGCCTTCAATCAAATGGAAGGGCCGGTCTTTAAGATCGAAAAGGATCCGCGCGTGACCCAATTTGGCAGATTCCTGCGCCACACGAGCCTTGATGAACTGCCGCAGTTCTATAACGTGCTCAAGGGGGAGATGAGCCTGGTCGGTCCGCGACCGCTGCCCATCTATGAAGTCGAGCAGTTTGCCAGCACCGCCCAACGCCGGCGACTGAGCATGAGGCCGGGGCTCACCTGCCTGTGGCAAATCAGCGGACGCAACAAGGTCAAGAGCTTCGACGAATGGGTGCAGATGGACCTGCGCTACATCGACAACTGGTCGCTGATGCTCGACCTGGAGATTCTGCTCAAAACGATTCCCGTGGTCATCCTGGGGTTTGGAGCGCGATGAGGGGTGGGCCTTGACGAATGACGAATAGGCGCACGCGCCGTCCATTCCTCATTGCGCACTCGTCATTTCCATTGCAGCCCCCTTCCTGAGCCGGTAGAAGACGCGGCCCATGCCTACCAAGCGTCCCACCTCAGTCGTTACCGGCGGCGCCGGGTTTCTCGGTTCGCATCTCACCGACCGCCTGCTCGCCGAGGGGCACCGCGTGATCGGCATCGACAATCTCATCACCGGCAATGTCGCCAATATCGAGCACCTCGCGGGCAACGAGCAATACAAGCTCGTCAAGTCCGACGTCTCCAACTACATCTTCCTGCCCGACGAGGTGGATTTCATCTTCCACTTCGCCTCGCCGGCCAGCCCGGTCGATTATCTCGAGCACCCCATCCCCACCTTGAAAGTCGGCTCCCTGGGGACGCACAACGCGCTCGGCCTCGCCAAGGCGAAAAAGGCCACCTTTCTCCTTGCGTCGACGAGCGAATGTTACGGCGACCCGCTGGTTCATCCCCAGCGCGAGGATTACTGGGGGAATGTCAATCCCATCGGCCCCCGCGGCGTTTATGACGAAGCCAAGCGTTTTGCCGAGGCCATTACCATGGCCTACCACCGCTATCATCAGATCGACACGAAAATCGTCCGCATCTTCAATACCTACGGCCCGCGCATGCGCTTGCGCGACGGGCGCGTGGTGCCCGCCTTCATCGGCCAGGCCTTGTCCGGGGAGCCCTTGACCATCTTCGGCGACGGCTCGCAGACCCGGTCCTTTTGCTATTGCTCGGACTTGATCGACGGGATTTACAAGCTCTCCCAATCCGACTTCCACGAGCCGGTGAATATCGGCAACCCGCGGGAGATGACGATCCAGCAATTTGCCGAGGAGATCATTCGCATTACCGGCGCCCGCTCGCAGATCGAGTACCGTCCCCTGCCGGTCGACGATCCGAAGGTGCGGCAGCCGGACATTACGCGGGCCAGAAATGTGCTGCGCTGGGAGCCGCGCGTCGACTTCGACGAGGGTATCCGCAAGACAATCGATTACTTTCGGACGCGGCTCAGTTGAAGTTCAGCATGATCTCGGCAACTTTTTCCTTCCCAACCCCCCGCAAATCAGAAACAAGAGCACCCGCTTTCGCGGACGCGAAAATCCTCAGAAATCCCTCCTATGAAAATTCACTTCTTTTCCATCCTTGGTCTTTTTGCGCTCGCCGCCGGAGCCATGGCCCAGGTCGCCGTTCCCCCCGGCGCGGTCAAACTCGGCAAACCTCAGCCGGCGGGCATTAAATCCCCCGAGTATCAGATCGGGAACGGGCCGCAAAAGCGTTATAAATTGGGCACCTGGCTCGAGGTCGAAGTTCCCTACGAAACGGAGGTCGATGACATCGATGAGCTGACCTTCAACTTCGTCATCGAGATCGCGGGTAAGCTGCTCGATGGGACGGTCACCTACATCAATATCGCCAAGGGCAAGGACCACTACGCGGTGATGTACGTCGCGCCACGCTCGCTGGACAAGCTCACGGAAGGCCGGCCGATCACTCAAGCCACGATCCCGAATGTCTGGGTGACGGTCACGCGGCAGGGCCAGCCTCTGGACAGGATCGCTTTCAAGCCCGAAGAAATTCCCCCAGCCCCCCATCTCACCGGTCTGGTCCTGAACAAGAATCAGACGCCGTTCGCGCCGCTCTACTACGATCGTTACGAGACGATCAAAGCCACGCCCTAGGCCCGCGCCTTGAGCAATCATGGCCGCATCCACGCGCATCCTCACTCTGAGCCTCGGAACCCAGACCATTGGCCTGGCCGAGTTCAAAACCGGCCAGAACGGCGGCCTCGTGCTCTCGGCCTATGACCCGCGGGAGTTGATGGCCGACCCGACCGCCGACGCCACCCGCCTCGCCCAGACCAAGCTCCTGCTCAGTGAAGTCGTGCAGACACGCAAGATCAAGGGGGCCAAAATCAACTACGCGGTTTCCTCCCAATCGGTTTTCACGCGCTTCGTCAAACTGCCGTCGGTAGGCGAGGAGCAGGTCGATCAAATCGTCGGGTTCGAAGCCCAGCAAAACGTTCCCTACCCCATCGACGAAGTGGTGTGGGACTATCAGTTGGTCGACAGCGGCGACGTTTCGCAAGTCGAAGTGGTCATCGTCGCCATCAAGGCCGATTTACTCGACGACATTAACGATACGGTGGAGCAAACCGGCCTGAAAACCACCCTGGTGGACGTCGCGCCGATGGCCATCTACAACGCCTTTCGCTACAACTACAGCGATGTCCATGGCTCCTCCCTGGTCATCGATATTGGCTCGCGCACCACCAACCTCATTTTCATCGAGCCCAACAAAGTCTTCAGCCGCAGTATTCCCAACGGCGGCAGCACCATCACCCAGCAGATCGCCAAGGAATTCAGCGAAGCCTTCCAGCTCGCCGAAGAACGCAAAAAACGCGACGGCTTCGTGAGTCTCGGCGGGGCCTATGCCGAACCGGATGATCCCGATGTCGCGCGCGTCTCGAAGATGATCCGCAACTCGATGACCCGGCTCCACGCGGAGATCGCCCGATCCATCGGCTTTTTTCGCGCGCAGCAGGGTGGCAAGCAGCCGGACCGGGTCTTTCTGAGCGGCGGGAGCGCGACGCTGCCGTACATGCGCGAGTTCTTCCAGGAGAAGTTCCAGATCCCGGTCGAGTTCTTCAATCCGCTGCGCAACGTCACCGTCGGCCCCGGCTTGAATCTCGACGATGTCAGCAAGAGCGCCCACCGCATGGGCGAACTGGTCGGCCTCGCCTTGCGCGGGACCAGCGACTGCCCGATGGAGTTGAACCTGCGCCCGGCCCGCGTCGTCCGGCGGCATCAGCTCGCCGAAAAGCGGCCTTACTTGATTGTCGGCGGCCTCTGCGCGCTGCTCGCCCTGGTGGCCTGGTGGCTCTACCTCCTCCAGGGCGCCAAGGCCCTGGACGCGGCCACCGTCGAGCTGAATCCCAAGGTCACCGAGCTTCAGCATTTTGAGGGATTGATCAAGAAGGCCAGGGAGGAAATCACCGCCGAGCAGGACACCGCCGGACCCTTCCTCACCGCGGTCGACGAGCGGAGCTATTGGGTTGAGATCATCGAAGATGTCAACTCCCGGCTTCCCAAGGATTACGTGTGGGTCACGAACTTCGACATCAAGGTTCCCACCCTGGAACCGGGGGCTGCCGGCGCTGCCGGCGGCACCGGCAGCGCTGGCGGTCCTGGCGGCGCCAGGAGGCCGCAGCAGGGCGCCGGCGCCCGCGGGGCATCCGGCGCCCGGCTCATCTTGAAAGGCCTCTACCTATGGAATCCGCGCCAGGCCCAGGTCGTTGACGATTTTGTGGGAAAACTTGGCGAATCCACGCTATATTCCGTGGACAAAGCCGGCATCCAACGCTCGGTCCCAAATGATCAGGATTGGGCGTACGCTTTCGAAATTCCCCTCGTCCTGAACAAACCCATCAGCGGCCTCGCGAGCAGCGCAAAATGAACTGGGTCAAAGAAAACAAATTCCTCACCGGGTATATTATTGTCATGGTGATCG
>Ga0302325_10029356_pt1 | contig 11362 bp, 9 predicted proteins | sample Palsa_T0_2_FD_201948 | JGI IMG/M metagenome (GOLD analysis project Ga0302325, IMG submission 201948) | Peat permafrost microbial communities from Stordalen Mire near Abisko, Sweden - Palsa_T0_2 | ecosystem: Environmental > Terrestrial > Soil > Palsa > Peat permafrost | place: Sweden: Abisko... | reverse complement strand
GACGCTGCTCGGCCGCAGCGAGGGCGCGACCCTGCGCCGCTGGCTTTCGGCGCTGCCGGCGGAGTCGGTACGCGACCGTCCGCGGCTGTGCCTGGCCCAGGCGTACGGCGCCGCCCAGGGCTTCCAGATGGAAGCGCTCGAGGCCCTGCTCGATGACACCGAGCGCGCCTTTGCGGCCTGCGGCGACGAACCGTACGAGGACCCCGCCGGGCGGCCGACGAGCGTGCTAGCCAATGTCCCCGCGGGGATCGCGTTCCTGCGCGCCGTCCTCGCGCGGCTGCGCGGAGATGCCGCCCTTGCGGCCGGCTACAACCAGCAGGCCCTGGCCCACCTAGCCGAGGACGAGCGGTTGATGCGCTGCTTCGTGCGCTGGAACCAGGCAGGGGTGCACTGGCTGGACGGACGGCTCGGGCCAGCCGAGGGCAGCCTCGAAAAACTACTCGCCGAACTGCGGGCTGCCGACGAAGCGGTCCGCCGTCCAGGCGGCGAGCCCACGCAGGTCTTCCGCGCTGGCGAAGGCGGCACCGAGTTCTTCGCTGGCTTTCTGGCCATGCGCGTTTGCTATGACCTGGGCCAGGTGCAGCGCGCCCAGGGCAACCTGGATGCTGCGCTGGCCACCTACCGGCAAGCGCTGGAGGGGGTCAGCGAAAGCAGCCAGCCACCCCATCTGGGCCTGGCGCACGTGGGCCTGGCCCAGATCCTGTACGAGCGGGACGAGCTGACCGCCGCGCTTGACCACGCCACCCGAGGGGTCACGCTGTGCCGGCAGCTTGCCTACACCCCGCCGCAGGCCACCGGCCTGGCGATCGTGGCCCAGATCCGGCACGCGCACGGTGACCCGGCCGGGGCCCTGGAGGCGATGGGCGAGGCCGGGCAGACCGGGCTGAGCCCGCAAGTGATTCCCCTGCTTAACCCGGTGCCATCGCAGCGGGTTCGGCTGCTGCTGACCCAGGGCGACGTCCACGCGGCCGCCCAGTGGACAACGACGGCTGGTCTCAACCCAGACGACGAGCCAGATTACCCCCGCGAGCCGGCATATCTGACGCTGGCCCGGGTGCTGCTCGCCCAAGACGACCCCGGACCGGCCCTCACGCTGCTGCAGCGGCTGCTCGTCGCCGCGGCCAGCCACGGCCGGGCCGGCAGCGTCATCGAGATCCAGGCGCTGCGGGCGCTGGCGCTGGCCGCCCGCGGTGATCACGCCAGCGCCCTCGGCGCGCTGACCGAGGCGCTTACGCTCGCCCGCCGGGCCGGCTATGTCCGGGTCTTCGCCGACGAGGGCGCGCCGATGCGCGCCCTGCTCGCCCAGCTGTCCGCCGCCCGGCCGGGCCAGCAGCACGCGGCTCGCCGCACCGAGCCCAGCTACCCGGCCGCGCTCCTGCGCGCCTCCGGCCGGGCAGACGCCGGGGCGCCGCCGAGGCGATCCGCGGCCGCACCGCCGGGCATGGCCGAGCCGCTGACCGGTCGCGAGCTGGAGGTGCTGCGGCTGATCGCCGCGGGCAGGTCAAACCAGCACATTGCCCGCGAACTTTTCGTGTCGCTGGACACGGTCAAAAAGCACGTGTCCCACCTGCTGGGCAAGCTCGGCGCCGCCAACCGCACCGAGGCCGCCGCGCGGGCCCGGCAGCTTAGCCTGATCCCCTGACACCGCACCCCAGCCGGCCCGGTAGCACCTTCGGGCATGCGGCTGGGCCCCGGCCACCAGTACGTCCCTACTTCGAGGGGTTACGTCAACGGCAAGCACGTCGAGAAGCTGTTCAGCACGACGGCATAGATCGGATCCGCATTACGTGCCGGCCAGGAGCCGGTCCAACTTCTTGGCTGCTTTCCGAAAGGTTGCGCTGCCGGCGGCCCCGGCGATCACACCAGACGCCCTCCTCGATGCATCAACTGCCATCGTCCACGTCAGCCAGCTACCGCCGTTCGCCTCGCCTGCGATGCTGTAATTCTCGGCAAGGGCGCTGATCCCTGGCATGGTCGCCTCCTCGATCGCGAACGCCCACCGTGACGGCTCATCCCAAGCGATGATCGTCTCGATTGTCGGGCGGCCGAAGACGATCATTTCGCGGCGCGAGCCGACGCCGTACGGCGCTGGCGTCAGGTAGTGACTTTTGGTCGAGAGCCCGGGAAACCACCGCCCCCAACCGGGCGCATCAGCGAGAGCAGCAAACACGGCAAGACCGGCGCGATCACCGCGGCGCGGTCCTCCGGCGCTGCGAGCAGCTTCGCGAGGGTTTCTGGGGTCTGGAATCCATGGAACAGGTACGTGCTCATCTTCGCTCGCCCAGGCCGGAGCGACCAGACGCCGCACGCAGCGCGCGGCACCCACGACGTTACGATCGCCGCTGACCGACGACAATACCCGCCTTGCTCATCCCGCCGAACACAGGCGGCCTCCGCCACTCGCCGCCGCCGGATCAGCCCTTGTGGTGTTCGTGCTGGCCAGCGCCATGTGCTGGGGTATCGACGTCCGCCGGGATCACTGTCCCGGCGTCTCTGGCTAGCAGCTGCTGCGGAATCTGACCGAAGGTGTAGCGGACCGGACCTGGCCCCGGGACGAGGGTGAACGACCAGATAACGTCGTACCGGTCGCCCGGCCACTCCCGCGGGATGGCGGTTCCGCCCACGACCGGCAACGAGGATGCGATCACCGGAATGTGGCTGTGCTCCCAGCAGATGAGCACGACCCCGGAGTGGCTGCGCACCAGGCTGTCGGCTAGCTGCTGCTCCTGACCCTGGGCGAACTGGGACGCTACCGGCAGCCCCAGCTGCTCGCTCAGACCCTGAATGGTCTGATAAGACCGGTGCGCGGCCGTCTTGCCTGGATGCCCCCAGGAGGGCGCCACCAGCACAGTCGGAGTCCGCAAGCCAGCCCGCATCGGACCGAAGTCCGGATGGAATAGGGCAGCGAGGGCGCCGGAGCGCTGCCATCCGCGCGGCAGTAGCGAATGCTCGTTCTGGCCGCCGTCAAAGTCAACGCCAGACGACGGCGGCTTAAGCGGCTTCTCCGCGTGCCGGATGATGTAGATGACTTCGGGCGACACGTTCATGCCGTAAACGTAAAACATAACGTTGATGAATTGGGACTCGGCAGGTGGCAAGAACCGACGACGAGGTCGTGGTACCTGTCGACGTGAACCTACTGCCTGCCGGGCTCAGGTCGACGCGCGGCCCAGACACCGCCTGCCGCTCCGGATTATCTTTCGGACACGCGCACTTAGCCGGGTCAGAATCCCGGTCGACCGGGACCGGTGACTCTCCCGGCCGGGACATCCCGCCCGCGAGCCTTGGGTCAGTTCACATCGGTGACCCAAAGGAGTTCGTGATGAATGTTCGTGCCGTATCCAGCCGATTCGGGGCCGCGGTCCTGCTCATCGGGCCGCTGGGCCTGGTCCTGGGCTCGCTAGTCCAGGTGGCGGGCGACGACGATTCGGTCTCGGTCAGCCTGGCCAAGATCGCGGCCCACCCCTCCGGCGAACGCGCGGTGATCGTCTGTGACCTGCTGGCCGCGTTCATGGTCCCGGCCGTGCTTTACCTCATGCGGCTGGCCGGGCCGCGGGCCCCCCGGCTGACCCTGGTCGGCGGGGCGGTGGCGTTCGCGGCCTGGCTGGCCGGCCTGGTCAGCCTGGGTGCGTCCGACCTGCTGTACGACCACGCGGCTCAGCTAAGCGACCGGGCCACCGCGGTCGCCTTGGTGCACGCGGTCACCAGCGACGCCGCCTTCGTGATCCCGGAGGCGCTGTTCATCATCGGGCACGTGCTCGGCCTGCTGCTGCTCGGGATCGCGCTGTGGCGCGGCCGCGCGGTACCGCGCTGGGCCGCGGCCCTGGTCGGCCTGGCCTCGGTGGTGCAGTTTTTCGTGCACGACCAGTCCGTGCTCAGCGCCTGCGCCTTCGGGCTGCTCCTGATCGGCATGGCCACCTGCGCCGTGACGCTGCTGCGCACTGCGAACGAGCCGGCCCCGGCTTCCGAAGCCCCGGCCGATCCACTGGTCACGGCCGCACCTTCGACCCGATAATCGGGTGATGGAGCGTCTCGCCCAGCTGAGCAGCCCGGTGGCCCTGGCCGTCGGGCTGCTCAGCGCGGCCGCGGCCGTGGCGCTGGCGGTCCGCGGGCCGATCAGCGGGCTCGACCTGGCCCTGACCGTAACCGCGGTAGCCTTCGTGGCCACCACGCTGGTGGGCATGGCGGTGCTGCGGGCCGACCCGCGCAACCCGGTCGGCTGGATCCTGCTGGTCGCCGGGGCCGTGCTGCCGCTGTCGATGTTCGGCCAGGTACTGGGCGACGCCACCTACAGCTTCGGCCGACCCGCTATCCCCGGGCTGACGGCGATCAACTTGATCACCGGGTTCACGGGCGTCTTCGCGGTCCCGCTGATCGGCCTGTTCGGGTTGCTGCGGTTCCCCGACGGCCGGCTGGCGGCCCCGGGGACCCCCATCCGCCGCCGGACCCGCTGGCTCGTCCGCGCCTGCTGGGTGATGCTGGCTGGCCTGGTCTGCTACGCCCTGTTCTCGCCCTCGCTGGTTAATGTCGGGACCAACACCGCCGTGCCGAACCCGATCGGCGTTCCGGGCGGCGGCATTTTCCTGGTCTTCGTGCTGGCGATCGGGCCGGTCTCGGCGATGACCTGGGCGCACCTGTTCGGCCGGGCCCGCGCCGCGGACACCCCGGACCAGCGCCGGGCGCTGACCCTGGCGGCCGCCGCCGGGGCCTGCATCCCGCTGGCCTTCCTGGCCTGCCTGGGCGTCGGCCTGGCGGGCGGCGCCACCGCGCAGATCGGGGTGATCGAGAACGTCGGCGCCGTGGCCGTGGCCGCCGCCTCCTGGTTCGGGATCATCCGCTACGGGCTGTTCGACAGCCGCGCCGTGCTCAGCCGGACCCTGCTCTACGGTGCGCTGACCGTGGTGGTCGTGGTGGTCTATCTGGGCGCGAGCGCGCTGTTGCGGCGGCTGTTCGCCGGCGACCTGCCCGCCGTGGTCGCGGCCGGCCTGGCCGCGCTGGCCGTGCTGCCGCTGCGCGACCTGCTCCAGCGCCGGGTCAGCCGGCTGGTCTTCGGGCTGCGGAATGATCCGGTGGCCGCCTTCGGCCTGCTGGCCGTGCGGCTGGATGCCGCCGCCGCGCCCGAAGAGGTGCTGCCCGCGGTGGTCCGCACGGTCGGGGAAGCGCTCCGGCTGCGCTGCGTGACCATTGAGGTCGGCGGGGAACAGGTAGCCCGCTGGGGCCAGCGGGTAGACGGCGCCCGGCTCGAACTGGACCTGCCGTTCGCGGGCGAGTCCATCGGCCGGCTGACCGTACAGGCCCGTGATCCCGGCGAACCGTTCAGCGCCGCGGACCGCTCGCTGCTGGAGAGCCTGGCCAGCCAGGTCAGCGTGGCCGCCCGGGCGGTGGCCCTGACCCAGGCCCTGCAGGCGTCCCGGGAGCGGCTGGTGGCCACGATCGAGGAGGAACGCCGCCGGCTGCGCCGTGACCTGCACGACGGCCTGGGCCCGACGCTGGCCGGGATCGCCCTGGGCATCGACACCGTGCACCGGGCGCTGCCGGAGGAGAACTCGGACGGAACCGCGGAACTGCTGGTGGCCCTGCGGGAGGAGGCGGAGCGGGCGGTAGCCGACATCCGCCGCATCGCCTACAACCTGCGTCCGCCCGTGCTGGACGAGAGGGGCCTGGTCGGCGCGATCCGCGAGCACGCGAACCGGCTCGGCGGCGCCACCGTGACCGTCCCGGCGCCGCTGCCGCCGCTGCCCGCGGCGGTAGAGGTGGCCGCCTACCGTATCGCGGTCGAGGCGATGACCAACGCCAGCCGGCACGCCCCGGGCGCCGCCATCGAGGTGAGCCTGAGCGTGAACGGCCACCTAGAACTCCGGGTCGCCGACGCGGGCACGGGCTTGCCGCCCGGCTTCCGGGCCGGGGTCGGCCTGCGGTCCATGCGCGAGCGCGCCGCCGAACTCGGCGGCGAATGCGTGCTGAACCCGCGCGACCCGCACGGCACCGTGGTGCGGGCGAGCCTGCCGCTGGAAGCGGTCCCGTCGTGACCGGGTCGACTGCTGTCCGCGTGGTCGTGGTGGACGACCACCCGCTGTTCCGGCAGGGCATCGGCGCGCTGATCCGGGACTCGCCGGAGACCGAGCTGGCCGGCGCGGGAGCCAGCGGAGAGGAGGCAGTGACCCTGTGCGCGCAGCTGGAACCGGACGTGGTGGTCATGGACGTGCACATGCCCGGCCTGGGCGGCGTCGAGGCGACCCGGCAGATCCTGCGGGCGCGGCCGCAGACCGCGATCGTGATGCTGACCATGATGGACGAGGACGACTCGGTGTTCGCGGCCATCCGCGCGGGCGCCCGGGGCTACGTGCTCAAGGGCTCGCAGCCGGCCGAGATACTGCGCGCGGTGGTCGCGGTGGCCTGCGGCCAGGCCATCTTCGGCCGGGACGTGGCGATGCGGATGGCCGGGTACTTCGCCGAGGCGGGCCAGGCCGGGGCGGCCCGGCCGTTCGGCCAGCTCACCGCGCGGGAACGGGAAATCCTGGAGCTGATGGCAGCCGGGGCGGGCAACGGCGCGATCGCCGTCCGGCTGGGCCTGACCGAGAAAACCATCAGGAACAACGTGTCCAGCATCTTCGTCAAGCTCGGCGTCTCCGACCGGGCAGCCGCGGTGGCCCGGGCCCGGGACGCCGGCATCCGGCCGCGCCCCTTATCGCCGTCTCCCGCTGCCTGTGGGGCTCGGATGGGCGTTCACTCGGACTACTCGGCGGGCGTACTCGACGGCCAGTGAGCGGGCGACCAGTCACCCTCTGGGTCTGTCGTCTGCCCCACTTCGATCAGATGACCGTCGGGATCGCGGATGTAGCAGCGCTTCTCGTACTTGTGCTGTTTCGGCGGCGTCAGGAATTCAGCACCCCGGGCGCTCCATTCGGCGTACACGGCGTCGATGTCTTTAACCCGGATATTGAGGAAGCTGCTGACCCGGTCGGGATCACGCGGCGTCTCCAGGATGACCGTCGGCTTGTCGTCGGTCGGGCCTCCGCCGGAATTGATGACGATCCAGCTGTTGGCTAGCGCAACATTGACCGGATCTCCGGGAAAGGCCACCCTGCCGCCGAGTACTTCGGTGTAGAAGCGCCGAGAGCGCTCGACATCGTCCGAGACGATGAAGTGGGTCAGCACAATTCCCTCTGGGGGCGGTGGGAGCTCAGCCATCCGGGCACCTCCACTGGTTAGGTCTCACACCCGCTTCACGACGGGGGCCCGCAGCCGACGTTACTACAAGTCGAGCGTTCGATTCCCTTCCATGTCAGGGTGGCGATCCGGACCGCGGGCGGCGGCAGAGGCGGTGCTGTCCGCCGCGGTGTCGACAGGTCTACAGGTTCGGTCGAATCTGTAGCCAGCGCGCCGTCGTGTCACCCGATCGGGCGTCATGACATGGTCGCCCTCGACCGGCATGCTTACTGAGCGCCAGCCCGCGATCTGATGACGCCGTGCGCCCGGCTATGCAGCCTGGCGTCGGCCTGCGGCCGATTCGCCTCGGGAGCTCCAGGGGGGGACTTGGGTGTCCCGGGTCATTCACCGGCCCGGGGCACCCTCGCTGGGGTAGTCGGCCGCGGCCTGGGCGAATGACTTGTACGGCATGATCTCGCCCGGCTTGATCACGCCGTCCTCGATCGCGCGGGCGAGCAGCGCGTCCTTGCTCGGCGCGGTCCGCCCGCTGGCCGCGTACTTGGCGCGCACCCGGCTGATGTACTGCCGGACCGTGTTCTCGCTGATCGACATGCGCCGCCCGACCGATGCCTTCGACATGCCCTGGAACCACAGCAGCAGCGCCTGCCGCTCCTGCTGCGACAGCTCCGGCCGGGCCGGGCGCCGGTCGGCGAGGATCGCCCTGGCCTGCGACCGGGTCACGTACGGCCGGTCGGCGGCCGCCGCCAGCACGGCCTCGACCAGATGGTCGCGGCCCTCATCCTTGGACACGTAGGCGTGCGCGCCGTGGTCCAGCGTCTCCATCACGATCACCGGATCGCTGTGCCCGGAGAAGGCCACCACCCGGTATCCGGCTGCCACCAGCTCGGGGATCTGCGTGGTGACCAGCTCGCCCAACAGCTCCAGGTCCAGGATGACCACATCGGCCGACGGCCGCGGCGCGGAGCGGAGCCCGGTAAGGTCGCGCGCCGTCTGCACCAGCCGCACCCGCTGGCCGGGATCGGACCGGATCCAGGACGCCACCCCCTCGGTGACGACCGGATGGTCCTCGATGATCGCCACCGTCACCTGCTGTTCCATCGCGCCTCCGCCCAGAGCATGCCGTCATCTTCTTGCTGTTCGATGGCGACTCCCTCGCCGACTGCGGGCAGCGGGACGACCGCGCCGGTATCGGCGACGAAGCTGACGGCGATTCCGGCGGCCACTGCCGCCAGGGTGATCCGCGTCTGGCTGCGCGCGGCGGTCAGGATCGCGATGGCGGCGTCGGTGATCACCCGCCGGGCCGGGCCGGGTACCTGTGGCAGCGCCCCGGCCGTCTCGATCTCGACGGCAACCCCGCGTCGCTCGGCCACGTCGGCACTCGCGTGCAGTTCGTGCACGAGCGATCCGGGTACCTCATCGCCCTCGGCCAGCAGTCGGCGCAGCCGGGCCGCCTGGACCGCGCACCTGATGCGGACCTGCGCATCGCCCGGGTCAGCCGTCCCCACCGCCAGCTCGGCGACCAGCGGGACGGCGCCTTCCTGCAGCGCCAGCCATCGGGCGTGCCGGGCGGCCCGGATGATCTCCGCGGTGGCGGCCCGCTCGCGCGCGGCGTGCTCACTCGCCGCCGCCGCGGCGGCCTGGCCGGCGGCGAGATCCAGGGCCCTGACTCCCGCGGCGACGGCCACCTGGGCGCCAGTCGACCAGGCCAGCAGAGCGAGGAACCCGGCCAGGTTGGTGCGATCCAGTCCGTCCCATACCTGCACGCCCAAGGTCGCCAGGGCCTCGGCGGCGAGGAACCAGGCAAGCTCGGCGAACCTGCGGTGGAGCAGTACGAGGACGCCCATCCAGCCGGCGCTCCCCCAGGCCCAGTTGACCGCCAGCATCTGGGCGGCCGGGCTGGCCGCCGCCGCTGCCGTGCTGGCGGCCAGCGCGATCACGGCCACCGCCCAGGCCGGGCGCCAGCCGGGCGCTCCGCGCAGCACCAGGAGCGATCCGGCGGCGATCCCCAGCGCCATGACGAGCCACATGGCGCCCTGGAAGGCGAACGAGCCGTAGGCGGGCCGGTAATCAAGCAGCTGCCCGCCCGCTCCAGCGAGATGCCAGCCCGCGACCAGGACGACCACAGCGATGGTGAAGGCCCGCTGATAGCGGCCGGACATTATCGTCGTCGGCGGCACGGCGGTCATGCCGGCCAGCTCACGGTGACGGTGGTGCCCGCGCCGGGACGGCTGGCGATCGCGGCCCGGCCGCCGGCCGCCAGCATCCGACCGGTGATCGACTCGCGGATGCCCCGGCGGGAGGGCGGGGTGGCGGACGGGTCGAAGCCGCGGCCGTGGTCAGTGATCTCAACGACCGCCCAGCCCGCGCCGCCGGTGACGGTCACTTCCGCCTGGTCGGTTCCAGCGTGCCGCTCGACGTTGCGCAGTGCCTCGCCAATGCACGCGACGAGCTGATCCGCGACCGGGGACGGCAGCGTGACCGGGACGAGCTTCAGCCGCACGGCAAGGTGGTAGGCGCTGGCCGCGGCCCGCTCCAGCTTCGGCCTCAGGTCAGTCAGCGGCACCAATCCGCCCGACGCGGCCGGGGCGCCCTCAAGCCCTTGCAGCACGCGCAGGTCCCGGTCCGCCTGCGCAGCCAGCGCCGGGGACGGTTCGGCAAAGGCACCGGCCGCGACCATGGTCAGCGTCGACAGGACGGTGTCGTGCAGCTGACGGTGCTGCTCTCGCTCGTCAGCACGCCGCGCCTCCTCGGCCCGGATCTGTCGCTCGGTCTCCAGGCTGGCGGCAACGACCGCGTCCGCTTGCCCGGCGCCGCCGCGGATCACCGCCACCAGCCCGGCGACGACGATCGTCTCCACCACCAGCAGCCAGGCGTCGGCTGGGTGGCCGCTGCCGAGCCCGTAGGCGACGACCACGATCGCGGCCCCGGGCAGAGCGAGCCGCGGCCGCAGGGCGAGCAGCTGGATGTAGATCGACGTGCAGGCCAGCGGGAGCATCCAGGTCGTGCTGTCCTTGATGAGCACGGCCGGGACCAGGTGTTGCTGCACCAGCGCCAGCGCCGAGATAACCACGGCGTCGGCCAGTACCACGGTCGGCGTCAACCCGGAGCGCCGGACCCGCCAGGCGAAGAAGGCCGACCACAAGCACAGCGCAGTCAGCGGCGCGCCCAGCCACCAGCCGGAGATCTGCTTCGTCGCGGCCAGCACGGCTACCGCAGTGAACAAGACCGCGCCGCCAAGGCGCAGGCCGATCGCATACCAGCCGGCCAGCCGGTGCAGGGCCTGGTCGGATGGCCCGGCAAACCGCAGGCGGCGCGCCCGCCTGCAGCGGACCGCTGGGGGCCGGATCTGCCCCCAGACGGAATTAGCTGCCGGTTCCACCGGACCAGTATGCGGCAGAATCACGGATACGGGAAACGGTGACGTTTTAACATCTGGGCCGGGTAATCGACCTATGGTTCTTCTCCCTGTTGAGCGGCAGTCGTTCCAGTTAGCCGTAGCCAATGCCGATCAAGTGTGGCGATCGCCTCGTCTGCATATCCGCTAACCACTTTGGCCAACACGTTTCACAGGCCGACAGTAGAGAACGTCGCAATGGAGCCGCTGCCCCGGCAGAATAAATAGCGAACACTCCGCTGAATCATCTGGTTCGTCCTCCTCGCTTTCGTTACCCTCATGGCATGATTTCCCCGATCCGGGAAATCGCACCGGAATCCGTGTTCAAGTCCCCCTCGGACACTTGGTTCAGCCCATATCCGTGGATCAGCCGCCAGGCCGGCTCGCGTCCCCCGGTCTATCCGGCACAATGCCGCACAAAGGGAACTCTTACGGCGCTGGCCCCAGTGAGCCAGCCGGCCACGGACCACAGCGTGGGTCGGTTAGACGGTGACCCGGCTCCAGCTGATGCCTCCGTTGCGGGTTATCCACAGGTAGCCGTTGGTGCCGAGGGCCACGCCTTGGGTGTTCGTTTCGAACCCGACCAGGGAGAAACCGTGGCCGCGGTCGGTCAGCGAGACTTGCCAGCCGTGCGCGGTGAGCTGGTACAGGTCCGGCCCGGAGTTCCAGGCGAACCGTCCGCCGACGACTGCGGTCACGCCCTGCGGTGGCTGGGGCGGCGGCGGGTTGTCGGCACTCCAGCTAATTCCGTCGTTGCCGGACTCGTAGGCCAGCTGGGTCTGCGCCGGCGGGCTGGGC
>Ga0302325_10029355_pt1 | contig 11362 bp, 13 predicted proteins | sample Palsa_T0_2_FD_201948 | JGI IMG/M metagenome (GOLD analysis project Ga0302325, IMG submission 201948) | Peat permafrost microbial communities from Stordalen Mire near Abisko, Sweden - Palsa_T0_2 | ecosystem: Environmental > Terrestrial > Soil > Palsa > Peat permafrost | place: Sweden: Abisko... | reverse complement strand
CGCTCCTGACCGATTCGGCAGTGTCCGCCCCAGCTTCACTGCCGCCGGCGGCCATACCGGCCGCCTTTGCGCACACCGCTTCGGCCGCAGCGCAGGCGGCGGCGAGCGTCGCGGATGCGCAGGGCGCCTTGCCGGCGGATGCTCTGGGACGCGAGTTGCGCACGCTGCGCCGCATGCTCGAGACACAGCTGGCGGCGCTGGCATGGAATGATCTCACGCGCCGCGCGCCGATTCATACCGAAGTGTTGCGCGAGCTTACAGAGATCGGGATCGCTCAGGATCTGGCTTCCCAGGTCGTCGCACAGCTGCCCGCCAATATCGACTTCTCCACCGCCCGGCGTCTTGCCATCGCCAACCTCTCGCAGCGGCTCCTCGTCACGGGGGATCGTTGGCTCGAAAGTGGCGGCCAGATCGCGCTCGTGGGTCCGACCGGCGTCGGCAAGACCACGGCTCTCGCCAAGCTTGCCGTGCGCTGGACGCTGCGCCACGGCGCCAAAGATCTGGCATTGATAGCCGCGGACACAGTGCGCATGGGCGCCCAGGATCAGGTGCGCGGCCTCGGCCAATTATTGGGCGCGCCGGTGCACACGCTCGACAACTTTAGCGAGCTGCCGGCGTTGCTGACGCGCCTGGCAAAATGCCGCTTTCTCCTTATTGACACGCCCGGATCGAGTCAGCGCGATGCGCAGCTGGCGAGCCGCCTGGCGGCGCTCGCCGCGGCGGGCCCGCGCCTGATGAGCGTGCTCGTGCTCGCCGCCAGCACCCAGGCTGGCGCCAATGAAGAAATTGTCGCGCGCTTCGCCCCGGCGCGAGCTACGACCTGCCTCCTAACCAAGATCGATGAGACCACAAGCTTAGGCGGTGTGCTCTCGGTCGTGATGCGCGCGGCTCTGCCGGTCGCGTACGTGAGCGAAGGCCAGCGCGTACCGGAGGATCTGCGGCCGGCGCGCTCGCTTGAACTCGTCTCGAGCGCGGTGCAGATGGCGCAGGTGACTGGCGCGGCTGCCGACGAGGACCTTCTGCGCAGACGATTCGGAGATGTAGCCCATGCCCTCGCCTAAGATACGCGTGATCAATAATCTGCAGGTCAGCCCTCTTGCGAACCCCGTACGCGTCATCGCTGTGACGGGCGGCAAGGGCGGCGTCGGCAAGTCGACCGTCGCCGTCAATCTTGCGACCGGCCTCGCCGCGGCCGGCCGCCGCGTGGTACTGCTCGATGGCGATCTTGGCATGGCCAATGTGGATGTGCTCCTCGGACTCTCGCCGCGCTACACCCTGGCGCATGTACTGTCCGGCGAGCGCACGCTCGATGAGATTCTGGTGAGCGCTCCTCAAGGATTCATGATAGTTCCGGCCGCCTCGGGCGCGGCGGATCTGGCAAATCTCGACGCCACCGCACACCTGGGACTGGTGCAGGGCTTCAGCACCCTGGGCGCGCGCGTGGATGTGCTGATTGTGGACACCGCGGCGGGCATCGCTCCCGGCGTACTGCAGTTTTCGCAGGCTGCACAGCAGGTGCTCGTGGTCCTTTGCGATGAGCCTGCGTCCATGACCGATGCCTATGCGCTCGTGAAGGTATTGAGCCGCAATCACGGCGTGCGTAACTTTCGCGTACTGGCGAACATGGCGGCCTCGGCTGCGGCGGGTGCAAGTCTCTTCAAGCGCTTCGAACACGTCACCGCGCGCTTTCTCGATGTGGCGCTGGAATACGCCGGCGCAATTCCGGAGGACGAAGCGCTGCGGCGTGCCGTGCGCGCGCAGCGGCCAGTGCTCGAGGCCTTCCCTTCAAGTCCCGCCGCGCGCGCTTTCAAGAAGTTGACGGCATGCGCCGACGCCTGGCCCGCGCCCACAGGTCCGCGCGGCAATCTCGAGTTCTTCGTTGAGAGGCTGATACGACGCCCTGCACCGCACTTTGAGGTTGTGCCGTGAATGCAGTCGGAGCCTACGTCGCGCGTCGCAGTGGAGCCGATCAGGACGCACTTGTCATGCGTCATGCAGAGCTGGTGAAGCGCATCGCCTACCACCTGGCCGGCCGCCTGCCCCCGAGCGTCGATGTGGCGGATCTTATTCAAGCGGGGATGCTCGGCCTCCTGGAGGCAGCCGACCACTACGCCGCCAATCGCGGCGCGAGTTTTGAAACCTACGCCGGCATCCGCATTCGCGGCGCCATGATTGACGCCCTGCGTAAGCTCGATTGGGCGCCGCGCTCGGTACACCGCAAGGCGCGCGCCGTGGCCACAGCGATTCGCGAACTGGAGAAAGAGACGGGACGCGACGCGCGCGATGCGGAAATCGCCCTCAAGATGGGCGTGACGCTCGAGGAGTACTACTCCATCGTGCAGGACGCGGCGAGCTGTCGGCTCGCGAGCCTGGATGAAGTGGCTGTGGGGGCCGCGGCCGATCCGGTCGATCCGTTTGTCGAGGTGTCGGATGAGAGGTTCCGCGCGGCACTCGCGCAGGAGATCGACACGCTGCCGGAACGCGAGAAACTGGTGATGTCGCTCTACTACAGCGACGGCCTCAATCTTAAGGAGATCGGCGCCGTGCTCAAGGTTACCGAGTCGCGTGTGTGCCAGCTGCACGGCCAGGCGCTATTGCGCCTGAAGGGTCGCCTGGCCAACTGGCGCGAGCACGGTCCAGAGCGCACCTAGGGCACCCCGCACAGCACGTCATGAACAAGAATCTTAAATTTCTGATCGTGGATGACTACTCGACCATGCGGCGCGTCGTCAAGAATCAACTGCACGAGCTCGGCTACGCCAATGTCGCCGAGGCGGATGACGGCTCGACCGCCCTGCCACAATTGCACGCGGGTGACGTCGATTTTCTGATCACGGACTGGAACATGCCTGGTATGCACGGGCTGGATCTACTGAAGGCGGTGCGCGAGCACGAAAAGTTGGCGCACCTGCCGGTGCTGATGCTGACCGCTGAAGCGCGTCGCGAACAAATAGTAACCGCCGTGCAGGCGGGCGTTGACGGCTATGTCATCAAGCCATTTACGGCCGTGACGCTCAAAGACAAGATCGACAAGATCCTCGAGTCGCGCACCGCGGCCACGGCATAGGAACACGCGCACTCGTGGACATCCTCAGCATCATCGGACTCACGCTTGGCCTGTGCGCCATCCTCGCCGGCGCGGTACTGAAAGGCGCCGGTCTCATGGCGCTCGTGTCTGCCGCAGCGTTCACGATCGTCGTCATCGGCACCGTCGCTGCGATCTGTGTACAGACTCCGCTTGCCGTGATGAAACGCGCGGTGCGGATCTTTCCGTGGATCATGCGCCCGCCGCCGCTGCAGGGTCCGGAGCTCATCAAGAAGATGGTGGAATGGAGCAACATCTCCCGTAAGCAGGGATTGCTAAGTCTCGAGGCGGTCCTAAACAAAGAGCCCGACGGATTCGTACGCAAGGCGTTGCAGCTGGTGATCGACGGCGGCGAGCCGGAGGTGATCCGCGACGTCATGGAGGTGGAACTGAACGCGCGCGAGCATGCCGACAACCGCGCGGCAAAGGTCTTTGAGGGCATGGGCATCTACTGTCCGACGCTTGGAATCATCGGCGCGGTCCTCGGACTAATGGCGGTCATGCAGAACCTCGCTGATCCGAGCAAGCTCGGTCATGGCATCGCCGCGGCGTTCACCGCGACGGTGTACGGTATTGGCTTTGCCAATCTCTTCTTCCTGCCGGTGGCTGCAAAGCTCAAGGGAGCAATCCAGTCACAGACACAGGTTCGGGAGATGGTGATCGAGGGAATGCTCGCCATCGCGCAGGGGGAGAACCCGCGCAGCATCGAGTCGCGCTTGGAAGGCTACCTGCACTAGGAGACGCAAGACATGGCACGAGACAAAAAACACGAAGAGCATCAAAACCACGAGGCCTGGGCAATTCCGTACGCGGATCTGATCACGCTGCTGCTCGCATTTTTCGTCGTGATGTACGCGATCTCCTCGGTCAACGAAGGCAAATACCGCGTGCTCTCGGACGCGATGGTCTCGGCGTTCAATGGCGCGCCGAGCGCCAAGAGCGCGCCGCTACCGGCGCCGAAAGATGCCAGCGCGCGCGGAGCAGCAAGCGCGGGCGCCATCGCTCTGCCGGTCACAGGCACGCCGCCACGCTCCGCCCTGCAACCCCAGTCAGGCAACAGCACGCAGGACGCTACCAACGCGGCGCACGGCGATCTTGCGGCCGCGGCGCGAGCGGAGCAGGCGCAGCGCGCGGCCGCGGCTCTCGAGCAGGTCGCACAAGGTGTAGAGCACGCGATGCACGACCTCGTCGCCAAGAATCTCGTCGCCGTGCGCCGGGGCGACTCTTCGGTAGAAGTGGAGATCCGCACAGATATCCTGTTCCCGAGCGGCAGCGCAACTCTCGCACCGGGCGCCATTGATATCCTGACGCGCCTCGCCGAGTCGCTGCGCTCAGTCCCCAACCCGATCCGCGTCGAAGGTCATACCGATGATCGGCCGATCAACACGCGCGAGTTCCCCTCAAATTGGGAGCTGTCCGCCGCACGCGCGAGCAGCGTCGTGCACCTGTTTTCGAGCCGCGACATTGTGCCGGCGAGGCTTGCGGTGATCGGGCTCGGCGAATACCGCCCCGTCAAAAGCAACACGACCTCCGAAGGGCGTAACGCCAATCGGCGTGTGGTCATCGTCATTCTCTCGCCCGACTCGAGCAGCGACGCCGCGCCCGAGCACAGTGCGCAGTCGATGCACCCCGTGACAGCGCCCGCAGCGCTGCACTAGAAGGGCGTGGCACGGATTCTGCACGCCATGCTTGATGCTCAGGCAGACGTCGACATTCCGACGCCTGCAGGAATTGTGTGAACGGTTTCACAAGAGGACCACGCGATGTCGCAAGTCTCGACAGTACTGTCACAGGTCGCTGCGCTCGTGCCGCAGATGCCGATCGCGATGCCGCAGGTGTCCATCGAACTTCTGCTGATTGCGGGCCGCGCAGTATTCCTCGTGTTCTCGTTCGTGATCGCCGCGGTGACCTTCACGCGCTGGCGGCGCGGTGCACAGCGCAGCAGCGAACAGCTGATGCTGCAGAACAATCTCATTTTGGAACGCCTGGGGGCGATTGAGGAGCGCGTCGCCTCAGCAAATTATCGCGTGACGGAGCTGGCCACGCAGCTGCAGGGTGAGCTGCGCGCCACCGCCGCAGCGACCGACGCGCAGCCGCGCTATCAGAGTGCGATTCGACTGGCGCGCGAGGGTGCGTCACGCGACGAACTGATCGCGAGCTGCGGCCTCACCCGCCAGGAAGCGGATCTGGTGCTGCGCGTCCATGCGTCCAAGCAAGATCCGGATTCTGCCCAGGTCGCAGCCTAGCAGCCTGTCGGGCTGGCGGTCCTCATGCCTGAATCAAACAGTGGTGTCATCCACCATTCTGGCGTGCAGTCAACTCATCGATCATTCTAGCGACCTCGGCTGGCTGCTCGTCTAGCGCGAAGTGACCGCAACGCGGCTTGCGGGTCCGGTCCAAACGCTTTCACGATTGCTTTCGAGGCGTTCTTTACTTCGGCTTTCAAGTTCATGTCATGCTCTTTTTTGTCAAACGTGAACGGTCTCACGCTGCGAGAGGTCCAGCAGAATGTCAGTGATGCAGCGCTTTCGGATTCGACAGCACTAAGCGAATGTCGAGCTGACGCTATCGGACTTCGGCGGGAGCAGATCCGCCCCGATGATGGCGGCGGGTATTCAGTTCGAGTCAGGCCGAGCAAAAACGCGATACCGCTCATCGCCGAGTGTTGGCACGTCCTTGGCGCTGGAGAGCGCGACCGTATCGACCCCCGCAGGCTCAAGTACCCGCAGAAGCAGCCGTTCACTGTTTTAGCGCAACCGGCAGAGCGGCCCTTAATCTTTTGGGCCGCCTGCCGATACTTCGGGGCATGCCCGGGCATGAGATTTCACGATGACGACACCCGCTCTACAGGTCCCCGCACAGCAATCGCACCCTGACGCCTTTGCCTTCGTGCAGGAGCTCGCCGCGGAGCTCTCGAGCGGCAAGGTCGACCTGCCGAGTTTTCCCGAAATTGCGGTGCGCGTGCGCCAAGTGCTCTCCGATGACGCAGTAAGCCCCGACAAGGTGGTGCGGGTGGTGGGCTCGGAGCCGGCGCTTGCCGCACGGCTACTGCAAATCGCCAATTCCGCGGCGCTCAACTTCAGCGGCCGCGCAGTCACGGAGCTGCGCACCGCGGTCGCGCGCATGGGCTTCAACATGGTCCGCAGCGCCGCGATTGCCTTTGCCATGTCGCAGCTGAAACGGGTGGATTCGCTCAAAGGGCTCGAGAAGCCGCTCGAAGCGCTGTGGAATCGGAGCGCCACGGTTGCCGCGCTGTCCCACGTCATCGCGCGCCGCTTCTCCAACGTGAATCCGGACATGGCTTTGCTTGCGGGCCTGTTACACGGTGTCGGGCACCTTTATATTCTCACGCGTGCCAGCAAACATCCGAAGCTCTTCGCGAACGAGCCCGTGTTTTACGCCATCGATCGCGATTGGCATGCAAGCATCGCCAAGGCACTGCTGGAAAATTGGGAGATGGCGGAGGACATCGTATTGGCGGTCAGTGAGTTCGAAGACCTCGACCGCGAGCATCGCGGTCCGCCGGACCTGTCCGACGTGCTCACCGTGGGGTATCTGCTGTCGACCTACCGTGACTATCCGGAGACGGTCGAACTCAACATGCAGGGGGTAAGTGCCGGCAGACGTTTGCAGCTCGACTCGGCCGCCTATACCAAGCTCCTGAACGAGTCCACAGAAGAGATCGCGGCGGTACAGGTGGCCCTCGGACGCTGAAGTTCCCAAGCGGCCGCGAACGGCTTTGCGAGCCTACGCCTGGACGGTCAATACCCGACCAATGCGCGCCAGCGCAAAAGATGCACCCCGTCCATAGGTTTTCAGCTCCGCCGGACGGCCCGTGAGCACGCCTAGCATTGCCTGCACGCGGGTGAGACGAGCGTGTACCAAGGCGCCATTCCTGTCATTGAATTCGCGGCAACGCGCCGCCCGTTCGGTGCACTGCGCCCATGCGCCGCTCAGCGTGCCGCGCGGATCGCACCAGCGCAGCAGTTGCTCCAAACCCTTGACGTCGGCCGAGTGACCCAGCATGCGGCACAACGAGCGGCGCTCATCTTCGATGCGGACAATGCGCCCGACGCAGGCCTGCCGATCTTTAATGGCGGCCTGCAGCGCCACGATATCATTCGACTTCAGAATCCGGTGTTCGCGTTCGAGCAGCTCTGCGAGTTGCGCGAGACAGCCAATCTCTTCGGTTAGTAGCTTCGCCAGGTGCTCACGGCACAGATCCGGATCCGTGCTCACGGATCACCGAGGGGCGCCAGCGCATGTTCCATGCCGACGAGGCCATCGGCCACGCGCTCCGGTGAGATCGCGTACTTGCCTTCCTCGATGGCGTTTCTGATCGCATGGACCCGCGCGTCGTCGACCGCTGGCAGCACACTCACGGCTTTCTCGAGGGTTGCGAGCTGCGCCGCCGCGTCGGTGATGTGCACATCCTCGCCCGCGGAGCTGGGTGCGTTGTGGGCGGAAGTTGTGGCATCCGGCACGCGTTGCAGGGGACGTCCGGCTTCCACCGGCGCCGTATTGCTATCAATCCCACTCAGTTTGCTGGCCAAGGCCGGCCCTCCTAGTATTCCGCATCCGGGGTATCGGCAGCGACGCGGCCGACTTTAGCGGCGGCGCGTGGCGCCGGCGTGGCGTCATAATGCAACACGGATCACATCCTCGTCCTCGACCACGCCCTCGACGACTTTAAGTGAGCTCAGATTCTGCACGCGCAGCCGCGCGCCTGCGGACCCGTTGGCAAGCGCGCGGCCCCGCGCGCGCACCTGTAGGCCGCCTACGGTCGCGACCAGCGTTACTTCCTGGCCCTGATGGATGAGCATGTCGGGCGTAAACATGTCAATTGACAATGCGGTGCCCACCGGCAGGGGCCGCCTGACAGTGCGGCGCTTAAGATCGGCGACACTGGTCAGATAGGCAACGCCCGTGCCCGAGAGCTTGCGTTTCTGCACCTCAACATCCTCGGCGCCGAGGCGCTCGTTCTGCGCAACTGGCCGGCGCAGCACCAACATTGAAATGATGCTCTCGGTCGTCACCGGAACATAGACGGTCCACTGGGCGCCAGTATCACAGCTGACGCGTACCGTCGTGCGCAGCTGCAATGCCGCACCGCTCGGCAACCCCGCACGCAATGCGCTTGGGCAGCGCGCGAAATGCAGCCGGGGATCCAGGCGATCGGCGGTGATGCCGGCAATGCTCGCATCGGCGGGCAGCTGCGAGCGAACATGGGCCTCCGCCGCGGCGCGGATGCTCTCCAGGGACTCGAATCCGCCATCGGGGCCGGCAAACGCACTGGCGCTCAGCAGCGCGATGGCCGCGAGGCTCCGGTACCCGTGCGGTGCGCGGGCGCGACGATTCATTGGCACTTCATGCATACGGGGGATGCGTCTGCAATTCGCGAGCCAGCGGGCGGCGGCGGCGGCCGGGCGCGCGAGCGGCGGCTTCTTGCCGCGGCACGTGAACGGTTTCACGTTTTGTAACGGCAAATCCGGCGCCGATACGCTATCAATCGGTTGGCACGGCTATTGCTTCGAATCCGCCAGGTCAGTTTTTTGACGGATCGACGCCATGCCAATCAACCTCGATGCCTACCTCGGCGTCCACGCGGACGCACTGAAGGTGAGCTCGCAGCGTATGGAATTGCTCGCGACGAATCTTGCCAATGCGGATACGCCGAATTTCAAGGCGCGCGACATCGACTTCCGCGAGGCACTGGCGTCGGCCGCAAGCCCCAACTCAGCAGCCACGCTCAATACCACGCAGCCGAACCATCTGAGTGCGGATGCCGGCGGCACGGGCGCCGCTAACCTCAAATATCGCGTGCCGCTCGCCCCGTCCCTCGACGGCAACACCGTCGACGTGCAGCTCGAACAGGCCGCATTTGCCGACAACGCCGTGCGCTTTCAGGCAACGCTGACCTTTCTCTCGGCGCGCCTGCGCACTCTCATGACAGCCATCACCGGTCAATGAACTCCAGCACCTAAGAGCCGATCATGTCATCGTTCAAAATATTCGACATTGCAGGTTCCGGGCTGTCTGCGCAGTCCGTGCGTCTGAACACCGTGGCGAGCAATCTCGCCAATGCAGACAGCGTCAGCGGCGATCCCGCGACCGTCTACAAGGCGCGTCATCCGGTGTTCGAAGCGGTCCGGGCGGCGCTCGGTGCTCCCAAGAGCGACGCCGCGGTGCAGGTTCGCGGCATCGTGGAGAACAACGCTCCGCCAACCACGCGCTACGAGCCAGGCAACCCGAACGCCGATGCGAACGGCAATGTGTACGTGCCGAACGTCAATACGGTTGAGGAAATGGTCGACATGATCTCCGCCTCGCGCGCCTATCAAAACAACGTCGAGGTCATGAACACCTCCAAAGAGCTGCTGCTCGCAACACTGAAGTTGGGTCAATAATCGCAGCCGCGTATCCGCTTCATCATCCTATCAGGAGCCCCCATGTCCGTACCCGCCGAGTCCCTATCAATGCCCGCGAGCGCGACGAGCGCCGCAAATGCGGCCGGCACCACCGGTGCATCAAACGACATGCTCACGCAGAGTGACTTTCTGCAGCTCATGGTTACGCAGATGCAGAACCAGGACCCGACGTCGCCGGCCGACCCGAGCGCATTCCTCGGGCAGCTCGCGCAAATGAGCGAGGTCAGCAGTCTGGACAACATGCAATCATCGCTCGCGACATTGTCGAGCAGCCTGCTCTCTTCCCAGGCGGTGAGCGGCGCCGGTCTTGTCGGCCACGACGTTCTCGCCTCCGGGACATCGGGCAACCTCACAGCGGGCGGCTCATTGAGCGGCGGCGTGCAGACGCCCGCCGGGGCCACCAGTCTCTCCGTAACCGTCGCCGATGCAAACGGCAACGTCGTGAACACCTTCGCGGTCACGCCGCAGTCCGGACTCACCGCCTTCAACTGGAATGGCACGACGAACACGGGCGCGAGCGCTCCCGCCGGTAGCTACACATTCAGCGTCACGGCCACCGTGAACGGGCAAACGCAGACGGTGACACCACTCATCGAGAGCACCGTGCAAAGTGTAACCATCGATCAGACGAGCCAAAGCCTCGATCTCAACACCGCGAACGGCGTCATTCCGATGAGCAACGTAGTCAGTGTGGACTAGCGCGATTGGCCCCAAACGAATTCCCTAGGAGATTCACTCATGTCATTTGGTATCGCTCTTTCCGGCCTGAACGCCGCCCAGCAGGATCTGGACGTCACGGCCAACAATATCGCCAACGTCGATACGACGGGCTTCAAATCCTCAACCACGGAGTTCGCCGACCTGTTCTCCTCAAGCCAGCAGGGCGTGAGCTCCACTGCGGTCGGTAACGGCACCTCGGTCTCCGAGGTCTCGCAGCAGTTCACCCAGGGCAACATCGACTCCACCGGCAACAATCTTGACCTCGCGATCAGCGGCAACGGCTTCTTCACGATGAGCGACAATGGCGCGCTCAGCTACACGCGCGACGGCCAGTTTCAGGAGGACAGTGACGGCTACGTGACCGACAGTGAGGGAAATCGCCTGCAGGTGTATCCGCCGCTGGCAAACGGCGGCTTCAACACAGGCGGCCTCACGGACCTGAATCTCACGACCAATGAGAGCGCACCGCAAGCGACGACCAATGTCTCGCTGACCGCCAATCTGCCCGCAGACGCTACGGTCCCAACCGGCGCTTTCAACCCCGCTGATCCGAACTCCTACAACGATACGACTTCGCTTACGACCTACGACTCGCTTGGTGCTGCCCACACCTCATCGCTCTACTTCATCAAAGGCGCGGCGGCGAATGCGTGGACCGTGCAGCTGTATGTGGACGGCAATGCGGTCGGCACGCCGCAGGCGCTCGATTATTCCGATACCGGCGCACTCACGGCACCGGCCAGCGGCCAGATCACGTTCCCCGCGTATACGCCGGCAACGGGCGCTGCGCCCATGAACCTGACTTTCAATTTCGCGAACACTACCCAGGACGGCTCGACCTTTGGAGTGACTGCCAACACGCAGAACGGTTACACGACCGGCACCCTGGTGGGCATCAACATCAATTCCACCGGCGTGGTCCAGGCGCAGTTCACGAACGGCAATTCGGTGAACCTGGGGCAGATTGCGCTCGCGAATTTCGCCAATCCCCAGGGCCTGCAACAGCAGGCCAATCAGAGCTGGGTCCAGACATATGCCTCCGGCGCTCCGGTCGCCGGCACGGCCGGCCAGGCGGGCCTCGGAACCGTACAGTCGGGCGCGGTCGAGGAATCCAACGTCGACATCACGG
>Ga0302325_10029354_pt1 | contig 11362 bp, 10 predicted proteins | sample Palsa_T0_2_FD_201948 | JGI IMG/M metagenome (GOLD analysis project Ga0302325, IMG submission 201948) | Peat permafrost microbial communities from Stordalen Mire near Abisko, Sweden - Palsa_T0_2 | ecosystem: Environmental > Terrestrial > Soil > Palsa > Peat permafrost | place: Sweden: Abisko... | reverse complement strand
CGCCAGCGCCGACGCCGTCATCCTGCTCACCGACCACGACGCCTTCGACCTCCCCCAGATCACCACCCACGCCCGCTACGTCCTGGACTGCCGCCACGCCCTCACCAGCGGCGACAACGTCGAGACCCTCTAATGCCGGCACCCGCCCGCATCATCTGCGTCGCCGGAGCACGACCCAACTACATGAAGATCAAGCCGGTCATGGACGCCCTGGAGGAACGCGGCGCAAAGGTCACCCTGGTGCACACCGGCCAGCACTACGACCCCGCGATGAACGACGTCTTCTTCGCCGACCTGCGGATCCGGCGCCCCGATTACTTCCTCGGCGCCGGTCCGGGCAGCCACGCCGCCCAGACGGGCCGGGTGATGACCGCCTTCGAGCCGCTGGCCTCCCAGCTACGGCCGGACGTCGTCGTGGTCGTCGGCGACGTGAACTCCACCCTGGCGTGCGCGCTCGTCACCGCGAAGTCCGGCGCCCTGCTCGCGCACGTCGAGGCCGGCCTGCGCAGCAGGGACTGGTCGATGCCCGAGGAAATCAACCGCGTCGTCACCGACCGGGTCAGCGACTACCTCTTCGCTCCCTCCGCTGACGCAGCGGCCAACCTGCGGGCCGAGGGATACCGGGACGACCAGGTCCACCTGGCCGGCAACGTCATGGTAGACACGCTGCTGGCCAACCTTGAGCGCGCGGCCGGCGGCGGCACCCTGTCCCGGCTCGGCCTGGTGCCGAAGCGATACGGCCTGGTCACCCTGCACCGCCCGGCGAACGTCGACGACCCGGCCGTGCTGGCCCCGTTGCTCCGCGCCCTCGACGAGGTCGCGCGGCTGTGCCCGCTGGTGCTGCCGGCCCATCCCAGGACGGCGGACCGGCTGCGCGGGGCCGGCCTCTCCGACCGGGTCCGCGTCATACCGCCCGCGGGCTACCTCGACTTCATCGCCCTGCAGGCATCGGCGCGCGTCGTGCTCACCGACTCAGGTGGCGTGCAGGAGGAGACCACCATCCTCGGCGTCCCCTGCCTCACCCTCCGGGACAACACCGAACGCCCGGTAACACTCACCGAAGGCACCAACCAGCTCGTCGGGCGCGACCCCGCCCGGATCCTCGCGGCGGCACGCCAGGTGCTCGCTTCGCCGCCGGCGCCGCGACGGCCCGCCCTATGGGACGGCCATGCCGCGCAGCGCATCGCGGCGACGCTGCTGGCCGACCCCGGCGCCAGCGGGCGCCCGCGGCCTACGGCGTTTCCTGCGCCTGCCACCGCGGCCGCGGGCGCAGGAAACGCCACACCACGGACGCCGCCACCACCGTCAGCAACGCCAGCCCGCCAAACACCCGCTTTGGCGAGCCCGCCTGGATGATCGGCCCGGTATTCCCGACGTACCCGGCCAGAATGCGATCGGGCGGCGGCACGCCGGCCTCTTGCTGCCGGACGCTGAGAAGGTCCTGGAGCAGTCCAAACGCGACACTGAAGGTGCGGCGGGCAGCGGCCGGGCTCGGCGAATCCGACTTCAGCGTGGCGGCCGGCTCACTGTAATTCGGGTAATCCTCGTTATAGAAGTTCATAAGTGCCAGGTCGTAGTCGGCGGTCCCGCCCGCTGCGCGGACCCGGCGCTGATACTCCGGGCTCATCATGACCTCGACCATCGAACCGGCGGTCGCGATGAGGGAGGGAGCGAGATATTCATATACATCGGGCACGGTCTGGGACTCTGGCACGGAAAATATGACGGTTGCGCTCTGGAGGTACACCGGCGGGGTCTCCTTGATCCGATACCCCACTCCGGCTGCGAGGATGAGCACCACCGCTACCGCTGCCAGGCGCAGAGACTTTCCCGCCGCACCCGAAGTGGCGCTCATTTTTCACTCCCCCCAGATACTCGCGACTGCGCTGAGACGCCCGTTAATACTGCAGACATGATAGGAACGATACTGGACCTACGCGATACGGTGGTCACAATCAGCTAAGGCGCGACACGGTCTATCTGCAGCGCTGTAGGCTCGGTCCAGGTTATGGGTTCGACCATTGGGCGGTCTCAGTGAATTTAAGCGAATCATTTCATATCTGGCGAAAGCGCTGGAAGCTGACCGTTATGCTACTCATCGTGGCATCGACCGGCGCGGGCTTCGCGGTGGGCGCGCTGCCGCGGAGTTACCAGTCGGAAGCTTCGGTGGTCCTGCTGGCGTCACCTTCTGCCTCCAGGCAGAACGGCGGCAATCCATACCTCAGCTTCAGCCCTTCGCTGACCCTGACTGCCAACGCGCTCAGCCAGCAAGTAATGGCGCCAGCAACCATCCAGCACCTTGCCTCGGCGGGCTCCGCCGACCCGTACACCGTCGCGCTGGCACCGTACACGGCGACGACCTCGGGCTCGGTTCTCCTTGTCACGGTCACTGGAAGTAGCGCAACCGCGGCGGAACGCGAGATGTATGCCGTGACCAGAGAGATCGGGACGAAACTGGCCGACTTGCAGTCCAAACTCAAGCCCCGCAACCGAATCCAGGACACGCCGCTGTCCTTCTCCCCGGACGCGGCGCTCAGCATCAGTCAGACGGCGCGGCCGCTGGTCATCGTGGCGGCGCTGGGACTTCTGCTCGTGTTCGGGATCCCGATCGTGGTGGACGGGCGGATCGCCCGGCGGCGGCTGATGAAGGCCACGGCGCCACTTCCGGAGACGGCCCCGGACCACGTCCTTCAGCCCTCCACCGGCCAGCCCCCCGCCGGCCCTGCCCGCGCCGAGGCCGCGGCCCGGCAACGGCCGCCGGACTACTTGTCCCCGTCCCGTCACGGCGGCCATGCACCGTCAGCCGCCAGGCGGGCTGGTCCTCAGCCGACGGAGCCCCGCTGGTGAACGGCGCTGCTGCTGAGCGCCTGCCAGCCGCCACGTCGCCCCTACGCAGCCGAGCAGCAGGAAGCACAGGCCGGGTGCGATAGAGAATTCCAGCCCGTCAAAGGTCGCGAACGATACCGCGGCGACGGCGACCGAGGCGGCCAGGCACTGCGCGAGATCGCGGGTCTGGGCATCGGCTGCCGCGATGCGCGCGATGCGCGCGCTGCGCCAGCCCGTGACGAAGAGCGTCAGCAGCGCGACGACTCCGACCGCGCCGGTCTCTATGAGCGAGGTGAGGTACTGGTTGTCGACGAAGAAGTAAATCTGCGGGAAGAACGTCTGGAACCCCTGGCCGAGCCATGGATGGTGGGTGATGTAGGGCAGGGCACCGGAATAAGCCCCGGTCCTCGACGTGCTACTGGAGTCGGTGCCGATCTGGCCGAACAGCGCGCCGAAATCGCCCAGCAGGCCGGGCGAGAGCAGCCACACCAGCACCGGCGACGCGAGCAGCGCGAGGTAGGCCCGGCGCCGGTCGCGTTTGGGCCAGGTGGGCACGAGCACGATGGCGGCGACGACGAGCCCGAAGATGGAGGATCGCGACACCGTCATCGGCAGCGCGACCGCGATGGCGGCGACCTGCAGCCAGCGGCGGAACCGGACGGCACTGGGCGCATTGCGGGCCTGATGGATGGCGAGCGGCAGGCTCATCGCCAGCACCGCCGACAATTCGAGCGGCTGGGCCGTCGTAGCAATGACCCGGGCCAGGCCGTCACGGCTCATCAGGTTAGTGAACTGCTCGTGCACGGTCAGGCCTGGAATGACGACGTACTTGGTGAGATCGGATCCCGTAGCGAACTCAAGAATCCCCAACGCGGCCATCGCCGTGGCCCCCGCGACGATCCGGCGGAGCAGTGCCCTCAGCCGGTCCATGCTCCCTATGCCGTCAGCTGCCAGCACGAGCACACCGACCCATCCGGCCATCAGGATGAGACCTCGGTCGGCGGCGTTCTGCTGCGCGGGAAGCATGGGCGCCCGGTTCGCCGACACATAAGTGGCGATGATGGAACAGGCAAAGAAAATCGCGGCCCGGCGCACCGGCTGCGGCCCGGTGTCCACCCCGAAGGCAGGATTCTGCCGGATGACGAGGTACAAGCACAGCAGAACCGCGGCCAGCAACGCCGATGGCGCGCCAGCACTACCGAAGGACCCGACGACAAGATCCGCGGGGATGAGCATCAGCAGGAACACGTACCCGGTCAGCAGCGTGACCGCGTCGACTCCGCCGGGAGTGGTCGTTACCTCGCCACGCGGGCTGGTCATCAGCGTCACGGCACTTTCCCCTTCGCGCGACATCACTGCGGCATGAGCCGGCCGGAGCAGCCGAGTTCGGCGGGCCGCCGTGCGGGGACGAGGAGGGCCACCGCGGCGGACCAGGACTCCCGGTGCCCGCGTGGCACTCGTGAAAGCTCGTTGGCGACCGCCAGCCAGTAGTAGCACCAGGATGCGCATGCGCCATGGCGGCGCCGGTAGAGCCGCACCCGGTTGACGATCTGCATGGCGTGCGTGGCGTGGCTGCGGCCAGACTGCCCGCCGATGTGGACCGCGACCGCGCGCGGCTCGTACCGGGTGAGCAGGCCGGCATCCCGTGCCCGCAGCGCGAGGTCGGTCTCCTCGGAGTACAGGAAGTACGTCTCATCCCAGCCGCCCAGCGTGTCGTAGCATTGACGCGACATGGCCAGGACAGCCCCCAGTGCCCAGTCCGCCGTGCGCGGGCGGGAGTAGTCCGATCGCCGGGAAACGTACTCGGAGAAGACGGCCAGCCTCGTCCTGGTGAGCCCCAGGGCTCGCGGCAGGGTGGGCTCGCGCCGCAGCGACAGTTCAAGTGTCCCCTGCGCCGACCGGACCTGCGGGGCGACAATGCCCACGTTCGGATCCTGTAACGCCGTCACCAACGGGGGAACCGACCTTTCGTGGAGGCGGACGTCGGGGTTCAGGATAAGGATTGCCTCCGCCTGCATTGCCGAGCGGACCCCGAGGTTAATTCCCCCGGCATACCCCACGTTGGCCGAGCGGACGACGCGGCATCCGCCGCGCGCCGCCAGCAGCCCGGCCGTTCCGTCGACCGACGCGTTGTCGACGACGACGACATCAGCGGTGAGGCCGTCAAGTGCGGCGGGCAACGAGTCGAGGAGATCACCTACGACGTGCGCGCTGTTATGCGTGACGATAACGATCGCGAGGTCGGGCGGCATATCCGGCAGCTTAGCGTCCGCTGGTCGCCGGTGAACGGTTATTTCCCGGAATAGGCATTACGTATGATCTCAGCTCAATACTACCAATACGGTCTTCCCCGATCATATTGCCGAATCCGAGCTACCGGAATGCCGCGCATCATATCTGTCCTACCATGACATAGTAGTGAAAATAATCGTCGATGATAGCCGATGCGGGGTGCTGAGGCCAGCGGGTCGATAGAGTCTTAGCGGGGTCGATAGAGCCTTATGACCTAGCCATGGGAGGCAGTGCAATGCTGAATGGCTTGCTGAACGCGGCCAGTGGGAAAAGGCTCGCCTGGGGAACGAGCAGGCTCGCCTGGGGAACGAGGCAAGTCGGAGTCGCCCGCACTACTGCCGGGCTGGCACGGCTGTCCGCGCTTGCCGTCCGCCGCCCCGACTACGCGCGCATCCGGACCAGCCGTGACCAGCTGGACATTGCTTTCCGCTATCCGTCTCAGCTCATACCCACGCTGGTGGTGTTCCGGGATCTGCTGGAGCCGGAACTACGGCTTCTGCCGGCCGTGCTCGGCCCAGGTGCGGTGGCGGTCGACGTAGGTGCGTCCATCGGCACATGGGCAATGTCAGCAGCCCGGACCGGCGCGACCGTGCACGCATGCGAGCCGGATAAGGTCAACCTCGAGGTGCTCGACGCGAACATCCTTTCCAACGGCCTCGACAGCCGGATCACCACACACGCCATCGCGCTCGGCGAGCACCAGGGACAGGGCAGTCTCATCTCCGCGGAGCGACGCTACCTCAACCGGGTAGGAGAGGCCGCGGACAACACTGGCCAGAACTTTCCTGTGCGCACCCTAGAACAGTTCGCCGATGACCTGGACGTCGACGAGATCGACGTGCTCAAAATCAATACTGCTGGCGGTGAACGCGCGGTCATGGCCGGCGCGTTAAACCTATTTCGGGCCGAGCGCATCCGCCTGGCGATGATCCTGGACGGCCTAGAAGTCCGCCCGCTCCTCGATGACGTGCGTGCCTGCTCCTACGACATCGGAGTCTACGACGGCGGTCTCGGCAGATTTGTCGCCGTGTCGCAGTCCAGCGAACTCGACGTTGCGCGGCCAAGCCCGATGAATCGCTACGCCATCCTCCGCCGCGCCGATGTGATCCTGACGTGATGGAGGTCCTGCCGCCCATGCCTTCAGGCCGGTCCGTCGTGATACTCGGGATGCACCGCAGCGGTACGTCCGTGATGACCCGGGTGATCAACCTGCTCGGCTTGCCGCTCTGCCGCGAGGATGACATCTACACTGCTCCGGACAACCCGACCGGCCACTGGGAGAGCGCGTCGCTTGTCGCGTTCAACGACCGGCTGCTCGACCTCTTCGGCGGAAGATTCATCGCGCCGGCGGCGATGAGCGATGGCTGGGAAAGCGACCCGGCTGCGGTAGTTCTGCGCGAGGAGGCCGATGAGGTCTTCAGCCGTGCTCATCCCACGACGGCATGGGTCTGGAAAGATCCGCGGACGTGCCTGACGCTGCCTTTCTGGCGGTCGGTATGGCCGCACGCCCCCGTTGCCGTCTACGTCCACCGCGAGCCGCTGGAGGTCGCGCTTTCCCTCCGCCGTCGAGACGGCTTAGGCAAAGCTCACTGCGTCGCGCTGTGGGAGCGTTATGCCCGTTCCAGCTTGCGTGGCGCGGCCGGCCTGCCGCTGGTGAGCGTTCAGTTCGACGAGCTGATGGCAGACCCCGTCGCCGCGGTGGCTGAGCTTGGCGAACACCTCGCCCGTCTCGGCGTTCCGGTCGTCAGTGACGTCGGCCAGGCAGCTCGATTCGTAGCAGCCAAGCAGGCAGCGAGCGGGCCGGTGAGCCTCGCGGATGACCCGGACGCAACCTGCACGCAACGATCCCTGCTAGCGGCGATCAGCGCACTGCCCCGGACCTGTGATCCCTTCGCCCCCCCTGAGCTCGGCGCTGAGAGCGCCTCGACGACGGAACTTCTCGCTGCGATACGCGAGCGCCGCGGCCACGACCCGACGCTCCGGGCGGCTGCGCGGGAAGTCTGGCCCGCATTCCGGCGGGCTGCCCGCAGTAGGCTCCAGCTTCGGCGCAGTTATTCCGGCGAGCCCGGGGCGCTACTGAAGTAGCCGGCTGCCTCGCGTCGTCTGCTGCGGCCGGCTGAAGGTAGTTGGCCGATCACGTCACGGAGTCGACTGCGCGGCATCGACCTCGTCGCCGCCCGGCAGGTCCGCGCCGGTAGCTGCCGCGCGCAAGACCGCGGCATGCCGGGCAATGCAGCGGCGCGCATCGAAGCGTGCCGCGGCCTCGGCTGCCAGCCGGCCGCGGTCACGCAGGTAGTCTTCCCGCCCGGCGACCAGGCGCTCCATCGCTGCCGTGAACTCGTCACGGTTGGCCTGCGGCCGGTAGCGGACGGCGGCGATCGATTCCCAGTCCACACTCAGCGGATCGCCCAGCGGGTTTGCCACCAGGTACCCACGCGCCGGGTCGTCGCCGATCTGCTCGCGCGCTCCGCCGACGTCACTGAGCACCACCGGGACGCCCGCGAACAGGGCTTCCATCGGCGCCAGTGCCCAGCCCTCGAAGAAGGAGTCGAGGACGAAGCCGTCGGCAGCGGCGAGCAGCTCGGCGGGCGCCGCCAGGTGATCGCGCAGGTGAACGCGCTCACGGCAGGGCAGGCTCTGGCGCAGCCGCAGCACCTGCCGGTAGTAGCGGACGTCACCGACTCGGCCGGCCACCAGCAGGTGTGCCTCGGGGCGGTGGCGGGCCAGCTCGCCGAATGCGGCCACCAGACCGTAGGTGTTCTTCTGCAGGCCATGCCGCGCGAGTGACACGAAGAGGTACTCGTCGGTGAGGCCGAGCAGGGCGCGGGCAGCCGCCCGGTCGCCACCCGATCGCCGCTCGTCGTCGACCCCGTTGGGGATCGTGACGATCCGGTCAGCCGGGAAATGGCGGTTGCCGGCCAGATACTGCTGGCGGACGAGCTCGCTGACTGAAACGATCACCGACAGTCTCGAGCTGCGCACCGCCTCCGCGCTCCAGTCTGTCCCGAACAGGTGATGCATGCCGTGCAGGGTCTCCACGTAGGGCACGCGGGCACGACCGGCGATGGCCAGTACGCTCGGCAGCGCGCCGTGGCCGCTGATCACGTCCGGGCGCCACCGCTCGATCCAGCCCGCGGCGTCACCCTCGTTAGCTTCGTGCACGTCAATGCCGTTCGACCGGAGCATGCGTCCAAGTTGACTAGCCGGCTGCCCGCTAACGGACGGCTCGGCCGTGACGTCAAGCAACGCTGTCTGCAATCCATGGGCAGGCAGCCGCCGGGCGAGAATGGCGGCCACCTCCGGCAGGCCGCCTGCGTCCAGCCCGCTGGTCACTACCAGGCACCGCAGCACGGGCAGGTCACGGCCGCTGGTAGCTGCCCCCTTACCCGGCCGGGGCGGTCCGGTCAGCTGAGGCCAGGTCGCCGCACGTAAGGCGTCAGGTGACCCCGCGGTACCGGGGGACGCCGCGATGAGCGGCCTGCACCAGTCCTCGATCGGTGGCGCTGGCCGGTGCCGGCCGAGCCAGCTGACAACGTCACGCAGCCGCGCCTGCGCCGGGGCGGGAAGCATGCGCGCCATCGCGGCGACGCTCTCCGCGGAACGGCTGGCGGCTTGGCGCAATGCAGTCAACGCGGCCGATCCTAGGCCGGCCTTAGGGTCTGACAAGCGATCCTCCGAAGACCAGCGGAAGACCTTGCTGGCCTATGCCCAGCTCGCCGCGTAAGCCACCGAGGAGAACCACGGCGCCGTCCCGGATACTGGCGGACCGGACACTGCCGGACCTGGCACTGCCGGACCAAACGTTGTCTGTCCAGACGTTTCCTCGGCCTTGAGCGTCGAAGTAGGCGACGGGTCCGTACTTGCCCCCTTGCGGGTAGTAAAGCCGACTAAACCTGTTGTCTTTGATGACGATGTGCGAGGTGGAGTTGTTCCTGCCGCTGCTGCTGCCGCCGTAGATGGCGTAACCGCCGCCGGCCAGCAGGTTGCCGGTGATGGTCTTGTTCGCGACGGCCCGGCCGGGCCTGGACGGCTCGAGGGTGATGTCGTCGGTCTGGCTCATGCTGTTGAAGATGGTGTTGCCGCTGATGGTCAGGGGCTGGGTGGAGCCGGTGTCGTAGATGCCGTTGACGTGGTCGCCGGCGATGTAGCCGGGGGAGTGGATGTAGTTGCCGGTGACCAGTCCGGCGGAGACCTGGACGGCGGTGCGCCAGTCGGCGATGTTGTCGTCTTTGACGACCAGGCCGGTGGAGTCGCCGTAGATGTCGTCGATGGCGTCGGCGACGCGGCCGGTGCCGGTGTTGACGCCGCTGACGTCAGAGTTCTCGATGGTGACGCCGGAGGTGTGCCGCAGGCTGATCCCGAACGACGACCGGCCGCCAGTGACGACCCGGACGTCGTCGATGGTGACGTCCGAGGCGGTGACGTCGAGGTTCATCGGGATGTACAGGCCGGTGAGGTCGGCGCCGTTGCCGTCGACCTCGACCCAGCCGCGGGAGTCGTAGTACCAGCCGGGGCCGGAGGACACCTGGCCCGGCACCCGCTTTAAGGCCATCCCGGCCGGCACCCCGGTAGTCGCGGTGTCCGGGAAGCCGGACGCATGGGCTGCGGTGGCGTATTCATGCGCGATCGGCACGGATCCAGGTGCCGGTGCCGGGGCGCGGTCGGGTCGAAATACAAGGACAGAAGCGATGACAGCGGTCAGAGCAATTGCCAGCGTGAGGACGAGCATGCGTACTTTCAGCGGAACCTCGCTTATGCGGTGGGGGGGCAGCCAGGCCCGCCTGAGCGAGTATTTCCTCGATTCCATCCGGCCCAGCGGCGGACCCAGGCAGCGTCGGGCGCTTTGCGTGACGGAGAAACTACCATGCGTAAATCGTCCGCGCCACGGCTTCGCGGGCGGAAGACGCCAGCGCGGGTTCAGCCGACCGGGTGCTCCGCAAGCCGCGCGGAGAAGGCGGCGGCCTGCGCGCGCCGCTCCATGCCCAGCTTGGTCAGCAGCGACGAAACGTAGTTCTTGGCAGTCTTCTCCGCCAGGAACATGCGTTCGGCGATCTGCCGGTTCGTCAGTCCCTCGCCCACTAGGTCCAGGACCTTCTTCTCCTGATCGGTCAGCGCCGACAACGGGTCAACGCTGGCCATGCGCTCGCGCAGCCGATCCATCACCCGCTGGGCCGCATGCGCATCGAGCGTCGACTTGCCAGCAGCGACTGTGCGCACCGCGTTGACGAGGTCCGAGCCGCACGTCTGCTTCAGCACGTACCCCGCTGCGCCAGCCATGATTGCGCCCAGCAGTGCCTGATCGTCCCCATACGACGTGAGCATGAGACAGGCGGTCCCGGGAAGCTTGGACCGGATCTCACGGCACACCGTCACGCCGTCGCCGTCGGGCAGTCGCACGTCAAGCACGGCGACATCCGGCCGCAGCGACGGCATCCGCTGCAGCGCCGACGCCATGGTCCCGGCCTCACCGATAACGTCGATGTCCGGTTCGCTGGCCAGGAGATCTCGCACGCCGCGCCGGACGATCTCGTGATCGTCCACGAGAAACACGCTGATCCGGGGCTGCCCGTCGCTTGTTGTCGCGCCGCCAGTGTGCTCGTTGCCGCTGTCCGTCATCTGAGGACCTCTCCCTAGTCTGGCTGCGCTCGCGAGCGGCAGCGAAGGACCCGCACCTGGTTGCCCTCAGCAGTTGCGCTCCCAGTGACGAGCCACTGCCACTATGTTACTCTTAGTAGTCTAATCAATACTAATAGTGATTTCTGCGGACGGGCAGCCGGTGCACCTGAGACGGCCGCGATGGGCTTGCCGCATTGAAAGGGCTGACGCAGTGGCAGGAAGCTCAGGCGGCCGGCGCGTACTCGTTGTCGATGACCTTCACGAGATGCGGGCACTGATCGACCGCGCGCTCAGCGCCAGCGGGTACAAGGTCGACGTCGCGGCCAACCTCGCGGAGGCGCGCGAGAAGGACCCCAGCAGCTACGACGCGGTGCTCGTCGATGCTCACCTCGGCCCCGAGCGGGGCCTTGACCTCGTGGCGGCGCTGCAGGCGGAGGATCCGGCCGCAGCCAGGCGATGCCTGGTAATCACCGGCGGTGCGGCCGACATGATCCCGGACGGCATCGCGCGCCTGACCAAGCCGTTCCAGCTGGACGACCTGCTCGCCGCCGTGCACGCACTCCATCAGCCGGATGACGCCCCGGCGCCCGTCACGCCCGCGGGCGTCACTACGGAACCCGCGGGCGGC
>Ga0302325_10029351_pt1 | contig 11363 bp, 12 predicted proteins | sample Palsa_T0_2_FD_201948 | JGI IMG/M metagenome (GOLD analysis project Ga0302325, IMG submission 201948) | Peat permafrost microbial communities from Stordalen Mire near Abisko, Sweden - Palsa_T0_2 | ecosystem: Environmental > Terrestrial > Soil > Palsa > Peat permafrost | place: Sweden: Abisko... | reverse complement strand
GACGCCTACTACATCGGCCTGACCTTCTACGCGCTGAGCACCTCGCGGTTTAGCTGCCTGTTTTTCCGATCGCGCTATATGTCGAGAATCCTTGCAGCCTGGGGCGTGCTGGCCTCCCTCTTCGAAGGGTATGCGCGTTTGCGTATCTGAACGACCGCAGACTCGGAACCGTGGTCTCCGTGAACTGGTACGAAATGCCGCCGTGCGAAGCCGAATCCTCAGGCTATGGGTATGTCAAAGCGAAGCAGGCTTGCCGCTCGGCGCGTGCCAGCTGGCGAACTGCGTCGGCGCGCACCGGTTGACATCGCAGAAGACCACGCGCGGCGTTCATTACCCGTTCAAACTGGAAATTACCTTTTGTGTAAGGGGAGTGCTCACCGGTTCTTTGGGAGCTGTGTCATCGGATTCAGAACGAAAACGTGCTCAACTCCGGGCATCGCCTCATACTTCTCACTGCCAACCTCAATCAGCAGCGCTACTTGGCCGATTTCACCGAGGTCAGCATCGCGCGCCGCAGGATCGCATTGATCCGGGACTGGTAGCCCTTCCCCTGTGCCTTAAGCCAATCCAGCACATCGGCATCGACACGCGCCGTTATCTGGCGCTTGCGGGGGGCGATAGAAACGACCCCGCCTGGCATTCTTCCACTGTTCATCGGTCATTTCGGGGATATCGCTTGTATCGATATCGCTGTCGGGACGAGTTGGCAGCGCCTTCAGATTCGCCCGCTGCGCTTTCGTCAACGTCGGCAGCCTGTCCAAAGTGTAGCTAACCATTTTCGTCTTCATAGCGTCGCCTCTCTTTCCGAGTCGCGTGTCGAGCTGAGAGGATGCGAATGACCTCGACCGACATGCCGTCATCGCGTTCTTCTCTGACGGTGTGGGCCACCGTGAGAAGGAGCAAGCTCTCGACGAGACCAAAGGTCTGCCAACGCGGTTCCCCACCCTCGAATGCGGTCCTGCACTGACACATACAGCGGATCGCGGAATACCTGGCTCGCTTCCTCGAAGCTCACGCCGTGCTTGCGCCGGTTAGAACGGTTCGTGGTCTCGTCCCACTCGAATCGGATACCTTCCACACCATTAGCGTAATTATAAATTTGTAATTATTCAATAGACCGATTTGGGGAATCGACATTCGTGCAAGCTGTTTCGCGACCTGGGTGCGCACGAGGCGGGCAACGACACCCGGTAGCCCGACCAGTGAACCGGATATTTCGGTGGTCCGGCCAGAAGCCCGGTGCCCCAATTTGTTGGGGATGAATCCTGCTGACCCCGCGGCGGAGAAGTGAATTGACGGACATCGCCGCCCCGACTGATTAGCTATTCCATCCGCACTGAAGAATGTGCCATCTTTGTGAGCCTCGTTGTTTTCCTGCTTCGGCTCCTTTTCTTTGCGCGCTTTGCCTTGACCGGTGCGGGCGCTGAACGCCCGGTCTTGGCGGCGGGGCCCGCAGCCATATCCAAGCCAAAAAGTTCGGAAAGGTCTTCCCCGCCGAGGACCTTTGCTGCCGCCGGTCCTCTCTTTGCCAGTGGGAATGCAGCGTCGGCGTGGTCGATCAGCTCTTTTTCGTCGACCCCATGCAGCCGGAAAAGGAGTTCCGGTTGTTGGTCTAAACGGGCGCCGATGCCGTAAAGGACCGCCGCGACATGCTTGCACATCTCGGCCCAGTCTGGGCAACTGCACGAGAGCTGAATTTCTTTCGGCGATGGGAACAGGCCGGCATTCTGCTGGCAGATTCGTTCCATGACGCCCTGGGACAGGCGGCCTTGCAGTAGCTCGATCAACGAATCAATCGCCCCCGCGCAGTCTTTGCAAATGGACCGCCAGCGCGTCTTCGTAACCGGAGCGACTTTCACTGCTACTTCATAAATTTCCGTACCGCTGACCAGCGCCTTGATTTCACCGGAAGAAATCTGAAGATCGATCACCGAACCATTGCGCACGTAGGTTCGCCCGCGCGGCAAGCGGTTGGCAAAGTCGCTGTAGCGTTCCAGGTTCTCGCACCACGACTTGCCCCAGAAGGTCTTGACGATCGTCCGCCCTTCGATCGTCACCGGCAAAACGATTTGCCCTTTCTTCCTGCGCTTTTCCATTGCGCGCAAGGCTTCCAGCCGCCGCTCCGCCACCGACACATAAGGTCTCCATCCCCAGCCGTCGTACATGGATCACGCCTCCTTAAGCGCCGTATTGATATCCAGCGCCACCAACTCTAGCAGTTCTTCGTCTTCGAATTCCGTCAGGAGCAGGTCCGCGCCGCCCTCGATCAAGTCCTGCGAAAGCTGCCGCTTGGATTCGATCATTTGGTCGATCTTTTCCTCGACCGTTCCCCGGCAGACGAACTTGTGCACCAGCACGTTCTTGTTCTGTCCAATGCGGAAAGCGCGATCCGTAGCTTGGTTCTCAACCGCAGGATTCCACCAGCGGTCGAAGTGCACCACATGGGACGCGGCCGTGAGGTTGAGACCGGCGCCGCCCGCTTTGAGAGATAGCACGAAGAAAGGCACAGCTTCGTCTTCTTGAAACCGGTGCACCAGATCCTTGCGCTTCTTCACTTCGACTTCCCCGTGAAGTACCAGCCCGGCGCGCCCGAAAATCGATCCCAGAAACGCCGCCAGCGGAGCCGTCATCTCCCGAAACTGCGTGAAGACGAGAACCTTCTCTTGTTTGGCGGCGATAACTTCGACGATGTCGCGCAAGCGCGCCCACTTGCCGCTGTCCTCTTCGCTCCAAGCGCCGTCGCCCAGCCACTGCGACGGATGATTGCAAATCTGCTTGAACCGCATGAGGAACGACAGTACCAAACCTCTACGCCTGATGCCCTCGGCTTCATCGAGCGCCTCCGTTAGTTCCTCCACCGCCTGTTTGTAGAGCGCAGCTTGCTTGCGGCTGAGTTGGCAAAATGCCGTAACCTCGATCTTGTCCGGCAAGTCCGAGATCACCTTCTTGTCGGTTTTCAGCCGCCGCAGAATATAAGGGCGCACCAGTTCGCGCAATGGTGCATAGGGATTGTGGGGCCGATCCTCCAGACGCTTTACGAAGTTCGAGAACTCCTTCGGCGATCCAAGCAGTCCTGGATTGATGAAATCAAAGATGGACCAGAGGTCGCCAATCCGGTTCTCGACGGGCGTGCCGGTAAGCGCAAACTTCGCCTGCGCCTTCAGCTTCTTGGCGACGCGAGTTTGTTTGGCGCCGGGGTTCTTGATGGCTTGGGCTTCGTCGATCACAACCAAGCGCCAGGAGGCTTCCGCTATCCATGGAATGCGCAGCAACGAGCCGTAACTCGTGATCACCAGATCCACATCCTGCAAACGCCCGGGCGCGAGCGTCATAAGATCAGCGGCAGCGAGCGCCGACGGATGAGCGATGAGCGCTTTCAAACTCGGCGCAAATCGCTCCAGCTCCGACGCCCAATTGGCGAGCAGGGAAGCGGGCGCAACCAGCAGACTGGGTCGCCGATTACCGCTGTCTTGCTTCCGCAGCACCAGTAACAGCGAGAGTATTTGAATGGTCTTGCCCAACCCCATATCGTCGGCGAGACAGGCCCCGAGCCCGAGCTTGGCGAGCAGGTACAGCCAGCGCACGCCGACCTGCTGATAGGGACGCAGAGTACCGTTCAGAGCCGAGCCGGGATCGATGCCAGCCAATCCCTCCGGACTGCGCAATCCCTTCAGAGTCTCCGCGAGCCACGGACCCGCGACGACCTTCGCCCAGTCCGCCTCGGTGGCAGCGTCTTCGCCGCCCGCATCCACATCGGCCCCAGCGAGCATGCGCATGGCCTCCCGAAGACTAATACCACTTTCGCTGGCGGTCCGTTCGACCTGGCCGAAATATTCCATCATTCGGCTCAACCGCTCCCGATCAACTTCCACCCAGCGCCCTCGAACTAGCGCCAGCCCATCCGACTTAGCCAACAACTCGCGGACCTCAGCGGCGCTCAAGGTCACCCCGTTGAGCGTAACTTCCATGCGGAAATCGAGCAGCGCATCCTGGCCCACCCCTGACAGCACCTTACCCCCAACTTTCGCCGTTACCTGCGGGCGCGGAGGCCGGTTGGCCTGCCATGTCGCCGGCATCCGCACCACTACGCCCGCACTCTCCAGTTGCGGAACATCGCGCAGAAGCTGCATGGCCTCGGACGGCCTCCACCGCAACGGGTGAAAGATTTCGCCCGCATCGACCATCGCCTTCAGCCACGAGCAGTTTTCCGAGGCCCGCTGAACCGGCAGAAGCAGCGACAGCAAGCGGTCCTTGTTGGCCGCGCCCGCATACTCGCGCAGAGCCTGTCCCAGCGGAAGATGTTGGGCCTTGGCATGGGCCGACAGCCGAGTGGTATAAGTCGCGAGAAAAGCGAACGGGGCCGCGGCGTCCTTGCGGTTCTCGGCGAGGTTGAAGTGTACGCGGCCGACAAGATTCCACGCGGCGTTGCGGCGCTTCAGAAAATCCTGAACGCCGCACTTCGATTCGGATAATTCCACCCCGAAAGCATTGTCCAGTTCTTGCCAGAGAGACTGGAGAACAGTTGCCGTCAGGTACTCCGCCCCCTTCATCGGAGGCGCCGCGAGAGCCAACCAAGCTAGTTCAGCGTCGGGCGGAGATGGAGGATGCGTCTCCGTGGACCGGGCTCCAGCATCCGTCAGAGTGCAGAGGGCCGTCACGTAGCGCGAGCCAAATTCTCGCCAATAGGAGAATACTGGGGGAAGTGGGACCCCGACTTCACTTGCTCCGAGTTGGAGGAGACCATGGCCCGACCCGCGCGCGAAGGCATCCTGTAGACGTTGCGCAAGCTTGGGCTCAAGAGCCGACACGTCGCGATCCTCGGTCAAGGTGAGGTGGCCGTGTGGAGTTAAAACAGGAAAGAACACCGAACCCATGCAGAGAACCTACCAGCCTGCACAGGCAGGCCGCAACAGGTTGCTAATCCAAACCAGCGTGGCATTCGACAGTAGGCTCAGGCAACTCGCCTGGTTCATGATCTCGTCCAGATTCTTTGAGCGGTTCATCGGGGATCTTCAAGTCATTGTGCTCGCCGTGGTCGCAACTGGCTCGCTGCCGAACGGCTCACAACCGGCCGCGTTATCGCGGAACAGATTCCCGTCACGGAAGCGGCGCACCGTGGGCAGCGAGCGGTGACCGGTCTGATTCATTTTGGCCCGTTCGGATTTCCCAGCGGCCGAGGTGGCGAGGCTGGCGCGCAAGCTGTGCCCGGCAAAGTCCTCCACATCGTAACCCAGCCAACCCACGTACCGCTTCACCACCATCCCCACCGCTTCGCCCGACAACCGCCGGTTGAGAACCTGGGGCGTTCCCGCGAGGAAGACTTCGGTCCCAGTTAGCCTGGCCGCGGGGGAATACGTGATTGTGTACTGCGTGGAAAACGAAGACGCGCTGATTCTCCGCGTCGCGCATGGCCGTCGCCAGCTAGAGGCGCTTTTCGGTCACCGAAGCGCTTCGATTTCGTACGGATTATTTAGCGCGCAACGCCGAACATCGAAACGGTCCCTAACAGGAAGCTCCGAAGTCGCGTGTCATCCCCCTCGCTCTTCTGCCTCATCAGAATTGCCAAAGACTTCGTCTCGAATGATCCGTTCAGTTGCCTCATTCAAATACTCATGCAATACCGTCTCAATCTGAAGGTATTCGGGCCAGAGTGTCTTGTCGATGAACGACTTCGGCGCCCGAACTACAACCGTCGTGCGGCGCTGGCGCGGGTACCGATACGGTTTGAGTCCGTAGCGGCGGCAGAGCGCGGTGAACAGGCGCCGGTTCCACTGATCGACGAGCTTGAAGTACGTTTCTACCGGCTTTTCGATCTGCTCTGCGGTAGCCAGTGCCCTCCGCACCCGGTCGATTGCCGCCCCCGCCGCGTCACGCTCTCCTGCGGTAGTGGCTCCCTCGAACAGCGCGGAAATCTTACGTAACTTCTGGCGGAGTTCTTGTTCCGTGGTCATTGATATTGTTATCTCGTCGAAGGCGGGAGTCGCAATGCGCGCATGAGAACAAGGAAAGTTTACTGGTGCATGCCCGTTTTGCACCACCGGCGAACCTCAAAAATCAAATCCGCTTCCGATTTTCCAAATGCATCTGATAAACAGATGGCGCCGGGTGAAACGTTCACGTCTTCAGCCCTGCAAAGTGGCAGGTCCAGGGTGACCACCGAGGTTCCGCATCACTTGCGGTCTCCGTGTAAGGCAGTCGAAACAGAGGGCCGCTGTAGACTGAGGTTACCGATGGAAGCAAGCGAATCCAGAACCATTGCGATCCTTGCCGAAAAGCCCTCAGTCGCGCAGGAGATTGCCCGTGTCCTCGTAGATCGGATGAGAAGGTCGACCCCCGATCACGGATGGCGTTAAGCTTCCAGTGATCAACGCACTCTAAGGTGAGCTCGCCTCGCTTATGCTTTTCTCCGGCGCTCGTTGCGGTGAGCTTTTTCGGATCCAGGTTTTCGAGGTGGGGACACACTCACCGTGGGTGCAGGAAGTGATCGGCGGTTGCGGACACGAGGTGCTGGTGGCCAATCCTTGGATGATGGATGGGTCGATACGTCGCAAGCGGAAGAATGATCGTATCGATGCCAACAAGTTGGCGCGATTGGGGCGAGTTGATCCGCAATCGTTGCACCCGATCCGGCACCGCAGTCGGGAAGTGCGGCAAGATCTGGCGGTATTACGAGCCCGAGACGCGTTGGTGGCGGCGCGGACAGAGCTGATCAACGCCACAGACAAAAGGGGGGATGCTGTGGGTCGTCCGAGTTGCCAATCGTCGCACCTGAGCGATCCTAACGCAAACTTTTCTGTGGAAATGTGCCGGAAGTCAAACGTAGGAGGGAGTCGTGCTGGCGGTCGTCTACTGGGAACCGAGGGCACAACTCGTAGGCTGACCCTCCCCAATGGCTTCTGGGGACGATACGGCCACGACTATCGCACCAGGATCGGTTTGTCCTCTGTCCAAAATCGGGTGATCTCTTCGAGCGACCGGCCCTTGGTTTCAGGAATCAGCCAGGCGACCAGAATGACCGTCGACAAAGCACCGGCGCTGAAGAGCCAGAAAGTACCCGCCAATCCCAAATGTTTCTGCATGATCGGAAAAGACTGATTTCCCAGGTAACCCACCAGCCAGAGCGCGGTGGTGGCGATGGACATTCCACGCCCGCGAACCTTGGTGGGGTAAATCTCCGAGATGATGACCCAGCATGCCACTCCATTGCCAAATGCATGACCGGCCACGAAGCTCATCACAAAGATCAAGACTACTAACCCGTTGCCGTGGATGTAGTAGAACCAGCCGACCAACGCAAAAGAGACGAATTGCAGAGCGGTCCCAGTAAGAATCAGGGTCTTGCGTCCCGCGCGGTCCACCAGCCAGAGGGCGAAAAGTGTGAACAAAAGATTGATGAGGCTAACCAGCACAGACTGGAAAAACGCGTCTCCTGTCGCGGTTCCGGCCGCGCGAAAAATCTCCGGCAAGAACGAAAATAGCGGGGTGATGCCGCTGATCTGTTGCAAACCCGCCAGCATGATGCCAAGCAGCAAGGGACGCCGGAAGGCGGTGAAGAGTTCGGAGATGTGGCCCTCCTCAGTGACGAGAGAATTCTCGATTTCCGCAGCTTCGCGGGCTGCGGCGCCAGAGCCATTGATTTTGGCCAGCACATCGATGGCTTGATCCCTCCGGCCCATTTTCATGAGCCAGCGCGGACTTTCGACTGCTGGCAAAATCATCAAGCCGAACAGAATCGCGGGCACGACGCCGGCAAGAAACATCCAGCGCCACCCAGTGGAAATGTTCCATGTTTCATTGCCCATGCGTTGAATCAGCATGTTGACAAAGACCGCAGCGAGAATTCCAACCACAATACCAAGCTGATAGAGTGTGACGCAGCGGCCGCGAACTCGTGTGGGAGCAATCTCCGCAATGTAGTTGGGAGAAATCACTGACGCCGCCCCAATCCCCACCCCGCCAATCAGCCGCCAGAAAACGAACTGATGGAGATTCGCGGCAAACAGCAGGCCAACGGAAGAGAGCGCGAAACAAAGAGCGCAAAGTGCGAGACCTTTTTTCTTGCCCAGATAGTCAGCAACGGCTCCGGCTGCGGCGCAACCAGCAATGCATCCCACCAACGCGCATCCTGCGGCCCAGCCCACGCCCGCTGCGTCGAGATGAAATAACTGGCTCAAATATCCAATCGCGCCACTGATCACAATGTTGTCGTATCCAAACAACAAGCCACCCAGGGTGGAGACACTGGCGGCAATGACGAGCGGAATACGCGAATGTGTCGAACTGGATGCGGGGTTCAGGTTATTCGTCTCCAGGACTCGCGGCCGAGAGCTCAGCGCCGAACCTCCGGGGAAATTCGAGCGACCCCTTTGCCACCAGCATCAAACCGAGAGTATGCGCCATCCCGGCCACGCGGTGAATGATGGGTTTCAACTTCTCGATTTGTTGTAGACGTTGCGGGCCATCGAACCAAATGTCGTGCCAGTGGGCGGGATCGAGGCTCTCGACCACAGCCAGGGCCGGCCCGGAGTCTTTAATCTCCCCGCGCCGCGTCCTGAGTTCTTTCACCGTCCAGAGCTGATCGGCATTGCCGGCAACATAGTGTCCGCCGTTGGGCTGGTTGTTCCGCGGGTTCGAAGAATCCTGGTTGAAGTAACTGGCCAGATGAACCACGACGTGAGTACAGCCTGCCTGCCGTGTGAAGTCGTAACAATTGCCCGTCAGCGTGTGACGATAGAGGCCGAGGCCAATCCTCATAGGCGATTCCCAATGCCTGCGCCGTAGTCGGGACTGAGGACCTGTCCGTTGATCTCGCTGGCGAGCGGCGAGCACAGAAAAACAAATGCGTCGGCGATCGACTCCGGGCTGTTTCTTCTACCCAGTGAAACGCGCTGCACAAATTCACGATAGGCAGGGTCTTCCTCGAAGACTTTCAGCGCACTGCCAGCCGCGACGTTTCCCGGTGACACGACGTTCACCCGAATACCGGTCAGTGCGTATTCGAGGGCCAGGCTGCGAGCGAAGTTTTCCAGCGCCGCTTTGGCCGACGCGTAAGAAGAGATTTGCGTGTGCGGAATTCGAGCCACATAGGAGGATGTAAAAATAAGGTGACCGGCAATGTTGCGCGGCGTCCATTGCCCAAGCACGGACCGCGCCAGATAGGTTTGCGCAAAATAGTTGAAGCGGAAGATCCGCTCAAAGTCGTGTTCCGATGTGCTGGCGAACGGATGAAGCCCGCAACCGCCCGCATGGCCGATCACTGTATCCATGCCTGGGAACTTTTCGAAGGCTGCGTTCACCACGCGGTCCACCTGGTTTGACGCGGTGATATCAGCTGCAAAATAAAGATAAGACGATGGCGGGATCTGCCAATCATGGAGCGTAGTCCGGGCTTCGTCTTCCGCCTTAATGTCGGTAAGCACCAGGGTTGCGCCGCTTGCGGCAAGTCTCCGCACCATGTGCTCGGCAATCGCACCCAACGCCCCGGTGATCAGAATCGTCTTGCCGGAAAGATCAATGCTGATCATGATCGGTTACCCTGATCGTCTGTCCCATTTACATTCCGTTCAATTCTGGAGAGCACTTCAAGACCCGATTCGGTGACCAGAACGTTGTCCTCCCTCCATGTAATCCAGGCTCGCAAATTGTGTGGTTGGAGAAACGTGCGCATCTCCTGCGGGCGAGATGGTGGGGGTGCAGTCACGGAGGTTGAATTCACGATCGGGGTCGCCATGTTCCCTTACATGATTCCGAACTTCTCGAATGCTTTGACCGCACTGCTTCCTTCTTCGATGGCCTTCTTGACCAGCTTTTCGCCACCGGCCTTTTCGAGCGCCCGCGTGAAAACTTCTGTTTCGGCTTCGGCAGGGACCAGCAAGACCCCATCAATATCGCCGAAAAGAATGTCTCCCGGACGAACGCGCACCGATCCAATCTCAACCGGAATGCGAAAATCAACTACCTTATAGCGCGGTGCCGAGTCTTGCCCGTAGGAACCAAAACCGAAAGTAGGAAAGCTCATATTCAGGATTGCCTTGGTATCTCTCACGTAGCCGTTTAAAACCGCTCCCCGGCTGCCGAGTTTGCGCGCCCGCGTGCTCATAAGTTCTCCCCATAGCGCGTTCCTGGGCGAAGAGCCGGTGTTCACGTAGACTTCATTCTTATGGAGATCGTCGAGCGCTTCAAGCATCAAGCCAAACGGTTTGTCCATCAGGTTGTTAGCGCTGCCGGCGATTTTTTCAGCGAACACATCAACGGCAAGAACCGGCATCGCGCGGCCGATCACGACCATATCCTGCCGGAGGGGCTGAATCTGCGGCGGGAGGAACTGTCGCTGAAGATCCAGCTTGTCCATGACATCGCCCACAACGCAGGTGAACAGCTCGCGCCGAATGATGGTGAAAAGTTCGTCGTCGGATGCCCAGGACTTTATCGTGTTCATTGGCCACGCGCCTGTCTGATCTTGTCCACAAACTGCCGGGCAAGCTGAGTAATGGATGAGAAATCGCCGGTCTTAGCGCCCGTCGTGAGATTACCCGCTACTCCCACGGCAACTGCTCCGTCATTGATACTGACAGAGAGCCCGATCCACCTTCAAAAACAGATTGATCCGCAATCCGGTCTGGTGTTGATCAGACTCTAGCGGTTGAGCCGTTCGCCAGCACGTGCCCGGTGAGCATTTTGGCTCATCTATCCTGGCCAACAAGGTATGCTGGCTGACCAGCCGAAAAGTGAAAAGTCGGCGTGGACGACAAGAGGTTTGCGGTTGCTGCGGGAGACCCCTTTTGAACCATCGGGGCTAAGAGCCTATTCCCGCCTTGGTTGCTGCAGATAACTTCCGGTTAGCCCGTTATCCAGAACTCACAACTAGGCCACAGAGAACGTCTGGCGCGAACCTCCTGCAGTGTCACCTCCGCACTTCGCTCAACTCTTGAATCGATCCATTCTTTGGGAATTTAATGATCCACTCAATATCTTCGGCAGACAACGCCAGCAAACCTTGCTTATCGCGGCGGCCGAGTCCCGCAAGAAAATTCTACACAATCTGGACATTCTCTTGTGTGCTCATCGAAATCTCTCCATTTCCCTTACCTCGGATCGCGTCCGATCGTTCTATTCCAAACTGACTTTAAGCTGCTTTTCACTTCTTCAGCGAAACTCTCGCAAGTCGATTTTTTGCTCAGGTCCAGTTTCAGCGCGACAGCTCTCACACCACCGCTATTTTTTCGATTTCTCTCACGACTTGATCTGCACACTCCTTACTAGACCTGGGCCATGCCCCCATCGACGGCGAGATCCACGCCGGTGATATATGAACTTTCATCGGAGGCGAGGAACACGACTGCGGCCGCGATTTCCTCGGGCTT
>Ga0302325_10029349_pt1 | contig 11364 bp, 6 predicted proteins | sample Palsa_T0_2_FD_201948 | JGI IMG/M metagenome (GOLD analysis project Ga0302325, IMG submission 201948) | Peat permafrost microbial communities from Stordalen Mire near Abisko, Sweden - Palsa_T0_2 | ecosystem: Environmental > Terrestrial > Soil > Palsa > Peat permafrost | place: Sweden: Abisko... | reverse complement strand
CAGCCCTCAGCGGCTAAAGCCGATTCATATTGACTGTTAAACGTACGGCCTAAAGGCCGTACCCTTCAAAACGTTCGAGTTCTCACGCAGGCTCTTTAGGCCGTACATAACTGCTGTGTAATGAACCCGGCCGCTGAGGGCTGCTTTCTCCTCAAAGCCGGCATTTTCCCGCCGCCTGTTTCAACCTCTCCGTGTCACGAAGAGAGCCGCAAACAAATCAGTTGTAAGCCCCCGACAAACCAGCAAACCAAGGAATGAGACTACCTATGCCCAAAAATACTGTTAGCGATCCCATCACCGATCAGGAAATGGCCTTTGCTCACCTGATCATGTCCGGAACCATGACCGACCGCCAAGCCGCGGAAGCCGTCGGTCTCAATCCCGACACCGCCGCCTATACCAAAGCCAAGCCCCGCGTCCGCGCCTACATGAACGAGCACCGCGCCGCCGTCAGGGAAAAGCTGGTGGATCAGGAAGCCGAAGGGCTGCGCAAGCTGAACCTTGGTCGCGCCCAGATCCTGGCCCGGCTTTGGGAACTGGCCACTCTCAGCCACGAAGCGACCAGGGGCAGCATCGCCGGCCAGATCAAGGCTCTTTCCATGATCGTAGCGATCGAAGGACTAATTCCAGACCGCCGCCTCTCCCGATCCGGGACGCAACCCACGGCCCCGCCCGTCGAACCGGACATCTACACCGCTGAGTGGCTCCGCAAACAGCGGCACCAAGCCGCAGGTGAAGATCCAGGCGATGCCGTTGCCGCCACGGGAGCCCAACCCGCCGCGTCCCAGGTCCCCGATTTGGAGCCGGCCCCGAAATCGGCGAACGACTCGTCGTCTCCCAACCTCGACCGGAACCAAACCAGCCCCCTCAATCCCTTTATCAACCCCGTAAGCCTGAACCGGGTCCCCGAAGCAACCGGCTTCGCTTTTGACGCCGTCCTGGACAGGGCCAACCCCATCAGGCTGTCCTTCTCCCCCAATAGACGCTTCTCTGGGCGGGGGCGCTAAAGTCATAAAAAAGGCCAAATTTTATCGAATTTTATAAAATATCTCGCCTCACTTCACGCGGGACTGGCACTCCCTGCGGAGCGATTCGGTCTTGTCCAAATTAGATTTGAAAAACGCCTCGGTTCAACAACCTCTCTTTATGGAACCGTCGCCCTTTCCTTTGTCATCCCGAGAGCTTGTGACTTTTTGATATTTCTTGTTTTTTGCACACCCAACCGGAATGTTTTTCAAAACTCCCACAAGGCCGTCATCCTGAGCGAAGCGCCTCGTGGATCTATCGCCTAACAGAGGGTTTATAGCGCGTAGTCGAAGGACCCCGAGGATGCTTGTTGGCCGATGCTCTTCACAGCTTTCCGGCCACCAAAACCATTGAGAGAAATCAAAAAAGTCACAACCTCCGAGCAAAGCTGAGGGATCTGCAGTTCCGCGGACCTCTCATGGAAACGCGGAGTACTCTGCTCAATCAGAATTGTCATCTCGACCGCAGCGTACCCGGATTTCCTGCCCGGCAGAACTCTTTTCTCATGGCCGGGGAGAAGATAGCACTGATTCGTTTGCCGTATTCGCCGTAGAAGACGACCAGAATTGCACTGAGCATGAGGGGATATCGCGCATCAGTGGGTAATCTGACACGCGCATTGGGCTACGTGCAACAGATTTTAGCCCCTGAAGTTCGCTTTTTCGAGACAGGTAGCTACCGTTAGACCGCGGCACAAATTACAAGCCATTTGTTTGCATGCAGATATGCGGACGTTAGCAGGCGCCTCTAACGTTGCAAAAGCCTTGTTTTGAAGCCTATGGTTGTCCCCGTTTGAGAAACCCAAAAAAATAATACGTTCAGCTCTCAGACTTTCGATCAAGGTCTCTGGGCCAATTTCGAATTTGGAGGTTAGTCATGTTCCAGAATCGTCGAGTCGCCGGCGCGCTCCTCTGTCTTACCCTTCTCGCTGCCACCGGAAATGCCCAGATCCGGTCGGGCACCATCACTGGCTCTGCACAGGATGCAAGCGGGGCCGTAGTCACCGATGCAGACGTTACCGTCACCAATACCGCCACCAACGTTTCCTACACCACCAGGACCAATCAAGCCGGTCTCTTCACCGTTCCTTACCTGGAAGATGGAACCTATTCCGTCGCTGTCACCAAAGCTGGCTTTGAGACCTTCACCGAGACCAGCGTGCACCTGGATCCATCGGAGACGGCGAGGGTTGCTGCCACTCTAAGAGTCGGCTCGGCTTCCGCCCGGGTGGAAGTGACCGCATCGGCGGTTCAACTGCAGACCGACAGTAGCAGCGTTTCGGCGGGAGTGAGTGCGCAGGTAATCGACGTCATTCCTAACATCACCGAGAATCCGTTCTACTACACCACACTGCAAAACGGTGTGCAGCCTCGAAACGAAACCTCGAACAGTCAGACGCTCAACTCGTTTGGCATCGGCGTTGCAGGCCGCTCGGAGTTTTCTGCCATCGGAGTGAACGGCGGCCGCGCCTTTGAGAATGATATTCAGTTGGACGGACTTGCCGTGATGGGCGACGGCTTCAACGAAGCATCGATCATTCCCAACGAAGAGGGAATTCAGGAAGTCCGCGTGATCAACAACAACTTCACCGCGGACTACGGTCACGGCCAGGCCGTCATGGCCATCACCTCAAAGTCAGGAACCAACCAGTTCCATGGCCAGGGCTCCTACCTGATCCGGAATGAAGCCCTGAACGCAAATACCTGGGGAAACAACCAGCAGGGGATTCGCCGGCCGGCCTTCAAAGTGAATGATTTTGGCGGCGCCCTGGCCGGCCCAATCCTCCACGACAAGCTCTTCTTCGCCTCCAGCTATCATTATTTAAGGTTCAATCAGGGCCAAACCTACCTGGAAACCGTACCGACGGCGCTGGAGCGGGTGGGGAATTTCAGCCAGACCTTCCAACAAAACTCCAATGGGGCTCCGTCGCCCGCTCAACTCTTCAACCCCTTCAGCGTGACTCAGCTAGGCAGCAACCTCTATCAACGAGCGCCGTTTGCCAACGCCATCATTCCCAATCCAGATCCGGCGGCCCTCTTAATCTACAATTTCTATCCCGCGCCCAACCGAACCCCGGACGACGTGTACAACACCAACAACTTCACCTCGACCGTCGTGAACACCGTCCGCCGGCAGACGCTCAACAACCGCGTCGACTACAAATTTGGCCGCCACTCTATCTACGGGAATGGAGGATTCGACTTTGGCACCATCTTGCAACCCTATTACTGGGGCAAATACGCGACCAAGGGATTTAATGATGCGCCAACCACAACCAAAGACACCAACCCGTATGGACAGGTGGGAGACACGATCGTTATCAATCCAACCTTGTTCGTGGATGTGCGCTACGGGGCAACACGAACCCACGCCCTCGCCATAGCGGGAAACCATTCGGGTTTTAGCCAGTACGACGCCTTCGGCATCCCTTCTGCCACCCAGGCAATTTTTGCTCTTCCAGGTGCCTCACCGGTGGTGAACCCCAAGATTGGCTCCGGTTCCGGGGGCGGCAGTAACTGGTCAGCTCTCTCCGGCGGTCAATTTGCAAACAAAACGGAGAGTCAGATTAGCCAGGCGGTCAACGGCAGCGTCACCAAGGTGCACGGCAACTGGACATTCAAGGCGGGATCGGAATACCGGGTCATCACGGCGAACTACACCGACTTTGAAGAGGCATCCACCAATATTGGAGGCTGCTGCGCCAATGATCCAGGGGGAAACTATACCTTCGAATTCAACACCGCAACCGGCGGCTCAGCACCAGGCAATACTTCTCCGTTGCTGAGCGGCATCAATGGCGCAACCATGCTGGTGGGAGAGGGTGTCTGGTTCGTCAGACCGGGTGCGAACCTCAAGCCGGCATACGCGGCAAAGTATTTTGCAATCTACTCACAGAACGACTGGAGGGCTACTCCCAAGCTGACGGTCAATCTCGGCTTGCGTTGGGATCTGCAACCCGGCCCGACCGAGCGCTACAACCGGATCGCAGGCTATGACTTCACCAAGGTAAACTCCTTTGGAACTCCGGGACGCATCGACTTCCCGGGAACGCAGGGTTACAGCCGCAATCTGTGGGATACGGAATATCACGACTTCCAACCACGCGTGGGTGCCGCCTATCAATTCAATTCCGGCCTGGTAGTCCACGGTGGTTTCGGCATCACCTATCTGCCCAGCAATTCCGGATACTTCTCCAGCCCGAATGACTACGGTGAGTCAACATTTGCTCCCGGCAACCTTGCGTTGCCGTATGGCACTTCTCCCAACGGTGTTCCTACGTCGCGCTTTACCGACGCGGCTCCCCTAGTCGCCGCAACCGGCAACAACCCGGCGGCGCCGCAGACGTATGGAGTCGGCGAAGCCTACTTTGACCGGCACCTCAAGAATCAAGTCGCCAAACAGGGAAATGTATTTCTGGAACAGTCGTTTGGACCCAAGGGACAGTGGCTGTTCGCTTTGGGGTGGAGCGGCTCCTTCTCCAACCATTTGACCACCAGGAACCTCGCTTTCCAGGATCTCCAGAACGTACCCGCGAGCACGCTCGGAGCCTGGAAAACGCAATACATCAACAGCAATGGCGCGACCAATCCGGCCAATGTTCTGATACCCAATCCATACCAACCAGCTACTGGCGCGCTTCTGCCATTTCAGGGGAGCCTGGCGGGCAGCACGATTCAGCAGGAAATCCCTTTGCTTCCTTATCCTCTTCTCTACAGTACGGGTGCCGGTCTGAATGGGTCGACGGGGTTCGCCAGTTATAACTCCTTACAAGCGCGGTTGCGGCACGCTTTTTCCTCCGGACTTTACCTGGATGTCAACTACACCTGGGGTAAGGAACTCGATTTCACCACCACCGGCATCGAGGATGGACAGGGTGTCAATTACGGAGGCGCTGGGGGCTCTGCCTCGAGCATCGGCGTTCCGGACTTGCTCAACAACCGGTCGAACCGGAACTATGGACTAGACGACATGCCGCACCGGGTCGTGGCCACCTTGACCTACGCTTCTCCCTTTGGCGCAAATGGGCCCTTTGCCCTAAGCAACAAGTGGGAGCGCGGTGTCCTCGGCGACTGGACCGTAGGCTCGGTGATTGCCGTACAGAGCGGGATACCGTTTATCATTTCCATGTCGAACAACGGAGCCATCACTGGCCGCGTGGATAGAGTTCCAGGCCAGCCGATACAGGTTCCACAAGCCCTCCAGCATTGGTACAACGGAAGCACGACAGTGACGCTGCCCTGCGGCAAGACCGTCACACCGCAAAAGAATACTTTCCTCAAATACAACTCTTGCGCCTTCACCGGCGAGACGTTGACGACTCCTAACGGAAGTATTGTTCCTAATCAGTACTGGAATGGAAACGCCGCGCAGACCAGCGGGTACATTCGTGGGCCAGGCCGCACCAACGTTGACTTCACTCTGAGGAGAACCTTCCCGGTCACCGAGCGATTCAAGTTGGAGGTTGCCGCAGAGGCCTCGAATCTGCTCAACCATACCGAGTTCAACGGGGCCAACAGTACTTCTTTTGTCGGTAGTCTCGGAAGCCCCAACCTGGTCAATAATCCCGGTGCCGGATTGATTCCCGGGCTTGGTACCAGCAGCACCTTTGGCACCATGGGAGTAGGCACATTTGATCCGCGCCAAATCACCATGCATGCCAGGGTGGTCTTCTGATAACCAGGAGGGAAATTCACGCCCAGTTGTCGAGCGTAGACTGTGTCTTTGGGACAATGGATGAAGCATAAATACCGGCCTGAATACCGGCTTTGCTCGGTCGTCTTCTATTGCTTACTTCTTCTGGCTCGAGCGGATGCTCAAACGGACTGGCCAACGTTCGGCCACGATCCGGGTGCCATGCGTTATTCTCCGTTGACGCAAATCAACACCGCCAACGTAGACCAGCTTCGGCTCGCATGGCAATTCGACACTACGGAGGAGAATGCGCCACCGGCAACCGCTCCTGTCACTTCCCACGGCAGTCCTGCGAGTGAGGCTGCCCCCGAAGCATCCTTATCTAAGGGTCCTGCCCAACCTGCTGCACCGGTTCGACGCGCTCAACCACGAATGTCCGAATCGATTCCCCTCGTCGTTGGCGGCGTCCTGTATACCTCTACTGGATATAACCGGGTCATTGCCCTCGATGCAGAGACGGGACATAAAATCTGGGAGTACGAGAGCAAGCACACACCGGCTTTGCGCGGTGTCTCTTACTGGCCGGGAACGAAAGGGTTCGCGCCGGCGATTGTTTTCGGAACGCTCGATGGCTGGCTGATTTCCCTGGACGCAAAAACGGGCAAGCCTAATCCAGGTTTTGGCGCTGAGGGCCTGGTCAACCTTCGCATCGGCGTAACTGAAAAATTTCCCAAAGCGCGCTATGCGATTACCTCTCCGCCGAGTTTCTATAGAGACCTTGTGATCACCGGCTCGAGCCCGGGAGAGGAGCCCACTTTTGGAGCCACCGGCGATATCCGCGCGTGGGATATGCGTAACGGCAAACTCGTTTGGACCTTTCACACCCTTCCTCGACCCGGCGAACCCAACCACGAGGTGTGGCAGGACGGTCAGTGGGAGGGCCGCGCCGGCGTAAATTCGTGGAGCTTTATTACTGTCGATGTAAAGCGGGGCATGGCATTCGTTCCCATAGGAACCCCGAACACAGACTTCTACGGCGGCGACCGTAAGGGTTCCAATCTTTACGGATCCACCCTCGTGGCCCTGGATGCTGCTACAGGTAAGTTGAAATGGTATTTTCAAACCACGCATCACGACAATTGGGATTACGATCTCGCTTCCGCGCCGATCCTGATCACCACCAGGCAGAACGGCAAGACCATTCCAGCCGTAGCGCAGATCACCAAGCAGGGATATCTTTTCATCTTCGATCGCTTGACCGGCAAGCCGGTCTTCGACGTGAACGAGGTCCCGGTCGCGAATGACAACGCGTCTCCCGGCGATGAAAACTGGCCGACGCAACCGGTTCCCGTAAAGCCACCGCCATTGGCACGTAATACTTTCTCGCCGGATGAGATCGCAACGGTCACTCCCGAGCACGAGAAATACTGCCGCGATCTTCTCGCTCTCGAAGGTGGGGCGCTGACAGGCGGCCCGTTCGCGCAATATGGTCCAAAGCTTCGCGTCATCTTTCCCAGTTGGACCGGGGGAACGAACTGGGGCGGCGGATCCTTCGATCCCAGGCTTGGATATGTGTTTGTCGATACCAAGAGCCTGGCCAATTTCAACAAGTTAGTTTTGCGCACCGATGGCAAAGGCTATCGACGTGTGGGCCCAGACAACGCACCTCCGAAAATGGGGGACTACTTCTGGGACGGCGCCAAAAACTGGCCGTGCCAGGAACCGCCGTGGGCCGAACTCATCGCAGTGAATGTGAACTCGGGAGAGATTGCCTGGCGGGTTCCGCTGGGATCATTTGAAGAGTTGGACAAGCTCGGCGTGCCCAAGACAGGAACACCCACAACCAACGGTGGATCCATGGCAACCGCCGGCGGCCTGGTCTTCATAGGCGCCACGATCGACGGCAAATTTCGCGCGTTTGACTCGCGAACGGGAAAGGAACTGTGGGTTACCAATCCAGGCATAGATGTGAATTCGATACCCATCACATGGAAGAGCAAGAGCGGCAAGCAGTACGTCGGCGTGTTCGCCTCCGGTGGCGCTCACGGTGACGCGCATTCTGGTCAACTGCTCGTCTATTCGCTGCCCTAAAGGACGACAGCATATCGTGATATTAAACATCGGGAACGAAGGGCACGGCTTTACAGGCTGCGGAGAAACTCAGTTTCACTGAAGGGTACGGCCTTTAGGCCGTACAAAACTGCTGCGTAATGAATTAGGCTTTAGCCGCTGAGGGCTGCTGCCGTAACCGTTGGGGCGGATGAGGGCTTTAGGGTATGCGTGAGAACCTCGGATCTTGGTCCTCGGTCCGGAGCTTCTTAACGTGGGAGAGGCTGAATAAATTCTAATTTGCGGAAAATCCGCAACTTAGGAGTCACCGCTCTGATGTTTTGTATCAGGGCACGACTTTAGTCGGGTCGTTAGACCGAATATTGATGAGGGCTTTAGCCCCTGAGGTACGTTTTTCGAGACGAGTAGGTTGAAGCCTATGACAAAGAAACACAGATTGTTACTACTGACACTAACCCTGGTCGGAACGACGCCGCTTTTCGCGTCTGGCCCCTCCTTTCAGCCCGATACGAAAATAGATGGCACAAGCCTGAAGGGTTGGCACCCATACGGACAGGCCGATTGGCGCACAGAGAAAGGCGAAATAGTTGGAGTGCCCAAGGGCGGAGCCGGTGGCTGGCTCGTACTCGACCATGCGTACCAGGACAGCGCGCTGTACGCTGAATACCGGTGCACCAGCGGTTGCGTCACCGGTGCGCTTTTCCGCGCGGAGAAAACACCAAACGGAGGTCTTAAGGGAACCTATGTCGAGCTCAGCGATCCGGAGCTTGCCGCTTATGAGGTAACCATCGACGCCCAGGGGCAGATTCTTGAGCGAAACAAGCTCCGTCGCGGCGGGGGCTTGGTACGTGTTGCCCCTCCTCCCTCCCCTAATACAGCGCACAACGGCGGCGGACCCCGCAACGTCAGACCCGAGGTAACCTTGCCCCTCACTCCGGACGATACTAAGTTGCGTCCCAATGACTGGAATCAAGTCGAGGTCTTCTTCGACGCGAACATCATCCGCACCTTTCTCAACAACGGTCACGAATTCGGAGCGGTAGGCGAGGAAGGTTACGGCCCGATCGCACTCTACGCCGGAGGAAGCGGCGAGGTACATTTCAAATCCGTGGCCCTGGCCGACATCGGGTTAAAGATTCGCCAACCGGAGGAAGTCTCGAAGGACTTTCGCAAGCAGCGTCTCAGCGATTTCTACTATTCCTGGGGTGCCGCCGCGGCAGACTTTAACCACGACGGCGTATTAGACGTCGTCTCCGGCCCTTACATCTACTACGGGCCTGACTATCTCAAGTCGAGAGAGATTTACCTTGCCCAGAGTTCAAACCCAACCACGGAGTTTGCCACCGATGCCACCATGGAGTTTGCTGCTGACTTCACGGGAGACGGCTGGCCCGACGTAATCACGGTGATGTTCGGAGGCGGCCCGGGTGTTCAACTCTACGTCAATCCAAAAGGAGAGGGAAGGCGTTGGGAAAAACACACCGTGGTGCAAACAGTCCAGAGTGAAATCGCTGTGCTCCGGGATGTTGATGGTGATGGAAAGCCTGAGCTGGTTTATTCCGGCGAAGGATACGTGCGCTACGCCAAGCCCGACCCTGCCAATCCCACCGGCCTCTGGATCATTCACAACGTGTCCGAGAAAGGTTACGGAGCCGGCCACGGAATCGGCGTGGGCGATATCAACGGCGATGGGCGCATGGACATCGTTGATCCATACGGATGGTGGGAGCAACCTCCCCCAGGCAGCAACCAGGAGGCCTGGACTTATCACCCCGAAGCCTTTGCCCGCTACGGCCGCGGCATGATGGGAGGCAGCGTCATGGCCGTGTATGACGTGAACGGCGACGGATTGAACGATGTTGTCACCTCCCTCAACGCTCATGGATGGGGACTGGCGTGGTTCGAGCAAAAGAGAGATGCCCAGGGAAAAATTTCTTTTGTCGAGCACATGGTCATGGATGATTTCTCCACCAAAAACTCAGGCGGGGTCACATTTTCTGAGTTACACGGGTCCACCTTCGCCGATGTCGATGGAGACGGCATTCCCGACTTCATCGTGGGCAAGAGGTACTTCTCGCATCTGGATACCAACATCGATCCGGATCCGCGCGATTCCCCAGTGCTTTATTGGTATAAGACGGTGCGCGATCCAAAGGCTCCGGGAGGAGCGCAGCTGGTGCCGCATCTCATCGACAACCATAGCGGCGCTGGTTCTGACGTACTCGCTGTCGATTTGAATAAGGATGGCGTGATGGATATCGTAACCGCGACCAGGCTCGGCAGCTTCATCTATTGGGGGGAGGGAACTAAAAAGCACGCGCGCGGGCAGCCATAAGCGCGGCTACCTGGTTTTCCCCAGATTAGATGTCCCCAGATGCGCGTCAAAGAAACGAGCAATCATCTCATCGGCTTCTTTGGACTCAGGTAGATTGGCTTCATACCAGAAGCCGTGGTTGAGGGCCTCGAACACGGCGAGTTGCGCGTCGACTCCAGCGCGCAGGAACGCGCGGTGCAAGATAGCAGTGCCGCTTAGCATCATGTCGCGCGTACTGGTCAGAAAGAGGGTTGGAGGCATGCCGTGCAGATCGGCGTAGAGAGGCGAAAGCACGGGATCTTTGGCATTGGCGGAACCGACATAGTCTGCGAGCCACTGCACTCCGTCCGCGGGCGGAGTCAGATGTCCCGCAAGGCCAGTGACTGAGTAAATCGCTTGGGTATCGCCCAGCCGGCTGAAGTCACCGGTCCCGGTAAAGATGCCTAAGGCGCCGGGCAGGGGAAGGCCAAGCTGTTTGATCTTCACTGCAACCTCCCCCGTGAGGATACCGCCGGCGGAAGCTCCATAGATGGCGATATGTTGTGGCTTATAAGTCTTGAGTAACTCTCTATAGACCGCAACGGAGTCGTCGACCGCTGCGGGAAACGGATGTTCGGGTGCGAGTCGATAGAGAACCGCGATGACTTTGGTGTGGGTCAGGTTGGCAATCGGGATAGACTCGGTGAGCGAACCGGAATCTGTCGTGAAGCCCCCGCCGTGGAGGTTAATGAGCACGCGATCCACCTTGTTGGCTGGGATGGGGTCGATCGGCGTCACGATGCGGACAGGAATACCGGCGATTGTGGAGGACGCGATATTCACCGGATAGAGCGCACGGTTCTGCTCCGAATCGTGAAGCTGCATCGCGTCCGTCTGCGCGCGTTTTTCAGCTAGGGTTTGCTTAGGTGCGGAGTCTGATCTGGGCCGGGCGAGATACTCCCCTGCCTGTGGACTGATCGTCTTCGGCAGCGGGATGACGCGAGTGATATGCGCTGTGCCTTGCGCGTCGATATAGCTCGAATCCCCCGGCGGTACCGAAGCATCAGGCTGCTGGGCCACGCGGCCGTTCGAACAGGCGGCGAGCGTGCCCAGGCTGAGAGTGAGGACGAAAAAACGAAGTCTCATCAATACCTGCCAAATCGAAAGCTTACGCTCTAACGTACTTTGCTCTTGCACGGTATGCAATGGTTAGTGCACAGTAGCGGAGTCCATCAAACTCTGTCAAGAAGTGGACTAAGTGGACTTGCTGGTTAGATAAGGCCGTACGGTCTTATAGATCCTTCGTGCAAAGGGAAAAACCGTGGGACGAACATCGAATGACC
>Ga0302325_10029345_pt1 | contig 11365 bp, 12 predicted proteins | sample Palsa_T0_2_FD_201948 | JGI IMG/M metagenome (GOLD analysis project Ga0302325, IMG submission 201948) | Peat permafrost microbial communities from Stordalen Mire near Abisko, Sweden - Palsa_T0_2 | ecosystem: Environmental > Terrestrial > Soil > Palsa > Peat permafrost | place: Sweden: Abisko... | reverse complement strand
AGTTACTGGGTGCCGCAGTTGGCCGGAAAGATGGACCTGATCCCGAACAAAGTTAACGAGATGTGGGTAGATCCACCGACTGCCGGCCTTTACCTCGGCCAGTGCGCCCAGTATTGCGGCACCCAGCACGCGAAGATGCTGCTGCGGGTATATGCCGATACTCCTGCGCAGTTTGCAGCGTGGATCGCCAGCCAGCAAAAGCCAGCAACCACGACCTTTTCCGAGGCAAACGCAACCGCAGGCCAGGCGGTCTTTCAGCACAACGCATGCATCAGTTGCCACACCGTGGCAGGGACCGTGGCAACAGGCCGATTTGGGCCGGATCTCACTCACGTCGGCAGCCGGGACACCATCGCTTCCGGCGCGGTACCGAATAACCCAGCCAATATTCGCGCATTTGTCGACGATCCGTCTCACTTCAAGCCCGGCGTATTGATGCCACCCATGCATCTGAACGATCACGATCTGGATTTGGTAACGGCGTACCTGACTTCGCTGAAATAAAAGCAAGAGAGGAAGGCAGCTGATGGCAACGCAAACTCCGATAGTGCCGGCTAAAGGCGATGCCGCCCTATCGCACCGGCTATTTTTCGATACGGTGCAGGATTGGTTGACGACCGTCGATCACAAGAAGATCGGGATCATGTACATCGTCTATGCACTGATTTTTCTCGTCATAGCCGGCTTTGAAGCACTGCTGATGCGAATCCAGTTGGCCATACCGAACAACACGTTCGTCTCGCCCCAGGCTTTCAATCGGCTCTTTACAATGCACGGAACCACGATGGTCTTCTTCGTGGGCATGCCGATTCTGTTTGGATTCGGAAATTATCTGGTCCCGCTGATGATCGGCGCGCGCGATATGGCATTTCCGCGCCTGAACTCCTTCAGCTTCTGGATCTCGGCCTTCGGCGGCATCCTGCTCTACTTCAGCTATCTCGGTGGCGATGGGCTATACGGCGCTGGCAGCGCTCCGGACGTGGGCTGGTTTGCCTATGCGCCGCTCACCGCACGAGTCTTTTCCCCCGGCCACAGCACCGACTACTGGACATTGGCGCTGCTCCTGAGCGGTGTCGGTTCCATCGGCACTGCGCTCAATTTCGTTGCCACCATCATCTGCATGCGCTGCCCTGGAATGAGGCTCAATCGCATGCCGCTGCTGCCCTGGCTCTATCTCGTCACGTCGACGATGGTCTTTGTCGCGGTGAGTCCGCTCACTGCCGCGCAGATCATGCTCATGCTGGATCGCTATGTGGGCTCCCATTTCTTCGATACGCAGGCCGGTGGATCAGCGGTATTGTGGATGCACTTTTTCTGGATCTTCGGCCATCCTGAAGTCTACATTCTAGTGCTGCCTGCCTTCGCCTTCGCCAATGAAATCATCCCGGTGTTCTCCCGCAAGGCCATCTTCGGATATCCGGCCATGGTTGCGGCCTCCGTCGGTATCGGCTTCATCAGCCTGAGCGTGTGGGCGCATCACATGTTCACGGTTGGACTCGGTCCCTACGGCAACACCTTCTTCGTCTTCGCGACGATGATTATCTCCGTCCCGACGGGTATCAAAATCTTCAACTGGCTGGCCACGCTCTGGGGCGGCAAGATCCAGTTCACGGTACCGATGATGTTCGCGGTCGCGTTCCTGTTTCAATTCCTCATTGCAGGGCTGACCGGCATCATGCTGTCCGTAGCGCCCTTCGATTGGCAGCTTGGCAACTCGTATTTCGTGGTAGCTCACTTCCACTACGTGCTGGTCGGTGCGATCCTCATCATGATCTTCGCCGCCTTCTACTACTGGTATCCGAAGGCGACCGGGCGGATGATGAATGTGGCGATGGGCAAGTGGCACTTCTGGCTCTTCTTCATCGGCTTCCATCTCACCTTCGACTTCATGCATATTCCCGGCATTTACGGCATGCCGCGAAGGATTTATACCTACGAGGCGGACCGAGGTTGGGCTCTCCTGAACATGATCGTCTCAAGCGGCGCGTTTTTTCAGGCCGTGGCCAGCGCGATCTTCGTGTACAACCTGGTCTGGTCGTACTTCAAAGGGCCCGCAGCGGGGGCAGATCCCTGGGATGCCTGGACCCTGGAGTGGTCGACGACATCGCCGCCTCCGGCATATAACTTTGCGATCACACCGACGGTGGAAAGCCGTCGCCCATTGTGGGATTTGAAGCATCCCGAAGACCCCGACAGCAAGTATGAACTGTAACTGGGAGAGACTACTCCGATGATCGAAAGCGCAGTGTTGCCGCAGGCAACGACGGAAGAGTGGAAGCTGCCATCGCGCGGCGTTGTGGGCATGGTCTGCCTCATCGCCGCTGAATCAGCCATCTTCATTATCTTTGTGGTGGCGTATGTCTACTACATCGGGAAAAGCATCTCCGGCCCCCAGCCTCGCGACGTGCTGGAATTGCCGATCGTCTCCAGCATCTGCCTGCTTTCCAGCAGCGTCACGGTGCACTTCGCCGTCTCCGCGCTTCATCACGGCAAGCGAAGCCTCACCTCGCTCTGGCTTGCATTGACGGTCCTGCTGGGCAGCATCTTTCTCGCCGGCACTGCGCAAGAGTGGTATCAACTGATCTACCACCGCGGGCTCACGATTCAGACCAACTTATTCGGCACCACGTTTTATTCGCTGGTGGGCCTCCACGCTTCGCACGTGATCGTCGGCTTGTTGATGCTGTCGCTGTCGCTCATCTTCAGCCTGACCGGGCAATTGACGACGAAGCATACCGAGAGGCTGGAAGTGCTGTCGCTCTATTGGCACTTCGTGGATGCGGTTTGGGTGATTGTTTTCACGGTTGTCTATGTGTTTGGCAGATAGGGATTGAGGTAGCGCGATGCATAACGAGAACTCGGACAATGGCGCAGTGCAGCTCCCTCGCCCGACGGTGTGGCCGGTGGTGATGGCGCTCGGCCTTTCCTTGGTGATGGCCGGCCTGGTCACCAGCGTCGCAGTCGGACTCCTGGGCGGGTTACTGACGCTCTTGGGCGCCGTGGGATGGTTTCGCCAGGTCCTGCCGCATGAGGTGCATGAAGGTGTGCCGGTCAGCGATGAGGTCGTCGCTATCGAAAGCAAGCGCACGCTGATGTACTACAGCGCATCCAGCTCGACCAGGCGGCTGGTGCAGCACTACGAAACCTTTCGCATGACCACTGGTCTCAAAGCTGGAATCGCAGGCGGCTTCGCGATGACCGTACCGGCTGGAATCTTCAGCCTGCTCCGTTACCACAGCTTCTGGTATGCGATGAATCTGCTTGCGGCCGGTGGCTTTGTGAGCTGGGCTAACGCCAGCGACACATTTCTGAGTGCCTTTCACCTGCAAGGGCTGCTGGCGGCAATGGCAATTCACGGCCTCACTTCCCTGCTGGTCGGTCTGCTCTACGGCGCAATGCTGCAAATGTTCCCCAAGTATCCGATCCTGACTGCGGGCTTTATGGTGCCGTTTATCTTTACCGCCGTTCTCTATTCGGCGCTGGGCATTGTCAGCCCTATTCTCAACGCAAGAATTGATTGGTTCTGGTTTATCCCGTCGCAGATTGTCTTTGGACTGGTATGCGGCTATGTGGTCAATCTCCATGCCAAGGTGCGCACTCCCGAGTACCAGGCGCTTCCCTTTGCCGTGCGCGCCGGCCTGCATGGCGATCTGGAACTGTTGACTCACAAGGCCGACCGGAACACCAAAGGCGAAGAGTCCCGTCAAGGAGATGAAAAGCAATGAATCTCCGCGTATTCAGCTTCGGAATACTGGTATGCACCATGGCTGCCGTGGCCACCGGTTGCAACGATGCACCGGGCAAACCAAAGGCAGATTCCGATACAGTGCGCCCGGAGCAGGTAATGGATTTTGCCACGTTGTATGGCCAGAACTGCGCCGCATGTCATGGCGATCGGGGCAAGAACGGTGCGGCAATCTCTCTGTCCAACCCTGTCTATCTTGCTGTCGCGGGACCCGAGAATATTCAGCGCATCATCGCCGCGGGCGTACCTGGAACCATGATGCCGGGCTTTGGAAAGTCCGCAGGCGGCATGCTCACCGACGCGCAGATTGCAAACCTCACGCAGGGATTGACAACTACCTGGGGCAACCCAGGAGCACTCGCCGGACAAACGCCTCCACCCTACGCAGCAGGCGCTCCCGGCGATGCAGCCCAGGGCCAGAAGACCTTTGTTGCATCCTGCGCACGATGCCATGGCGAAGATGGCGCGGGAATCGCAGATAAGAAAAATCCCGGACCGATCGTGGAAGCGGAATATCTGGCTCTTATCAGCGACCAGGGCCTGCGCAGCATCATCATTGCCGGCAAACCGGAGCAAGGCATGCCGGACTGGCGCTCTGCGATGAAAGGCGATGGGGCCCATCCGCTGAGCGACCGGGAGATCTCAGACATCGTTGCCTGGCTCGCCACGCATCGCGTCACGGCGCCGGGTCAACCTTATCATCAGCATCCGTAAGCGCAAAGCAGAAGGATAGATCATGAGCGAATTATTGAAACATCCCGGAGAGTCGGGCGACGGCATCCCAACGCCGGAAGAAAAGGCCGCAGCGCACTCGCGGAGGAGCTTTCTCTTCAAGATGTCGGTGCTGCTGAACGCCGCTGTAGGCGCGGTGATGGCGGTGCCGCTGGCCGGCTATCTGCTTGGCCCCACCATGAAGAAATCCACCAGCGCGGGTGGTTGGATCACCCTTGGCGCAGTCGAAGATTTTCCCGTAGGCGAAACGCGCCTTGTCGATTTCGCCAGCCCCGCAGCGCGGCTCGGAGACGGCGAAACATCCAAAGTTGCATGCTGGGTTCGGCGTGTTACGGCACAGCAGTTTCAGGTATTCGCCATCAACTGCGCCCATCTCGGCTGCCCCGTACGCTGGTTCGCACAATCGAAATTATTCATGTGCCCCTGCCATGGCGGAGCCTATTACGAAGACGGCTCAAGAGCCTCCGGACCACCCGAGCGCGGCTTGTTCGAGTACCAATACAAGGTGGATGGCAACTCGCTCGCCATCCATGCCGGCGGTATGCCTACGCTCGCCACACAAGCTTCCTGCTCTGAAAAAGCAAAGCCTCTCATTCAGATTCAAAGCGCAAGCAGCGAAACCGGAACGGAGGCGTCCTGATGGCAGACCTGAAGAAGCGTGCAGTCGAAAGCGGAATGAAGGCATACGGGTGGCTTGAACATCGCCTCGGCCTCATCAAGCCGATGATGGATGCGGCTGCGCATCCAACGCCGTCCAACAACGCAAGCTGGATGTACGTCTTCGGCAGCGCGGCGACGGTGCTCTTGATCCTGCAGGTTGTCACCGGCATCTTGCTGGCCCTGGTCTACAGCCCTTCCGCCAGCGAAGCCTGGAGCAGTCTGAATTTCCTCAATCACAACGTCGCTCTGGGCTGGTACCTGCGTGCTCTGCATGGCTGGGGATCGGACTTCATGATCGCCATCGTGATCCTGCACATGATCCAGGTATTTCTCTTTGGTGCATACAAGTTTCCTCGCGAACTGACCTGGATCGTCGGCGTTCTACTGCTTTTGCTGACGCTGGGCATGGCCTTTACCGGCCAGGTCATGCGCTTCGATCAGGACGCTTACTGGGGCCTCGGCATTGGCGCTTCCATCTGCAGCCGCGTGCCCATCATTGGCGCTCCGCTGGTGCATTTGGTCCTGGGCGGACCCATCATCGGCGCCGCGACGCTCTCGCGATTCTTCACGCTCCACGTCTTTGTGATCCCCGGCATTCTATTAGCCGGCGTAGGCGTGCATGTCTTCATGGTATTGCGCCATGGCGTAAGCGACTGGCCCATGCCCGGACGCATCGTAAGCAAGGCGACCTACGAACAGGAATACCACGAGCTGGCACACACAACGGGCATCCCCTTCGTGCCCGACGCGGCCTGGAAAGATGCAGTCTTTGCGGCGGCAATCCTCTTCTCCGTAATGGCTTGCGCGTTCTTCTTTGGACCCTTCGGCCCCAGCGGCCAACCCGATCCGACCATCATCCAAACCGCACCCAAACCCGACTTCGCCTTCCTTTGGATCTACGCAGTCCTCGCGTTCCTCCCGCCCTCCATTGAAACTCCCGTGATGCTCGTAGCGCCCGTGATCGGCATCGCTTTCCTGCTTTTGCTGCCCATCTTTTCATCCGAAGGCGAGCGCAACTGGAGCCGTCGTCCGGTGGCAGTGCTCATGGTTTCCGTCATAGCAGTGTCGCTCGGCATATTTACGCACCTCGGCACTTACACGCCGTGGAGTCCGATCATGCAGGCCTGGACTGCGGACGCGGTACCCATAAAGTATCTCCACGACCGCACGCCACTCGAGCGGCAGGGTGCCATGGTGCTGCAAAACAAACAATGTCGCAATTGCCATTCGCTCGCGGGCGCTGGCGGCCAGCGCGGACCCGCGCTCGATGCGGTTGCGTCGCACATGACCGAGGATCAGATCTTCCGCCAGGTGCTGCAAGGCGGCGGCAATATGCCGGCCTACGGCAATGCCTTGAATCCCTCGGAGACCAAGGCGCTGGTGGCATTTCTTGAGACGCTGCGCGGCAACGATCTTGCGCCAGCCATCGACGCATCGCGAAGCCTTGCCAGCACCGCAGAACCGCACAAGACAGCCGCACCTGCGCAGCCGGCCCAGCCCCACAGCGTGACACCATAGGCATGTCCCCCGCCGTACAGGACATCTTCAACGATTGGTCGCTTCCCGTCTGGCTCACCGGGTCGATTCTGCTTACGGCAGCCATCTACCTGCGTGGCTGGCTGGCCATCCGCAAAACCCGGCCTGAGCAATTCCGCAGCCGGCGCCCGGCGTCCTTTCTCGCCGGATTGACAGTGCTATGGCTAGCTATCGGCTCGCCCATGGATGGTTTTGCCGACGCCCTCCTGAGCGCACACATGATCGAGCATCTCCTGTTGATGTCGGTCGTTCCGCCGCTATTGCTCTATGGGCTACCTGTAGTCCCGTTGCTGCGCGGCTTGCCTGCGCCGTTTCGCCGCGCCGTGCTCGGACCGCTGATTCGCATCAAAGCCTTGCGCCGGCTCTTCCATTGGCTCGTAACGCCAGTCGTCGCGTGGCTAGCCATGAATATCGCGTTTCTCGGATGGCATGTTCCAGCAGCATACGACTTTGCCCTCGAACATGAGGGCTGGCACGACGTCGAGCACCTCTGCTTCCTGTTTTCGTCGCTCCTCTTCTGGTGGTGCATCGTCCGGCCATGGCCCTCAGACGGGCGCAAACAGGGCTGGGGCATATTGCTCTATCTGGTTTCCGCGGACATTGTGAATACGCTGCTCTCCGCGTTCCTCGCCTTTTGCGGACACCCCGCCTATGCCTACTACCTCGACCGCGCCAATCCCTTTCAGATCTCGCCGTTGGACGACCAGATACTTGGCGCGTCCATCATGTGGGTCTTCGGCTCGGCCATTTTCTTGGTCCCAGCCATGCTTCTCACGCTGCAGTTGGCAGGGGTGGGCGGGACAAAACATTTCGCTACCAAACATTGATGTCGTGCTCGCATCCGCAGCCAGCTATCGCCGCTCGGGTCGTGCAATTCCCAGCTTATACATGCGGAACTGTAGCGTAGGCCGCTTGAGTCCCAGCCTCGCCGCCGCGCCATGCGGACCGGAGATCACCCAGTTTGTCTGTTCCAACACCGCCAGAATATGCCGCCGCTCCATCTCCTCCAGCGTCACGGCGCCGTTCGTGCCGCCATTCTCCGTAGCGCACGATTTCAGGTCCGGCAACGCCACTCGAAGCGCCTTGCCCGGCGACAGAATCACTGCCCGCTCGATTATGTTCTGCAACTCACGGATATTTCCCGGCCACGGATTGACCCAGTACAAATGCTTCGATGACGGTTGTAATTTGGACGCAACCTGTCTTTCGAAGTTCCGCCGCGTATCCCCTTGCCTGGTCAAGCTCACTTTGTCCCATGCAGAAGTCTCCACGCTTTCGTTCTACAATCAAAATTTTCCTTACTCCTCATGGCGCCATATTGTGGGGGGGTACCATTCGCCTGGGTCTCTGACCGCGTGATGTTGTTCCTTTTGTAGCCGAACTTTTTGCGAGCCCTCTTGCGCGTGAACTGCCAGTTGATGGTGATGCCGTCGCGGTTCATTTTCCGGTTCCATGCCTTTGCTTCCCGCTGGAGTTGGCCGAGCGACGGGATTCTCCGCGTACCCAGGCATTGACGGGAAAACAAACCGATCTCGATCTCTGCCTGGTTCAGCCAACTGCCGTGTTTGGGAGTGTAATGCACGGTGAAGCGCTTCCACGGCAGGCCGCCGATTTTCTCGCCGAAACGGTCCACCAGCGCCTTGCGGTTATGGGAACTCAGGTTGTCCATCACCAGATGGATGGAGTCGACTTCAGGATAGCTGGCCACGATCTCTACCAGATAGTCGGCGAACTCGGCAGAGCAGCGGTTGGCAGTCGATTTGGTGAAATGGCGTCCGGCCTTGGGTTCAACGCCGCAGAAGACGTTGGCCGTGCCGCGCCTTTCATATTCGCAGTCGCGGCGCAGGATTTGTCCCGGTCGCATCGGTCGCGTCGGGCGATAGCCCGAACCGTCTTTGCTGCCACGCCTGCATTGGCCGCAACCTGCGCCGCATTCTGACCTTCGTCAAGCTGGCGAAGAATAGAAGCGCGCCGCAACACACGCGCCGATTCACGCCCCTTGGCCAGCATCGCAGTCACCTGCCGCCGATCCCTCTTCTCCAACTGAACATGCACACGATGACAGTTTTGCATGTCCCACTATGAGACCACTTTCCTCTTCGGAATAGTGACTCATAAGATGCCTCCTGACGCGGTCAGAGACCTGGGGTGGATTGTTTTGGAAGGTGTGGTTTGTATTCTCAAGGCCGATTTCGAGCGTGCAGGCTTTTCCACTCAGCATTTCATCGTAGTGGACGTAGGCGCAATGGGGCAGAAGGTTGCCCGTGATGTTGGTTGTGCCCGCGATGATCTGCCATGCGGGTATGTATACGCCGTTTGCGAGGCTTCCGGCCATGTTGATTTTGCTGGGCTTAAGAGGTGGGTTTGAGACTAGATGGACTGGCCTAGATGCGGAATTGGTGGGCAGTGAGGGACTCGAACCCCCGACATCCTGCTTGTAAGGCAGGCGCTCTAACCAACTGAGCTAACCGCCCGCATCGGCGAAAAATCAGGCCTTGTTCATCATACCAGCGATTGGCTCGCGAGTTGAAATCGAGATACCACCGGGACGCCTTGATACACTCGGCAAGTGAAACGACTGATTGTGAACGCCGACGACTTCGGCCTGACGAACGGCGTGAACCAAGCTATCATGGCGCTGAACGGCAACGGGCCCTTAACCAGCGCAACGCTCATGGCCAAAGCGGCTGCAACGGAGGACGCAATCTCGCTCGCCAACGCGAAGCTCGGCGTCGGCTGCCACGTTGTTCTTGTCGATGGCCAGTCAGTTCTCGAACCGCGCCGCGATCTGCTCTGGCTTGTCGATCCAGTCGGAACCGCCGGACGCTTTGAACCGACCCTAGGCAACTTCCTGAAGATTTTGTATCTCAAGCGTAGCTGGCCGATATCCAATCGTCTCCTCGAACGCGAGATTGAAGCTGAAGCCTCCGCCCAGATCGCCCTCCTGCAAAGCCGCGGACTGCAACTGACCCATTTCGACACGCACAAACACACCCACATGTTTCCGCGCGTTCTACGTCCCGTACTGCGCGCAGCCCGGTCCGCCGGCATTCGCGTCGTGCGCAATCCCTTCGAGCCCGAATGGAGCATCCGCGCAACGCCGCGAGCGCCTTGGCTTCGCCAACTCCAGGTAAGGCTATTGCGCACGCTGGAACCCACGTTTCGCCGAATCGTGGTCGAAGAAGGCTTCGCCACCACCGACGGCGCCATTGGAGTACTCGCTACCGGAACCCTCGACGCTCCGACCCTCAATTCCCTGCTCAGCGCAATGCCCGACGGTACCTGGGAACTCGTCACGCACCCCGGCTACAACGACGCCGGCCTCGCCAAGGCCGGCACGCGCCTGTTAGCCTCACGGGAGATTGAGTTGCAAGCGCTCCAGGCTGTGCGCATTCCTGCGAATGTCGATCTCATCCACTTTGGTCAACTGAATAACCCCTGAATTCTCAATCTATTGACGCGGCGTGGGAGTCCCGGCCGGATTCGGCGCCGTCTCATCTTTGGAAGGTTTATGCGCATCGGAATTACCTGTTACCCCACCTACGGCGGCAGCGGAGTGGTCGCCACCGAACTTGGCATCGAACTTGCTGCGCTGGGCCACGAAGTTCACTTCATCAGTTATTCGCAGCCATTTCGACTGACCGGCCGCGAATCCGGCATCTTTTACCACGAAGTTCCCGTCTCGAATTATCCCCTCTTCGAGTTTCCGCCCTACGATCTCGCCCTCGCCTCGCGCATGGCCGAGGTAGCCGAGTATTATCTGCTCGACCTGCTCCACGTCCACTACGCCATTCCGCATTCCGTCAGCGCCCTGCTGGCGCGGCAGATGCTCGCCGAGCGCGGCAAGCATCTGCCTTTCGCAACCACCCTCCACGGTACCGACATTACCCTCGTCGGAATGGATCGCTCCTACTTGCCGATCACTCGCTACGCCATCCAGCAGAGCGATGGAGTCACCAGCATTTCCGGCTATCTCAAAGAGGTGACCGAAGCTAACTTCGGCATAACCCGCCCTATCGAAGTCGTGCATAACTTTGTCAACTGCGATGTGTATAAGCCGTTCCCCGAGGACCAGGCAGAGCTTCGCGCCAAAGCCCGCGCAAAATTCGCCGATCCCGGCGAATTCCTGATCATGCATCTCTCCAATTTCCGCCCCGTAAAACGTGTTGCCGACGTGGTCCAGATCTTCGCGCGCATCGCCAAACAGCTCCCAGCCCGCCTCGCATTGATCGGCGACGGCCCCGACCGCTCGACTGCGGAATGGCTGGCACACTCGCTCGGCATTCACGACCGGATTCACTTCCTCGGCAAGCAGGACCGCGTCTCCGAGCTGCTCCCGCTCGCCGACCTGATGCTCATGCCCAGCGAGATGGAGTCCTTCGGCCTCGCGGCGCTCGAAGCCATGGCCTGCCAAACTCCGGCCGTCGCCACCCACGTCGGCGGCGTGCCCGAATTGATCACCGACGGCATCGACGGCCTGCTCTTTCCCGTCGGCGATGTCGATGCCATGGCTGCCGCCTCCGTCGCGCTGCTCACCGACCCGGAGCGCCACCAGGCGATGCGCCGGGCCGCCCGTAAGACTGCACAGGACCGCTTCTGCTCAACCCGCATCCTGCCGCGCTATATCGCATTTTACGAGTCGCTCCTGGCCGCAAACCGGTCATAGAGATTCGCTATTCCACATCCGCTGGA
>Ga0302325_10029344_pt1 | contig 11365 bp, 18 predicted proteins | sample Palsa_T0_2_FD_201948 | JGI IMG/M metagenome (GOLD analysis project Ga0302325, IMG submission 201948) | Peat permafrost microbial communities from Stordalen Mire near Abisko, Sweden - Palsa_T0_2 | ecosystem: Environmental > Terrestrial > Soil > Palsa > Peat permafrost | place: Sweden: Abisko... | reverse complement strand
GCGGACCACCGTCGTCTATCTCGACGGGATCGCGCCATGGGAGGTCGTCGACGCGGTTCGCCGGCTCGACTGGGGTCCGGCGCTCACGCCGGCGCTCACGCCAGCTCTTGCGCCAGTCGCATGCGTCGGCGCGGAGCCGAACGACGAAGTAGGCGATCGACTCCGGCGGCTTGGGCGGATTCTGGAGGAACACCTCGATCTCCGCGGCGCGCTGCTCCATCAGCGCCAGGAGGTGAACGGCGCCGGCCCCACGCTCGCCGTGAACCCGGTCGATGACCAGCGCCGAGCGGCGGAGCTGCTCTCGCCGCTTTCGGCTCATCCTTAGCGGTCGTTCGGGGAACAGCAGCTCGTACCCCACGATCCCGACGGACACCGGATCGGCTCCGGCCAGCGCTGCGGCTCGCAACTCGACAACCCCTCCCTCCGTTGATGCCGTTCGTAAACGCTCCAGAACGGCACCTCGGTTGCGGGGGGAGGGGGCCCAATCCGGCGCGGCGCTGCGGGTGGGAGGAATCCCGCCAGCGCCGCCCGGATCGGCACCCGAGGCGGGCGGTGCCGACGCGTCAACCAAGCTGCGCCTCGCGCCCACGCACGGCTTAAGGGGTTCTTCTTTTTCTTTAGAAAAAGAAGAACCCTGGGACCCAACATACGTTCCCCAACGAAAGTCCCACCGCTCGACCGCTCTGCCACGGCCACCCTTCGCGACGTAGGGCGCAACCCGCCATGCCCGACGCTGTGAGCGCGTCTCCCGGCGCCTTCGCGCCTCGCACCTCTCGCCCCGTTCTGCTGCTTCAGTCAGTATAGCGGCAGCATCTGGAGGCTCCTTGAGCGTCACGACGCACGCCCGACCGTCGGCCAGGTCGCCGATGCCGGTGATTGTCAGGACGCCCGTCTCCTGGAGCGCTGCGGCGTAGTTCTCGAGCGACGTGAGCCGGCTGGCATACGACACAGGTTCGTAGCCAGCGGCGGCGCGCAGCTGGTCCCAGGTCATCCGGTAGCAGGCAGTCTGGAGGGCGTGCGCGTGCCGCCATAGCGCGTTATGGAAGCGGATCAGGTTGTCCGCGTAATCCGACCGGGGCGGGCGCATGCCTTCGCGTGATGGGAGTTCGCCGACGAGAGTGATTAGATCACTCGAGTCGAGCTGGCGGGGGAGCGCTTTGCGGGGTAGCGGCGTCTGGCGACGTCGCCTGTCCGCGTGCGCTGACATGCTACGCGCGGGCGATGTGGTTGCCGACTCAACTGCATCGCCCTTCATTTTACGCCACCAGAAGCGGATCGCCGCAGATGCGGCCGATCCGGTCGACGATCGCGGGGCCGAGCTGCGCCTCGAGCTCGGCCGCCGAATGCTCGGTGGTGACGATCACGGACCGGAGTTTTACGTACCGCTGATCCATCAGAATGTGCAGCTGCTCGCGGACCCAGCCCGTCGGGTTGTCGAACCCGAGATCGACGAGCGCCAGAAGGTCGACCGCGATCAGCCTGTCGAGGAGAAGCTGCGGGTCCTGCTCAAAGTTCTTCGCGCGGGCGATCATCGAGCGGGCATCCCAGAACTCGGCGCTACGCCCGGACTGGACGGCTTCCTTGACGAGCAGCGCGGCCGCGCTGCGCTTGCCGTGCCGGCCGCGGCCCTCGAGCCAGAGGCCCGCGCCGCGGGCGAGATGCCCGGGAAGATCCCCGAGCCACGCGTCGAGCAGTCCGAGAATCGCGGGGCTAAGCTGCACGAGCGGATTTCGGTCGCGCGCGACCTCGCGATAGCGCCCCGGGGGGAGAGCTTGGCAAAGGCGACGGCGGGTGCGGCGCTCGATCTCGCACTTGCACGCTGCGGCGCTGTACGTCTGCTCGTTGTAGACGAACCCGGAACCGTCACACTGCCCGTGCGGACACGCCGACTCGGTCATGGTCGAGTACTTTCGCCGACGGGCCGGACGGACCTCCTTAGAGGGCGTAAGCCATTAGCCCTTTACGTGCCGGGTAGTCCAGGTCCCGCCCGATTTGCGGCCGTACTTCCGCCGCGCGATGCGCTGCATCCGGTTAGCGCAAGCGTGCGCGCCGGTGAACCCACGGTGATGATGCGAGCAGCGCTCGTGCCCGTTCGTCGAATACCAATAGGATTTCGGTGTTTTGCGGGGCGCCCGCTTCTTTTTGCGCTTGCCGCGGGTGTAGCTGTAGCCCTTGACCGATACCGACGTCGGGGGGTGGCACGCCTTCCCAGCCATCGCTAGAACGGCATCCCGCGGCTGTGCTCCTCGCGGCGTTTCCACCCGGCTTGTGGGCGCCGGCGACAGTACGCCTTGACCGTGATCAGCCGGCCGCGGTGGCGGCGCTTGGACGCCTTGACCTTGACGGGCTTGCGGGGCGCCATGAGCTAGATCAGCGTCACGCTGATATCACACGGCGGGAGCCCCGGGAGCTGGTGCGGGCGGTTGCCGTAGTTGCCGTCGGTGTATTGCCAGAGGTGGGAGAGGGCGGGGTGCCAGCACGCGGGGAGATCCGGGGCGGGGTTGGCGGTGTAGGCGGCGTGCCAGAGGATGCACCCGAGGTCGTTTCCCCATCCGTCGGTCGCCGTGTTCCAGAACGGCCCGCCGGTGTAGAGCAGGACGCGCATCCCGACGGCCTGGTGGAGCTCGATCACGAGTTCCTCGAGGACGGCGCGGGTGTCGAAGGCGGGGGCATACGCTTTCTCGAAGTCGACGGCGAGGAAGTCGCCGGCGGGGCCCATCTGGTCGTTCCACATGAACGCGTCCTCGAGGCCGCCGGCGGCGTCTACCGCGGCAAGCAGCCGGCGGGCTTGGACGGTCGCGGGTTCTTCGGTGAAAAAGTGATATGCGCCGCGCGCCGTGAAGCCGGCGGCGCGCATCCCGCGCCAGCTCGCGTCGAACTGGTAATCGGTGCGGTACTGAGTTGCTTTCGCGATCGCCCGCCGAACACCGCTTTTTGCTCGCACCGCCGGCCAGTCGATGCGGCCGGTGTATTCGCTTGTGTCGGGGATGAACCGGGAGCCGAACGCGACTTGGCCGGCCGGGGAGCCCTCTTTCAGCTTCGAGATCCGGGCGGTGGTTTGCCGGACGCGGCGGCGGGCGCGGTCGTACACGGTGCCGGCACCGTGCTCGGTGCGGCGCTGCCCGGCGAGCTCGCGCTCGAGCTGCTGGAGCGTCTGCGGGGCCGTCATCGCCGCCGCCGGCCGTGACGGCGCTTGCGCTTCTTGGTGTGTTTCGAGCTGAGGCGGCAGAACCCGCACCTGCAGCCCTTCTTGTGTCCTTTGCCGTGCGCCATCAGAGGCCCTTTCCTGTTGTTAGGTGCAGAGTGCGATCCAGTTAACGAGAACATGCGTTCCCGCGGCCGGGTTCACGCCTTCGGCGGTAGCGAGCAGCGTGAAAGACGTTGCGGTTTGCGCGACGGCTTGAACGGTGCAAACGACTCCCGATTGGTAGGTCGATATGACGATCACGGAGGAGTTGCCCGGGGCGCCCGAGATCGGCACGGCCAACTGAGTGGCATATTGCGTTCCGCCCGGCCAGGTGAGTGTCGCGATCCCGGAATAGCACTGTAGATTCTCGTTCAGGCCCGGCGGGACCCGGACGAATCCGGAGCGGCCGGAGGAGTCGATGATCGCGACGCCGGCGTCGCCGCCGGCACGGTCGATCGCGATTGCGCTCACGATGCTTGAGCCGGCGGGGGAGCCGTTCTCCTCGGTTTGCAGGTCGATCTGCGCGTTGCCGCCGGCGGAGGAACCGCAGCTCATCGTGAGGTAGTGAAAAAACCCCACGAGCGCAGCGGATATCTCTTCATGCACCGTGTTCGTGGTGTCGATCCACGTCAGGCCTTCGGCCGCTTCTCCGGTGCCGATCTCTTCGTTCATTTGCACGCCGCCGGGGAACAGCAGGGAGGCGCCGCCGGCCGGTGTGACGGTCACGAGCGTCTGGTAGCCGCTGTCGGGCATCAGCTCGCCGCCCCGATGTCTTGTGGGGTGAGCGCGTCGACGGTGACTTGCGCGGGGGTTCCCGCGACCGCGCTACGGACTGCGAGCGCGTCAAAGGCCCGGTCAAGCGAGCGGAACCCGGGAATCAGGAACCGCTCCGGCGCCCATTGGATCGCGCCGCCGACGAGCCTCCCGAGCTGGTAGTAGACGGCGGCGTTGTTCACGTCGAAGTTGACGCGGACACACCCGTTGCAGAGCATGTACGCGACGCCTTCCCCCGGGCCGGTCGGGTATTGGTCGGTGGTGGTGACGTTGTTCGCCGGCGGATAGCTCCACGGCATGACGCCCGTTGTGCTCATGAGGTTTGGTCCCCGCGGCGGCGATCCCGCGCGTTTTCGGCTCTGGCGGTCGCAGCTTCAGCAACTTCGGTTTTCGTGTCGGCTATCCCGAGCGCCCGTTCGAGCTTTGCGATCTTCTCGAGCGCCTCCGACATTCGTCCGTCCACGTTGACCTGGATCACGTCGACAGCTTTCTCATTTTGCTTCAACTTGCGCCGGTTCTCCCAGCCGATCAGTGCGGCGAGGATCGCGCCGCCGGCGCCGATCAACGCCGGGTAGAACGACGGGCCGATACGTGCCGCGAGGTCAAGCATCAGGGCTCACACTTCGGCGATCGACACGACGGTCCCCGCAATAGTCGAGATCATCGACACCGCGCCGCCGTAGTTCGGGATCACGAACGGCGGACCGCCCGGCGGCAGGACGATCCCGGCGCCGTTAGCGGGGATGGCCGGTCCGAGCGCGAGCGTGACGAACCCGCCCGATGCGGAGGCGTTCGCGTTCGTGATCGTGAGCGACCGCCGGGCGGGGTTCGCGATGACAGCACTTGCGAGCCCGACGAGGCCGGGCACAACGGACGTGCCGGCGTTCAGCGCGTTCTGAGGGTTCGAGAGCGCCGCGCCGAGCGGGCCGCCGTCGACTGATGGTGGGACGCGGAGGCAGATCGCTGTGACGGTGAGCGCGATCGCGCCGGCGTTGTCGGTCGCGCCGACCGCGAGCGAGAGGTTCGCGTATCGGCGCGGGAGGACTAGGTAGCTGCCGGGCAGCACGACGACGCTCGACCCGACCGCCCCGCCGGCTTGAAATCCGACGTATACGATCGCGGGGGTTGGGTTCAGGATCGCGACGCCGTTGAACGGGTCGCGTTGATCGCCCGCGATTGTCTGCTCGGCGTTGTTGACGCCCGACTGTCCGAAGGTGACGGGCACGACGCGGGGGGATTCGAGCAGCAGCCGGCGGAGTAGGTAGTCCTCGAGCTGCAGCACCTCCGCGGTCGCGACCTGCAGGTCAACAAGCTCACCGATCCCTGGCGTGAGTTCCGGTTCGGTCGGCGGGAGATTCTCCGCCGGCGTGGTCCCCTGCCCGGTCATAGAGCAACCTCGGCGAGATCCTCGAGCTCCCCTCCGCCCATCTCATCGCCGGCGGCGGGGCTCCCGAACGCGTTCGGATGCACGTCAAGCAGCCGCACGAGCCCGTAGGCCGTCAACGCTGCACCCCCGCCAACCAGAACGGCAATCAGCGTTGCTTTCTCAGCGTCCGACTTGACCATCGAGAAGAACCCGCCGAACACCGCATCAACGGCGGAGGTGACGGCGCCGCCTACCGCGCCGCCGGCGGCGCCGGCCACGGTCGCGAGCGGGCTTCCTGGTGAGGCGAACGGGCTGCTGCTGCCGCCGGTGATGACGTCCACAGCTGCACCCTTTTGGAGTGCTTGGAGCTGCTTCGTGGTGAGGGTTTCGCCGGTCGCGCCGATCGCACCTGTGCCCCAAGGTGAGCTCGCGACGGCGGCGGAGAACGCGCTCGGAGTGTCGTTGCTCCTGAGCGCGGACTGTATGCCGGGGTAGCCCTTGAGCGTCGCGACGGTCGCCGCCACACCTTCCTTCCATGAGGTGTAGACCTTGATGTTTCCTTGCGAGCCGGTATTCCCGGCGCCGGGCTCGGGCTCGGTGGTGTTCAGCGGGTTGTACTTCGCATCGTTCGCCCAGTTCCCGCCCTCTTGTTTCTCCCAGGCGGTGAGGTCGTCGACGTTTTGCGGGGTCGGGTTGATCCCGAGATCCCCCTCGACTTCAACCGCGAACAGCGCCGGGGTCATGCTTGCCGCGCTCACGACTTCGCTTCCTCAAGCAGCTTCCGAGCACCGATCCCGGTCAGGACCGCCCCGCCGATCACGAACGACACCGTTAGCGCCATCTGCTCGAGCCAGCCGCCGAACCCGCCGTAGCTCCCTTTCTTCGACGCCACCGCGGTAGAGCCCGTCGACGTCGACGGGGCCGCGGCGGCGGCCGTGAGTGCGGTGGTGGCGGTTCCTGAGAGCGCCGGCGGTGTTTCGCTTTCGGTGGGGCCGCCGAGGGACGGGAGAAGCTGCACATGGTTGAGTTCGGCGGGGTCGTTGCCGGTGAGGTCGAACGGGCGCCATAGCCCGACGGACGCGAGGGCCGCGTTGCTCGCCTGGCCGGCGCTCGAGCGCAGCGAGGAGCCGATCCCGATGTCGGCCGCTTCCCCTTTGGTGTGTGGGTCGTCGGCGAATCCGCCGACCGCGACCGATTGCGCCGGGGTGCGGTAGCCGCTGATGCCGTAAACGGTCGTCTTGAGTTTCGCCGCGAGCGCTGTGAGCGCCGTAACGATCTTGGGTTCCTGCCCGTAGGTGAAGTTCGTTCCGGGGTCGGCTGTAAATCCGGTCATCACGCGCCGCCGCGGCCCCATGCCCTCTCGGCGGCTTGCTTGGGGTGGTTGCGGATATGCCAGAGCGCGAGCGGGAGGGCGAGCATCAGCAGGACCACCTCGAGCAGCAGCTTGACGTACTCGAGGGTGCCCTTCCCTGGCTTGCGCGCCTTGACGGTGTTACCGACGCCGCCGGCGATCGTTCCGGGTTGCACGACGGGGCGCCTTAGACGCCCTGCAGGACGCGCTTAGCGCCGTCGATGAGGGCCTGCCACGTATACGGTCCGACGTGCTCGCCGACGAGCTGCTCAGCGGGGACCGACAGACTCTTGAATCCTTCGAGCTGCTCGGCGACGCCGTTGTCAGCAGCGAACCGTTTGACCTCCATCATTACCGTGTTGTCGAGCACACGCGACGGGTTATCACCTGTCGCGAAACTCGTATTGCCGTAGCCGTTGACCGCGAGGAGCCGAACGAGCTTCTCGACCGCATCCCCCGCAGCGCCGTAGGTCAGCATCGGCTCATGATGCGTCACGGGCGGGAGAACCTTCGGCTCGGGGAGCGGGACGGCGTTTACCGGCGCGACGGGCGGCACCGGCGGGAGCTCGGGCTCGGGGACCCCCAGCGCGACCGCTGCGGCCGCGGGCGCCGCCGGCGCGGGCGCCGCTGCGGGCGGGGGTCCGCCGGCGGTGTTGGCGGCGATGGCTAGGGCTGCTGCGAGTTGTTCCTCCCCCGGCTCAACTCCGAGCGCGGCGGCGATCTTCGCGACTTGATCCAGGGTGATAGCGGGCGCTGCGGGGTAGGTGCTCATTTCTTCTTTCCGGTCTTGGGGTTGGTGTGAACGCCGTGGTTCGGCTTCTTCGCCTTGTTCGCGGCCGCCTTGGCTTTCGCGGCCGCGGCGGCTTTCTCGGCGGCCGTCTGCGGCGGTTTGGTGACGGTGCTTTTCGTCGCGGCGGCTTTCGCTTGGTTGTTCACGACGCCGGCGCCAGCGCCGACGCCGGTGTTGGCGGTGTTCGTCGTCGGCGAGCTCGTATATGACGTCGTTGTCGCGCCGGGTGTCGTCGCGCCGGCCTGCACCGTTGCGAGCAGCGACGCGAGCCCTGAGAGATCATCGGTGCTGTCTGACCCATCGTCGGTCGGGCTTGAGCTTGGGGTGATCGCCCCGGCGCTCGCGGCCTGCTGCTGTGCGGTCGCGAGCTCTGCGGCGTAGGGTTGTCCGGTCGCGGGGTCGATGTCGGTCGCGCTGGTGGAGCTGCTCGAGCTCGACCGTGAGCGGAGCAGCAGCAGCAGCAGCAGGACTGCGGCCGCGCCACCGTAAATCATGAGCTGCCGGCGCCGTTTGGACTTGTCGGCGACGGGGCCGCCTCCCGGGCCTGCCGGGGTGTCAAAGAGCGGGCTCACAGCTTGACCGGGACGTACCAGAGGGTGCCCCAGCCGGGCGCCGGCGGCGCGACCTGAACCGTGGAGCAGACGCCGGCACGCCAGACGATCCGGGTGGTGGTCATGTGCCGACCGTGCCTAATGGCAGGACGCCGGCACCGGGTTTCGGGGCCGCGGTGGACCGTGACGGGTTGAATTGGCGCACGAGCGTTTTCTTACGCATCCCGGGCGCCATGCTGTAAAGCTCGGTCAGGCGGGCATTCATCATCGAGTTCGCGTTCGCGGGCTGCTGAAACTCGGGTTGCAGCGTTTTCGGGAGGGCATACACGCCGTTGAACCCGCCGGCCGCCATCGAGTAGGACGACACGCCGCGCATCCGTTCGTAGAGGACGTGGCGCGCCATTTGGCGCCACACGACGACCGGGGGGGCCGCGAGATCAAGGCCGTCGTTGGCCATTCCTAGCGGCCCTGAAACGTCTTTGCAAGGCCGCCGGTGGCGGTCCCGATCGAGCTGATGTCCTGCGCGAACCCGGTGCTATGCAGCAGCAGCAGGTAGGCGAGGATGAGCAGCACGAACGCTGAGAGGAGTTGCTTAGCTACACGCATCGGTTTCTCTTCCTAGCCGCTCGCGGTCTTGACGGACGGCGGATTAGTGGTCAGAGCCGGCGCGGCCGCCGTCGCGGTCGCCGCCGTCGCGGTCGCCGCCGTCGCCGGCGCCGCCGTCGCCGGCGCCGCGGCGGACTGCTTTGTGGCGAACGGGTCGCCGACGTTCACGAACACGTTGGCCGCGGTGTTGATCCCGCCGGCGAACGCCGCGACGGCCTTTGCGCCGTTGGGTGAGAGGGCGAGGTAGGCGAGGGAGAGCCCGACGAGCGCGCCGAGCGCCTGCAGCCCGAGCCCGCCCGTCCCGCCCGCCAATGCGGGAACACCCGTCGAGGCCCACGCCCCGCCGGCGCTCGAGCCGAAGGAGCGCGACCGGCGGCGGCCTTGTACCGCGGCGCGCGCCGCCGGCGGCACACTCGGCGCCGGCGCACCGTCGTCGTCTTTCGGGAACACGGCCGTTTTCGCTTTGCGACTGAGCGCGGGAACATGCCCGTCCTCGACAGCGTTGTCTGATTGGTCCTTGACGTCAGGCCAGCTTGATTGCAGGATCTCGAGCGCGAGCTCGCCGGCGTGCTCATCCTCGAATGAGGGGTCCCCCATGGCGAGCTCAAACTCGATATCGGCGTACATCTTCGCGGCCGCTTTCGGGCCTTTGACGGTGCGCGCCCGGTCGGGTGCGGTCGCGAGGTTCACGACGTTTTTGCCTTCCCGAGCCCGAGGATGATGCTCGGTAGGGAGGGGTTCCCGGCGACGGTGCGAACGATTAGCCAGATGCCGAGAAGGAGCAGGATCGCGCCGACAGCCATCTAGGTCGCCCCAGCGCCGATGAACTTTGACCGGAGCCACGCCGTCACGCCGCTGTTGCCGGTCCAGCCTCCCGAAATCAGCCGCAGAAACAGGATGATAAGGAGGAGCAGAACGAGGATTCGGGCGAGGGATTCCACCTAGAGCACCGCGCTCGCGGATGCGCGACGGCCGGCTGAGGCGTGGACGCTGACGTGCAGCCAGCCGTAGAGCAACAGGATCAATCCGAGAATCCACGGGGCGGGCGAGTTGTGCCAGTCGAGCACTTGCCGCCATGAACTCATCATCGTGTGCGTTGGCTGCTGCACGGCGCCGCCACCGGCGGACACCATCGCGCCGGCCGCCTGGTTCCCGATCGACCCGATGAAGTCGTTACCCGTTCCGCCTGGTGATTGCTGCCCGATTACGATCCCTCCGGATGGCCGGATGAGGAGTGAGCGGGCTAGGTACTGATCGGCTGCGGGCGCCTGTGACGCGAGCCCGCCGAGCCCGGTGGATGCTGCCTCGACGCCGTACATCAGGTCGCCGGGTAGAGCGTCTCTTCGACGTACTTCAAAAAGGCGCCGGCGTTCACCGTGACCGATGTTGGGATGATCACCTGCGCCTGGAGCTCCACCAGAGCTTCGGGGAGGAAAAGGTCCCGGACGGGGTTGTCCACCTCGAAATCGAGATAGGTGTAGGTGAGCCCCTTGATCTGCACCACACCCGAGTAGTCCTGCTGGTTTTTCTCGACCAGCATCGACGGCGGGTTGTACGCGCGGGGCTGCCGGTTCCCGCCGTAGCGGAAGTCGATCTCCGTAAGCGCCAACGGCGCGATCTCCGACCCGCTGTTGTTCAGGTTAAACGCGTAGTTCACGAGCTGCCCTGCGGTGCGGATCAGGGGGGCTTGGATGATCCCGGCGGCCTGAAAAGCGAACTGGTTATCAAGCAGTCCGTGGAACACCGTCAGGTCCGGGATGACCGTCACGGCGGACGCGCCGGCTTGCGCCTGCCCGACCGCGAAAGTGGTGATCGTTGGGAACAATGAGCCGGTCAGCACGGCCGTCGCGCTGCCGGTCAGAGAGAAAACGTCAGCCTGGTTAGCGCACGCGATGTCGAGCGAAAGGTACGTGCTCGGGTTCTGCGCGAGAACCCACCCGATCCCGGTGAACATGTCGTGCGAGACGGGGATATCGACCGCGAACTGAATTGGATACGTCCCGGCGGCGAGGACGCCCGGGGCGCCGCCGGCCGCCTCGATGATCTCCCCTGCAGGGTTCCGGAACAGCCGTTGCCGGCGGGCGCGGAGGGTGACGCCGTTGCACTGAATCAGGCTCGTTTGGCCGTTGGCGTTGAACGCCACGCGCTTCAGCAGGGAGTAGGGCCAACCGGGCAGAACGGTGCACGTGCCGGTTGCGGTGGTGATGACCAACGATCCGGAGAAAACGCACCGGATCATCGCGAGGACACCAACGTTCTGCAGGCGAACCGAGAAGTTCGACCCGAACCCGTTAAACACCTGCGTCGCCTGCGGGATGTCTTGCCGCTCCGTGCTCTGCTCAAACAGCGCGGGGTTCATCTGGAAGCGGTCGGGCGGGAGGTTCGAGAGGAACGACACGCCGCCGGCGCCGGTCGCGCCGCCGGCGGCGGGGGGGCCGGCGGGGTGCTCACGCGCCATCCTGCGGACGGCGGGGTCCTGCGGGTTGAAGCCGGCTTTGGCCCAGCGGTGCGCGCCGCGGTGGCGGGCGAGCGCCGGGATGCGTTCCCGGAGGATCGTGTCCTCGGTGGCGGACCGCATCAGACGGCCGCGGCGGCGCGCTGCAGCCCCGGGACGGGGACCTTCGACGCGACGAACTTGAAAAACAGGATGAAGATCACGGCGGCAATGCCGACCTTCATTACCCAGTTGATCGAGAAACCTGCGATCCGCTTACCGGACATCTAGACGCGCTCCATAGGT
>Ga0302325_10029343_pt1 | contig 11365 bp, 7 predicted proteins | sample Palsa_T0_2_FD_201948 | JGI IMG/M metagenome (GOLD analysis project Ga0302325, IMG submission 201948) | Peat permafrost microbial communities from Stordalen Mire near Abisko, Sweden - Palsa_T0_2 | ecosystem: Environmental > Terrestrial > Soil > Palsa > Peat permafrost | place: Sweden: Abisko... | reverse complement strand
CCGCCGAGCGGCCGACGGTGATCCGCGACGGTGCGCTGATTGTCGTTGACGACGAACGTATGCGCTTTGAGCCGGGCGAGACGCCGACACCGCGCATGGTGCGTTTCCGCTCGCTGGGCTGTTACCCGCTGTCCGCTGCCGTGCTGTCGGACGCGACGACGCTGGAGGACGTCGTTGCCGAAATGCACACCACGCGCATGTCGGAGCGCGCCGGGCGGCTGATCGACCAGGACCAGGATGCCTCGATGGAGAAGAAGAAGCGCGAGGGGTATTTCTGATGCCCGACTCGCTGTTGCGTGTGCTGACCTGCGGCTCGGTCGATGACGGCAAGTCGACGCTGATCGGGCGGCTGTTGTTCGAATGCGGCACCATCCCCGACGACGTGATGGTCGTGCTGGAGAGGGACTCACGGCGTTTCGGCACCGTCGAGGGCGGCGTCGACTACGCGCTGCTGGTTGACGGCCTTGCCGCCGAGCGCGAGCAGGGGGTGACGATCGACGTCGCGTATCGCTACTTCGAGACGCCGCGCCGTCGCTTCATCCTGGCCGACACGCCGGGCCATCAACAGTACACCCGCAACATGGTGACCGGCGCGTCGAACTCGGATTTCGCCGTGCTGCTGGTGGACGCGCGCAAGGGGCTGTTGGACCAGACCCGCCGGCATGCCGCGATCGTTTCGCTGGTCGGCATTCGCCAGGTGGTGCTGGCGGTGAACAAGATGGATCTGGTCGGCTTCGATCAGGGCGTGTTCGACGGGATCGTGGCGGATTTCACCGCGCTGCAGGACAAGCTGGGGCCGATCGCGGTGACCGCGATCCCGGTCTGCGCGCGCGATGGCGACAACGTCACGGCGGCGTCCACGCGGATGCCGTGGTACACTGGCGACACGCTGCTCGCGACGCTGGAAGTCGCCGAGCCGGCCGGCCGCGCGACCGGGCTGGGCTTCCGCATGCCGGTGCAGCTTGTTGCGCGCCCTGATCACACTTTTCGCGGTTATGCCGGCACCGTGGCCAGCGGCGTGGTGCGGCCGGGCGACGCGGTGATCAATGCGGTGGCGCACACCAAGGCCAGGGTGGCGCGTATCGTCACGATGGACGGCGATCTTGAGGAAGCCGGACCAGGCACGCCGGTGACGCTGGTGCTGGATCATGAGATCGACATCTCGCGCGGCGATGTGATCGCGGCCGAGCCGTCACCGCCGCTGGCCGAGGAACTCGCGGCCTGGGTGGTGTGGATGGACGAAACGCCATTGTTCCGCGGTCGGGCCTATACGCTGATGCTGGGCACCCGCAGCGTCACCGCGACCGTCACCGATATCGTCAACCGGCTGGACATGGACACGCTCGCCGCCGAACCCGTGCGCGAACTGCATCTGAACGAGATCGGCCAGGTGATGCTGTCGCTGGCGCAGCCGGTGGCCTGCGAGACCTATGCAGCCAGCCGCGAACTGGGCGGGTTCATCCTGGTCGATCGGCTGACCCGCGGAACGGTGGGTGCCGGGATGGTGACCGAGGCGCGCACCGGGCGGGCCGACATCTACTGGCACCACCTGGACGTCGACAAGGCGGCGCGCGCGGCACTGAACGTGCAAAAGCCTGTTGTGCTGTGGTTCACCGGGCTGTCCGGCGCCGGCAAGTCCACCATCGCCAACCTGGTGGAAAAGCGGCTACACGCGCAGGGCCGCCATACCATGACGCTGGACGGCGACAATGTCCGCCACGGCCTGAACCGTGACCTCGGCTTTTCCGAAGCCGATCGGGTGGAGAACATCCGCCGCGTCGCCGAGGTGTCCAAGCTGTTCGTCGAGGCCGGCGTGATCGTTCTGGTATCGTTCATCTCGCCGTATCGCGCCGAGCGTGGGCTGGCACGCGACTGCGTCGAGCCGGACGAGTTCATCGAGATCTATGTCGATACGCCGGTGGATGAATGCCGCCGGCGCGATCCGAAGGGCCTGTATCAGCGCGCCGATGCGGGGCAGATCCGCAACTTTACCGGCATCGATGCGCCCTATGAGCCACCGGAGGCGCCAGAGATCCATCTGCCCACGTTGGAAGCCCCGGCCGAGGCGCTGGCCGAGCGGATATTTGCCGATTTGCGTCGACGCGGGATTGTCACCTGAGGGAAACGATTGCGCAGGCCGCCACGGCGGCGCGCGCCTGTCGGGTCTGCGAGGCTGTGCTTCCGCTGGGGCCTCGGCCGGTGTTCCGTGTCTCGGCGACTGCGCGGCTGCTGATCATCGGCCAGGCGCCGGGGACGAAAGTGCATGCGACGGGCGTTCCGTGGAACGATCCGTCGGGGGACCGATTGCGCGGCTGGCTGGAGATGCCGCGCGAGACTTTTTATGATTTGCGTCGTATTGCCATCGTGCCGATGGGATTGTGCTATCCGGGCCGGTTGCCGAACGGCGGTGATGCGCCGCCGCGCACGGAATGCGCGCCGTTGTGGCACCAGCGGCTGATCGGCCGCATGCCGCGTGTTCGGCTGACGCTGCTGGTCGGTAGCTACGCGCAGATCTACGTGTTGGGCCGCGGCAACATGACCGAGCGCGTGCAGGCGTTTCGGCAGACGCTGCCACGCTATTTCCCGCTACCGCACCCGTCCTGGCGCACGACCGGCTGGGAACGCCGCAACCCGTGGTTCGCCGCCGACGTGCTGCCGGCGCTGCGCTGCACCGTTGCTGCTGTGCTGGGGTGATCGAAGCGAGGTCAGTGGTTTGGCCGTGGTCTGCCGCGCGAAGCACCTATGGCTGCCTTCTCGGCGACCTGCGCTCTCGGGGGGACTCTGTGGTGATGCAGCAGAGCCAAGCGCGCGGACGGCTCGCCATGGGTTGCCGCGGGTGGCCGAGCTGGAATGGACTTTTGCTTGTCGCACGCAAGGAAGGATCAACGCAGACGTCCCAGAGGCGCAGGAGGCCGCAGAGAAGGAAGTTATGGGCGCTTCGCGCAAAGCGCAGGAAGATCGTTCTTCGGGTTTGTCTGGCGGTGTCCTATGACGGCGTCCGTCTCGCGCCGCCCGACTGACTACGCGAGGGTTCTGTAATGATTGACGAACTTCCCGGACAGAGCCTGAAGCGCTCCGCTACATGGACGTGAAGCACCCGGCCGTGGGACAAGCGGGACGGAGCACTCAATTGCGCTGATCAGGCCGGTGCGCCTTGACGCGTTCCACCAGCCAACGCACGGGCGAGGATGCTCCGGCCGGTGTGGCGTGGTGAACTTCGCGGCGGAAATCAGGAACTGCGCCGCCGGGGGGCTTTCAAACCGTGTACCCTCTGAAGACGATCGGGCCGGCCGCGCGTCCCGTGCCCTGCACAGCAATACCGTGCACCAAAACCGTTCGGCCGGTGTCGCGGTAACGCACCGCATCGTGATCGAACCGTCTGATGGCCGGTTTCGCTCCTGTCCTCGTGCAGGTGCTAGGTTTGCGGAAGTATGGGCGGGGGAATGACACAGGCGAAACGGCTTGGCGGCCTGCGCGGTCGGGACTATGCGGAAGCGTGGCCGTCAGGGACGTCGGACTGCTACCGGGCGATGCGCACGTGCCTCGCGGGATTCGGGTGCGTGGCCGGCCGGAGCCTTGCGCCCGCTTTATCTCGCGCCGGGGCCGGCCTCCATAGTTCGCATCCGCCATGGGCCTGATCCCGTCTCCGACGATCCTGAGTACCGACGAAATGGGCCGGGTTGCGCCGCCGATCTTTACCTCGGTCGGACGCGGGGCATTGAATGCACCGGGCGACGTATTTGTCGTGCAGTCGCTGTTGAACGATCGGCTGCCCAAGCCACACGCGCCGGTCGCGGTGACCGGCGCTGCCGATGTCGGAACCACGCTGGCGATCGAAAACTATCAGGCGGCGATTATGAAAATGACCCCGCCGACCGGGCGCGTCGATCCTGGAAGCGCGACCTACTATTCGCTCGCCGCGCGTCCGCTGGTGGACGACAAGGCGCTGGCGTCGGTCGGACATTATGGCGAGCTGCCGCCGCCGGTGATCGAGGCGGCCGAGGCATCGCAGCAGCGCTGGAGCGTTCCTGCGGCGGTCACGCTGGCGCAATGGGCGGTTGAAAGCGCCTGGGGTGCCTCCATGCCGCCCGGCAGCAACAATCCATTCGGCATCAAGGCGGTCGCGAGCCAGCCGGCGGTGGAAAGCCTGACCCATGAGGTCGTCAACGGGGACACGATTACGGTCACCGTCAAATTCCGCATGTTCAACTCCATCGCCGAGGCGTTCGACGAGCATGGGCGGCTGCTTGCGACCAATCCCGCCTACGGCAACGCAATGCAGCAGAAGCAGAACCCCGATGCTTTCGCCGATGCACTGACCGGTGTCTACGCGACCGATCCGGATTATGGGATGAAGCTGAAGTGGGTGATACAGAACTACCACCTCGAGACCTATGGACGATGAACGTGGGCGGCGGAAAGTTCGCGACGTCGGGTGCCACCAGTAACAGCCTTCGCGGGCCTGGTCCGCCATTGCGCAGGTCTGTGGAACGGCGCTTTCGGTTCCGAAGGATGAGTGACGCATGAGCGATGATCCATTCGCCGAACCTGGGGATGGGGAGCGGACGGTGATCCGGCCGCGGCCGGGGGGGCGCCGCGCGGCGCCGGTGGCGCCGCCGTCCCAACCGGCCAGCGCACCGCAACCTGCGCCCCCGGTGCCTGCGCGCGCGCCGGCTGCGGCCCCGCCACCTGCGCCCTTGCAGCCCGGGCCTCCGTTGGCTGCGCGCCCGCCGCCTGCGCCAACGTCGCCGTTATCCAATCGGGCCGAGGCACCGGCGGCCAGCCGGACGCCGCCGCCGGTATCCCCGGCTGCTGCGCCGGTCATCCCGTTCAACCCGCCCTCGGGCAGCCCGCTGGCCGCGGCGGCCACGCCGCTACTGCAATTGTTGGCGCGGCTGCGGAACGCGGCACATCAGCCGGATCCCGCCGATCTTTACCAGCGCACCGCGGGTGAACTGCGCAGCTTCGAGCAGCGCGCGCAAGCGGCCGGCGTCCCGGCCGAACAGCTGCGTTCCGCCCATTACGCCCTGTGTGCCAGCATCGATGAGGTCGTGCTGAACACACCGTGGGGTCACGCCAGCAACTGGGCGCAACGCCCGCTCGCCGCCGCGTTTCACCAGGACAGCACGGTCGAGGGCAGGTTCTTCGAACTGTTGGAGCGGCTGCAACGGACGCCGTCGAATTTCCTGCCTGTCATCGAGATCATGTACTTCTGCGTGTCGCTCGGCGTGATGGGGCGATACCGCAACGCGCCTGGCGGTGCCCATGAGGTCGACCGCGTGCGTGCCGAGATCTGCGCACTCATCGTGGCCCAGCAGGCGCCGGCGACGGAATTGTCACCGCGCTGGCAGGGCGTGGCGGCACCGTACACGCGGTCGCGCGGCGGGCTGCCGGTGTGGGTGGTCTACGCGGCGGCGCTTGCCATGTGCGGTGGGCTGTTCCTGTTGGTGTCGACCACATTGAATGCCGCGTCCGACAATCAGTATGCGCGCATGTTGGCGGCCCCGCCTGCCGGCATGCCGCAGATCTCCCGCGCCGTCGTGGTGCAGCCGCCGCCGCCACCGCCCGCTCCGCCGGAACTCACCGTGCTCGACCGGCTGGCCGCCGCGCTGCGGCCCGACCTCGACAGCGGCGCTGTCAGCATCGTCGGGACCGCCGCGACACCGGTTTTGCGCGTGAGCAATCGCAACGGCTTCGCCGCTGGCCGTGCGGTATTGTCGCCGGCCCTGGCCGCCGTGCTCGAGCGGATCGGCACGGCGTTGCGCACCGAACCCGGCAGCGTGGAGGTGATCGACTACACCGACAGCCAGCCGATTCGCACCGTGCAGTTTCCGTCGAACTTTCAGCTCTCCGGCGCGCGCGCCCAGGCCGCGAGTGCGGCGATCGGCCGCACGCTTGGCGATCCTGGCCGCCTGCGTGCGGCGGGCCGTGCCGATGCCGATCCCATCGCCTCCAACGCCACAGCCGAGGGGCGCGAGCAGAATCGCCGCATCGAGGTCGTGCTGCATCGCCCGGATTAGCTGGGCATGAGCCGATTTTTCCACCTGTTGGTGTCGCGCTGGACGCTAAGTCTGGTTGGCACGGCGCTGCTTGGCGGGCTCGCCTGGGTGTTCGGTCCGCTGTTGCCCGCGCTGGCGGACTGGCCGATCCGGCTCGCGCTGGTGCTGGTCATGCTGCTGGTCTGGGCCGTTGCCAATCTGGCGCTGGAGTTGCTGCGCCACCGGCGCGAGGCGACGTTGGAAGCGGGTCTGACGTCGCAGGCGGCGGAGGAAACCGCGGCGCTGCGCGACAAGCTGAACATGGCGCTGGGGTTGCTGAAACGGACGCGGCGGACGCGCGGCTATCTGTATGAGCAGCCGTGGTACGCGATCATCGGTCCCCCTGGCGCCGGCAAGACGACCGCGTTGTTGAATGCCGGCCTGCATTTCCCACTGGCTGCCGAACTGGGCAAGGGCGCGGTGTCGGGCGTGGGCGGCACGCGGCTGTGCGAGTGGTGGTTCACCGAGGAAGCCGTGCTGATCGATACGGCGGGGCGCTATACCACGCAGGATTCGAATACGGCCGTCGATCGTGCCGGATGGAGCGCGTTCCTCGACCTGTTGCACCGGACGCGGCCTCGGCAGCCGCTGAACGGCGTGATCGTTGCGATTGCGTTGAGTGACGTTGCCAGGGCACCGCCGGCCGAACGCCTGGCGCACGCGCGATCGATCCGCCAACGGATCAAGGAACTGGAGACGCGGTTCGGGATGCGCGTGCCGGTCTACGCGCTGTTCACCAAGGCCGATCTGATCGCCGGGTTCACCGAGTTCTTCGACGACCTTAATGAGGCTGAGCGCGCGCAGGTCTGGGGCACGACGTTTGTTCTGACGGCGGGTGCGCTGCGGGGCGGTGCGGCGCGACGCGGTGCGGGCGGGCCGGCCGTCGATTTCGGTGCAGATTTCCGCGCGCTGGTCGACCGGCTCAACCTGCGCGTTTACCAGCGGCTGCTTGCTGAATCGAACCTGGGCCGGCGTTCGCTGATCGCTATGTTCCCAACGCAGTTCGCCAGCCTGGAGCGGCCTCTGCTGGAATTCATGCAGGCCGCGTTCGCCGTCTCCCCCGATGACAAGGCGTTGCTGTTGCGCGGCGCCTACCTGACCAGCGGGACGCAGGAAGGCACCCCGATCGACCGCCTGCTGGGCGTCATGGCGCGCTCGTTCGGGCTCGACCAGCGCAGCGTGCCAAGCCTGCGGCCCGACCAGGGACGCAGCTATTTCCTCAACAATCTGCTGCGTCAGGTGATTTTCGGCGAGGCCATGCTGGTCTCCCGCAACCCTGCCGCGGAGCGCCGGCGCGCCGTGGTCCGCGCGGTCGGCTTCGTGGGCGCCACCTTGATTGTGTTGGCGGCCGGCGCGCTGCTTTGGCAGATCAACAGCGGTGAGCGGCGGCAGATCGATGCCGCCGATGCGGCGCTCAGCACGTACGAACAGGCGGCCAGGCAATTGCCGTTGGATCCGGTTGCCGATGCCGATCTGCCGCGGTTGGTGCCTTGGCTGGACCAGGCGCGCGTGCTGTCGCGCGGCTGGGATGCGGCTGCGGCGACACCGCCGCCGTGGTGGAAGCTTGGCCTGTCGCAGGAGGCCAAGCTCGCGGCCGCGGCGCGCGAAGTGTATCGCCACGCGCTGCAGCGGGCGCTGCTGCCGCGGCTGGTGTGGCGGCTGGAAGCGCAACTGCGCGGCAACATGAACCAGCCGGACTTTCTCTACGAGGCGACGCGCGTCTACCTGATGCTGGGCAATGCCGGGCCGCTGGACCGCAATCTTGTGCATGAATGGATGAAGCTGGATTGGGAGACGTCGTATCCGGGCGACGCGGCGGCGCCGCTGCGCGAGGCACTGTTGCAGCACCTGGATGCACTGCTGGCGGAGCCATTGCCGGCAGTGTCGCTGGATGGCGATCTGGTGGTGCAGGCGCGGCGCGCCTTCGCCGGGATGTCGCTGGCGCAGCGGGTGTATTCGCGGATCCGCCCGTCCGCGGCTGCGCAGAACCTGCCGCCGTGGCGGCCGAGCGATGCCCTCGGCGCTGCCGGTGTGGATCTGTTCGTCCGCGCCTCGGGCAAGCCGCTGACCGACGGCGTCCCCGGCTTCTTTACCGTCGACGGGTTCTACAAGGTGTTGCTTCCCTCGCTCGACGCCGCCGCGCAAAGCGTGGTGTCGGAGAGCTGGGTGCTTGGACGTCAGGTCGATTTCGATCCGAATGGCCCACAGATGCGCGCGCTGCAGCAACAGGCGATCGCGTTGTATGAAACCGACTACGTGCGCGCCTGGGACCAGATGCTGGCGGATTTGAATTTCGTGCAGATGCGCAGCCTGCCGCGTGCTGCGCAGGATCTGTACATCGTGGAATCCCCTGAATCGCCGATGCGGGCGCTACTGGTCTCGATGGCGCATCAACTGCGGCTTTCCGTGCCTCCGCCGGGTACCGCGGGTGTGACGGCGTCGCCGCAGGCTTCGGCGATACCGGCTGGGGACAGTGCTGCCGCTCAGTTGCAGGCTGTGCTTGGCCAGCCGCAACAGACCGACGCCGTATCGTCGACCCCTGGTCACGACGTTGATGAGCGCTACCAGGCCCTGCTGGCCTTCGTCGGCAACGGGCCGGGCGCCCCGATCGATACGGTCATGAAGTCGCTGATCGATCTTCAACAATTGATCGCGAAGCTGGCGGCCGCGCCGGTTGGCACCGCGCTGCCCGCATTCCCCGCGGGCGGCAGTCCGGCGACCGTGCTGCAGGCTGAGGCAACCCCGCTGCCACAGCCGGTCTCGCGCTGGATCACGTCGATCGCGACCAGTGGCGTTGCATTGCTCGGCGGCAGCCCGGCAGGGCAGGTTGCCGCGGTCTTCAATGCGTCGGGCGGCCCGGGCGCGGTGTGCCCGGCCGCAATCAAGAACCACTACCCGTTCGTGCGCGATGCGGCGAGCGACATGACACTCGACGATTTTTCCAAGCTGTTCGGGCCTGGCGGGCTGATCGACGGTTTCGTGAACACGCTGCTGCGGCCCTATGTGGACATGTCGGGCGCGGCCTGGCATCCGCGGACTGCCGACGGTGTTGCGGCACCGGTGGCCGCGGCCGATCTCGCACAGTTCCAGCGTGCCGCGAGTATACGCGATGCGTTCTTTGCCGCGGGTGGCACGACACCGTCAGTCCGTTTCGATATCACGCCGGTCAGTGTCGATCGCACGACCAGGCAGGCGACACTGGATCTGGATGGCACGTCGGTCACCGCGTCGCATGAGGCGCCGCGCTCCACACAGATCACCTGGCCGAGTTCGGCATCGGCATCGACCGCGCACTTGACGTTCGACCCGCCGTCGGCCGGTGGACCGAATGGCCTGCAGGATAGCGGGCCGTGGTCGATGTTCCGCATGTTCGGCCGTGGCAAGTTGCGCCCGGGCACTTCGCAGGACCGTTTCACGCTGACGTTCCAGATCGGCGACCGGCAGGCGGCGTTCGAAATCCGCGCCAGTGCGGGATCTGATCCGTTCACGCCGGGCCTGCTGCAGGATTTCCGCTGTCCCGAGGTGGGCGGGAAATAATTTCCCGTCCCCCGCCCCGCTGGGCCGGCATAATGCATGGGCCGGCCCAATGCATGGGCGGGATCAGAATATCCCGAGATGCTGATACAGATCGATCCGGTCACGATGCAACGCGTCCGCGGTGGCACTCAGCGCGACGTGGCCGCTGTTGAGCACGACGATATCGTCCGCCAGATCGAGCACCAGCTTGGCGTTCTGTTCCACCAGTACGATCGACAGGCCGTGCTGCTTCAACTGGCGGATGGTCGCCATCACTTCGGCAACGATCTGCGGCGCGAGGCCCTCCGACGGCTCGTCCATCAGCAACACGCGGGGGTTGCCCATCAGCGCACGACCGATCGCCAGCATCTGCTGCTCGCCGCCTGACAGGTAGCCGGCGTACTGGTCGCGGCGTTCGCGCAAGCGTGGGAAGTTGGCGCAGACGCGCTCGATCGTCCACGGCGCCGCGCTGCCGTCACGCGGCTTGCGCGCGGCGACCACCAGGTTTTCATGCACGGTCAGGCTGCGGAACACACGGCGGCCCTGCGGCACCAGGGCGACACCAAGTGCGGCGATGGCTTCCGGGGTGCGGCCGGCGGTCTGGATGCCGTTGACCGTGATGCTGCCTCGCCGCGGCGGTACCCAGCCGACCACGACACTCATGCAGGTGGATTTGCCGGCGCCGTTGCGTCCCAGCAGACCTAGCAGCCGGCCTTCGCCCAATTGCAGCGACACGCGATGTAGCACGTGGCTGTCGCCGTAGTAGGCGTCGATGTCGTTCAATAGCAGCGCATCATGCGCCAAGGTGGATCTCCCCAAGATAGATTTCTTTTGTGCGTGGGTGCTCGACCACCTCGGCGCGGGTGCCTTCGACGACCACCTGGCCGAAATGCATCAGCGTGATGCGCTCGGCGAATTCCAGCGCGACGTCCATATCGTGCTCGATCATGACGATGGTCACGCCGCGGGGGATACCGTTGATCAGAGCCAGGACGTCGCGCCGCTCCTCGATCGACAGGCCGGCGAACGGTTCATCCAGCAACAGGATCTTTGGCTTCTGCGCGAGCGCCATGGCGATCTCGATACGTCGCCGCTCGCCATAGGCGGTCTGCGCCACGGGCCGCTCGGCGAGGTGTTCGAGGCCGACGCTGGCCAGTGCATCGCGCGCGGTGTCCAGCAGATGGTGTTGGCGGTCCAGCCGGACGAACGGGTTCCAGCGCAATCGCGACAACCCCAGGAGCGAGAGGGTCACGTTGCGTAGCAGCGTCTCGTGCGGAAACAGTGTGATGATCTGGTAGGTGCGGGCGAGGCCGAGATGCGCGCGATGACGCGCTGGCGCGGTGGTGATATCGTTGCCGAACAGAGTTATCGCGCCGGAATTCGCGCGCAGTTCGCCGGCGATCAGATTGAACAGCGTCGTTTTGCCGGCACCGTTCGGCCCGATGATAAGGCGGCGCTCGCCGGGCGCGACGGCGAGGTTCACCGCGGCGGCGACGTGCAGGCCACCGAACGATTTGTGCAGGTCGCGCACCTCGAGCGCGGTCATCGCCCGGCATCCCGTTCCAGTGTAGGCGTGGGCGCCGGCGTGGGCGTACGCGACCCGCGTGGGGTTCTGGCGCGGCGCCAGAGGCGCGTGCAGCCGGGCACCAGCCCGTCGGGCATGAACACGACGATCAGCACGAAGATGGCGCCGAGCATGAAGTTCCAACGTTCGATGTAGGCGCTGGCAACATCCTTCATGATGATGACGAGCGCTGCGCCGGCGATCGGTCCGAGCAGGGTGCCCGTGCCGCCGGCGATCACCATCAGCA
>Ga0302325_10029342_pt1 | contig 11366 bp, 8 predicted proteins | sample Palsa_T0_2_FD_201948 | JGI IMG/M metagenome (GOLD analysis project Ga0302325, IMG submission 201948) | Peat permafrost microbial communities from Stordalen Mire near Abisko, Sweden - Palsa_T0_2 | ecosystem: Environmental > Terrestrial > Soil > Palsa > Peat permafrost | place: Sweden: Abisko... | reverse complement strand
TAATGGCCAGGTCGAAGAGGAAGGAATTAGCATTGCCAACGCTCACGGAATTCAGCGGCTGGCTGGTGTAAGGGTCGATCATTTCGATGAGAGAGCCGTATGCGTTGCCCGCCGCTACGTAGACCTTGGTCCCATCCGGAGCGAATACAATGTGCGGAGCCGGCGACGTCGCTGAAACAAATATTCCCGGATTGAATTTAATGAAGCTGACGGGCGTTTGTGTGAGAGTATCGATCGCTTCCAGATACCCTCCCGCGCCGGTCGCGTAGAGCAGGGTTCCATCCGGGCTGACGGCCAGGCGAAGGTAATAGCCGAAGAGATTCTCGTTGCCCGACGCCGAAAAAGGAATGCTTCCTGTCACCGTTTGGCTGGCCGTATCGACTACCAAAATGGAAGTGTTTGGATTGGATGTAAGGTCGCTCGATCCGGCGTTGCTCACGTAGAGCGTGCCGCCGTCGGGAGAGAGCGCTCCGCAAATCGGAAACGTGTTATTCGGCAGGGGAATCGTGGCGGTGACCGTGAGCGCGGCGGCATCGATTACCGCAATAGAAGGCGAGGCGCCGGAGGGTGAGTAGACCACCGCGTAGACAGTGGATTGTCCCGGACTTGGCACCAGATCGAGTGGATTTCCCGGTATCGGGATGGTGGTCAATTTCGCGCCGGTAGTCAGATTAAAGACATCCAACCCGGTGAAAGCATCGGCTACGAGAAGAGTGTCAGCGCCCGCGGCCGACGTTTTGCGAATGGGGTACTGTGCCGGACTGCTGAAGACCCCACTGGCCGGAAGCACCGCGGAACCAGTCGGAATCTTCGTTATCGGCTGGTTGCAGTTATCGCCGCTGGTAGTTGTGGACCCGACAGCGAGCTGCCACCCCACACATGGTCCGCCCTCGAAGACATAGGTAATTACATAAATCTCGCTGCTGGGGGTGTTAAAAGCCCAGTGAGCGGCGGTGGCGCAGCCGCTGAGTGCGACGGCTAGCAGGAGGGTACAAAACGCAATTCCGCGGGTTGTGAATCTCTGCGGCATATTGCCGTATCAGTTTATATCACAGGCCGCGCGATCGTCGCACACAGCGACCGGCGTGATATGCTTCCCCTAGTTTGAGACGAGTAACCATGCAAAGAAGAACCTTTCTCCGATCGACCCTTCTGGCCGCGGCCGCGCCCCGTTTGTGGTCGCAATCGGCCCCCTCATGGGGTGGGCCGGTGATCGACACGCATCTGCATCTCCGGCGCGATCCCGACGCTTGCTTTACACACATGCAGGGCTGTGGCGTCACCCACGCCGTCCTGTTGACCCCTGCGAATGCCGAGGACAGCGCCAAACAGGAAATGGAGAAGCGTCCCGGCCGGTTCGCGCGCTCGGTGTCGTACGACCCGGCGCGTCCCGATGCGGACCACGTCTTTCGGGAAGCCCTGAGCGGCGGCGCCGTCAGCATGGGGGAGATCAAATATCACTTGGCGCTGGACTCACCGGAGATGCGCCGGCTTTACGACATCTCGGCCGAGTTGCAAGTGCCGGTGATGATGCACATTCAGAATTTCGCGCATTTCCCTGGCGAGCTTCCTTACAATACCGGCTATCCGCAGTTCGACAAGATGCTGAAGGCGTATCCGAAGACGATTTTCGTGGGCCACGCCGACCTGTTCTGGGCCAACATCAGCGCCGATGTCCCCACCGATCGCGGGTATCCCACTGGGCCGATCAAACCGGGCGGATTGACCGACCGCTGGCTTTCCGATTTCCCCAATCTGTACGCCGATATGTCGGCGAATTCGGGAAATAATGCGCTATCGCGCGACCCCGGCTTCACGCGCGATTTCCTGGTGCGGCATCGCGCGAAACTGATCTTCGGCAGCGATTGCAGTTGCACCGACGGCAACGGCGCCGGCATATCGCAAAACAATAATCCGGAAGCCGCGCGTCTGGAGGGGAAGTGCGTCGCCCGGGAGACGCTCAGCTTACTTAAAGGTTCGACAACGCCTGAGATTTTCCACCAAATCGTCTGGGAAAACGCCAATAGGGTGTTCAAGTTGAAGCTGCAATACCCTCTTTCCCCCGCGTAAGGGGGTAGCCCCACGGTCCCCGCATCAAACCATTTGTGAGTGCGGACCGAATGGGATACTTTTAGTCCATGAAGCGTGTCTGTCTGACTTGCAAAAACAAGGGATGCGTAAACTACTGCCGGTTCCGGGAGCAAGGGGCTCCGGCGCCGAAAACCATTCAGTTGAAGGGGTGACATCATGGCCGGTTGCGGAAATTGCCGTCATAGCTCAGTCCCCCAAGGGACATCCGCACCGCTTTTCCAGATCCGGCGCGGCTATCAAGCTCGCTGGAACGATTTGGCTTTCCGGGTCGAAAACGATTCGCGCGGTTGGGCCGTGCACATTCTGGATTCCACCAAACGAGAGCTCTACGCAGCGCACCGCGCCGGGCATCAAGCGGCGCAAGTCGCAGCCGCGGAGTACGCCATTTTCCGCGTTCTTGGACCGGCGAGCGCAGTGAATGCCGACCGCCTCGCCAAAGAATTGAACTGGCAGGCATACTGGTAATTCCTGCCTCGCATTGCCCCCGAGTTTTTCGGGATAATCGAGAAACGGGGATCAATGGTCAACATTCGTCTTAGTGTTCTATTTACTGTTTTGGCGCTCGGCGCGACTGCGGCCGAACTTCCCGTTATTCCCGGCGATTCTACCCGCGGCGCCAAGCTCTTTCAGACCCAGCAATGCGTCCACTGCCACGCCGTGAACGGCGCCGGCGGTAAAGTGGGGATCGACCTGGGACGCAGCGTCAGCCGCAAATACACACCGGCCCTGCTGGCCAGCACTATGTGGAATCACGGTCCGGTGATGTGGGGCGCAATGGAGAGCGCCGGTATCGAAACTCCCAAGCTATCCGAGGAAGACGCGGCCGACCTGTTTGCGTTTTTCTACTCGGCGCGATTTTTCGATCAACCCGGCGATGCGGCCCGCGGACAGCAGGTGTTCACCTCGCGGCAGTGTGGGGTCTGCCACGGAGTCGAAGATTCCAAGGCCGAGGGCGCGCCGCCCGTGGTCAAGTGGGAGTCGCTCGACGATCCCGTGGTGTTGGTGCGGCAGATGTGGAATCACAGCTATCGCATGCACGATGCGTTCGCACGGCGCCACATCGAGTGGCAAGCGCTGACGTCGACCGAGTTGGACGATATCCTCGCCTATCTGCGGTCGGTGCCGCAAACGCAGAAACTGGCCGCGCATTTTTCCAATACCAGCGGCACCAAAGGCAGGCAGGTGTTCGAATCGAAGGGCTGCGTCAATTGCCACAAAGGATCGCTCGCGCTGGACGATCGGCTGCACAATATGACTCTGACCGACATCGCGGTCGACATGTGGAATCACGCGCCGCGCATGATGCAGCCACCGCCGACATTGAATGACGAAGAAATGCGCAGTCTTCTGAGTTATCTGTGGATGCGCCAGTTTGTTTATGGGGGCGGGGACGTGGCGGCAGGCAGGAAAGTCTTCCAGGAGCGCAAGTGCGCCACTTGCCACGCCGGCGGAACGCATGGCGCGCCGCCGCTTCCCGGTCAGGCCAGGCAATACTCGGAAGTCTCGATCATCTCGGCGCTGTGGCGGCACGGTCCGATGATGGCCCGGCGCATGAAAGAGGCGGGGATTCCATGGCCCATGTTCGGGGGCCAGCAGGAAGTGGCGGATTTGATCGCGTATTTGAACTCGGTGCAGTAATCAGGCGGCCACGCTTCAGCGAGCTCCGTTCCGCCAAAGATATCGCGAGCGGATCGCCCGTTGAGCCTGCCAGTGTTGGAGAAGGGAAATGTGCGCGAGTTGCCGGAGCGGGCATCGCGTTACGTATCGGGCGGAAGCGCCATCCCTCCATCGCTCATTTTCAGTGAACGGCATTTTACGGAAATGACCGTCCTAGCCAGGCTTTTTGCATGGACACTCCGCGCCGGGCCTTCTCCGAGTGGCGCGTAAGCCAGCCAGAGCACAGGTTTGTAGCGGTCGCAAGCCGACTTACGCGCATCAACCGAATGCTCAACCGGGGCACAATAAAGAGAACGCTGCGCTCAGACGGATTTGTGGCACGGAGTTCTAGCGGCCGTTTAGCACCTAAAGTAACCTAAAAAACGCGATCCAGCAACTCGAAGATGAATGCGAGGAGGGGCGTATAATAGCTCCGTGATCATCCTGACCGAAAATGAAGCGCGCTTGGTGGAAGCCCTTCGCGCCTTGCCACCCGGCGCTGCCGATCAGGTAATCACATGGGCCACCCGACTTCGCGAGCTTTCGGCGGGCAGGGACGTGGATTGGTCCGACACTTGGACGGACGAAGATCTCGCAGACGCGCAGCGCGCGTCCTCGTCCGGATTTGACGAGCTGGAGCGCGAGAGGCTCTGACCGGTAGGGGTCGCCCACAATTTTAAATGCGGCGAGGAGTTGGTCTGAGTCCACTCCGCGAAAACCTATTTCCCCGGATGGACACGGATGCACACAGATAAAACCAAGACCTTTCTTACCGGCGCTTATCCGTGTGAATCTGTGTCTATCCGTGGCCTATAATCTTTTGCCTCGACTCGCCTCACCATTTTTCTGCGGTACGTGGTCGCGATGTCGCAGCGTGGCGTACGTAACGATTGGAGCGAAGTCCGCGAGCGCGACCGCAGGGGAATCGCTGGGGCGCAAACCGATCCATCCGTTACTTATTGCCCTTGCGGCCTGAGCAGCGCCGGCAACTGCTCGCTAGCGTGGCCCATATCCCGCGCCAGACTCAATTTCGCCAGATTATGAGCGAAGATGCTGTTGATCAGATCGAGTTGCGCGCTCGACACGGTCTGCTGCGACTGCACCACTTCCACCGTATTGATCACGCCGGCTTCCATGCGCGCGCGCGTCATCTCCAGCGTCTCTTGCGCGACTTGCAGATTCTTGCGCGCCACTTCCACTTGTCCGGCGGCGGCTTCCAGATCGAGAAGCGCCTCACGGATTTCCGCCTCGATCTGCCCGCGAGTGTCCTCGAATTCGGCCTGCCGCTGCGCCAGCACCGCTTCGGCCTGGGCGATATCGGCCGAGGTTTTGCCGCCTTGCCAGATGGGAATGTTAAGGGTGCCTACAGCGCTGAAAGCCCCATGAGATTGCGAGGGGTTGGTGCCGATCACTTCGTAGTAGCCGCTTAACGATAGCGACGGGAGGCGCTCGGCGCGCGCCGCCGCCAGTGACTTGGTGGCTGCCTCCACCTGCGATTTGGCGGCCTTCAGATCGGCGCGCTGCTGTTCGGCGCGAGCCAGTGCGTCGCCCACCGTCTGCACCGGAGCGGGGCTGAAGGGAAACGAATCGGTGAGCTCGTACTCGGGATTGGGAGGCAGTCCGGTGAGGCGCGCCAGATTGATTTTCTGCTTGGCGAGATCGTTGCGCAGGGTGATGATCTGCTGCTGTTGGGTGAGTGTCTGCACCTGGCTTTGATCGACATTCAGCCGGCCCAAGACGCCCGTCGAGTGTTGCTCGGTGGATTGATGAAAGACGGCATTGGCGGTGTTGAGTTGCGCTTGCGCCGCTTCCAGCCGGGACTGCGCCGTGAGCACCTGCAGATAGGCGCCGCCTACCGCTAGGGTGACCAGATCGCGCGCGTCCTCCAGGCTGTACTGGCTGGCGCGGGCGGTGGCCTTGGAAGCGCGGTAGTTGTTGATCGCAGTCAGGTTCGCCACGTTTTGACTGAGCGTCGCCTGGAGCGCGAAATAGTTGAAGGGTCCGACGATGCTGGGAATCCGAATTCCGGGAAACGGAGAGCTGATACGCAGACCGAGCGCGGCGAGGTCGGTCTGTTCCACGTTTTCCGTGAGATTGCCGTTGATGTTCGGCAGAAGCGCGCTACGCGCCACGCGAACCTGCGCGCTGTTCTGGCGCGAGGTCTGCGTCAGACCGACGGAGCCCAGGTTGTATGCCAGCCCGCGCTTGAGCGCGTCTTCGAGCGAGAGCTTGCCGGAAAACGGCATGGCTTTGGTGCTGCCCATGCTTCCGGTGTACGGCCCGGAAACAGAGACGCTCGGGTTCAAGGTATTGACGCTGGTGGTGGTGCCGGGGACGGGCTGTTCCGTGGCGTTGACCGATCCGCCCTGATTGTTGCGGCCGGACGCCGGCAGCATGGTTGCGGGAGGCGGCGCAGAGCCGCCGGAAGGAAGTTGCGCGAAGAGGCTGCCGGCGCATGCCAACAGGGTGAAAGCCAGAATGATGCCGGATGGTTTCATGGTGTCTCTCGTTATCTCGAAATCATGATCAACTTACGCATGGCGGCCACCAGTAGTCGCTGATCGGCCGCGGACAGGGCCGACAATTGCTCCGCTTCCGCGCTCTGGGCGCGAGGCAGCGCGCGCGCAAATACGCGGTCGCCCTCTTCGGTCCGTTGCACCCATTGCACACGGCGATCGTGCGGATTTCGCTGGCGATGCAACAAGCCGCGGCGCTCCATACCATCGAGGATGGCGACCAGCGAACTCGGATCCAGGCCGCACAGTTCGGCCATTTCGTGCTGCGAAACATTGAGGGCGCCGGCGATCACCAAAATCCAGAACTCGCGCGACTTGAGGCCGAGCGGCTCGAGAGCCCCATCCAGCAGGCGGCGCGCCTCGAGCCAGATTTTCCAGTTGCAATACCAGAGTCCCTGAGGGGACGGATCGTCGGCTGCGATCGGCTTCGGCGGCGCTGTTTTGGTGGAAGTGCGTGGCATGTTTACAAGGTCCGCCTGAAGAGCAGCGCCGAGCCCGACAGTACAATCACCGAGGTCAGCATCAACGCGAAAATATCAGTGGTGACGGCCGTAATGCCGCTATCCTTGAGGAGCAGCGAGCGGAGTGCATGCACCGCATACGTGAACGGATCGCACTCCGACATCACGCGCAGCCATTTGGGAAATCCGGCGATGGGGTAGACCGCGCCGCTGGGGAAGAATAGCAAGGTGTTCAGCACACCGAAAATGGCTCGCGGCACCAGCGGATCGCTGATACGCGCCATGATGAAGAACATCATGCCGATGAGCGCGATGGACGTGAGGATGACCATGAAGGTCAGCTCGATGAGGCGGACCGGTTCGAAAAAGTTGGGCACGCGCGCCACCACCGCTCCTAGTACCAGGACCGTTTCGCCGGCCAGCACGGCTTTGATGGTGCCCGACAGATTGAAGCCCAGAATCAGCTCCCATTTGGTGATGGGCGTGACCATGTAGCCTTCATGCAGACCGCGCGATTTGTCGTCGATGAACAGCATGCCGCCGCCGATCATGGCGGTGACGAAGATCGCCAGCGCCACCGAACCGGGCAACAAGTACTTGATGTAATCGATGTACGGATAGACTTCCACCACGTCGAGCAGCGCCTGCTGCGGCTCGCGAGGCATCACTTGAGGCGCGTTGATGGACGTGACAAGTTGGGACATCTGATCGCCGATGGCGCCTGCCACCGAACGGTCCGTGTTATCCGTAACCAGCGCCAAGTGCGGTTGGTGCTGCTCCAGCAGATCGCGCGAATAATGCTGCGGGATGATTAGAACCCCGCCCAGCAGACCTTTTCGCAGATCGGCGATGGCCGTGCTTTCGTCAGTGTAATCGCTGGGAAGAAATGTGCGCGCGTTGGCGCCCACCGCGCGGACGCGCTCCAGCACGTCCACCGATTCGGGCCCGCGATCCAGGTTGACCACGCCCATGTTGACGTTTTTGATGTTGCCGCCGAAGGCGTTCCCCAGAATGACCAGCTGCACCAGCGGCAGCATCAGGGAAGCAAACAGCAGCGCCGGACTACGGCGGAATTTGCGCATATCGCGCTCGACTAATGCCAGTGCGCGTTTCATGAATGGCCTCCTCGCCCGCCCCGGCCGCCCGGAGCGGCTGTTTCAGGCACCTCCGTCAGACCGTGGCCGGTGTAGTGCAAGAATACGTCGTCGAGAGTGGTGGATTGCACGGAGAGCGCCTTCAATTCGAGCTTGTAACGCTGCGCCACCTCGATCAATTCCTGGGCTGCGATCGGTCCGCGATCACTGGAGACACGATACGTCGCCGAGCCGAGAGATCGCACGGATTTTACGCCGGGTAGCTTTTCCAGGTCGGCCGTGCCGTTGGGCAGATCGGGTGCGAACTGCAATTCGATACGGCTGGCGCCCGGCACCTGAGACTTGAGCGATACCGGCGTGTCCAGCGCCACCACCTTGCCTTTATCGACGATGGCGAGACGGTCGCAGAGGCGGTCGGCTTCGTCCATGTAGTGGGTGGTGAGAAAGAGCGTGCGGCCCTCCTGCGCGCGCAGGTGCGTGATCATCTCCCACACTGAGATGCGCGAGACGGGATCGAGCCCGGTAGTCGGTTCGTCAAGGAAGAGGATCTGCGGATTGTGCACCATGCCGCGGGCGATTTCCAGGCGCCGGCGCATGCCGCCCGATAGCGTGGCGGCCATGGCGTTAGCGCGGTCCGAAAGGCCGACCGCGGCGAGCAGTTCCTCGGTGCGCTTGCGGCGCTGTTCGCCGGTGATACCGAACAGGCGGGCGTGAATGCCGATATTTTCAGCGCAGGTGAGCTCGGGGTCGCTGGTCATATTCTGCGGAATCACCCCGATGTTGCTGCGCACCGCGTTGGGGTCGCGAATGATGTCGTGGCCGGCCACCATGGCGGTGCCGCTGGTGGGCGGCACGAGCGTGGTGAGCATGCGGATGAGCGTACTCTTGCCTGCTCCGTTCGGCCCCAGCAGACCGAAAATCTCGCCGGTGTTGACCGTGAAGCTCACGTTATCCACGGCCAGCAGCGCGGGGAAACGCTTGCTGATGCCGCCGACGTCGATGGCTACGGAGCTTTGTTTATTGGCTTCCATGGCGCTAGTCCTTGGCGGTGTTTACGGGATGGGGAGGTAGAACGGGTACAGCCAACATCACCCACGCCGTCATGCCGAGCGGAAGCTCGCCATTGGGATTGGCTACTTTCACGCGGATGGCTACGGTCTTGATGTCGCGCTTGGTGCGGCTGACATCGCGCTGGGTGGCGAAATCGGCTTCCACGGCTTTGTAGATCACCGGACCGGTAACCTCCGCGCCGGAGGGCAGGCGCACGGTGAGGTTCTGGCCCATTTTGATGAGATCGGCGTAGGTCTCTTCCACGTCGGCATCCACCCACGTGGAGCTCAAATCGAACAGCGTGACGATGGGATTGCCGGGGTTCACCACTTCGCCCTGGCGCGCGGCGCGCAGCGTGACGATGCCGCTGGCAGGGGCGTAGATGCGCGTCTGGTTGAAGCGCGCATCGGCGGCTGCGCCGTTAGCTTCGGCTTGCGCGGCGGCGGCACGCATGGCTTCGGTCTGCCGCTGCTGTACGGTAATCTGGCGTTCCTCGTTCTGCGACTCGGCCAGTGCGGCGCGCGCAGCGGCGATCGCCCGCTGTGTCGCTTCGCCTCCCGCCTGCGCCGACGCGACGGCTTTTCGTGCGGCTTCGACGTTCGCTTGCGCCGCCTGCTCGTTGGCCTTGGCGGAATCTAGATCGGTCTTCGCGGTCACCAGATCTTGCGGCGGATTTATGTCTTTTTCCACCAGCGGACGGATGCGATTGTAATTGTCCTGGGCCTTGGCGACGGCGGACTGCGTTTGTACCACCTGCGCCTGCGCTTGCTGCAACTGTGCCTGGGCTTGCGCTACCTGCGCTTGGTTTTGCTGAAATTGAGCCTGCGTCTGCTCCACTTGTGCGCTCGCCTGCTGGACTTTGGTAGGCAGCGTACCTTGCAGCAGCTCCGTCTGTGCCGCCGACTGCTGCGCGTTAGCGCGGGCCTGCGCGATGGCATGAGTGGCGGCGCCCTTGTCGGCCTGCAATTCGTCTTGATCGAGCACGGCGATGAGATCGCCTGCGTTCACACGCTGCCCGTCATCCACGGCTAGGTTCACGATGCGGCCGGTGATCTTGCTGCCCACCACCACTTCGTTTCCATCCACGGTGCCGGTGAGAACGAGAGTTTGCGGCCGCGGCCGCTCCTCCCACCAGATGAGGGCCACTATGGCGACAAGGACAGTGAGAATGATCAGTCGGCGTTTCATCGGGAAGACCTCAGAATTCGATTGTAAACCAAATCGTTTGGTTGTCAAAGTAAATTGCTGCGGGCGCTCGTAAAGGTGCGTCCATGGTCTACATTAGATGCGGGCTCGCGGGAAATCGCCGTTTTATCGGCGAACGCCAGGACTGTACCGGCGAATGGACGAACGGCTGGGCAAAAACAAATTTAGCCGCCGATGAACGCCGATGAACACCGATAAGAACGCCTTGGTTTTATCTGCGTTCATCTGCGTTGATCTGTGGCCAATAATGTTTTCCGCCAGAACTCCTGATGTCGTCCCCGCGATTTGGGGTGGCTCAGGAAAATGTCCTGAGCCCATTTCGCGTTCGCTCCGTGTCGGCGCACTGCATTTCCGAGCCGCGCGCGTGAGCAAGCGGTTTAAGGGCTCATGGCAAATTCCACCACTTCAGGAGCTCGGAGCTAAACTCGCACGAACCATCCGCGGCGGTACAGGAACCACGAGAAGAGATACAGCACCAGAACATACGCAATGGCGTAAATCAACGAAGCGTTATACGGCCCGCCCAGACCGGCGAAGATGTGGCCGTAAATCCAGCCACGGAGGGAAACTCTGCCGGCGGGGCCGGACCAATGCACCCAACCGAGAGCTTCGTCCAGGAATTCGCTCGCCAGGTAAATGACGATGGCGTTCGACCCCATAATCACCAGCGGCTTGACCACGCGCCGCCAGCCGAGGCCGTCCACCAGCCAGAGAAAACCGGCGAACATGATGAAGTCCAGGCCGGCCATAAAGAGTGTGAACGAATCGGTCCAAAGCTTTTTGTTTATGGGCAGCCAGATATTGCAGACCAGCCCCGCCGCCAGCAGGATGGCGCCCAAGCCGAGCAGTTGTAGAGAGCGCCCGCCGAGACTGCGCCGCGCTCCTACAATGTGGCCGGCGACTATGCCGAGCAGACAAGTAGCGATCGCCGGCAGGGTGCTGACGATGCCCTCGGGATCCCAGGTTTTCGTCCAGATGTAATTGTGCGAACCGAGCACGATGCGGTCGATATAATGCGCGAAGTTACCCTCCACGTCGAGACGGCCCGCGCCGTACGCGGGAACGGGAGCGAACGCCATCAGCAGCCAATAGACGGCCATGAGCGAGACAATCCAGACGATCTGCCCGCGTAGCCTGGTAGTCAAGAAGATCGCGGCCGCCACGAAGTAGCAGATGGCGATCCGTTGGAGGACGCCGAGAATGCGCTCGGTGTGAAGATTAAACTCCGGGTAAACATAGATCAGCACACCCAGCACGAAGAGAATGGCCGCACGGCGGAAAGCTGTACCGAA
>Ga0302325_10029339_pt1 | contig 11366 bp, 9 predicted proteins | sample Palsa_T0_2_FD_201948 | JGI IMG/M metagenome (GOLD analysis project Ga0302325, IMG submission 201948) | Peat permafrost microbial communities from Stordalen Mire near Abisko, Sweden - Palsa_T0_2 | ecosystem: Environmental > Terrestrial > Soil > Palsa > Peat permafrost | place: Sweden: Abisko... | reverse complement strand
GCCTGGAAGTAATGAATCTGAAGAACGGCGATTCAACCTTGGGCGATTTGCGCGCGCACGCGGTGTGGCGCGGGGCGTCCATCAACGTGTCCAAGATGGAATGGACTTTGGATGGCATGCACGCCACCGGGAAAATGTCGGTGAATCTTGCGAAGGCTGAACCGTCTTATGATCTGAGCGGCAGCGTGGAAAATTTCGACTATCGCAACGGCCAACTGGACGTCGACGGCGAACTGCAGACGCGCGGGACGGGCGCGGCGTTGCTGGGGAATCTCCGCTCCAAAGGCACGTTCGAAGGACGCGGAATCATGCTGGCGCCGGACGCTGACGTGCGCGAGGTGTCCGGTTCCTATCGCGTGGGATCGTCATACGGCGTCCCCCGGCTGCTGCTTTCGAACGTGCAGGTTTTGCAGGGCGCAGAGACGCTGACCGGCCAGGGCGCCAGCCAGCCCGACGGCCACATCGTGCTGGAGCTGGTGAGCGGGCGCAAACAAGTGCGGCTTACGGGCATGCTGCTGCCGGTGCATCCGGATATAACGCCGGCGCGTTAGTGCAAAATAGAAATCCTAGGTACACTTTCCGATTTCAAAACGGAGCTGAAACAATGTTGCGGACGTTGGTGGCCACCATATTTTTTGTGACGTGTCTCGCGTCTGAAGCGCAGGAGCGCACGCCTCCAATTGAGGTAAAGACTCGCGGCATGGCCAAACTGGACGGCTACTTTCCTCTTTATTGGGACGATCGCGACGGGACTTTGTGGCTGGAAATCCCGCGCTTTGATACAGACTTCCTCTACAGCACGGGCTTGGCCGCGGGCCTGGGTTCCAACGACATCGGCCTGGATCGCGGACAGACGGGAGACGCGGCGGTGGTCTACTTCGAGAGAACCGGCAACAAGATTTTTCTCGTGCGGCGGAATGAAGATTTCCGGTCCACCAGTCCCAATGCCGCCGAGCGCCGCTCTGTGGAAGAGTCTTTTGCACAGTCCGTGCTCATGGGTTTCACCGCCGCCGCGGAAAGCAACGGCCATGTGCTGGTGAACGCCACCGATTTTTTTGTGCGCGACGGATATGGCGCCACGCAGGCCTTGCGTCCCGGCAAGTACCACGTGGAGAACAGCCGGAGCGCAGTGTACCTGCCCAGAACCAAGGCGTTTCCGAAAAACACTGAGATTGAAGTTACTCTGACCTTCTCAAGGAAGCGGAGAACGGATTCAATCCCGGTTTTCCGGTGCAGGGGCCGCCTTCCATCGGGCAGGGCGGCGGACGCGCCTCGGCGGTGAACAATGGCCTGTTCTCGGGAACGGTAGCGAGCGTCGCGCCGGATGACCAGGCGGTCACGTTGCGCGAGCATTATTCGCTAGTCGAACTGCCGGACGGCCGCTTCAAACCCCGTCGCTTCGATCCGCGCAGCGGGTACCTGGCCCATGTTTTCGTCGACTACAGCGTGCCCATCGGAGAGCCCCTGGTGCAGCGTTACATCTCGCGGCACCGTCTGGAGAAGAAAGATCCCGCTGCCGCGGTGAGCGAGCCCGTGGAGCCGATCCGGTATTATGTGGACCCCGGCGCGCCAGACGACGTGAAGAAGGCGCTGATCGAAGGAGCCAGCTGGCGGAGCCAGGCCTTTGAGGCGGCCGGGTTTCGCAATGCGTTCCAGGTGGCGGTATTGCCGGATGGCGCTGACCCCATGGACATCCGCTACAACGTAATCAACTGGGTTCATCGCTCGACGCGAGGCTGGAGCACGGGCGCATCGATTGACGATCCCCGGACGGGAGAAATTATCAAAGCTACCGTTACACTCGGTTCGCTGCGAGACCGGCAGGACTTTCTGATTTTCGAAGGCCTGCTATCGCCCTACACCACCGGAGATGAGAAACCGGACGTGCTCTATCAAACCGCGCTGGCCCGCATCCGGCAGCTGGCGGCGCATGAAGTGGGCCACACGCTGGGGCTGATGCACAACTATTACGACAGCCGGCAGGGACGGATTTCCGTGATGGACTATCCGCATCCGCTCGAGAAGCTGAGGGAAGATGGCACGATCGACTTGTCGGACGCGTATACCGCGCAGATTGGGGAATGGGACAAAGTCGCGATCCGCTATGGCTACAGCCAGTTCGCGAACGATGCGGATGAGCCCGCGGAATTGACTAAGATCCTGGATGCCGCTTGGGCACAGGATCTCCGTTACATGACCAACCAGGATACCGGCATTCATCCGAAAGTGGATCAATGGTCCAACGGCGTGAATCAGCCTGAGGAACTCGACCGCATCATGAAGATTCGTCGGGCGGCATTGGACCGGATGGGGGAGCGCACCATCCGAAATGGCGCGCCCATGGCAACCATCGAGGAAGCGCTGGTGCCGATTTTCATGTATCACCGCTATTCCGTGGAGTCGGCTGCGTCAAGCATTGCGGGAGTGGATTATGTTTATGCGCTGCGCGGCGACGGACGCACGCCGGTAAAGTGGGAGACGGCGGCAAATCAGCGAAAGGCCTTGGATGCCCTGGCAGCCACGCTGAAGCCATCCGAACTGACCGTGCCACGGAATGTGCTGGAATCCATCCCGCCCCGGCCGCCGGAGTTTCCCCAGCACCGCGAGTTATTTCCGCGCACCACCGGCAAGGCGTTCGATGCACTGAGCCCGGGGACGATTGCGGCGGACGTAACCATTGGTTTTGTACTGCAGCTGGACCGGTCGGCACGGATGGTGGCCCAACACGCGGTGGATCCCTCGCTTCCGGGCCTGGAGGAAATTATCGATCGGCTGACGAAGGCGACATTTGATGCGACGGCCGGGACGCCGTACGAAACCGAAATCCGCCGCGCCGAGGAACGCGTGCTGGTGGATCGGATGATGTGGCTGGTAGCGGGTTCGCCCAATGGCCAAGTTCGCGCCATCGCGTCCTGGAAGCTTTCGAGCCTGGCTGCGCGGCTCAAAACGCAAGCGGCCCACAGTGAAGCGGATCAAGCGCAACGTGCGCTTCTTGCGTCGGACATCAAACGATTTCTCGATCGGCCCGCCGACCAATCCGAGCCGGTCGTCGCGCCTGATTCTCCGCCCGGCGCTCCGATTGGCGGCGACGCGGGGATGGGATGGCTGGACCGGCCGCCTTATTTTCCGGAGGGTGACAGGGGAAGGGCGCGGCCCTTTGCGGGTCAATGAAGAAGGCGCCCGGTCTGACCGGCGCGGGTGAGACCGCTTTCCTGCGGTCGCGGCTCGGTATCGACGGTCGTGCAGAGTCATGACGGTACTGAGATGGAAGCCGCGACCGTGAGGAAGCGGTCAATGGAGATGCTCTTCACACAGACTCAGGTGTGCGCGGCTCAGTACAATAGGAGTGGCCGCAAGTTTTTCCATGGATGAAGCCACCAGCGAGCTACTCGCGGATGCGAACGATATCGTTCGGGAGCAGCTGGCGCTCGCCTGGCGGGAGCATATCGAGCGCGTCAGGGACGTGCTGGAAGCGCAGTGGCCGGAGCGCATGGAGCGTGCGCTGGAAGAGACCATCGCGGGATTGGCCGCGCGTCTGGACGAGGAACATCGGGACGCGCTCGAAGCCCAGATTCAGCAAGCGAATAGGTCAGCGGAGGCGTCGCGCCGGGAACTGATCCAGAAGCTGAACCAGATCGCCCGCCGTCTGCGCGGCTTTGAAGACCAGCGGCAGTGGAGCAACACGTTGGTGGACGCCACTCGGGGATTTTGCGGGCGCGCGGCCCTGTTTCTGATACGCGATGGCAAGCTGCGTCTGGAGACGACGCGGAATTTCGACGACGCCGATCTGGCCGACGAAGTGGCGCTGAATGCGGCGCCGGCGTTTGCCACTGCCGTCGAGACGCGGGACACGCTGGTGGCCATGTGTACGGGAAGCGAATTGTCGGACGCGGTGGCAAGTTATGTAGGCCAGGAAAACGTCAAATGCTACCTCTTTCCGGTAGTTACGAGACAAGGCATCCCTGCGATTCTGTATGCAGACGGCCCGGAAGTGGACCTTGACGCCATGGAACTGCTGGTGACCACGGCTGGAGCGGCCTGGCAGCCGGCGGCGCCTGCGCGGGTTGCGCTCCCGGATAACCTAGTAACCATTACTTCTACGTCGGTCGCGGCCTCCGCCTCACCGCAAAAGCCTGAGATCCTCTCATGGTTTTCCCTTAGTCGCGAAGACAGGGAACTTCACCTGCGAGCCCAGCGGTTCGCGCGCGTCCAGGTGGCAGAGATTAGGCTTTATCAATCAGAAAGGGTGAAGAATGGACGTGCCGCGCACGATTTATATACGTCTCTTCATAAGGAGATCAATTCGGCGCGCGAGGCTTTTCGCCGTGAATTTCTGAATGCATCGGATTCGATGGTGGATTATCTCCATCTGGAACTGGTGAGAACGCTGGTAAACGATGACGCTGCAGTTTTGGGCAAAGATTATCCCGGCCCGATGGTGTAGAGCCCGATGGTCTAAGAGCTGGGCTGTTGGCTTTTGGCGATCGGCAGCGCTGGTCTGCGCCTGCGCGGTCGTGGTGTCTGCACAGACGCTGGAAGCGATCGCGGACCGGTATCGCAAAACCCCGAACGCTGCTACGCGCGTGGCGGTGCTGCGCTATGCCGAAGCACATCGCATTGACAAAAACGGCGCGCTGGCCCTGCTGCTCTTAGGAGCCACCGAAGACGATCAGCGCCAGTTCGGAGACGCGCTCACGCATTTAAGGGCGGCCGGGAAACGCCTGCCGGAGCTGGCGGATTACGTGGCGTACTTAAGCGCCGTGGCCGATTCCGGGTTGAGACAATTCGACGACACTGAGCCGGCATTGCAGCCCGTGTGGCGCTCGACGCCCGCTTCGCCGCTGGTGACGAAAGCGGTCCTGCTGCAGGCGGAATCGTTTTTGCAGGGTGACAATCCGGCGAGCGCGATCACGCTGGTTCAGCAGCATCTGGCTGACTTGCCCACGCCCCAAGCCGAGTTGCTGGAGGCTCGCGCGTACGAGGCGCAGGGCGCTGCGGAAGCGGCCGCGGGGCATTATCAAAAGATCTATGTCGAGTATCCGCTGGCGAAAGAAGCATCGGACGCCGAAGCGGCGCTGGCCCGGTATTCCGGCATTCCGGCCGAAGCTTTGTTTGCGCGGGGGCTGAAACTGGAGGCGGGCGGGGATTACACGCGAGCCGGCAAAGAACTTACCGCGCTTCTTCCGCGCCTGAGCGGCGAGAGCCTGGATCTGGCGCGCGTGCGCATCGGCGACGCCGCGTATCTGGCAAGAGAGAACGAATCGGCTTACAAGTATCTGAGCTCCTTCCAAGCCGCCGCGCCCGAGGCGGAAGCCGAGCGGCTCTACTATTTGCTCGAATGCCAGCGCCGCTTGAACCGGCTGGACGAGATGAACGCGACGCTGGAAAAGCTGGCGCAGGGATATCCGCAATCCCATTGGCGGCTGGAAGCGCTGGTGGCGGGGGGCAACTACTACGCGGCGCACGATCAGCCGGATGCCGCGCAGCCGCTGTATCGGACCTGCTTTGAGACTTTTCCGGGCGATGCGGAGTCGGCGGCCTGCCACTGGAAGGTTACCTGGTGGACGTACTTGCGCGATCCCGCGCTAGCCGAGAGTATGCTGCGCGAGCATTTGACCCGCTATGCTGCGTTGTCGGATCAAACCAGGGATCAAGCCAGCCCGGCGCTTTATTATTTGGGACGAATCGCGGAATCGAAATCCGATTGGGCCACGGCGCGCGCGTATTACGATACGCTGAGCAACGCCTATCCGAACTATTACTACGCGATTCTGGCACGCGAGCGGCTGGAGACTCCATCCGTCGCGGGCGCAACCGCATCGCCCGGCGCCGCGCAGTTTCTTAGCGCGATTCAAATGGTGAACCGCCGCGCCCCGGGAAGCTTCGATCCCACGCCGCTCACCAGGCAGCGCATTGAACGGGCGCATCTGTTGGACCTTGCGGGCCTGGACGATCTTTCCGAAGCGGAGCTTCGGTTTGGCGCGAAAGTGGACGGCCAGCCGCAGGTGATCGCCATCGAATTGGCGGACCTGGCGAGCCAGCGCGATGCGCCCGACCAGGCCATCCGCTACATCAAGCATTACGCGCCCGGCTATCTGGCGATGCCGCTGGACGCGGCGCCCGACAAGTTCTGGCGGCTGGCTTTTCCGCTGCCGTATCGCAAGCCGCTCGAAGAATATTGCCGCGCGCAGATGCTGGATCCTTACCTGATGGCCGCGCTGATCCGGCAGGAGTCCGAGTTCAATCCCAAGGCGATTTCGCGCGCCAACGCTCGCGGCCTGACGCAAGTGATGCCGGCCACGGGACGACAGCTTAGCCGGAAACTTGGAATCCCTCGCTTCCGCACCGCGATGCTGTTTACTCCAGATACGAATCTGAAGCTGGGCACCTACTACTTGAAGCAGCTTTCCGATGAGTTGCAAGGCAAGTGGGAAGCGGCGCTGGCGTCGTATAACGCGGGCAAATCGCACGTGAACACCTGGCTGGCAGCGGGGAACTACCGCGAGCCCGCCGAATTCGTCGAAAGCATCCCGTTTAATGAAACGCGCGCCTACGTGCAAAGCGTGTTGCGTAACGCGGAAGTGTATCGCAAGTTGTATGGCCAGAAGCTAGCCGTTAAGAACTAGTGGCGCACGCATCAGTGTGTGCGCCACCATGGCGAGCTAGCGAATCTTTAGAACGGCAGCGCCGCGAATCGCGTCGTTCTTGAGCGAATTCAGCGCCCGGTTCGCTTCTTGGAGCGGAAATACCTCCGTGGAGATGTGAACGGGAATCTCGGCGGCCAGCTTCAAGAAATCGTGCCCGTCGGCCCGGGTATTGTTGGCGACGCTGCGCACCACGCGCTCCTGATAGAGCAGATCGTAATCGAGTGGCGGAATGGCGCTCATGTGGATGCCGCCGAGCGCCAGCGTTCCGCCCTTCTTCAGCGCTTTCAAGGCCGCCGGCACAATCTCACCGGCGGGTGCGAAAATGATGGCGCTGTCGAGTTTCACCGGAGGTTCGGCAACTGTTCCCCCGGCCCATACCGCTCCCAGTTCCAACGCGAGTTTCTGGTGCCGCTGGTCGCGCGTAGCCGCGTAGACCTCGGCGCCCCAATGTCGCGCTACTTGAATGGCCACGTGGGCCGCGGCGCCGAAGCCGTACAATCCCAATCGCCCGCCGCTCGCGATGCCCGAAAGCCGCAGCGCCCGGAACCCGATGATGCCCGCGCACAGCAGGGGCGCGGCCTTGAGATCGTCGAAACCTTCCGGAATCGGATAGACGAAGCTCTCTTCGGCGAGGGCGTACTCGGCGTAACCGCCATCCACGGTCCAGCCGGTGAACGCCGGGGCGTTGCAGAGATTTTCTTTTCCCGCGCGGCAGTATTCGCACGTGCCGTCGGTGGAGTGCAGCCAGGCGATGCCTACGCGCGTCCCAACATCGTGCTGCTTAGCGCGCTCACCCACCGCTTCTACCACACCTACCACCTGATGCCCCGGCGTAATCGGCGATTTGCGGGCGGCAAGCTCACCTTCAACGACGTGCAGATCGGTCCGGCAAACGCCGCACGCATTCACGCGCACCAGGACTTGAGTTCCGGATGGCGAGGGCTTGGGAACGTCCGCATATTCGAGCGGGTTGCTCTCCATCGGCGCGGGATGGCGAAGCAGGCACGCTTTCATCGTCTTGTCCACAATGGTCTTCTGCACAATAGTACCCTGAGAGTTGATGCCACTCCCCGGACGCCATTTCGCGCGCAACCTCATTCACCGCCGGACGCTGCTGCTGCAAATGGTCCGGCGCGATTTCGAGCAGCGCTTTATCGGGTCCACCGCCGGATGGATGTGGGGGCTCATCCTGCCGCTGGTGCAGTTGGCGAGCTGGGTATTCGTCTTTGAAGTTTGCCTGAACCAGAAAGTTCCACCCAACCAGCCGACGCAGAGTTACGCGCTCTTCTTGTTCTGCGGCTTCCTTCCCTGGTGGCTGTTTCAAGAGACGGTGACTCGCTCGGCGAATTCCATGCTGGACCATGCCAATCTGATCACCAAAACGGTATTTCCGGCGGAAATCGTGCCGGTTTCCATCTTTCTTTCGTCGCTCGCGAGCCACTTGATGGTAGTGGCCCTGGTGATCACCGGGATCGGCGTCATCACGGGCCACTTCAGCATTTGGATGATGACCCTGCCGCTTTACATGCTGCTGGTGGGGCTGTTCGCCATCGGGATTGGCTGGATCGTGGCCAGTTTGCAGGTGTATCTGCGTGACACGGCGCAGATGCTGGCGGTGATCCTCATCTTCTGGTTCTGGGTAACGCCGATCTTCATTTCCGAGCAGCAGATTCCAGCGCGCTTTCGATTCGCCTTGCATTGGAACCCGCTTGCGTTTGTGGTGCAAGCTTATCGCGACCGGCTGCTTTCCTATCGCGTCCCCAGCCTGCACGACCTGGCGATTATCACCGCCTACGCGATCACGGCGTTCGTCGCCGGCGGGCTATTTTTCCGGCATTTGAAGCGCGGCTTTGCCGACGTGCTGTAGCGCTACTGTTCGTCTGCCGTTGGGCCGTACACCGCAGGCACCGGAATGTCATTCAGCCGCAGGTAAACGCCGAGCTGCGCGCGATGATGGATGGTGTGGTTCATGACGAAGCTGCGAATTACGGCGACTCTCGGCAATGTCATTACGGTTTTTCCGCCGGCCATCAAACTCCATGGCGCGAGCATCTTGCCGTCGTCGGCTGCCGCCAATGCTGCGCGCGCATCGGCTACGCTCTTATCGAAGGCCGCGAGCAACGCCTCCTTCGACGAGAATTTAGGCGTCTCATAGGGAGGCGCGCCGGGAGGAGCATAGTCGAAGGAATCGCTGTTCAGGGTAAGGCCAGCCCAATCGGGCATGTTGGCGATGTGAGCCGCCAGGGCGCTGACGCTGGACGACTTGGGATGCGGCTTCCAGTCCGGGTTCTGAAGAGGCACGCGTTCGAGCACCTTGCGGGTGTTTGCCATTTCCTGATCAAATTCAGGTAACATAGTCTCGCTGATTTTCATCTAAGGTCCTTGTTGGGGAGAATGAACTGCTCAGGCAATGATAGGCGAAGATAGGGCGAAAGTCAAGGCCTGGGTTAATGTGGCCTATCTTGCAACCCAGACCTGCGGTCCGCATCCAATGTAGTGGAAGGCAACGGGAGTAAGCCTTCCAAAGGAAGGTTCGAAATGTTTAAAAAAGCGTTTAAAAAACTCGGTCTCCCGATTCTCGCGTTGGCGGGTCTGATGATGTTTGTCGGCACGCCACAAGCTGACGCTGCAGTGCGGTTCGGTATCGGGGTCGGCGTGCCATACGGTTACGCTTATCCATACCCGTACGCTTACGGCTATCCAGGCTACTATCCGTACGCTTATCCCTACGCCTACGGCTATGGTTATCCCTATGGTGTAGGAGTCTATGGCGGATATTGGGGCGGCGGTTGGGGCGGATATGGTCGAGGCTACTACGGCCGCGGCTACGGCTACGGTGGTCGTGGACATGGCGGCTATGGCGGATTCCGCGGCGCAGTCCGTGGCGGTGGTGGTGGTGGCGGATTCCGCGGTGGTGGCGCAGCTCGTGGCGGCGGACACCGCTAACTAACACCACTTTTCTCATCCGCTCCTGCTCCGGGGCAGCCTCCCCCCGGCGCGGGACGGGTGAAACTTTGGCCCTGGAGTAAAATGGGCCATGGGGAATCAGCGCATTGGAATCTTAACGGGCGGGGGCGACGTTCCTGGCCTGAATTCAGTCATCAAGGAAGTCACCTACCGCGCCACTGAAAACTGCTGCGAAGTGATAGGCATTCGTCGGGGATGGGAAGGGTTGACGCACGTCCGCTTGGACGACCAGGTTAGCAAGACCCGTTACATCCTGCCTTTGACGCGCGATAACACCCGCACGATTGATCGTTACGGCGGCACGGTCCTCCACAGCAGCCGGACCAATCCTGCCAAAATGTCGAGATCGAAGCTTCCGGATTTCTTGAAGGACGCAGGTTTTCCGGAGAAGCAAGCAACCAAGGGCGGCAAGACCTCCACGGTGTACGACATCAGTTCACAGGTTCTCAAGAATATCGAGCAGTTGGGGCTCACCTCTTTGATCGCCATCGGCGGCGACGACACGCTGAGCTACGCCGCCAAATTGCACAGCATGGGTGTGAAGGTGATTGCGGTGCCCAAGACCATGGACAACGATGTTCGCAACACCGAATATTGCATTGGCTTCTCCACCGCCATTACGCGCGCCACCGACGCCATCGCGCGGCAGCGGACGACGGTCGGGTCTCACGAACGCATCGGGATTTTTCGCGTTTTTGGCCGCGATGCTGGCTTCACGTCGCTGTATACGGCATTTGTAGCGTCCATTCGCTGCTGCATTCCGGAATTCAAGGTGAATCTGGATAAGCTGATCGATCTGTTGATCACCGACAAAAAGCACAACCCCAGCAACTACTGCCTGGTGATTCTTTCGGAGGGCTCGGAGTGGGAAGGTTACCAGGTCCGCGAATACGGCGAGCCGGACGCTTACGGCCATCGCCATAAGGAGAGCGTAGCCGAGGCGCTGGCGAGCGAGATTCATGCTCGCACATCGGAAGAGACCATCGTCAGCGACTTGACCTACGATCTGCGCAGCGGCGTGCCCGATTTCGTGGACAAACTGGTGGCGTCCACGTTCGGGACCATGGCCCTGGAAGCGGTGCTCGACAATCAGAGCGGCCTGATGGCGGCATTGGTGGACGGGTGTTATGCGATGGCGCAGATTCCCGATCCGGCCCTGGGGCCGCGTCACGTGGATGTCTCAACCATGTACAACACCGAGCGCTATCGTCCGAATTACGCCAATAAGACCGGACTCCCGATCTTCCTGACCCGGGGCTGATGTTCTGGAAGAAACGGCATCCTGAGCCGCGGGCGGCGCCGCTGGAGGAGATCGTGCGGCATTTCAACCAGGCGGCGGCCGACGAAGAGAATTTCCCGGCGACTATCGACCCGCGCATTTACCACGTCCATCTGATCCTGGAATATTTCGGCGATCTGAACGGCGAGCGCGTGCTGGATGTGGGATGCGGCAAGGGCCGGTTTGCGCGCGTGCTGGCTGAACGTTATCCCCAGGCGCGGATGGTGGGGTTAGACCTGGCTGAAGCCATGCTGCGGCATTTGCCGGCGGGCGTGAGCGCCTGCGCCGGGTCTATGACCGCGCTGCCATTTCCGGCCGCCGCGTTCGATTGCGTGTATGCCACCGAATCCCTGGAGCATGCCGTGGACATCGACCTGGCAGTCGCGGAAATGTGCCGGGTGGTGCGGCCAGGCGGGCGCATCGCGATCATCGACAAGAACGCGCGGCAGTGGGGACGGCTGAAGACCCCGGAG
>Ga0302325_10029334_pt1 | contig 11367 bp, 9 predicted proteins | sample Palsa_T0_2_FD_201948 | JGI IMG/M metagenome (GOLD analysis project Ga0302325, IMG submission 201948) | Peat permafrost microbial communities from Stordalen Mire near Abisko, Sweden - Palsa_T0_2 | ecosystem: Environmental > Terrestrial > Soil > Palsa > Peat permafrost | place: Sweden: Abisko... | reverse complement strand
GCGGCCCCAAGCCCGTGCTCGCGGTGGTAGGCCTGAAGCGTCAACTCAGCCATCAACTTCGCCCAGCCGTACATGTTGTCGGCGTCGTGAGGAGGCCTGACGTCCTCTTCACGCAAGTACAGCTCCTTGCGAACGTCGGTCTGCATGTAGTTGGGATAGACGCAGCCGGAGGAGGCGTAAACCACTTTCTCAACTCCGGCTTTGACCGCCTCCCAAAACACGACGCCATCAAGAAACAGGTTCGAAGCGGGGCCCGCCTGATGCAAGTCCACGTAGCCGCGGCCGCCATGGTCGGCAGCAAGATGGAATACGACCTGAATGCCCTTCATGGCCGTCCGTGTTACCCCAGGTTCGCGCAGGTCGGCTTCGGTAAACGTGATGCGCTTATTTTTTATGTGTTGTTCGATGTTCGAGAGCCTGCCGCTGGTTAGGTCGTCCACGACGTGCACTTGCGCGCCTCGCTCGAGCAGCGCATCGACCAGATGCGACCCGATAAAAGATGCTCCTCCAGTGACCAGGACTTTTTTATGATTCCAGATGGCGGCCTCCATTGCGGTGGTTTGCGGCTTCTTCGACGATGGCCACGAAACGTTGCAACTCATTCACCCTAGCATACTTGACGGATGCTTCGTGAGCGCAAACAGACATCCTAGCGAGCCGTTCCGGGTCGCCGCGAAGCTCGAGAATCGCAGCCGCCACGCCAGCGGGATCGTCCGGATCGACTGCTAGGCCGCAACCAGATTCGACCACAATGCGCGCCGCGTCACACTCAGGCGGAGCCACCACCAACACCGGCCGGCCGGCGGCGAGAATCGAATAGAGCTTACTGGGAACGACTACCCCCTCCAGTCCCCGGCGCACAGTGATCACATGCACGTCCCCCGCCGCCATCACGTAGGGCACCTCTTCGACCGGCCGAAATGGCAGAAACCGCACGTTCGGCGAATCCGACGCGCAACTTTCCAGCGAAGCGCGGCTGGCTCCATCTCCTACGAACACAAACCGAGTATTTTCGTTGCGCAAAATCCTCGCGGCCTCGATCAAGGTGTTCCAGGCGCCGTAAAATCCCAGGTTGCCGGCGTGCACCACGACGAAAGGGAATTCGCCGCGGATCTCGTTAATGGCTTGTTGCGCCCCGGCATCACTTAGATTAACGGCGGCACCCGGTGGTGACGCTCCGTCGCGAACAATTACCACCCGGTCGGCTTGGGCGCCCTTCGCGAGGATGCGGTCGCGCATGTCGTCGCCCAGGACAATCACCCGCGCGGCCTGCTTCAGCGCATCGCGGTGCATCTTCTCCCATCGGTCGACCCATCTGCTGGGCCGCACAATGTCACCGCCGACGGCCATGTCGGGATACAGATCGCGGATGTTGTAAACGAACGGCCGGCCCGCCATCCGTGCTACAAACGCCCCGGCGATTCCCGCCACGGGCGGATCAGTCATGGCCAGGACAACATCCGGGCGAATGGCCAGCGCGCGCGGCACCGCCAGCGCCAGGTAGGAGAGGTAGTTTGAAACCCGGCGGCGCATCCGGTGGCGCGGGTAGGCTGTGGAGCCGACGCGTTCGACCATCACTTTATTGCGCATGTCGCGCCGCAGAAAAGCAAAGGGATAAAATTCATCAGGATCGTAGGACGGGCGTCCGGCAACGACCGTCACCTGGTGATGCTCCGCCAGTTTTTCCGCCACTAGCGCAGCCATCTTGGCCGTGGCCGATGTGTCCGGCGGATAGTATTCGTTGAAGAGGAGAACGTGCATCGATCCCTATTCCGCGCGCTGGGCGAGACGGCCGTCTGAGCCGCCCGCGGCCAGCGCCGGGGATTTTTTCTCGAGCAGAAGATTTCCCAAAACCAGGACGTCCATCTGCGTGCGCCGGAAACAGTCCAGAGCCTCTTCGGGACGGCAGACAATCGGCTCGTTGTCATTGAATGAAGTATTCAGTACCACCGGAACTCCGGTGCGTTCACCCACGGCGCGCAGCAGCTTCCAGTAGATTGGATTGGCGGTGCGGCTGACGGTTTGAAGCCGCGCGGTGCCGTCCACGTGTGTTGGCGCAGGAATCACGGCGCGTTTTTCGGGGCGCACGGAATAGGCAAAGGTCATGAACGGCGAAGGGTGCGTCTCGCTGAAATATTCTCCCACCGCCTCTTCCGCTATAGAGGGAGCGAAAGGACGGAACATCTCGCGGTGCTTGATGCGCCGGTTGAGGATGTCTTTCATTTCCGGGCGGCGCGGATCGGCCAGGATGCTGCGATTGCCCAGCGCGCGCGGGCCCCATTCGGCGGCGCCTTGAAACCATCCCACGATTTTTCCGTCGGCGATGTGTTGGGCGGTAGCCGTCAGCAGCGCAGCCTCGTCGAGCTCCGCAACCGTTGATTCACCGTCCCCGGCCTCGTTGCGCCCCACCGCGGCTCGAATCTCCGCGGGGGTGAAGCTCGGGCCCCATCCCGCATGCTCCATCACGAATTCGCGCGGGCGGCCGAGTATCGTGTGGTTCACCGCAAACGCGGCGCCTACGGAGAGCCCGGCATCGCCCGCGGCCGGCTGAACAAAAACTTTCTCGAAGGGTGTCGAGCTGAAAATCTTTCCATTGGCCACGCAATTGAACGCCACTCCGCCGGCCAGGCACAGTGCCTTCTGGCCACTTTTCTTGGCGAGTCCGTTCCAACAGGAAGCGAGAACCTCTTCCGTCACCGCTTGCATGCTGGCGGCTACGTCGTGGTGGCGTTGCGTAAGCGGTTCGTCCGCCGTCCGCGCGTGGCCCAGGAGCTTTTCGAGGTTCGAGGAAAAAAGCCGCCCCACCACCGGGGTGCGATCCGATTCGCGCCATGACATTTCCGCGCCGCGGCTTTGATGCGTGAAATACTCGAGACCCAGGCGAAACGAAAGCTCTCCGTGCGGCCGAACGATTTTGCGGAACTCTTTCAGAAATTCCGGCTCGCCGTAGGCGGCCAGACCCATCACTTTGTATTCGTCGCCGAACTTCCAAAAGCCGAGATACTGCGTAAGCGCGGTATAGAACATCCCCAGCGAGTGGGGGAATGCGACTTCAGCCAGCTTTCTCATGCGCGGTCCTTCGCCGGCGGCGCACATGAAGCTGGCGAAATCGCCGAGGCCGTCCGCGGAGAGCACCGCCGCTTGTTCGAACGGCGAAACGAAGAACGCGCTTGCCATGTGCGCGGTGTGGTGCTCGATGCGATGAAATTGCGCGCGAATGCTTTCGGGCGCGACTTCGAAAGCCGCGGCCAGCTCCTCATGGATACCCGCGAACTGTTTCATCACGCGAACGCGGTCAAGCGCGAAACGCGGCATGCGCATGGCGAAGCGGAGTTTCGTGCCGAGGCGCGCCCAAGGATCGCGCGGGATGGCGATGTGATCGACCTCGGTAAGCTTGGCGCCGGCGCGATCGAGGCAAAATTGGATGGCGCGCACCGGAAGCCCCGCGGCATACTTCACGCGGTTCAACCGCTCTTCTTCGACGGCCGCAATCAGCTGTCCATCGACAACGATGGCCGCGGCGGCATTAGCGTGATAGGCGTTGATACCGAGAATGATCATGTCGTTTCGGGTCCGCTGGCCATCAGCTCGTAGCGGATACCTCCGCGGGTCTTGCACAATCGCCATGGGGCGACCCAGCGCCGTGCAGGTTGCGTTTGACCCATTGGTTCAGGACGTAGAGACTCCACGGACGAGACCACGTGGTGCGGCCGCCGAGAAAGTCCTGCCATACCGTCAGTGCGAAGCTGCGCCCCACGTATGGTTCGAGCAACGGCGACCAATCCGCAAGTTCGTCGGCTACCCGCTTGCCGAGAGCGCCGCGCAGCCAGTTATTCCACGGAAACGTAAAAGTGCGCTTCGACTGCGATAGCACTTCTTCAGGTACAAGTTCACGAACAGCGTTGACGAGTAGGGCTTTAGGGTAGACGCCGTCGAGTTTAGCAGACTGCGGCAATGAAAGAACGTACTCGACCAGCTGGGAATCGAGAAACGGGACGCGAACTTCAAGTGAATGGCGCATGCTCATGGCATCCGTATCGCGCAGTAAAGTATTCACGAGGTAGGAGCGCAGCTCAAGCCAGGAAACAGCCGTGAACGCATCCGCCGCGTGTGCCTCGCGCGCAGTATCCGAAAACCAACGCCACCAGGGGAGACCGGACCACGTGCTGGCGTCCGACGAGGCGTTCGTCGCGCCGCCCGTTGCGCAAACGACTGCTTGCGGCGTGAAGAGCAGCCGCGTGAAAAAGTAAGCATGTGGAAATGCTTCCGGATCCTCGAACCCGGCGAGGTCCTTGCGTCGCGCATCGCGCGAGCCGCCGAAAAGCCCCGCCTTGTCCAGGACGTGCGCCGCCATCGAACGCATCGAACGCGGCAGCAGGCGCGCTGAGGCCATGGCTTGCGCCGCTCTGGAAGTATCTCGAAAGGACGAGTACCCGCCGAAGAGTTCGTCGCTGCCGAGCCCCGAAAGAGCCACCTTCAATCCCGCCTGGCGCGCCGCCCAGGAGACGAAATAGGTGTTGATACCATCCATGCTGGGCTGATCGAACGAGCAAATCGCTTCGTCGAGACGCGCGGTCATCTCGGTATCCGACAGAGTTAGCTCGGAATGTTCAGTGCCCAGCGCCCTGGCGGTGCGGCGCGCGATTTCCGCTTCGCTGAAGGCGCTGTCGGCAAACGCCACAGTGAAGGTGTGAATTCCGCGCTGCGCTCGGCTGGCCAGCGCAGCCAGCGCCGTCGAGTCGAGTCCACTGCTAAGAAAGACTTCCACCGGTACGTCGGCCACCAGATGACTGGCCACGGCATCCTCCAGCAGGGAACGAACCCGGTGCCAGGGAACGCTGCTGTCGCTCGCCGGTCGCGCGCCGGCCGACGTTTGCGCGCTGGCCGCTGTTTGCGGCGCAAACTTCCAATAGCGGGTCGGCTCCACGTCCGTGAGCGGCACGCCCGCCTCTACACTCATCGAGTGTCCTGGAGGAAGCGAACGAACACCCTCGACGAGCGTCAGTGGCTCGCACACGGAACCGAAAAGCAGATAGGCGGGGAGTGCGGCCGGATCCAGGCATGCCGGGACGCAGCCGCTACCCAATAGCGCGCGAACCTCGGACGCAAAAATCAACCGTCCGCCGGTTTGCGTCCCTTTCGCTGTCGACCCTGTCTCGATCCAATAGTAGAGAGGCTTGATTCCCATCCGATCGCGAGCCAGAAAAACGCGAGCGGCTGGCCCTGCTGGACCGCGGGGCATCTCGACAACGGCGAAAGCAAACATTCCGTGCAAGCGTTCGGCGCATGCTGCGCCCCATTCCTCGTAGGCATGGACGATCGTTTCCGTGTCAGACCGAGTGCGAAATCGATGGCCGTGGGATTCAAGCTCCCGGCGCAGCTCGCGAAAATTATAAATTTCGCCATTGAACATCACAGCCAGCGTTTCAGTCTCATTCCAGATCGGCTGGCTTCCCCCCGGCAAGTCAACGATGCTGAGGCGCCGCATGCCCACGGCCGCGCCCGGGGCGAAGAGCGCGCCGGATTCGTCCGGGCCGCGATGCGCCATGGCATCCATCATGCGCTGCACCAAAGGTGCGGCAGCTTCGCCTGGGTCGGTTCCGATCACACCGCAAATTCCACACATATTTTGCTCTTCGCTTCCTTTCGCTAGCTACCGGGCTGGCAAATCTTCTGCTTCAGGCTGAACGAATACACATCGAGCCGAGAATCTCATGGTACGAGCCAGCGCATGCTATCTCACTGAATGCGGGCGGCTAGCGCCTGCACGTAATAGCCTTCCATTTTCTCTGTTACGGAGTCCCAACTCAATTCCGCTGCGACTCTCGCGCATCCCTGCTGATAGCGCTCGTAGAGCGCGCCGTCCGTCAACAAGCTGCGCAGCGCTGCGGTGAGCGCGGCGCGTTCCACAGGAATTACCACACCCGCCTGTCCCTCGACAATCGAGCGTATTCCGCAGAACTCCGAAATAATTACTGGAACGCCCGATGCCATAGCCTCGGGGGCCACATTCGCGAAATTCTCATAGCGCGAGGGCAGCGCGAACACCGTCGCGTCCGCGAGCGCCGCCTGTTTGTCCTGATCGTAAATCGCGCCCGTGAAGATAATCCTCGCCCCGGCGCCGGACTCGGCCGCGCGCTTCTGCAGATACGCGACGTATCCGGGCTCGCCCTCTGGTCCGGCAACCACCAAGCGGCCGGATGCGGGGCAGGCCTCGGCGAATGACTCGATCAGCAGATCCGCACCCTTTCGCGGAATCAGTCGGCTCAAGAACAGAATTATTGGCTCATCCGGAGGAATATTCCATTTCGCGCGGAAGCTGCCCGCAGGAAGTGCGTCGCGGGAGACGGGGTCAGTGCCGTTGTATCGCACCGCCAGTTTGGCTGGCGGCACGCCCTCCTCCACCAATTCCTGCTCATCCATCTCGGATGTGGCAATGATTCGCGCTGCATGGCCCCAGAAGGCGTGCCCAACCGTACGACGCCAGAGCATTTTTAATCGGAAGCTGCGGTCGATGGGACGGTACATCCCCATCGGTTCGATGACGTAGGGCACGCCAAAGTGGCGGCAATAGTGTCCAACCGTGGGCCCGAGCAGGTCGTAGAGGCCGCAGCTGTGTACGATATCGAACGATTTGAGAGAGGCGCGCGAAAAGCCGATGACACCGGGATTCCAGGTAAGCGCGCGATAGAGCTGCCAACTGGGAAGGTAGACGGCCTCGACGCCGTTTTCATTGAGCCGGTAGCCCCAGGCACAGCGCTCGACCGGCGGCGAAGCGCCGTTCCGCTCGGCGAGCCCTAGGTCGGCTGTCAGCACAGTGACTTCGTGTCCTCGACGCGCGAGCCCGTGAGCGAGGGCGCGCACCTTGACCACCGGTCCGCCCTTTTCCTGAACGGATAGTACGCCTGAACTGTTTTCAGGATGCGCAAGATGAAATGGTTGTCTCCAGGGGGCCTCGCGGTAAACGGATCCGCGATCACCCGCGGTTATTCTGATTGGAGCGCACGCCGCTTAGAGGATACTACCCGCGAACCCATGGGGCCACCGTCCGCTCGGGTCGTACCCTCTCGGGCTGCCTGCGAGTAAAGAATCTGTTCCAGATTCCCTTGAAACGTGGCAAAGGCATATTTGTCCCGGACAATCTGCGACCCGCGGCTGCCCAGCTTCTCGCGCAGAGAAGCATCTCCAAGTAGCTGCTCAAGACTTCGGTGCAGACTTTGCGCATCGCCGGGCGGCAGCAGAAATCCATTTACGCCGTCTTCGACCACGTCCATCGCGCCTCCCGCGGCCACGCCAATAATCGGCTTGGAAAGTGCCATCGCCTCAAGGAAGACCAAACCGAAGCCTTCGCCCGTGCTAGGCAGCGCAAAGACGTCGGCATTTGCGTAACAGGCGGCCGCCTGCTCGCGGGAGAGGTTCTCCAGAGAGACCACCCGAGCGGAAACTCCTAAATCAGCGGCTAGACCGCGCAGTCTCGGCAGGTCGTCGCCCCCGCCCACTGCGACCAGGTGCATATCGGGAAATTTTTCGAGAGCGAAGCGACAGCGCGAATCAATTCATCCACGCCTTTGTAGCGCTCCGAACTTGCCCAGCGTCCGACGGTCAGGATTACCTGGCCGGAAGGAAAGCCCTGCGGCAATGGGAGACGGTCGGGAGCGTCCGCCAGCCGAAGAAAACTGGGATTGAGCGGCCACGGCAAACGCTGGACTTTTTCCGGCGCAATATCTTGGACGTCGACGAGCTGCTGAGCCGTGTAACGGCTCGGGGCTAGCACTATGTCCGCACGCGCCAGTGCTCGGCGCCGAAACCGCGAAATAGGTTTCCATACTTCGATGCCGTGCGCCATGACGATCGTTCGCAACCGGGGAGCCGTGCACCCCATGAATCGCACGGGAACGGCGAGGTTGGGATGCGCCGCCAGGGCGATGCAAGGCTCCGCTTCGGCCGCTCCGCGTGCCAAACGCAGAGCCGCGAAGACGAAACGCACTTTCGCGCGGCCGTAGCCGTGGAGCGCGACTTCGGGCGCCGCGCTCAGCCGGTGCTGCCCCGGCGGATCGTTGAGGCTCAGAAAATCAACCGACCATCTCCGGGCCTTGGCAATTTCGAAGAGCGCGATAGCGGTCATTCGCCCGGCTTCCTGCACGCCGCCCACTCCGAGCAGTTCGGGAAAGAGCCCGATGATTCGGCCCCTTGAGGTTCCGTCAATTTCCACGATCCCAATATACTGTCTGGCTGATTGTCATCTTCCGGATTCTAGTATCCGCGGTCATCCGCTTGCGCTGCTCGCGCGCTCCGCATATGCTTGCGGCATGGCGCGAGCGGATTGCACGGTTTGCGGAGGCACCGGCTGGAAGGTCGTTGAGCGCTCCACCGCCGGCGCGCAGGCGCTTTCGGACGATCGGCCGGGCGCGTCGACAGGCGACCCGAAAATGGTTTGGGCCGTGCCCTGCGATTGCACCACCGGCGACCGCACCGATCGTCTACTGGCTCGTGCGCGCGTACCGGAGCGCTACCGTCACTGCGACTTCGATAATTTCGAAACCGACAACGAATACGGAGAAACGGTACAGCCGCGAATCCAGGTTTGGAACCGCAGCTTGGCTCAGGCCCGCATTGCGGTAGAGGGTTTCGCGCGAGAATTTCCTTTCAGCTCCGATCGCGGCCTGTTGCTAATGGGCGGTTGCGGTTCCGGGAAAACACATCTGGCGGTTGCGGCGTTGAAAAATATTGTCCTGCGCGGTCACACCGGCCTTTTCTACGATTACCGGGAACTGCTGAAAGAAATTCAGGATAGCTATAACGCCGAGAGCCAGACCACGGAGATGAGCGTTCTCGAACCGGTGCTGAAGACGGAGTTGCTTGTTCTGGACGACCTTGGATCCAGCAAACCTTCTCCGTGGGCCATGGAAACGGTCGGCCACATACTGAACGCCCGCTACAACGATGAAAAAGTTACCGTGATTACCACCAACTATCTCGATTCGGAAATGAAGAGTCCCGGGGAGACTCCCTCAGGGGTGACGTTTCCTTCCGGTGAAACGCGAACTGCTCCTAAAGACGAGTCGCTCGAGAGCCGGGTCGGCAAGAGGGTTCGTTCGCGCTTGTACGAAATGTGCCGCACCGTGGAGTTCTCCGCTCCGGATTACCGCAAGGAAATCCGCAATACCAGCCGCGGCCGCGCGTAGGGCTGCTTCTGTACTCGCCTTAAGACACCCACCTAATACTCCTTTAGGTGCCTAAATACGTATTGGATATGCGGTTTGCTTGTGTCTCCTCGCGCAGAGTAAGATGACTTCAGTTTCTCCGACCTCGGCGGCCTAACGGAGAGAAATCCTAAGGGCGCTGGGGCGACGTCTCGATGTCCGGGACCGAGGGCCTGAGCGGAAACGCTCCCGCCTCCCGCGCTTGGAAAGGGGAACGCCGGCCGCAGAGATGCGGTGCCGGCGGCTGCCCAAGTCCAACACGGATTTGGGCTTTTTTATTGGCCCATTGGACGAAACGGGAAATGGTTTTGAAAACGAATGCCGCTCGCTGACAAATTTGGCCGCCAGATCACGGATCTTCGCATCTCGGTCACCGACCGCTGCAACTTTCGTTGCGTCTACTGTCGCTCGGCCGATCCCGAAAATCACGTGGCGGCGAGCCTGCTGCTCGGCTGGGACGAGTACGAACGGCTGGCGCGCATCCTCGTAGGCATGGGCATTCGTAAGATACGCGTCACCGGAGGCGAGCCGCTGGTTCGCCCGGGCGTCGAGGATTTCATCGCCCGCCTGAAAGCCCTTGGTGTTGCGGATCTCTCGATGACCACCAACGGCTATCTGCTCGCCGAGCGCTGCGACCGTTTGGTGGCCGCCGGGCTGGATCGGATTAACATCAGCCTTGATTCGCTGGTGCGCGAAAAGTTCGAACGCATCACCCGCACGAAAACCTTCGACCAAGTCATGGCTGGCATCGACGCCGCTCAGGCGGCATTCTCGCGCCCGGTCAAGGTCAATGCCGTGCTGGTGCGCGGCGTGAACGACGACGAAGTCGAAGCCTTCGCCGCCTTCGCTCGCGAGCGCGATCTCAACATGCGCTTCATCGAATTCATGCCTCTCGACGCCGACCACACCTGGACGCGCGAAATGGTGGTCACCGCAGCGGAAATCCATCAGCGCATTTCCGCGCTTTGGCCTCTCGTGCCTGTCGCCCACGAACCGAGCGAAACAGCGCGCAAGTATCGTTTTGCGGATGGACGCGGCGAAATCGGATTGGTCGCTCCCGTCTCTCAGCCTTTCTGTGGACACTGCTCGCGCCTTCGCCTCACGGCTGACGGCAAGCTGCGCACCTGCCTTTTCAGCAAGGACGATCACGACTTGAAATTCCTGCTGCGCGGCGGGGCGAGCGATTCCGAAATACAGGACGAAATCCTGGCCATCGTCGCGCAAAAAGAAAAAGGACATCGCATCAACGACCCCGACTTCGTGCCACCCTCTCGCACCATGGTTTTTATCGGCGGTTGAAGGCGCTCGCTGGAAACATCATCCCCAGGGCGCGGCGAAAAGCGATCCTTCCTACTCGCTTCTCGTGTTAAATAGGGACTGAGGAAATATGCCGGACGAGGAATCCAAACTTTTTTCTTTGCGCGAAGCCGAGCGGCTGCGCGCCGAGATCGAGCCCATCTTGATCCAGGCCATCGAGTTGCGCCGCAAACTTGGCGAGTTCGATTCCGAGCTTGGCGCCCTCGCCGAACGCATCCAGCGCTCCGGCGGACTGATGGTTTCCTACGAAAGCGCCGCCAAGACGCGCATCAATCGCAACCGCGCAGCCGAATCGATCGAAGCAGCCCTCGAACAGATTCAGTCGACCGGCTGCGTAGTCAAGGATCTCGAAGTCGGCCTGCTCGATTTCCCTTCGCGCCTCAACGGCGAGGACGTCTACCTCTGCTGGCGCCTCGGCGAAGACCGCATTCGCTTCTACCACCGTCAGGACGAAGGCTTTTCCGGCCGCAAGCCCATCGATCCGCGCGACGCCGATTACCGCAATCCCATTCAGTAAGTTGTTATATTCGCTCTTCCAGTTTTTAGTGCGTTGGGGCGGAATGCCCGTAGGTTGGCGGTCGGGTCAGCATTTCCTGCCAGCGAGGCCCCGGGTTGCTTGCACAGGATGACTCCACGAATCCGGTATTGCTAAATTCGTACGACCGGCCCTCAAGGGCCAATTGGATCTTGGGGTAGGCGGCCGCGAAGCTCCAATAATTATCTTGCATGAGATCGATGCGTCTGCCATCGGCTAGGTCGAGCACGAAGTGGTAACTTACGTCCCTGTTTTTGCCGTAAGTGCATCCCGTCTCGATCTTGCTTACTCTCGACCAATCGTAGGAATTAA
>Ga0302325_10029333_pt1 | contig 11367 bp, 10 predicted proteins | sample Palsa_T0_2_FD_201948 | JGI IMG/M metagenome (GOLD analysis project Ga0302325, IMG submission 201948) | Peat permafrost microbial communities from Stordalen Mire near Abisko, Sweden - Palsa_T0_2 | ecosystem: Environmental > Terrestrial > Soil > Palsa > Peat permafrost | place: Sweden: Abisko... | reverse complement strand
CTACGCATATCTCGAAAGATCCCTTTGCATAGCGCTCCGAAAGGTCCCCTGCATAGCGTTAGATCCCTTGCATAGAGCTTCTACACGGGCGCGCGTACGCGCGTGACCGGGCCGATCGATACCTTGCGCGCATGCGCCGCACGAAGATCGTCGCCACCATCGGCCCCGCCTCGCGCGAGCCCGAGACCCTGCTGAAGATGGTCCAGGCGGGGATGGACGTCGCGCGGCTGAACTACTCGCACGGGACGCTCGACGAGCACGCCGAGACCGTCCACCGCGTGCGCGACGCGGCGGGACGCGCCGGGCGCCCGGTCGCAATCCTGCAGGACCTGCCCGGCCCGAAGCTGCGGATCGGGCCGCTGCGCGACGACATCGTCGAGCTGAAGCCCGGCGACCTCGTCACATTCGCCTGCGGGCCCGGCGACGAAAGCCTCGGCGACGCCAAGCACATGAGCATCACCTGGCCCGGGCTGGCCGACGCGCTGGAGCCGCAGGCCGTGCTCTACCTGGCCGACGGCTCAGTGCGCCTGCGCGTAAAGGAGGTGCGCTCCGGCGCGGGCGAGGTCGAAGCCGAGGTCGAGATCGGCGGCGCGGTGGCCTCGCGCCAGGGGCTGAACATCCCCGGGCCGATCGTGGGACTGCCGTCGGTGCCCGAGGAGGATCTCGAGCTGCTGCGCCACGGCGAGTCGATCGGCGTCGACATGGTCGCGCTGTCATTCGTGCGCAGTCCCGAGGACGTCGAGCTCGTGCGCGAGCACACGCGCCTGCCGCTGATCGCGAAGATGGAGAAGCCCGAGGCCGTCGAGCGCGCCGAGGAGATCCTGCAGGCGGCCGACTGCGTGATGGTGGCCCGCGGCGATCTCGGCATCGAGCTGCCGATCGAGCAGGTCCCGCTCGCCCAGAAGAAGCTCCTGAAACTGGCCGGCTGGATGGCGCGACCGTCGATCACCGCCACGCAGATGCTCGACTCGATGGTGACCTCCTCGCGCCCCACGCGCGCCGAGGTCGCGGACGTCGCGAATGCGATCCTCGACGGCACCGACGCGGTGATGCTCTCCCAGGAGACCGCCGTCGGCGCCTACCCCGTCGGCGCCGTGGAGATGATGGCGGCGGTCGCCGTGCAGGCCGAGTCGATCGCACCGTACGAGGACTGGAACAACTCGCGCGTGCGCCGCACCGACGCCGACACCGCCTACACCGTCGCGCACAACCTCTGCCTGGCGGCGCGCGAGCTGAACCTCGACGCGCTGATCGTGCCAACGCTGTCGGGGCGCTCCGCGCGGCTGGTCTCCGCGCACCGTCCGACCGTGCCGATCTACGCGCTCTCGCCCGGCAAAGAGACCGTCCGCCGTTGCTGTCTGATGTGGGGCGTGCAGGCGGCGTCGATGCGCCGCCACGAGACGACCGAGGCGCTGATCGCCGACGCCGCGCGGCGCGTGGTCGAGCTCGGCTGGTGTCAACCCGGCCAGCGCGTGGGTATCACCGCGGGCCTGCCCTCCGGGCGCCCGGGCACCACGAGCCTGGTGCAGATCCAGACGGTCTGAGTAGGCTTGCTCCGCCAGGCACTCTAAGAAGGGGGAGGAGATGACCGATGCAGCCGAGGTGACCCAGCCCCCGAGCGCGCCCGCCCGCCAGGGTCTGGTGCTGACGACGCTGATCCTCGTCGCGGCCGTCGCCAACCTCAACCTCACGGTCGCGAACACGGCGCTGCCCGACATCGGCAAGGCGCTGGACGCCTCCCAGACCGCGCTCGATTTGATCGCGGTCGGCTTCTCGCTCGGCCTCGCCGCCTCCGTCCTGTACCTCGGGGCGCTCGGCGATCGCTACGGGCGCAAGCTGATGCTCGTACTGGGCACCGCCCTTTCGATTCCCGCGGCGATCCTCGCGGCGACCGCCTCGAGCGTCGGCGTCCTGGTCGGCGCTCGTATCTTCGGCGGCCTGGCGGCCGGCATGGCCTTCCCGACGACGCTGGCGCTGATCACGGCATTGTGGTCGGGGCCGGGGCGCACGAAGGCGATCGCACTGTGGTCGGGCATCGGCGCGTCGATGTCGGCGCTTGGGCCGCTGCTCTCGGGCGCGATCCTCGAGCACCACGCCTGGGGCTCGGTGTTCCTGCTCACGCTGCCGTTCGCGGTGCTGGCGCTCGTGATGGCGATCCTGTTCGTACCGAGTCACGTCAACGAGACGACCGACCCGGTCGACAACCTCGGCGGGATCCTCTCAATCGTGCTCGTCGCCGGGCTCGTGCTCGCGATCAACTTCGCGCCGGTCCCCGAAAAGGGAACGCTCGCTCTGATCCTCGCGGCGATCGCGCTCGTCGCGCTCGTCGGCTTCTACATGCGTCAGCGCAGCACGAGGTTCCCGCTGTACGACCTCAACGTCGCCTCGCGGCGCGTCTTCTGGGTCGCGGCCGTCGGCGGGATCGTCGTGTTCGGCAGCCTGATGGGCGCGATCTTCGTCGGCCAGCAGTTCCTGCAGAACGTGCTGCACTACTCGACGCTCGGCGCCGGGGCCTCGATCCTGCCGGCGGCCGTCCTGTTGACCGCGATCGCGCCGCGCTCGGCCAAGCTCGTCGAGACGCGCGGCGCGCGCTTCACGCTGCTCGTCGGCTACTGCTTCTGCCTGCTCGGGTTCGTCACGATGCTGTTGCTGTGGAAGTCGGGGATCCCTTACTGGAAGGTGGGACTCGCCTACGCCTTCATCGGCGCCGGCGTCGGCTTCGCCGGCACCCCGGCCTCGCACTCGCTGACCGGTTCGGTCCCAGTCCGCCGCGCGGGGATGGCGTCGGGGACCTCCGACCTGCAGCGCGATCTCGGCGGCGCGATCATGCAGTCGATCATGGGCGCGCTTTTGACCGCGGGCTTCGCCAGCTCTGTCTCGAGCGCGATCGCCGCGGCGCCGAACAAAGCGCTGGTCACGACCAGCATCGAAAACGCGCTGACGAAGTCCTTCTCCAGCGCCGAAGCGGTCGCCCATCAGTACCCGCACTACGCGGGCGCGATCACTTCAGCGGCGAGCTCCTCGTTCGTGTCCGGCTCCAACTGGGCCTACGGGGCCGGCGCGATCGCGATCGTCCTCGGCGCCGCGCTGATCTTCTTCATGTTCCCGGGCAAGGAGGAGGAGCAGCGGCTGCTGGCGGAATATCAGGCGGAGGATGCGGCGCCGACACCTGTGCGACCGTAGAACTCGGCCTCCTCGCGACCCAGCTCCGTCACCGGCTCCTCGCCGTAGATCCACTCGCGCGCGATCCGGTGCCAGTTGGCCTTCGCCCTCAGCTGGCTGAGGACCGCGAGCGTCAGCACCTCCAGGCGCCGACCGAACAGGTGGTCGGGCGGCAGCGACTCGTGGCGCATCGTCGCGAAGTGCCGCGAGCGAGGGTCGCTCATCTGGATCAGCACGTCGGTCGCGATCTCGGGGTCGAGCGCGATCTCCCTGTCCTGCGTGTACCACCAGGTGATGTCGTCCACCATCGCGAGCGCCTTCTCCTCGGAGTAGTACTTCGGGTCGCCGATCCAGCCGCCCGAGTACATGTGCTGGATCAGCTCGCCCGCGCGCCGCTCGATCCCCAAGCGCTGGGCCTGCAGCTCGAACTCGGCCGCCTCTGCATCGATCGTCTTGAACAGGCCGAAATCGAGGAACGCCATACGGCCGTCGTCAAGCAGGATGCAGTTGCCCGGGTGCGGGTCCCCGGAGAACTGGCGGTGGCGGTACATGCAGCCGAAGTAGAAGCGAAAGACGATCTCGCCGATCCGGTCGCGCTCTGACTGGGGCAGCTCCTTCATCTCCTCAAAGCCGCGCCCGGCGACGAACTCGCTGACGATCACGCGCTCGCGCGAGAGCCCGCCGATCACGTTCGGCACGACGATGAACGGATGCCCCTCGTAGATGCGCGCGAGGCGCCGCTGGTTCTGCGCCTCGAGCTCGTAGTCGAGCTCCTCCTCCATGCGGCCCCTGATCTCCCCCGCCAGCGCCTTCGCGTCGAGGCCGGGCGCGACGCGCTTCATCAAGCGCATGATCATCCCCAGGTTCTGCATGTCCGCGCGCACGGCGGAGGCGACACCCGGGTACTGGACCTTGACCGCCACCTCGCGGCCGTCCTCGCGCAACCTCGCGCGGTAGACCTGCCCGATCGACGCGGCCGCGATCGGCTCCTCGTCAAAGGCGGAGAAAATCTCCTTGATCGGCTCTTCGAGGTCGTCCTCGATCACCCTGCGCATCTGCTTGAAGGAGACCGTCGGCGCGGCGTCGCGCAGCTTCGCCAGCTCGCGCTGGAACTCCTCGCGGTGCTCCTCCGGCACGAGGCCGACATCGAGGAAGCTCATCACCTGCCCGAGCTTCATCGCGGCGCCCTTCATCGTCCCGAGCGCCGCGACGATCTGCTTCGCCGTCTCCAGCTGGCGGCGGCCCATCGCCTCCTCGGAGGCCCGCTCGCCGCGCGTCGTGTTGGCCGCGCGGGTCCCGAACTGCTTGACGGCCTCGCTCGCCGCAAGCTTGCCGACGGTCGCGGTGCGCCGCACGCGCGAGGTTGGGATCTTCTCGCTCTCGCGTGCCATACCTTGATGTTAAGCGCTAGGTGGGCTTGACCTGGGAGCCGGGGACGATGTCGTCTTTACCATCCGCCCAGCGCACCCAGGCCTTCTTGCCGCCGTCGTAGTCCTCGCCGAGCAGGACCAGCGTGGCCGGCTCGCCCAGCGCCAAGCAGGGGTCGGAGCCCTGCGGGTCCAGGCCCCGCCAGACGCGGATGAACCCGTTCTCATCCCACTCCCGCGCGACGGTCGTGGGGTCGGCGTGGCCCGGGTGAATGACGGTGCCCGCCGGCAGCTCCATCAGCGTGCCCATGATCGAGTCGCGCAGGTCCGTGTAGCTGGTGTGGCCGGGCGCACGCACGCCACCGACCGAGCCCCTGAACAGGGTGTCGCCGGTGAACACGGCCGCCTCGCCGCCCGTGAACCCCCCAGGAGCCGCGCTCCTCGCCGAGCGTCCCTGACCCCGGCCGCCGCCGCCAACGCCCATCTCCGAGCGATCGCCCACCAAGAACGACAACATGCCGGCTGTATGTCCCGGCGTGTGCAACGGCCGCACCTCCAGCGTTCCAAAGTTCAGCGTCTCGCCGGCCTGCACCGTGCCCGCGGCGATGCCCTGCAGCAGATCGCGCTCCAGCGGGTGGATCAGCACCTCGAGCTTTCCCCAGCGCGCGCGCAGCGCCCCGACCTCGCTTACGTGGTCGAAGTGATGGTGGGTCAGCAGCACGTGCGTGGGCTCGAACCCGAGGCGCTCCGCCGTCTCGATCAGCCCCTCCACCGGCCCGCCCGCATCGATGAAGAACGCGGGGCCGCCGGCGCCATCGGCGACGAGGTATGTGTTGGACAGGAATTGAGGATGGGTTGCGTGCTCGACGATCATCGCGTTCATCCTCTCACGAAGGCCCACGACCAGCGTAGACTGCCGTCGCATGGCCCTGATCCACACCTGCTATCGGATCACCGACATCGACCGCTCGGTGGCGTTCTATGACGCGCTCGGCTTCGAGGAGATCGGGCGCATCCCGATCAAAGACGAGGCCGTGAACGTGTTCATGAATCAGCCCGGCGACGGCAATATGCCGCGCCTGGAGCTGACCTACAACTTTGGCGTGGACTCCTATGAGATCGGCAGCGGCTACGGCCACATCGCGATCACCGCCGATGACCTCGACGCCACGCTCGCACGTCTGGCCGAGCAGGGCATCGAGCCCGAGAAGCCGCCGTACTCCGTGCGCGAGGGCGGCTCACGGCTGTGCTTTGTGAAAGACCCCGACGGCTACAGAATTGAGTTGATCGAGCAGTAATCGACTGCCCTCGCAATAGACCAGTCGTCTAGGAAAGAACGCGCCCGCGGAATTTACTCAAGCCCAACGTGAGGAAGACCGCGCAGAAGCCGACCAGCACCGGGTAGACGACGTACAGGTGCATGTGGGCGGCGTGCGTGAGCCCAGCGCGCAGGCCCTCGTTGATGTAGATCAGGGGATTGACGAGCACCACGATTTGCAGCCAGTGGATGCCGGCGACCTGGACAGGGGCGAGCTTTGTCCATTGGTAGTAGGTACCACCGAGGAACGTGAGCGGCAGCACCACGAAGCCGAACATCAGGCCGAGGTTGCGCGCCTCGAATGCAGTGCCGAGCAGCAGGCCGAGCGAGCTCATCGTGATGCACGCGAGCGGGATCAAGGTAATCACGATCAGCCAATGAACCGAGAGGTGCGCGTGCACGCCGGGGGCATGGACGACGGCGGCGATCGGGAACACGATCAACGCCGCGAGCAAGCCTTGCACGGCGCCCGAGAGCACCTTCGCGAGCGCCACGAGCCAGATCGGACAGGGCGCCTGCACGCGGTCCTCGATCTCGCGCGTGTAGCCGAACTCCTGGGCCATCACCATCGCGACGGCCTGGATGCCCTGGAACATGATCGAGATCCCGACCACGCCAGGGACGAGCACGGTGGCAAACGCCGACTCCGCAACCTTGCCCCCGCCGCCACCGACCCCCTGGCCAATCGTGGGGAACACGTAGAGGAACACGAACACGAGCAGGAACGGCTGGATCAGCACGCGGATCACGAACTCCAGCGAGTGCTTTCTCAACACCGTCAGATCGCGCAGCACGAGCGCGAGCAGCGCCGTGCGGCTCGCGGCCATCGTCGAGCGCGTCGGCTCGATCGTGATCCGGCCGGGCGCGGGCGCCGGGGATGCGGCGGGCGCAGTGGTGGGGGCTGGGGCCGGGCCGGTGGTCGTTGCCATCAGTCGCGCAGCTCCTTTCCGGTCAGGCTGATGAACACCGTCTCGAGGCTCGGCTCAGCGATCGACAGGTCCGCCAATTCGAAGCCAGCCTCCTCGGTCGCGTTGACAAGACGCGGCACTAGCCGCTCAGCCTCTTTGACGTGGAGCTCCACACCGCCGTCGATCACGCGCGTATTGCTCACCTCGGCGATCGCGCCGGAGAGCCGCTCGGACAGCGTCTGCAGCTCGCCGCCTGTCGCCTTAATCGTGGCGATCGTGTCCACCCCCACCGACTTCTTCAGCGCCGCCGGCGTATCGAGCGCGAGGATCTTGCCGTGGTCCATGATCGCCAGCCGATCGCAGAGCTCGTCGGCCTCCTCCATGTAGTGCGTGGTCAGCAGGATCGTCTGCCCGGCTTCGTTCAGCTCGCCGAGGATCTCCCACAGCGCCAGGCGGCTCTGCGGATCGAGGCCGGCGGTCGGCTCGTCCAGGAACAGCACCGCCGGGCGGTGGAAGATCGCCCGCGCCATCATCAGCCGCTGGGCCATCCCACCGGAGAGCGCGTATACCGACGCCTTCGCCCATTTCGAGAGGTGCAGCTGCTCGAGCAGCTCGTCGGCCTTGCGACGCGAATCCGAGGCCGAGATCCCGAACAGGCGACCATGAAAATAGAGGTTCTCCCACACCGTCAGCTGCCGGTCCAGGGTGTTCTGCTGGGAGACGATCCCGATCAGTTGCTTCGCAAGCGCAGGGTGAGCGACGACATCGATAGCACCGACGTACGCCGTGCCCGAGGTGGGAATCACGCGCGTCGTCAGCATTCCGGCGGTGGTCGTCTTGCCGGCGCCGTTCGGCCCGAGCAGCCCGAAGATCTCGCCCGCGTGGACGCTCAGGTCGAGCTTGTCGACCGCGGCGACATCCATCCCCGGGTAGACCTTCGTCAACTCGGCCGTGCGAATCACCTCGCGGCGATCCCCACCATCCTCCGTGTCGAGCGCCGGAGCGCCTGCGGGCGCGTCGACTGGCTGGGTGCTGGCCATCGCTTCCCAATGTATAACGCTCGCGCTACCCTGCCCTCAGAGATGGCGGACACAACCGGGAAGATCGCCAAGAATCTCGAGCGCTTCGCTCAGGCGGTGGCCGCGCACGACCGCGAGAACCCGACGCACACCGCCAACGGCATCGGCCTCGCGCACTTCGACCTCGAGCGCCTCGGACTGGAGGAGGGCGAGGAGATCCTGCCCGGCATCACGATCCACGCCGACAGCGGAGTGACCGGGAACTTCAGAGTGCTCTGCGACGGCGAGCACGACGAGGGGAAGACCGAGGCAGAGGAAGCGGTCGTGGAGGCAGTGGCGACTCAAGCGGTTCCCGCCGGAGCGCCCGGGGTCTCGCCGGAGGAAATCCCCTTCGGGGGTTAGCCGGCAGCCACAACCGGAGCGGGAACCCCCGCGCGGGCGGCGATCATCCCGACCAGCCGCTCGATCGTCGGGCATTGAAGATCGTGGCGCGCAGCCGCCCGCAACACCGATCCCGGGATCGCATCGAGCTCGGGGGCGCGCCCGGCGGCGATATCGCGCTGCATCGAGCTGCCGAGCGTGGCGTGCGCCTGCTCCAGCTCACCGAGCGCGACAGCCGGGTCGACATCGCTAGCGCCCTCGGCCCGACCCACGGCGCAGCCCTCCTCGATCGCTCCGACGAGCGCGTCGCGCAGCTCGGGTGTGGAGCGGATTTCGCCGAGCAGCCTGTCGAATGCGCTCGTCGTGCAAGCGAGCGCATTCAACCGCACGAGCTTCGACCACATGACCTGCGCCTCGGACTCTCCCACGCGCGCCGATATCCCGGCGTCTTTGAGCAGCTGCGCCAGCGCCTCCATCTCACCACGCGCAGCCGGATCGTGGCTGGCCATCTCGACGAGCAGGAACTGACTCGTGTGCACCACCACGCCGGGCTCGGGGCGATCGGCCTCGACGCGGATCGTGCCGGCAAGCACAGTGTCGGCCCCGAAACGCTCGCGCAGGACGGGGATGTGATCGAGGCCGTTCAGCAGCGCCAGCACCAGCTTCGGCTGCACTGTAACTCGCTCCAGCGCGGACTCCAAGCCGGACGCCTTCGTGGCGATGATCAACACATCGACCTGCTCCTCCAGGCGCGCAACGGCGCGAGGCCGGGAGACGAGCTCGCCGAAGCTGACGCTGTCCACGCGCAGCCCGCGCTCGGAGATCACCTCGGCGGTCGCCTCTCGGGCCACGATGACCACCGGTGTACCGGCCCGTTCGAGCAGCCCCGCGATCAGTCCGCCCACGCCGCCGGGTCCCAGGACAGCAATCTTCATCGGAACGCGATCTTCATGGCAAGGGATCGATCAGCACGCCGGGATTCATTATCCCGCGCGGATCGATTGCAGCCTTCGCCCCGCGCAGCGCCGCGGCAAAGGGCTGCGGTCGCTGGCGGTCATACCAGGGCCGGTGATCGCGTCCGACGGCGTGATGGTGTGTGATCGTGCCGCCCTCCACCAGGATCGCATCGGAGACGGCCCGCTTGACCTGTGCCCACTGCTCGACCTCCTCTCCGCGCCGCGCCGCTGCGAGCACGGTGAAATATGGGGCCGGCCCGTCCGGGTAGACGTGGGTGAAGCGACAGAAGACCCTCCCCTCGCCGCCGCATTGCTCGCGCACCGCCAGCTCGGCCGCGGCGCTCACGCGCTCATGGAAGGCGGGGAAGCGCTCCCAGGTGATGGCCGTCTCGAATGTCTCCGCGAGCACGCCCACCGCGACGAGCATGTCGCGCACATACGGAGCGCCCAGGAAAGCGCCCCGCCATGAGCTCACCGCGTCCCCACCGGCCACCTCGCGGCTCTCCGACACCGCACCGCCATGTTCGGCGCAGATTTCGAGGGCTCGCACCATCGCCGCGTCGACCGGATGATCGGTCGACTCGAAGCCGAGCACCAGCAGGGCGTGGGAGCCGTCCGCGGCCATCGTCAAACCGGCCTCGCCTGCATCGAGCAGGCGGCAGTTGGATGGATGGGACCCAGACTGAGAGATCGCGCGCACGCACTCGACGCCGTCGAGGAAGCTCGCAAATCGCACACCCGCAGAGCGTCTGTGAGAAGGACGGGGCTGCACGCGCATCCAGGCCTGCGTGATCACCCCCAGCGTGCCCTCGGAGCCGGCGAGCATCCGGTCCGGGCTTACCCCCGCGCCCGACCCCGGCAACCGCCGCGACTCCCACACGCCCACCGGTGTGATCGCACGAACGGACTCGACGAGATCCTCGATGTGCGTCCACACGGTCGCGAAATGGCCGGCGGCGCGCGTGGCGATCCAGCCGCCCAGCGTCGAGTACTCAAAGGATTGGGGAAAATGGCGCAGCGTCAGGTCGTGCTCCGCCAGCTGGCGCTCCAGATCCGGGCCCAGCGCTCCCGCCTGGATAAGCGCCGAGCGGGATACCGGGTCGACCTCGAGCACTCGATCCAGAGCGCCCAGGTCGATCGATACGGCGCCGTTGTATGCCGAGCCGACATCGGGGCTGACCCCGCCGACAACCGATGTGCCCCCGCCGAAGGGAATCGCGGCGACGCGCTCGGTTGCACACCATTCGAGCACGCGCTCCAGATCGTTCTCATCGCGCGGATGGGCGACAAAGTCAGGGGGATGATCAAAGCGCCCGCGAAAGCCGCGTACCACGTCCGAGTATGACTTGCCCAGCGCGTGCGAGGCGCGTGCGTGGGGGTCGCCGGCGCTGATCTCTGACAGCGAGACCGGGGCGACGACGCGCGGCGACGGCAGTGTCACCGACTCCAGCGCGACCGGCTCCTCGACTTCAGTGAGCGTGATCCCCAAATGCTCGCCCAGCGCAGCGGCCGCGGCGCGAACCTGCGCCGTGGTCGGCTGCTGATCCTCAAAGCCCCAACCCCAGTGCTTGCGCCGACGGATCTTCACCACCGCGAGTCTAAGCCCACTAGCCTTCCATCCTGAATGTCTGCCCAACCGCCGCCGACAAGCATCGATCTACCCGAGGTCCTCGCCCGCGGGCCGTGGCCACTTGAGCAAGTGAAAGCGCACTGGCGCGAGGAATACTTCGAGCCCTCCACGGAGCACGCGCGCGCCGCCGACGCGGCGATCACCGAGCTGCAGCAACGAGGCTCGCCCAGTCACGACGGGGTCGCCGCGCGCTTGGTCGATTACAGCCAGGACCAGCAGGGGGTGGCCCTAGAGCTGCAACCGCTGCGCTGGGGGCTGCGCCTGGTCCCCGGCGACGCCTCGGAGAGCGTCGCCGCGATGTGCGTCACGCGCTCCGCCGACGGCCGCTGGCTGGCCGGGCGGCGCGCACAGTGGGTCGCATCGTGGGCTGGGCGCTGGGCGCTGGGCGCGGGCGGAGCGGTGGATCTCGGCGAGAACCCAGCCGACACGCTGGTGCGGGAGCTGCAGGAGGAGTGGTCGGTCGCGCCCGCGCGCGTGCAGGGAGAGGCGCTGCTGCGCCTGCCGCACAAGCTGGTGATGTTCATCGGGCAAGCCTGGCTCGCCGAGGGCGTCGAGGAGCAGGTGACGCCCGACCACGAGCACGACGCGTTCGCCTGGTGGCCACGTGAGATCGACGAGTGGCCCCC
>Ga0302325_10029332_pt1 | contig 11367 bp, 10 predicted proteins | sample Palsa_T0_2_FD_201948 | JGI IMG/M metagenome (GOLD analysis project Ga0302325, IMG submission 201948) | Peat permafrost microbial communities from Stordalen Mire near Abisko, Sweden - Palsa_T0_2 | ecosystem: Environmental > Terrestrial > Soil > Palsa > Peat permafrost | place: Sweden: Abisko... | reverse complement strand
GGCAAGGGCGCGGTGTTCCCGGCCAGCGTGCAGTCAAACCCCAAGTTCAAGTCGGCGAACCGCACCTGCCAGAGTCTGCTGCGGCCTTCCGGATCGCCGGGCTCGCCGCCCGGCGCTTAATAGGGGTGTGATCCTGGCTAGCGTGGAGCGACTAGATGATTAGCAGTGCTAGCGCGGCCCGTTGTGGCACATCGGGCTACGAGTCGCCGAGGTGCGTGAAGCGTCGGGGACTCCAACTACTTCGATGACCTGCCCGACCGTCAACCTCGCCAGTGGCGGCCGGAGCAGCGAACGGTCAACCTGAGGGGACCCGCGGCGGCCTGGAGGGTTCCAGCCGAGGCCGAGCTGCTCGCCTCCGATTCCGGAATCGCCTGATCCGGCTGGCGAGCGTCCTCTACAAGTCGTGCCCGGCGATTGTCGCGCTTCGCGATGGACAGCACGTTCTCGTACGCGAAAACGCCGAGCTCGGCACCGACTCGTCGTTCTCGGAACTGGTGACCGAGGCGAGGAGCTGCGATGTGTGCGCTGCCCGACGACGATCTGACTGGGCGGTCGGTCGTGCCGAACCCGCGCCGGGCGACACCCTTGACCATATCGCCGCTCTGAGTGTGGCCCACGACATAACGATGCGCGATCAACAGCACCGAATTCAGCACTGGCTGAGGGCAAGGCGTGGGATGCCAGCACCCCGCTGGGTCCCTGTCTCGTGCACCAGCGACCCTCAGGTTTTCCTGAAGTCAGGCGACGTGGTGGGGGTCACGATCCCTGAGGTTGGATCGTCGAGAACGCCATCGCGTCGCAGGCGGCATCGCAGACTCCCGCACACTGGTGAAACGCAGCTCGTCGCTGACGGCTCATCCCGCGCTGGATATTTCGACCGTGTGCGCCGTAGCGCAGCCCGGCAGCTTTACTCGCGAGCCCCGCTCGGTCGAGACGCGAGCCGTCGGGCCAGCTCCATCCGCTCCCCGGGCCGTGTCCGGGAACGCGGCCCGACAGCTTCAGGAGTGGTGGTAGCCACCGATGCCCCACGTGCCCTGGATCGAAGAAGAAGTCATTGAGCACAGCCTCGCTGGCGACGCGAAGCTTGCGGTGTGAACCCCCTAAGAGCGGAGTGTTAATTCGGATGTGCCCGTCGCAATGGTGTGAGAGCCGAACGAGACCCGCAGAACCGCCCCACCGTCGGGCGCGTTGCTCGCTACCGCGAAGCCCCCGTGTGCTTCGGCCGCCTGTTTGACGATCGCCAAACCCAGCCCCGAGCCGGGCAACCGTCGCGCCTCGTCAGCGCGGTAGGACCGGTCGAGAGCGCGATGAGAGCGCAACCGCGACGGCGGCTAACGGTGTGGCGTCCCGCGATGGGCGGCGGCCGTGGGCGCGCGTAGCTGCAGCCAGAGCTCGTCTGGGATCGGATGCCGGAGGAACGCGATGTCCTGTTCGATCTCAGACGCCGTTCGGGCTCCCACCACGACCATCGAGACCGCGGGGTGCCTGAGTGGGAAATGGATTGCGAGCGCGGGAAGCGGGACGCCGTACCGGCTGCACGTCACCTCGAGCGCGCGTGCACGAGCGATCAGGTGGCTGGGCGCGGGGTCGTAATCGAAGGTGGTGCCGCCGACGAGGAGTCCACTGTTGAAGACGCCCGCCGCGGAGATGGTCACGCCGCGGGCAGCGCAGAGCGGCAGCAAATCTTGGCCGGCTGACTGGTCGAGTGGGGTGTAGCGACCCGCGATCAGGACGTGGTCAATCGAGGCGTGTCGGACGAACGTGAGGGCTGTCTCGACGCTGTTGGTGCCGACGCCGATGCCGACGTCGAGGTCTAGTTCACGCAGCGAGTCGACCGCAGTGAGCGCCGCTTCGAGGTGATCTTCGGGGTCATGAAGGAGGACGGTGTCCACTCGATCGAGCTGTAACCGCGCGAGGCTCTCGTCAAGTGAGCGTCGCACGCCGTCCGGGCTGAAGTCGGCGACGGGACGAAGCGGCGGGGCGCCTTTGAAGAGGGGATCCGGCGTGCCGGGACGCAGGAGACGCCCCACTTTGGTCGAGATCGTGAACTCGTTCCTGGGGCGCGATCGCAGGGCCTCGCCGAGCCGGCGTTCGGCGAGCCCCGAACCGTAGAGCGGAGCGGTGTCGAAATCGCGAACGCCGAGCTCCCACGCGCGATCGATCGTAGCTCGCGCCGTCGCGTCATCGGTCGCCGTGAACAGGCCGGCGATGGCACTCGTGCCGAGCGCGACCCGGCTTATGGCAGGGTTCATCCGAGTTCGAAGATCAGAGCCATCCGGTCTGGGGACTCACCGCTGTAGTCGTGCGCGACCTCGGTGAACTGAGCCATCTCGGCCTGCCATCGCGCGTTGAGCGGATCGCTGGCGAGCTCCGCGATGCCAAGCTCGTAATCGTCGCACTCGATCGCGTGAAAGATCTCCAGGCCATCGCGATAGATCCACCGCGTGAACCCGGCGCTGCGGATCAGCGTCAGCAGTTCAGGCAAGACAGCCGCGTGGGCGGCGTCGTAGTCCGCCTCCATGCCGGGTTTCAGTCGCGTGTGTAGCCCCACGTATTCAGTCATCGGTCCTCCTAGTGTGCCGAAGCTTCGCAGATCGCCGGATGTAATCAAAGATCGGGTCAAATGGATCCTCGTCGGCCAATTCTTTATCAAAACTGCGCTTGACATGACTTAATGATCGGAGGTATGGTCCCGCCTCGAGCTGTTCACGCGCGTTGCGGGCCATTGCATTCAGCGGTCCCGGTGGGGCCGCAGACCAGGAGGAGAGAGATGACGTTTCACAAGTACCGGCTGGCCGGAGTCGGCGTGGTCGTGGTCGTGGCGATCGCTGTCGCCGGGTGCGGCAGCTCGTCTTCCAGCAGCAACACCGCGGCCAGCAGCGCGGGCTCTGCCACTACCACGGCCTCGGCCAGCAGCAGCACGACCTCGGCGGCGGCAGCCACCACGACCCCGATCGGCGTCGATCTGACCTACAACAACACCGCCTTCTGGGCGGCGTACATCAACTACGAGAAGCAGTACGCGCAGCAGATGCACATCAAGCTGCTCGGACCGCTGCTCGCGGGCACGAACGCCAGCCTCCAGAACACGCAGGTCGAGGATCTCGTGAACGAGGGCGCCAAGGCGGTGATCGTCAATCCCGAGACCGCGACGAGCCTCGGGCCGGCGATCAGCTACGCGGCTGCACATGGGGTGAAGCTGATCTCCGTCGACACGATCGTCGGCGTCGGCAAGGTCTATATGGTCGTTCGCGCGTCCAACCTCGCCTACGGCGAGGATGCGTGCCTGTACATCAGCCACTTCGTGCGCTCGGGCGATGTGGTCGATATCGAGGGCGATCTAACATCGTCCAACGGTGCCGACCGCACGAATGCCTTCAACGAGTGCATGAAGGAGAACGATCCCGGCGTCACCGTCCTGGCGGATCCGACCGTCTGGGTCGCAGCCACGGCAGCGACCGACACCGAGACGGCGGTCAACGCGCACGGATCGCAGATCAAGGCGATCTACGACCAGTACAGCGGACCTGACCCTGCCGCGATCGCACTGCTCGGCAGCAAAGGGCTGACCAAGAACACGCTGCTGATCGGCGACGACGGCGTCCCGTATGAGATGTGCGATATCACGCGCGGCGACCTCGCCGCGGCCTCGTCCCAGCCCGCCAACCTCTACGCGCAGGGCGCACTGACCTACGCGCTGGACTCGGCGAAAGGGATGACGCTGAAGGTCGGGGGATCCGCGATTGGCGCTCCCTCGCTCCAGAACGTGAGCTACAAGGGCGACAGCAATCTGGGCGACCCGATCGTGGCACCGTTCGTCACCAAGACGACGCTCCACCTGACCGGGAAGGCCATTCCGGGAGCGCCTGGATCGATCACGACAACGCCGGTCACGGACGCCAACCTGTGGGGCAACGTGTACGGCGCGGCGCACGGCGGAGACTGTTCGGGCGTAGCGCAGCCCTAGCAGCCACCGTTCTCGGCGAGCGGCCAGTCCCGTCACCGACGATGGGACTGTGCCGCTCGTCCGACAGCGGCCCTTTCGTGGCGCCTACCGTCCAATCCATGAGACTTTCACTCCTTCGATGAGCGCACAAACCGACCCCGTCGTTCAGGCTATCGGCGTCAGCAAGCAGTTCGGCAGCACGCAAGCGCTGCTGGGTGTCGACACTGCGCTCCGATCAGGTCGTTGCCTCGGTCTGGTCGGCCGTAACGGGGCCGGCAAATCGACGCTCGTCTCGATCCTCTGCGGCCTCCTCGCCCCCGACGCGGGAGAGGTCCGCTTCGACGGCGAGCCCGCTCCGCCTCTGAGCGACATCAGCGCCTGGCGAAGCCGCATCGCGACCGTCTTTCAACATTCGATGGTCGTCCCTCAATTGACGGTCGCCGAGAATCTCTTTCTCGGTGACCTGCCACGCAGCCGCGGGATCGTCGACTGGCGCGACATGCACGCGCAGGCACGCCAGGTGCTGCGCGAGTGGGACTTCAACGTCGCCCCCGATGTCGAGTGCGCCACGCTCACCGTAGAGCAGCGTCAGATCGTCGAGATCGCCGGCGCGCTCGTACGCGGCATGCGCATCGTGTTGCTCGACGAGCCGACCGCGGCGCTCGAACGCGACGGCGCACGGCGCCTGTTCGAGCGGGTTCGAGCGCTCGTGGCGAGCGGCGTCGCGGTCCTCTATATCTCGCACCATCTCGAGGAGGTCTTCGAGATCTGCCACGACGTCGTCGTGCTCCGTGACGGCGAAGTCGTCCTGACGGCTCCAACCCCGGCCCTGACCGAGGATCAACTCGTCAGCGCGATGGTCGGGGATGTTGAGGTGCCGGGGAGAACTGCGCAGGCGGCTTCTCCCGGTTCGCGTCGACCGCGCGAGACTTCCTCGGAGGAGCGACTTGTCGTGAGCGATGTCGTCGCCAAGTCAACGCGCGGATCGGTGCGGGGCGCCTCCCTGGTGGTCCACGCCGGCGAACGCGTCGGCGTCACCGGCCTGCTGGGCGCAGGCGTGGCAACGCTCGCACGGGTGATCGTCGGAGCCCACGGCTACCAGGCCGGCACGATCACCCTCGACGGACGGTCGCTGCCCCCCGAACGTCCGGACGTTGCACTCGCCGCGGGGATCGGGTACATCCCGGAGGACCGCTGGCTCGAGGGTTTCGTCGGACTGCTCGGAGTATCCGAGAACATGACAATGAGCATCGCGCGTCGTCTGGGCGGACGGCTCGGAATCCTCACCCCTTCGGCACGGACCCACGCGGCTCGCCCGCTCGCCGAACAACTCTCGCTCGTGTCACGCGGTCTCGGTCAGCCGGTCGCCGAGCTCTCAGGCGGCAATCAGCAGAAGGTCACGGTCGCCCGCGCGCTGGCGAGCAGGCCGAAGCTGATCATCGCGATCACCCCGACGCGCGGAGTCGACGTCGCCTCCAAGGAACTGCTGCTGAGCGCGCTGGCGGACATCACTAGCGCCACCGGCGCCAGCCTGCTGCTCGCCAGCGACGAGTTCGGCGACCTGAAACTGTGCGATCGCGTAATCGTCCTGGTCCGCGGCCAAGTCTTCACCGAGTTCACCGAGCCGCCGTACGACACCGAGGAACTGATCGCAGCCACCGAGGGGCTTGTGCCCGCAGGGAGAGAGTGATGCCCGACGTCATGGAACCGCAGACCGCCGACCCCGTCCGGGTCGACGAGCCGCTCGAGCGGCGAAGTCGCCGCCTGGCCGCGGTCGCGTTCGTGCGCGGCGCGGCGCTGTTGCCCGTGCTCGTCGTCGTCCTGATCATCGGCGCGGCCGTAAGCCCGGTGTTCTTCACGACCTCCAACCTGGCCGGCGTGGGGCAGCAGATCTCGGCGCTCGGCGTGGTCGTCGTCGGCGAGAGCCTGATCATCATGGTCGGCGGCATGGACCTGTCGCTCGAGTCGACGTTCGGGCTCGCGCCGATGGTCGCGGCGTGGCTGATGGTGCCGGTCGCCGCCTACGGAGCCGGCACGATGTGGGGCCCGGTCCTCGGCATTCTCGTGTTGCTCGGCGTGGGGGCGATCGTCGGCCTGATCAACGGCGTCATGATCGTCAAGGCCCGCCTCAACGGCTTCATCTTCACGCTTGCGATGACGATCATCTTGGCGGGCATCCAGGACGGCATGGTCAACGGCCAATCGCTGTTCGATCTGCCTTCGGCGTTCAGCTACGTCGGCGCCGCGTACGTGGGCAAGGTCCCCGTGTCACTGCTCGTCACGGTCGCGATCTTCATCGCGGTGGGGCTGTTTCTGCGCTACCACCGAGTCGGGCGGGAGATCTATGCCGTCGGCGGCAACCGCGAGGCGGCGCGGGCCGCGGGTATTCGCGTCGACCGCATCCGCATCGGTGTGTACGTAGCCGGCGGTGTGCTCGCGGCGATCGGCGGTTTGATGGAGGCCGGACGCGTGTCATCGGTGGCCAGCACGCAGGGCTACCAAGAGGGGATCATCTTCAACGTCTTCGCCGCTGCCGTGATCGGCGGCGTCAGCTTGAGGGGCGGCCGCGGCAGCATGCTCGGCGCCGCGTGCGGAGTCGTGCTGCTCGGTCTGGTGCAGAACATCCTCGATCTTGGCAACGTCTCCAATTACTGGATTGAGGCGATCGATGGCGGCGTGATCCTGCTCGCGCTGATGATGGCCCGCGTTGTCGGCGGCGAGGTGACGGCCGAATGACCGCGCGCACGACGGTCCACGCGACCGGAGCGTCACGCGCATGAAGATCGTCTCGCTGCGCGTGCGCGACATCCGCTTCCCGACATCGCGCTCGCTCGACGGCTCGGATGCGATGCACCGCAGCCCCGACTACTCGTGCGCCTACGTGGCCCTGCAGACAGACTCCGACACCGGGATCGAGGGCTGTGGCCTCACCTTCACCAACGGAGCCGGCACCGAGGTCGTGGTCGCCGCAGTTCAGGCGCTCGAGCATCTCGTGGTGGGGCGAACCCTCGAGGAGATCACCGCGAATATGCGTGACTTCTGGCGCGGCCTCACCTCCGAGGATCAGCTCCGCTGGCTCGGCCCGGAGAAGGGCGTCATCCACCTGGCAACCGCTGCCGTGGTCAACGCCGTCTGGGATCTGTGGGCCAAGAGCGAGGGCAAGCCGCTGTTCAGGCTGCTCGCCGACCTCGAGCCCGAGCAGATCGTGGCGGCGATCGATTTCCGGTACATCGAGGACGCGCTGAGCGAGGACGACGCGCTCGGGCTGCTCGTCCAGATGCGATCCAGGCGCGAGGAGCGTTTGGCGGAAATGCTCGCGTCGGGGTACCCGGCGTACACGACATCCGCCGGCTGGCTCGGATATGACGATGAGAAGATCGTGACGCTCGTGCGAGCGGCGACCGAAGCCGGGTTCACGCACGTGAAGATGAAGGTGGGCCAGGATCTGGAATCCGACGGAAGGCGAGCCGCCCTGATCCGTGAGTCGCTCGGGGCCGGCGGCGTGTTGATGATGGATGCCAATCAGTTCTGGGGTGTCGATCAGGCGATCGCGGCGATGCGCGTGCTGGGGCGGTACGACCCATGGTGGATCGAGGAACCGACGAGTCCCGACGACGTTCTCGGACACGCCCGGATTCGCCGCGAGATCCATCCGATCAGGGTCGCGACGGGAGAGCACGTCCAGAACCGGGTGATCTTCAAGCAGCTGTTCCAGGCCGAGGCGATCGACGTCTGCCAACTGGACGCCTGCCGGCTCGGCGGAGTCAACGAGGTGCTCGCCGTCATGCTGCTCGCGGCACGGTTCTCGGTGCCCGTCTGCCCGCACGCTGGTGGCGTGGGGCTGTGCGAGTACGTCCAGCACCTCGCGATGTTCGATTACATCGCCGTGAGCGGGTCGCTCGATCAGCGCATCGTCGAATGGGTCGACCACCTTCACGAGCACTTCCGCGACCCGGCGGTCGTCCGGGACGGGCGCTACCTCGCTCCGACTGCCCCCGGCTACAGCATCGAGATGCTGGCTGACTCGCTGGACGAATACGAGTTCCCGCACGGCTCGGCCTGGACCGGCGGCTCGGTGGATCGGGCCGATCAGGTGCGGGCGGTCGGATGAGCGTCGTCGTCGACAGTCATGTGCATCTCTGGGACGAGCGTCACACCCCTCAGCCGTGGATGACCGACGAGCATGCGGCGATCGCTCGTCCGTTCGGGCCCGGAGATCTCCAACCGTTGCTTGAGGGTCACGCCGTTGACCGCGCGATCGTGGTCCAGGGCGCTTGTATGGACTCCGACACCGATTACATCCTCGCCGAAGCCGAGCGGACTGAGTGGATCGGTGCGGTCGTCGCGTGGCTGCGTATGGACGAACCCGAGCGCGCGAGCGCTCGGCTCGACGAGCTGGTGCTCCGGCCGAAGTTCCGGGGAGTTCGACACCTGATTCATCACGAGCGCGAGCACTGGCTCGTCCGGGGCGGTGTGCTCGAGACGATCGCAGAGCTCCAGGCGCGTGAGATCATCCTCGAGCTGCCAGTCGAGTTTCCGCACCATTTCGACGATGTCGATGACCTCGCCAGGCGCTTCCCGCTGCTGCGGATCGTGATCGACCATCTCGGCAAGCCGCCGATCGGGACGGACGAGATGTCGCGCTGGGAAGTTGCGCTTCGGCTGGCCGCGGCGCACCCGAACGTGATGGCGAAGATCTCCGGGCTCAACACGGCGCTAAGCCGCAGAGACTGGAGTTCGATCTATCTACGGCCGTGCATCGAGATCGCGCTCGATTGCTTTGGCCCGCAACGCCTGATGTGCGGCAGCGACTGGCCGGTGATGCTGCTCAACGGAGATTACGGCCGGCTCTGGCAGGCCACCGGCGAGGCGATCGCCGCCGTGGCACCCGCGCACGCAAGTCGTTTGATGGGCGGAAACGCGATGCGCGTGTATCGCGTCGATGACGCGGCTGGACCTGCATGACCCGCGTGCAACGATCGGAGGACACGTGCCCGTACCGCTGACCGACCAGGCGATCGCGAAGATCAAAGAGCTGATCATGTCCGGCGAGTTTGCGGCGGGTTCGAAGCTTCCGCGCGAGCAGGACCTTGCCGCCAAGCTCGGACTGTCGCGCAACTCGTTGCGCGAGGCCGTGCGCGCGCTGAGCTTGATCGGCGTGCTCGACACGCGGGTCGGCGACGGCACGTACGTGACCAGCCTGGACGCGGACCTGCTGCTGGCCGGCATGGGCTTCGTCAGCGATTTGTTGCACAGCACGACGCTGCTGGAGGTCCATCAGGTGCGGCGGATCCTCGAGCCGGTTGCGACGGGCCTCGCCGCCAGCAGGCTCACGGAAGACGATTTCCGCGCGCTCGAGGTCTGCCTTGAGCAGATGGAGCAGGCGGGGACGACCCAGGCGTTCATCGACGCGGACAACGACTTTCATCGCATCATCGTCGCGGCAGCGGGCAACGCGATGCTCACGTCGCTGATCCAGAACCTCTCCGGCGGGATGTTGCGCGCGCGGCTGTGGCGAACGATCACCGAGCAGGGCGCCGTCGAGATCACCAAGCAGCGTCACCGCGACATCTATGTGGCGCTGCGCGCCGGCGATGCCGAGCAGGCGAGCGCGGCCGACCTCCTCCACCTGGCTGAGGGCGAGCGCTGGCTCCAGCGCGTGATCGCGAGCGGCGAGGCCCCTGATCCGGAAACCGCCGCGGCGATCGCCGCGGCGACCCCGAAGCTCGGCAACGGTAGAGGACCGTGAAGGCGGTCTACTACGAAGGGGCGGGTCGTTTCGCTCTCGGTCCGGCGGTGGCACACGCGCCCGCGGCCGGCGAGGTGCGCCTCGACGTCGCCTACTGCGGCATCTGCGGGACCGATCTGCATATCGCCCACGGCGCGATGGATCAGCGGGTCAAGGCGCCCCAGGTGATCGGACACGAGATGTCCGGGACCGTCGCCGAGCTCGGGACTGGGGTGCACGGGTTCGACGTCGGTGACCACGTCGTCGTCCGGCCGCTGGATAGCCGTGGCGAGACGCCCGCCGACAAGGGCGTCAGCCACATCAGCCGCAACCTGAAATTCCTCGGCATCGACACGCCCGGGGCGTTTCAGAGCTCCTGGACGGTTCCGGCATTCACCCTCCATCGGCTACCGGCGGGCGTCGACCTGCGACTCGCCGCGCTGACCGAACCGCTGGCGGTCGCCTGTCACGACGTACGCCGCGCGGGGCCGATCGAGGGCAGGACCGCGGTGGTGATCGGCGGCGGTCCGATCGGCCAGCTCGTCGCGCTCGTCGCCCGCGAGCAGGGCGGCCGCGTGATCGTCTCCGAGCTCAATCCGAGCCGCCGCCGGCTGGCCTCTGAGCTCGGGTTCGAGACGTGCGATCCGGGTCAGTCCGCGCTCGTCGATCAGATCGATGAGCGCACGAGCTGGGCAGGCGCGGACGTCGTGTTCGAGGTCTCGGGGTCGGCGGCGGGGGCACTGGCAACGACCCAGCTCGCGTGCCTGCGCGGCCTTGTCGTGATCGTCGCGATCTTCCCGGAGGTCGTTCCCGTGAGCCTGCTCGAGGTCGTGTGGAAGGAGCTCGATCTGCGCGGGGCACGCGTCTACGAGCCCCAAGATTACGAGCGCGCGATCGAACTGCTGGCGGGTGGTGGCCTGCCGCTCGCCCGGCTGATCACGGGCGTCGAGCCCCTTGAACGGCTGTCCGCCGCATTCGATGCCCTCGAGAGCAGCTCCTCGGCGATGAAGATCCTGATCGATTGCCAGGCGTGAGCGCATCGTCACCAACCGGGATGTTCAGCCTCGCGGGCCGAACCGCGGTCGTGACGGGCTGCCGGCGTGGAATCGGCCGGGCCGCCGCGCTCGCGCTGGCCGGAGCCGGCGCCGATGTCGTCGGGGTGAGCGCATCACTCGATGCCGACGGCGGAGCGGTTGGCGACGAGGTTCGCGCGCTCGGCCGCAGCTTTCGCGCGTATCGCTGCGACTTCGCCGATCGCGTCGGCGTCCACGCGCTCGTGGCCGACCTGCGACGCGACGTCGAGCGTGTTGACGTCCTGATCAACAACGCCGGGACGATCGCCCGCCGGCCGGCCGCTGAGCACGGAGACGATCTCTGGGACCGGGTGCTCGAGGTGAACCTGTCCGCTCAGTTCGTCCTCGCCCGCGAGCTCGGCGGGCGGATGCTCGAGCAGGGCGCTGGCAAGATCGTCTTCCTCGCTTCGATGCTGTCGTTCCAAGGCGGTTTGAACGTGCCCGGCTACGCCGCCAGCAAGAGCGGCATAGCGGGGCTGACGAAGGCACTCGCGAACGAGTGGGCCGGTCGTGGAGTGAACGTGAACGCCGTGGCCCCCGGTTACATCAGAACCGACAACACGCAAGCGCTCCAAGACGACTCGGAGCGCTCGGCGGAGATCCTGGGCCGGATTCCGGCC
>Ga0302325_10029328_pt1 | contig 11367 bp, 10 predicted proteins | sample Palsa_T0_2_FD_201948 | JGI IMG/M metagenome (GOLD analysis project Ga0302325, IMG submission 201948) | Peat permafrost microbial communities from Stordalen Mire near Abisko, Sweden - Palsa_T0_2 | ecosystem: Environmental > Terrestrial > Soil > Palsa > Peat permafrost | place: Sweden: Abisko... | reverse complement strand
CGTACAATAACACATCAGCATTCTGCTCATTCAACTTCAATGCATATCTGCTAGACTCTATTGCAGTCTGTAGAAGTTCCAGCAGAGTTCCAGGTAGTTGCTGGAGGAGCTTTGGGTGCTGCGTGAGCTCATACTGAAGTCGTGCCCTGGTGATGTGTCAGTCGCCGGTATTCGTCAAGTGGACAAGAGAATCTTACTTATTGTATGCAAGATCAAAAGAGTGCGGGAACTTCTTCAGAGCCTCATCATAGCAATCAATAGCCCTAACGAAGAACCTCGTCGACTGCGGAAGTCAGTGACTATCACGTGATAATGATTTTTAGAGGGCAAACTTTTGCTGCATCGCCACCTCTCCATTTCTCTCCAGCCTCTTCAAAGTCTACACCAGCTATAGCACGGTTAGGTATAATCCAACCCATTTCCGGACATTCCGTACCTTCCAGGTACTCATCTGCGGTGGTTGGGACCTGTCGCACATGAATATTCGGTCTTCCATTTCTGAGGGACAACCATCTTACCGAAGCGGCATGCTTTGACTTCTTTTTGTTCTCTTTGAGGAACTGCTTCGGTTTAGGCATTGTGAGATGGGACGGGTAGGCTAAAGAGGTAGCACGGGTAAATGCGGGAGTTGTGTGTTGGTGGTACCAGGGCGCAGGAAATGAGATGGAACTTTGAAGCTGTGAAAAGCATGGAAATGCGACTTCACTGGTGCTTTTTCATTCGCTAAAGGCGCGTGCACCATTGCCACCATCAGCCATGACTCCATGTTGCGCTTTGCCACGGAGAGCACCAGAGGTTGCAGGAGAGGTGTGCGATGGTCCAATTGGTAAGTAGGATATCACATTGAGAAGAGGTGGAAGTGAAGTGAAGCGAAGTGAAGTGAACTTGCTGTATTATTTCAGCTACCGTGGTGTAGAATATGCTTCGTTACCCGTGTTCTCTCGAGCCTGGACCACCAGGCGGAGATGTGCCTTGGCTTGCACTTTGATCTACCTCGAAAAAGTGCCGACGCGGGTGGATGCCTGAAGCACACGTTTCACAGTTCACTAGAAGCGCCGTTAGCCCCTGATTTGATTCTTTGGGGTGGGATGCCACGTGCTGAGCGGTGCTGAGCGGTGCTGAGCGGTGCAGCTGGAGGCGTGAAGGCGCATTTGGCGCATCTTACCAGGGCTGCTGGCCAAGCGATGAGACAGAAGGTTTGCCTACCCCGGCCTGGTGGTCAGCCTACGCCAGCCCATCGCAACCTCCTCCTCAACAGTACATACAGTACCTTCGTACGAAGCACCAGAAAGTAACTTCCGCAGCGGAGTCATCCTTCCTTTCTCCCCTCCTTCTCGAATCACACCCCCTCGAGTCTCGATACCCCCTCGACCCCCCTCTCGATCCCCCCCCCTGAAAAGCCCCCCCCGTTCTCCAACCGCCAACGTGCATTCTCGTACTTCCTACGGAGTACTCTACTTTGTATTTCACCGAGCCAGGCCCTCGCAACCCTCCCAGCCCTCGCAGCCTCGGAACAACGCCCTGCATTGCGCTCGGATTATTCATCGCCCATCGTCAACGTCCCACCGTCCTTGCGTGCATCCTCAACCTCATCATCACTCGGCACTGTATCCTGACCAGCCTGACCCGGGCCATTGCTGCTACCCAAGTATCGGGCAAATCCCAATCAAGAAGAGCCGCGCGCCCGCCAAACAAAGAAGGTTCGCCGCCCTGCTCGCTGCTCCCTCCTCTCTCCTCCCTCGACTTCCTTACATCCGAATCCTCCCTCCTCAAACAAGACATCTGTCCAGACAGCTCACGGATTGACAAATACAGACCCCGACCTCAAAAGAAAGTTTCCACTTTTTTGGCATCCTTGCAGAATATTTAAAGCTTGTCGACCCACTTTCGGGGGAGATCTCAAGGAACTCGTGTTTGAGATTGATCCGCTACCTCGTGGCAACCCAACACCTCGCCCGCTTCCCAGCAGCGCACTAGAACGACCTTTGAACCACGAACTCTGCGATCCATCTGCCATCCTGCGAGCAACACGCGCGATCTGTTGTCCTACTCGCCGACGAGACCTTCAATCCGAGCCTCGATCGCACCATAAGCCCGAGTCCATCCGTGACAGATCCTAAAACTGCACAATGGGTGCCTCTCTCGAGTCATCTCGCCCAATCATGGCACCAAGTGTAAGCACATCTTCCCATCGCAATTATCCTTCATCGCAGCCAGCTAACGATGCATTCCACCACACAGCTATCCTCCAAGCGCGCCTCCCGCTTCAGCACCTACAGCATGGCCCCCTCCGTCGCCAACACAGTCAAGACCTCCCTCTCCTCTGCCTCCGCCCAACAAGAAATCAAAGAAATCGAAGAAGGCCTCGAGAAGCTGGAGAACAAGAAGCTGGCGACACAGCGCTACGTACCCACACAAGAGAAGAGCGAGAACTTGAGCAAGTTAGCCCTGGGAGCGAAGCTGGAGCGAGCTCTGGGACGACGAATGGGAGGACAAGACGCAGTCATGAGGAAACGCAAGGTCAGCGTAGACAGCGAGAAGGTGTTACACGCTGGGCAGGAGAAGGTCGCTGTCGCCTGAACAATCCAACAATTGGGCGGGTAGGCATAATGTTTTCATGTTTTGGAAGGGGAGGATGGTTACTGAATGGCACAACGAGCACGAGACTGACGCAGGCATGCAACGGCGTTCTTTTTGATGTTTTTTTTGTTTTTTGCCTTTTGGCTTTGCATTGAATTGTCACTGCGTTATACCGTTATACTGTTATACCATACGAACTTCTCCTTTATCTTTCTGCTTTTAATATCAACAATCGCAATACAAGAATGGAGGGACCTGGGGATTTTCATTCTAGGTTAATGCGATGGAAAGGATACACCGACTCTAGATAGAGTATACGAGGTTCAAACCCTACACTTCACTCCTAATTCCCAAATCCCCATCCCCATCTGATTCCCACATTAATCATCACGGTGCGTCCTGCACCTACCCCAATTCCACAACGTAAATCAAACCGTACCACTCGAGAACGCTCTTTATCATCTAGAACAAACCCAAGTGGGCAATTCTTTCTCTAGTCAAATCTCTCATCCTCTCTTATTCATTCCATCGTCATCCTGATTTCTGCGTGCGTGCACGCCTGCCTGTATCTGACATCAAATCTCGGATCAAATCTCGGCTCCTCACATACATGCATTCATCCGTGCCCTAGCTGCAGGTATCCGTATGAGGATAGCCGAGATGCGGGTCCTAACGTTGAGTGGTAGGATGACTAAGCTGCAACGCAGCCTCACCCTCGAGTAATTGCGCAGATGTGTTTTGCGCTCGTCTTTTGATTTTTATAGTGTTTTTGGTTTGGAGTTTTGTGGTGGTCGTGGCGGACTAGGATGCGGGGGGTGGGGTGGCCGCCACAAAGTCGGCTGCTCTGGTTGACTAAGCCTTTGCAGAATACAAGAACGTAGCCTCGTCATCTCACAGCTGTTCTTGCCTCTTCGATGTCCTCTTCACGACTAATGTTAGCAATCTCCTCTGTATGCTTTTCTTGGATGATTTTATTGTTATAGGCCTTGAATTAATCGCCTGATCTTTTCTTCGTCACGGAGAAAGCCTCGACCCAATCTCCCAAGGCTGAGCAATGGACTCACCACCCTTCTTCGTCCTCTCTTCGGGCGACGAGGCTGTAGTATGTTCATGAAAAGGTCATCCAGCCTGCACTTCTAAAGCACACTAGGGAGGAAGTTCTCCAAATACCAGCATCTCAGGTTCATCTCACGATACCTCCAGCGCAAAGTACCATATTAAAGACATCTGCGCCTTCGCCGCTGATCTTAACGAGGCTGCGAAAGCCGCGTTTCCAAACCGGGGTCGCTCCCGATATGACACCGTCAACGCCAGCTTGATTCGATGGGAGCAAGATGAGCTCAATATTAACCCCGAGTTACGACGCTTAGATGAGAAATTCCAAGACTATGGTTTCAACACCGATGTTTGGCTCATACCTAGCCGAGACTCGCAGCTGGAACTCATGAGCAAGTCTATCGATTTGCTGCGAGCCGCGGACAATGACCGCAATCTTTTCATCCTGTATTACGCTGGACACGGACGTATCAACAGCGCAAGGCAGGCTGAGTGGACTTGCACTCGAGACCCGAACTACGCCTCCGTCGATTGGTCGGCTATCCAAAGTCTCTTTGCAAAGGCCAGATCTGATGTCCTCATCCTTCTGGATACTTGTGCAGCCGCAAGCTCAACCATGAGGTCTCAATACGGAACCATGGAAGCCATCGTAGCCTGCGGCTTCGAATCACGTGCTGCTCCACCTGGCGAATACTCCTTCACCAATACGTTGATCGAGGTCTTGGATGATTGGATAAATAGACGGACATTCTCGGCGTCTTGCCTCCACGCCGAAATTTTGTTTCAGCTGAAGTTGAAAGAGACGAGGAAGGGGAGGGAGGGGGTAAAGCTAGAGTGGTGCACGACGCCGGTTCATATCAACTACACGCAGGACTCGAAACTTCCTGGCATTGAACTTTGTCGGCGGAATATCTTGCCAGCTCCAATACAGGCTCCTCCTGAGCCTGAAAACTCGACTACCTTTGTCGATGCAATGGATATCGATTTCGACGAGTCGACCTCTTCCCCTTCTCCATTGTCGTCCGTGAAAGAATCCGGCGAGCTCCAGACTCCTCACGTCTTGATTAAGATAGGACTGGAGCAGAATCAAGCCCAGCTGGATGCAAAGCAGTGTTTGCGATGGCTGGAAAGTGTACCGTTCCTTGGAAAGTGGGCTAAGATCGAGGGTGTTTATCCTAGCTTCTCGACATTAATCATTCTGTCTATGCCCATGTGCATTTGGGACATGCTTCCGGATCACCCTGCTTGTTCTTTTATTGGGTACATCACGGCACCAAATCTAATACCTCCTGCATTAGGCGAAGGGCGTGGAAATTCCAGCTCCACTGAGCTCCCAGTCAATGAACCACCGAAACTAGACATTGAGCATATGAAAGCTCCAATGTCATCAATCAGCAATTCGGAATTCAGGGCGGTGAAAACCAGGCTGGATCGAGACTGGTCCATAGATTCTGGGTACGCAGAGTCAACCGCTAGCCTTGCACGAGCAGCATCACGGAGAGATCCTCTTCCACGCTTGGCAGAAGTCGATTCTAATGCAACTCCCAAGGAATCTGCTGGAGTTAGTTCTAACCCACCTCCCGGATCAGTCGACTCAACTTCCAGACTAGCTTCCAGATTCGAGCCAGCTCCCAAATTATCTGCTAGAGCCGGTTCCACCTCAGCTTTTAGGCGAAGTTCCAGATTCGTGCAACCTCCTACGATATCTGCTGGAGCAAGTTCTGACCCAACTCCTAAGCCAGTCTATAGAACTCCCAGACTAGTTTCCAAACGGGAACCACCTCCCGAGTCAGCACCTAAAGTATTGCCCAGGTCCTCAAATGCTGGGAAACCACGCCCCCCAGGCAGCTGGCACTGTTGCCAATGCGGAGACGGACCGAATTCGCTCACCTATGTGACGGCTTGCTTTTCGTGCTACCATACTCGTTGCACCGAATGCTCAGTACTTACGTTGTAAATAAAAGCGGAAGTGAAGTGGTGGCAGATAGGTAATAGGACCCTTGGTTCCAGACCCAATAAGAGGCCTATCTCATCTATTTCGAAAATGAAACTCATTTGCGCAAGGTGATATATGGATACGGTCTGGAGGCCCGAGGTCCTGCCAAAGACACAACCCTCATTGATGTCTAAACAAAGCCAAAATATTGACATCTCTATCTCCCCAAATCTCCAGCAAGTTTGCGGGACATTGAATAAATTGACAATTCAAGGGGAATCTCGTTAGGGCGCAGCTAGGGTACTGTCGCCTGGAGCGGTTAGCACTTATAGCGTGCGGGCCAGTACTCACAGCATGCGAGAGCCTGCAATTATAGCGTGCGAGCCTGTACTCATAGCGCACGAGGGCCTGCACTCACAGCGTGCTAACCTATCCGTTTAGCCGCAACCAGGCCAAGCCTGCGTTTTGCTCAAGACTTTTTCTCTTTACTTTAAACTTAAATAAATTGCCATATATAATAATATAAAACTTGAATTATTTTTATTTTAGAATAAATAGACTTGTATATCATTAGCATATTAAGTTTATTTTGATTTCTATAAAGGTTTAATAAAGCTAAAAGGATTAGAAATATAAGACTTTTAGCTGTTTATTATTTCACTTTTGGCGAAACGCGGGCCTGGTCGTAGCGCAACGGAAACTTATAGCATACAAGTGCTTGAGCTTATAACGCACGAGAGCAGTTACTACAAAAGTGCTTATTTAAACGGCTTTTACATAAATCATTAGAGCTTATTATTATGCGGTGGTGCGGGGTAGTTCACGCCTTTACCGCCTTGACCTTATCACCAGATATACGGGCAGTCCGGGTGGTCGAAGTTGTCAGTTGGAAATCACGTGTTTGTTCAGCTATCCCTTCGTCCGGTGAGACATGCTTACGCTAGCAGGGGGGTCGCGCATAGACATCAAGCATAAATATTATGTACCTTTGCATACAAATTTATTAGTAATCTACATTATTTGAATGGAATCGCGTCTAGCAGTCCCCCTCTATACAAAGGTGGACATCACAAAATACACAGCCATTATATAACCTTTTTGCCTTACCCTTTGCATTTATTACTTTCCCTGGGACCTTTGAGACACCTTGATTTGTATAAACACTATGCGCAAGTGCCTCTAGAGCGTTTCTCTAGTAGTACAAGTGCCAAGTTTAGGGAGTATATCCTCAAGGAATTGAGCTTTTTGCCATGTAGGCTGCGTTAGTGGGTTGGAAGTGGGGTCTTCCATCAGTAGACGCGTAATTGGGAGAGTGCTGGACGCGATTCCATTCAAATAATGTACAGTAGATTACTAATAAATTTGTATGCAAAGGTATATAATATTTATGCTTGATGTCTATGCGCGACCCCCCTGCTAGCGTAGGCATGTCTCACTGGACGAAGGCAAACCTATGTGGCGTTTTGAGGCTTGGCGCCCACCCTGGCGTGTGCAAAACTTTTGGCCGCGTCCTCCGTAACTATAAGCAACACAGTAAAGATACAAAAATTCATAAGTATATAGTCCTACCCTTTAGGATGGTTCTAGTGCTAAAATGAGGTTTTTGGGTGATCATATCGAAAGTTATCTAAAGTTGAAATCGCTGTCTGAAGTTCACCGCTTACCACCGTTCTATATGCTTCCTACACCGGTCGCGAATTTTTTTGAGCCGGAAGGGGGTGAAGAATCGATGTACGAAGTATGTCACTCAAAAGCAAGTTCTGCACCCTAAAAGTGATGCATTATGGCCTGATGGCTTTTCTTCAGATCAGTCCAGATCCTACTCAGCCGCAGCGTGTCTCAAAACAAAAGAAGGAAGTTTGTGTCTCTTTTCGGACTGGTGGAAAGTGCGTGGAGTCGATAAGATCGCTTTTCCAACCATTTACTTCCCCCTTCTCCTCCCTTCAATCTACTCAATGTATTCGCTCTTCTCAGCCCCGCAAAACAGCACATTAGTTTGGCACGCAGAATCCAGATCTCGAGGCTCTTTTAATATTCTATCGACTTGCCTTATCGTTCTCGTATCACGTGTGTAGACTGCTGTCCATCTCAACGTGCCGAAATATGAAGCGCCGACTGAGTCAGCCGAGGGATTGCCGAGCGTTAAAGGTCTGGTCAAAGGTCTACTGCGGTGGTTTAGGAGAAAGAAGTTCCTCTGGCGAAAATGTGCCTAGGTTTTATTTGGCATTTTAGCCCAGAATTGGTAGTAATACATCCTGCCGTCCCGTGGTTTCGATCTGCAGTTTTCAATTGTACCTAGGTAGCGTATGTAGCCTGGGTGTAGAATTAACAAGCGAAGAAGTTATACAAGGACATCAGGAGAGACCTGGGTCAAGAGCCTCCTGATCAGGAGCACCAGAGACCGTGAAATGATGTATGTATTCTCCTAAGTTCCTGTTCATGAGTGCAGAATCATTATCTCTAACAGACTCTCAGGATGTTGAGCGTCAGCAAGTTGAAGCTCCTGACGGCCAGCAAGCAGAACCTGATAATGTGCCCAACAAGTCGAAGCCCCGGATGTCGGACAACGTCATCTCGAAGAAGCAAACAGCGTTATTTGGGGGAGCGCGCACGCCTACTACGCATCCATGGGCGGCTTCATCTTCGATGCCAAAGGCGGAGTTGGTTTTCCCTTCTCGTCCGGGCGACACTTACTCCCACCGGACTGCGCGTTCTCGCAAAATACGCCAGTGAACTGATCCCTCGGATTACCGCAAGTGAGATAGAAGATAAAAGCAAAGCAGACAGCGTCGCCAAGTTGCTCCTATGCACACAGATTTTCTGGTTCTTCCTGCAGTGCATCACACGACTGGCTCAGGGACTGTCCATGAGCCCGCCCGAACTGAATACCCTTGCCCATGCAACTTGTGCTTTCTTCGTTTATACTCAGTAGTGGTCAAAGCCTTTGAATATCTTGAAGCCATCAGTAATAAGGGACAGCGAAAGGGCTCAACAGTTTTGGTGTCTTCTCCATTTGGTCAGCTCAATTCCGAAAGAAATAAGTGCCCCGTCCGCAGTTGCGGGGCTTGAAGGCCGTCATGTGGAATGGATTGTCGAAGATCCTGGATACAACTTTGGCTCCCTCCCTTTTGCAGATTTTGGAAGTGTGGAATGGTATGGGTACGAGGCTGCTGCGAGACCTGTTGCTCCTAGCACCACTCCACAAATATTCACCCCCGGTGATGGAGATCAATCATATTTTCATCGATGAAAACAACCAACCTTTGACGATAGTCTCTACCCCTGGTAAGAATATGGTGGTCATATACAATCAGTGATTCATAAAGTCTTGGATGTAGGGAACAATGATTATCCAGCCTACAGAGAAACATGATCAAGCATTCCTTCAGCTGAATTGGGTGGCTATCTGAGTGGTGAAACATGTACAATATTTTTACCTGTATTTGGTGGTCAAAAAGCCTAACGCCGTTGTGATAAGCAATTCGCCATATCTGGCGTTAGTCGCAAATTGCTAGCAAGCCCATCTAAGACACTCTCATTTCCTTGATTTTCCCGTTTCCGACTCAAACGAGGGTGATCAGTTGAGACGTCGACAATGTGTATCTACAAGAGCGATTTGACATTTAGATGCTATAACTCTGCCAAAATTTCAACTGTCCAACGAATGAATATGCTAAAATATCTTCGAGTTTTGACACGTGTTAGCTGAATATGCGGCGGGCTTGATGTGGCGTGTGACGGGCTTGCTGCCATATCAAGCCCGTCACACATTTAGTTAATACATCTGCAACATAGATATTAGTTTGAATGGAAGAAGCCGTTACGGGAGCAGCTAGCGGTTAACCTAGATTATAAGATTAGTAGCTTTGCTCCTTTAAAGTCTCCGACCGAAGGAAGTCACGCACTCGCCACACAATGCACACTTTTCAAACCAAAAAAAATGAAGCCGATCAATATCCTTCCATTTCTATTTGTGATCCCAGTTCTGGGAGGGCCTCCAAGTGAGGGTGATCCATATAGGGGCTCATTACAATGCGAAGAATACTACTTGAGTAAGTATTATCCTTCTAATTAGGCTGAGTCATTTTCTAACAGACTGCGACTGTAGCTGGATTAATGGATGCAAACTGGGAAAACTGTGCGGTCCCTTGGTGGTTGGATGAGAGCCAATTCGTTCCATATGACGTGTATTACAATGGCACAACAGTTCTCGAATTCAGATCATACGACAACTCGTCATGCCATCCTTCACCCTGGCCAGCGAATATGTCGTTCGCAATTGGTGGAATGACTTTACCAGGTGATTCTACTGTCAGCCGCACTATATGGGTAAGCCAGGATCCATATCTTGTAAGCGTCGTCGTGGTGCTAATGCCTCCTAGGACAACAACAACTACTACATGTCACTTGAAGATCCTTTCAATACTACCGATTGCACAACAACTGCGCTATGCTTTCCGAGACTTGAAACAAGTTCAAGCACTTCGTTCATGTACTGGGGTCAGTATTGGACACTAGACGCCATTAAAAATGGGGACGGTTTCGATATCTCAGGCAATTTAACAACGACAAAAGCTGGATTCTCCGCGGATCTACAAATCGACTTTCCAGCAGGATGTCCTCAGGGATCCTTCGGCGCTTCGTACGAGAAAAGCCCTCTGGTGGCTGGCGACCAAGTTTCCATGGAGGGCCATATCTCGCCTCAAACAGCCAACGTTATCTTCACTATTTCCAATCTCACTTTGAGACATGATGGCAACGGGAGTCTCTACCAATTTCCTGGGGAGCTCAAATTCAACTTCACGGGTGACTGGTGGCAATATGGCGCTGGTTTGGTCACCACGGGGCAATATCCGAACGCGAACGGTGTAAAAGCCGCACCTCCTCAAGCTGCTCGTACCAGTAGAACTCGGTTAGCTGAAATCATTGGGGGATCACTTGGGGGGGTATTGATATTGGCTATTGCCACTTATTTGTGCTGCAGTTGGAAACGACCGACCCCTATTCCCACTCCCAAGCCGCCGGTCCGTAACGATTCGGATCACCAACTCTCAATCTATGTAGTGTCCCGTGGATCTTCGCGAGACATTTTCACGCCACCTCCGGATTATGTCTCGGAATACGCCTCTCCAGGCCCCTCAAAAGTGTCAAAAGTGTCAAAATACCCTAACGGATACGCTCCTGCAGGATCATCATTCTCGTGAAAATGGACGGAGGGGGGCCCAGGCCCGATATAGTTGTGTAATCTTCTTTGTCCCAGGATCTGTTTTAGCCTCTAGATTAGCACAGCTCTATTCTTTCGCATCTTCTAGACAGTTGCAAGCTCTTTTCAAAGGAAAATTGACAGATCTTATAGCCTGTAGGAGTTGAGAGTTTATGTTGAGTACTCACAGCACACGAGAGCCTGCAATTACAGCGTGCTAACCTATCCGTTTAGCTGCAGCTAGGCCAGGCCTGCGTTTCACTCAAGACTTTTTCTCCTTACTTTAAACTTAAATAAATTGCTATATATAATAATATAAACCTTAAATCCTTTTATTTTATAATAAATAAACTTATATATTATTAGTATATTAAGTTTATTTTAATTTCTATAAAGGTTTAATAAAGCTAAAAGAATTAGAAATATAAGACTTTTAGCTGTTTTATTATTTTACTTTTAGCGAAACGCGAGCCTGGTCACAGTGTAACGGAAACTTATCCCTTCGACCGGTGAGACATTGCCCACGCCAGGCATTACAGCTAAGTGGTACGTACATGCCTGACGATTTTAGCTTTGATGCCTGGCGTGGGCA
>Ga0302325_10029327_pt1 | contig 11368 bp, 10 predicted proteins | sample Palsa_T0_2_FD_201948 | JGI IMG/M metagenome (GOLD analysis project Ga0302325, IMG submission 201948) | Peat permafrost microbial communities from Stordalen Mire near Abisko, Sweden - Palsa_T0_2 | ecosystem: Environmental > Terrestrial > Soil > Palsa > Peat permafrost | place: Sweden: Abisko... | reverse complement strand
GCCTCGGCAATGCCGTCGGACATGAGCAGCAGCTTGTCGCCCACCGCCAGCTTGAAGCGCATCAGCGAAGGCTCAGCCCCCTCAATCATCCCCAGCGGCAGCGCGCCTTCCATGGGCAGCGCTTCGGCGTTCAGGTACGGCGCCATGTGGCCGGCGTTGGCCAGTGCGGCCTGGCCATCCTTTGCAATGCTCAGCGCCAGGCACGTCGCTTGCGCATCGCCACGGCGCAGCAGGCGCTTGTTCAACACTCCCAATACAAACTCCGGATCGAGGCTCGTATCCGTGGCCGTACGGATGGCGCCCACCAGCAGCGCCACAAGCATCCCGGCTCTCAGACCCTTGCCCACCACGTCTCCGGCCACGATCAGAACACTGCCGTCCGTGGGATGCTGGACAATCTGGAAGAAGTCTCCGCCCACCTCGCGCGCCGGGCGATACTCGGTTTCAATCGCCAGCCCCGGAATGGGAGGCTGTTCCCTGGGCATCAACACCTGGTGCAGTTCCTGCGCCTGCTTCACATCCAGCGCCAACTGCCGTTGGCGGCGGACCGAGAGCAGCAGGCGGCGCAGCAGCAGCAAGGCGATCACCGCAGCCAGAGCCAGGTCGGCAGCCTCGCTGTAGAAAATGACGTTGCCGAAGGCGAAGAACGTTCCGTGCAGGCGCAGGCTGATCAACTCGCTCTGGAATTGCCCGAACGCCATGAGCACCACAGCGGGAAGCACCAGCCAACCCTCTTTGCCCTGGTCGCGAATTCCCTTGCCGACAATGAACGCAAGGAACGCAAGCAGCACCAGACGCACCACCCCCGACGCCACATGAAAGACCGCGACCAGCGAATGAGGAATCATGTCATAGAGCAGGTCTGCTCCGAGCAGTTCGAAGACCATGTCCAGCACCGCCAGGGTGGCAATAGCCTTTGGCGCCCACGCCGGGCGGCGCAACCGGAACCATTTCCACCACACCATTGCCCATGCACCTAATGCAAGCGGAGCGAGAAAGACTTCGAGGAGTACGAAAAACCCTCTAATGCTCATCAGCGGCGTCAAGCTGGCCAGGGAAAAGGAGGATTCCCTCACCGCCGCCAGCAGGAACGCGCTGGCCACCCACAGGTACACAGGATCGGAACGGTCAAACAGAATCAGGCTCGCGGCGACGACGGTCAGCAGAAGAAGCACCCCACCGAGGAAACGTGAGAACGCATATTGCCGGACCAATTCCAGCCATGCAATATGATTCTGCGCCGCGATTGCGCCGGCCTCGCCCAGCAGGGGCGCGTAATGGAATCCACCTGTGAACGGGTGATGCGAAAGCCGCACTGGTCCCATCCAGACGCGAAAAGCCAGCGTCTGTGTGGAGGATGGTGCGAGATGGTTGCCGCCAGGCGCTGCCCCGGCAAGCGAGGGGGCAAGTGAGGGGGATTGCGGCAACACAAACATTGCGGGTTGGGTGAAATAGACTACCGGCCACTTTCGATCACCACCAAACTTGCCCAGGCTGCCCAGCAACTCTCCCTGAGCGAAGATCTGGTAGCCGTCATCCACCCAGCCGTAGGTCGCCAACGCCAGCTTCTCTCCAGGCTCAGCCGCTACCGGTACGCGGATGCGGTACCACGCGTAGCCCCAGTATCCGGGATGGCCTTTCGTGGTCCAGCCCTGGACGTATCGCTGATCCCGATCGAAGGGGTCCACGGTGCCGGGCTGCGGTGTCAGATCGACCGTCTCCCAGTGCGAATCGTCAAAGCCCGGCTCGGCCCACAGCGGCTCGCCGGTCTGCGGATCGGTTGGCGAGTCGCCAATCTGAAACTTCCACGGACCGTTGAGCGGAACCACCGACTTACCGAAGGAGATGGGCGCGGCTGGCTGGGCGTGGGCACCGTCATTGCCCAGCGCGCCCAGGGCGCAGACTGCCAGCAGAAGGAGTGAGCCGCCGAACCATCGTGCCATTCCAGAGGACCTCAGTTTTGGGGAAAGCCGCTGATCGCACTATACGCAGTCAATGCCCGGAAGGGGAATGGTCAATCTCGATGACGATTGGAGACGCAGCCCCATTCGGATCGTCGGGGAGTTGGAATCCTGCTGAACGCAAACCGGCCGCGGTACTCGTTGAAACTTCTGATCGTTGTGTTCTCTCGCGTTCTGGGCGGTTGGTCGGCTATCCGGAAGTTACTGCCCAGGCAATAACATGCCACGAACCGAGCGACCGACCGGCGCCGGCCGGGATTCTCTGTCGCATCCCGAACTCAACAGTTCCCAGTCCGGAGCATGACGAGTCCTCGAAAAACGCCCAAGCGTCCCAAAAGCCCCGGACCAACCGCCGCTCTCACCATCGCAGGCAGTTTGCAGAAAATATCATCGTTCGAGCGCACAGTGATGCATAAGAGAGGCAGTCAGAGACGGCCAGGCGGCGTGACCGGCTCTAATTACCCTGGCACCCCCCACTTTCGCCGCAACCACATGAAAACAAATATGTTAGGTTCGATTTTACTCATTTAACCCACCGAAACAAAGGACTTACGCTCCGGGCCTGGGAGGCGTAAATGAATTCTAAAGGTTCAGATAGGGTTGGTCGCCTGCTCGGAAGTTACCGTGTGGTACGCGCTCCCTGATTCCTGGCGTGCGAGATTTCAGGAAATACTTGGGCTCTTGCGCCGACCAAGCACAAACGCCTTGCGCCTGTCCTTTGACGCATGGTCAATCTGCTTCCAGAAACCCACAAAGTAGTCGATCGCTGAGATCACCGACACCAGCACCGTAAAGTAGATAGCGGCAACGGCAATCCATTTGACGGGGATCACAAGCACACCGAACTGCCACTCGTCCCAATGATGCGCCAGGATAGCGGACACCACGGCAACGATCTGCGTAACCGTCTTCAGCTTGCCCAGGTCGCTGGCCTGGATCGTAAACCCTTCGCTCGATGCAATGGACCGCAGGCCGGAGATGAGGAATTCGCGGCCAATGATCACCACAACAATCCACACCTTGACCACGTGCGGGTTATAAGACACCAGCGCAATCAGCGCGGCAGTCACCATGATCTTGTCCGCGATGGGGTCCAGCAGCATGCCCATGGTGGTGATCTGCGCCCGCTTGCGCGCCAGGTAGCCATCGAGCCCGTCAGTGATCGATGCCAGAACGAACAGGATCGAGGCCAGCATCTCCTGCTCGCCATGCGCCTGCCACGGAAAGTGCGTGGACAAAATCCACAGCAGCAGCGGGATCATGGCGATGCGGCTCAGCGTGATGGAGTTAGGCAGATTCATGCTGGTTGCGGCCCGGAAGAAACGCGACCGGTCAGCTTCATTATCGCACCGCTGCACCCAGACACGTTTCGCGTCCCGGCTCGCGCCACCGCGTAAACCAAAAGCGGAACGAGCCCCGCCCGATTCCGTCTCGATAGTGGGATGTAGATTGAGGGGTATCTGAAATCTCGCTATGGAAACACCGGCCCGGAGGGCTCGGCGGGCAGCGTCGGCATCGTCGAGTGCTTATGCACCTCGTAGAACCCAACCGCGGCCATGGTTGCAACACCGGCGATGCCGGCAACCATCAAACCCACGAACGCGCCGTTCGACAATCCCAAATGTAGGTTCACCACATCGCTGTAGCGAACCGGTGTGATCGCGGGGTCGTTGTGCAACTGCAGGCCAAACGATTCCTCGTCGGCACTTACAATTCTGCCCGCAAATGCCGTTCCATTTTGTAGCTCAACGCCAACCCAGTTACCTATTCCACGCTTGAGAATGCGTTCATGAACTTTCTCCGGAGTTAGCGGCTTTCCCGCATAAGCCGGAACCGAGGCAGTAACCATCGCGCACATCAATAACATCGCAATGCAACGTGAAAAAGTACAAGTTACAAGTTTCATTTTCGCTCACCCTCACTTTCAAGACAGCAGCAATTAGAGCGTTGGTGTTCGAGTTTGGTTATGTTCATTGCAGAAAAAAACGGGATGAGCGCCAAGCCCATCCCGTTCCTTTGGTAACGAGGGTTCGTTGTTCAACTACGTCAGCTAGGCGTAAATTCCGCGCTGCTTGATGGTGAAGGCCACGCGATCGATAGCCAGCATGTAAGCGGCGATGCGGTTATTCACGTTGTGAGCTTCGGCATAGCGCACCACATCGTCAAAGCTGTCGCGCAAAATGGTCTCCAGTTGCTCGTTGATGATAGCTTCCTTCCAGAAGTAGCCCTGCCGGTCCTGCACCCACTCGAAGTAACTCGCCGTCACGCCTCCCGCATTGGCCAGGATGTCCGGCACAATGAAGATGCGCTTATCAGCCAGGATCTCATCGGCCACAGCGGTGGTAGGCCCGTTGGCTCCCTCCACCACAATGCGCGCCTTGATGCGGTCGGCGTTGCGGCTGGTAATCACATTCTCCGTAGCCGCGGGAATAAGAATTTCGCATTCCGAAACGATCAGCTCTTCGCTCGGCATTGCCTCGGCGCCGCGGAATCCAAGCGTGGTGCCGTTGCGATACTTGTACTCCACCAACTGATGAATGTCGATCCCGTTGGGGTTGGACAATCCGCCTTCAGCCTCTGCGATGCCAACGATCTTGTAACCGCTCTCCTGCATTAGCCGTGCCGCATTCGAGCCCACGTTGCCGAATCCCTGAATAATCACGCGGCATCCTTCGATGGGCATATTCAGATAGCGCAGGCTCTCGCCGCACACCACCATAACTCCGCGCCCCGTAGCCTCCACGCGCCCGCGCGAGCCGCCAATGTTCAGCGGTTTCCCCGTCACCACGCTGGTCACCGTGTGCCCCACGTGCATCGAGTAGGTGTCCATGATCCATGCCATGGTCTGCTCATTGGTGTTCACATCGGGCGCCGGAACATCCTTCTCCGGTCCGATGAAGTCGATGATCTCCGACGTGTAGCGGCGCGTCATCCGCTCCAGCTCGCCCTGGCTCATGTTCTTGGGGTCGCAGATCACACCGCCCTTGGCCCCGCCAAAGGGAATGTTCACCACCGCGCACTTCCAGGTCATCCAGCTGGCCAGCGCTCTTACCTCGTCGAGAGTCACATTCATCGCATAGCGGATGCCGCCCTTGCCGGGACCGCGAGCGATATTGTGTTGGACACGGAAGCCGGTGAACATCTCGATCTTGCCGTTATCCATCATGACTGGGAAATGCACGATGATCTCGCGGGACGGCGTGCTCAGAACACGCCACAGGTTTTCATCCAGGTTCAGCTTCCGTGCCGCAAACTCGAATCGTGCGCTTTGTGCCTCCCAGGGGTTGATTTCCTGGTCTAACGTCATTACCGGTGCTGCAATTGCCATAAACTTCTCCATTTCGATTGCCTGCCGTCCGACCGGGTCGCTGCGAATTCGCCACCCTCAAGCCTCAGAAACGACAGGGTTTCCTCCGCATGCGCGGAGCATTCCATTCCCAGTACTCAGGGTCATTTTCCCCAGCCCGGACTGTTCGGCCTACGGATCGTTCCACGCAAGCCCAAACCCCAGTGAGTCTAGGCCCCCCAAGCACCTCAGTCAAGCCTGAACGGTACGACTTTCGGGCCATTACGAACCATCCTGGGAACCCCATTCCGGAACGTTTGACGTAATCTTTATCGGCGCGGATGCGAGAAACTTGGAGCAAAATCACCAACAGAGTGTGTGCCGCATGGTCTGGTTCGCCTCTGCGCGTCCGACCTGTGAAACCAGGCGCCAATAAGAACTACCCGCCACAGTTACACTAGCTTGAGTGAAAGCCCAAGCACATCCCGTCCTACCCAGCCGCAAGGAGTTTCTGGCCCTCGCCAAAGAGCACACGTTGGTCCCCGTCTGCCGCACGCTCACCGCGGACCTCGAGACGCCCGTCTCAGCCTTTCTGCGCGCCGCCTGGCCAGAGCGCGAGTGTTTTATGTTGGAGTCGGTCGAAGGCGGCGAGCAGGTGGGCCGCTACACCTTCATCGGCATCCAGCCCTTCAAGCGCATCGTGGCGCGCGGCCGTTCCATCACCATCACCGAAGGCAAGCGCGTGACCCGCACCGAGGGCGATATCTTCGACGTGCTGCGTCAAGCTCTCGGCGGACACAAGCCCGCGCGCCTTAATGGCCTGCCCCCGTTTACCGCCGGCGCCGTCGGCTTCTTCAGCTACGATGCTGTCCGCCAGATTGAGCGCTTGCCCGAACTGGCCGCCGACGAGCTCGGAGTTCCCGACGCCTGCCTGCTCTTCTTCGACGAAGTGCTGGCCTTCGATCATGTACGCAAAGAGATCTGGCTCGTCGTTACAGCCGATGTGAGGCAAGTCAAGCCTGCCGACGCGTATGACAGGGCCGTGGCGCGTCTCGCCAGGCTTGAGAAGCGTCTCGCCCGTCCGCTGCCCAGGCTACCGGCACAAAAGAGTCGCGCAAAAGGCGGCAGAGCCAAGCTCAAGGTCAAGCACCGCACAGCCAGGAAACAATACTTGGCCGCCGTCGCCCGCACCAAGGAGTACATCGCGGCCGGCGACATCTTCCAGGCCGTCATCTCGCAGCGGTTTGATGTCGTGCCCGAGGCCGACACCTTCCAGGTCTATCGCTCGCTGCGCACCGTGAATCCCAGCCCTTATATGTACTTCCTGCGCTTCGCGCCTGAGGGCGTGCTTGGCGCACGGCCGGGGTCTTCAAGTGGCTCCTCCAGGAAGAATGCAACTCCGTCCTCAACCATCGAGCTGGCAGGCTCCTCGCCCGAGTTACTCGTCCGCGTGCATCAGGGCAAGGTCGAGTACCGGCCCATCGCCGGAACACGCCCCCGCGGTGCCACCGACGCAGAAGACCAGGCACTGGCCGACGAGATGCTCCACGACGAGAAGGAACGCGCCGAGCATGTGATGCTGGTCGACCTTGGCCGCAACGACGTAGGCCGCGTCAGCCAGTTCGGCTCGGTCAAGGTTGACCGCCTGATGTTCGTCGAGCGCTACTCCCACGTCATGCACATTGTGAGCACCATCGAGGGCCGGCTGCGTCCCGAGCTAACCGCCGTCGACGCCCTGCGCGCCTGTTTCCCGGCCGGTACGCTCTCCGGCGCGCCCAAAGTGCGGGCCATGGAAATCATCGAGGAGCTCGAACCAGCACGCCGCGGCACATATGGCGGTGCGATTCTCTACGCTGACTTCTCCGGCAATCTCGACTCCTGCATCGCCATCCGCTCCATGCTGGCCATCGGCGGCAAGGGCTACGTACAGGCTGGCGCCGGCATTGTCGCCGATTCCGTGCCCGAGCTTGAGTATCAGGAGTCGATCAACAAGGCGCAAGCCGTAATCCGCGCCATCCAGAGGGCGAGAGAACTGTAAGCCCTGGGGTCAGAGATGCGAGGAAAGCTGAATCGGTGGTTCTTCGCATCAATACGCTGCCCGCGTCTCTAAGTGGATCCCTCAATCCGGGCCAAAAACCACGCGGAAGAAGTGACCGACAGCCCTGAAGAAGCCACGCTTCTTCTTAGGCGCGGCCGGCGGCGCAGGTGGTGTTGCCGGCACTACGACAGGAGCGGCCACAGGCTCGGCAGCCACTGGTGCCGGAGCCGCCGGCGCGGCCGCATCCGGCGGTTGGGATGCACGTCCGGCAGCGTTGTAGACCAGCGCCCCGGTGGTTTCGGCTTCATGGCCAACTTCCCCAACCGGCTTTGCGGGATGGAGAATCGGCGCAAGCCCCTCGCTCTGCGCCAGTGGGAAATCGTTGCTCTCCTCAGCGGGCGGCGCGGGGCAGCCGCAAGGCTCTTTTTCCTGGTCCACTACCTCGTGTACGCTGCCGTGCTGAAACATGACCCGCTGCCCCGCCATCACGCGATAAGTTCCATCGTCAAAGACGCTGCTGACCGATACGGGCGATGTATTGGCGCCGGCATTGTCAACGCAGGTATCGCCGCTGGGACCCAGGCGCACCTTCACTTCGGCCGGCCCGGGGCCACCGATGAGGATGCGAAAGTCGGGCGTCAACAATGCGTCGGAAGTCTGGCCGGTAACAAAGCTGGCCTCCACCGCGCCGTGGTCCAAAGCCATCAACAGACCGGGGGCATCGCCTGTGGAGACGCTTGAGTCCGCGGCCAGCTTGACGGTAGTCGATGCGCAAACGCTCAGCGTCCCTCGATAGGGCAGAGTCACATGTGTCGTCCGGTCACCGGACGTGATCACTGCGCTGGAGGCGATGAAGGCCCGGCCATTGTGCACCAGCAACCCTCCGGTAACCTCGGCGGCAGCACCCGGAATCTTGCTGTCAAGCGGAACGATGGCAAGGGGGCGCGATTCTCCTGCTCCACCCTGTGGCGCCTCCGGGACCTGTGCTGCGGGCGGAGCCGCTGCTGCCGGCGGAGCCACTGTAGCTGGCGGAATCTGTATTGCCGGCTCAGGCGGAGTGGATTGAGTACGCAGCACAGGCACGGTCATAAGCATTCCCGAAATTGCTGCAAGCCGAGCCAGACCGATAAATCGAGCTGTGCCTCGAAGCCGGGTTCTTAGGAGCCGGGTTTTCATTTGTGCAGCGTCTTGCATCGTGGCTACATTTCCAGAAAATTGCGGATCATCTGGTGCCCGCCTTCGGTTAACACGCTCTCGGGATGGAACTGCACTCCCTCGATGGGCAAGGTGCGATGGCGCAGGCCCATGATCACAGAGCCTCCCCCATTTTCCCCTGTCCGCGCAGTCACGGCAAGTTCGGCCGGCAAAGAGCCCTCTTCAACGATCAGAGAATGGTAGCGCGTGCAGGTGAGCGGTGTGGCGAGCCCGGCGAAAATTCCCTTGCCGTCGTGCTCCACTGGACTGGTCTTGCCATGCATCAGATGCTCGGCGCGCACCACAGAGCCGCCAAATGCCTCGCCAATCGCCTGGTGCCCCAAACAAACCCCAAGAATCGGCGTCTTGCCGGCCATGTGGCGAATCAAAGGCACCAGAATCCCCGCCTCACCCGGCGTGCACGGACCCGGCGACAGCAAGATGCGCTCCGGCTTCAGCGCCTCCACCTGCTCCACCGTCAACTCGTCGTTGCGATAGACCTCAACCTTTGCCCCCAATTCGCCTAGGTACTGAACCAGGTTGTAGGTGAATGAATCGTAGTTGTCGAGAACGAAGACCATGGTCGATTTCAGTGTAACGTGCTGTGCCAATCAACGGCGCTCTTCGCGTCCAGTTGTACGCCCTCAAGCCAATCTGCAAAACTGGCCTTGGTCGGTGATCATGGTTCTTCACTTCCTCATCCAGGGTCGCGTGCAGGGCGTCGGTTTCCGCTGGTATGTGCACCGCGAAGCCAGCGAACTCGACCTGCGCGGCTGGGTCCGCAACACCGAAGACGGCGACGTCGAAGTAGTGGCCCACGGCGACGAAGCCGGCCTCGCCGAGTTGCGCGCCAGCTTGCGCCGCGGTCCGCGTGGAAGCCGGGTTGACCGCCTGATCGAGCACCACCTCGATGACAACGAAGCCGCCGGCTTGAGTTCTTTCCGAATCGAAGGCGCGTGGTAAATGCAGGGACCAGGGTCAGGGAACAGGGAACGGAGAAAAGACATGGGCGAGTCCTTCAAGGAACTTATCGTGTGGCAGCGATCGGTGCAGCTGGCGCTCGCTGTGTATAAGCTGACCTCCTCCTTTCCGCCTTCCGAACGGTTCGGCCTGACGAACCAATTACGAAGGGCTTCCGTATCCATTGCAAGCAACATCGCGGAGGGTTACGGGAGATCGACAAAGGGTGAGTATGTTCTTTTTCTCGGCCATGCAAGAGGATCAAACTTCGAAGTTCAGACGCAGTTCGTAATTGCGGCGGGATTGGGACTCGGGAACGAAGATTCGCGAACGGATGCCATGAGCCTTTCGGAAGAAGTGAGCCGAATGCTGGTTGCAATGATGTCCAAGCTCCGGAAGTGAGCCCCGCTTCCCTGTTCCCTGTTCCCTAATCCCTGGTCCCTGCTCCATCATCCCTCGTTATAATCGTTGAGGAAGTCGAACCGCATTCTCGCCCGTTCTCTTCCCCTGAAGACCCTGTCAACACCGATCGAGGAGCGAACGGACGCATGAGTGAAGAGATCAAGCCCATGGATGTGGAATCCCTGAAGGCGCTGGTGCGCACGGTGCCCGATTTTCCCAAGCCTGGAATTCTGTTTTACGACATCACCACAGTGCTCAAAGACAAGACGGGCTTCGCCAAGCTGATTGACATGCTGGCGGCGCACTATCTGGAACACAAGATCGACCTCGTTCTGGGCATTGAGGCACGCGGGTTCATCTTCGGTCCGGCCCTCGCCTACAGGCTCAACGCAGGGTTTGTGCCGGTGCGCAAGCCGCGCAAGCTCCCCGCCCCAGTGGCCCGCGTAACCTACGACCTGGAGTATGGCTCCGACATGCTGGAGATTCATCTGGATGCAATTCAGCCCGGCCAGCGCGTGGTTCTGGTGGATGACCTGCTCGCCACGGGCGGCACAATGGAAGCTACCGTCAAGCTGGTAAAGCAACTTGGCGGAGAGATTGCCGGCCTGGCCTTTGCCGTCGAACTCGACTTCCTCAAAGGCCGCGAGCGCTTCAAGGAATATGACGTCTTCAGCCTGCTGCACTACGACGAATAGCCAGCTCCGATGGGTGGCGGATCAGTTTCAGTCGCTGCGAGTATTCGCAGCCAAAGGCTCGTCGAAGAGTGCCATCTCCTCGGGAGTCGGTGGTTGAAATATCTCGAACCATCGCGACAATGCATCTCGGTCTATGGGTGGGTTCTCCGCACCCCGGCGCTGAATTCTGTCGAATAAGACATCCGCGGGCACAGACAGATAGTGCAACTCGACGGCCGCGCCAAGTGCCCGAGCTCCGAGCCGTAAGGCATCCCGCTCGGATCTTCCCCAAGTGCCCCATTCGATGATTACAGTGAGTCCGAATTCGAGGAGTTGTTGACAGAGCTTCCATTGCAGCGCCTCAATTTTGGCGCGCTTCTCTTCATCGTAGATGTTGAGTGAAAGAGCATCCATCCATTCGTCAGGAGAAAAACGAACCGCGCGGAACCTCCTTTCGAGCGCCATTGCGAGAGTAGTCTTACCTGAGCCCGGCAGGCCGCACACGATAATCAATCTCGGCCCAATACCAGACCCTTCCATAAGCGGATTCTCCCCGATGAACCGTCTGCCTTTTGTCGTGGCATTTCGCGCCGGAACCTGCGGCCAGACTTTAAACTGACCCACTATAGAGAAACCAGAATTGGTGTATCCCGAAACTGATGTGCTCAAGTTGACGCGACCGGCAGGGAGAGGCAACCTTCCATGAAACTCAGCAGGGCAAAGCCATTCTGGTTCCGCTCTAAACTACTTGCCCCCAAGGCGACGCGAACGTCTGGCAGCGGCGACCCGACACCGAACTCACTCGCTCACGCCGGCTCTCCTTTCCGCTCCTCCGAATGCGTTTGCATATAAT
>Ga0302325_10029322_pt1 | contig 11368 bp, 9 predicted proteins | sample Palsa_T0_2_FD_201948 | JGI IMG/M metagenome (GOLD analysis project Ga0302325, IMG submission 201948) | Peat permafrost microbial communities from Stordalen Mire near Abisko, Sweden - Palsa_T0_2 | ecosystem: Environmental > Terrestrial > Soil > Palsa > Peat permafrost | place: Sweden: Abisko... | reverse complement strand
GGGAATTTGGCTTATACGCGAACTCCTTGAGACCTGACTGCCTGACGACGAGGTCGGTCGTCACCAGAACTTGGTCGGAGGGATTCAGGTTGAAGGTGCGAAGAAGTTCCTGACCGGTTGCAGGCAGAACGATCAGCAGTGCTGCAAGAGCAATAGAACGATCGCACTTCATAGAACGGCCTCCACTCCAATACGAAAGTTTTTCCACGGTAAGTCAAGCCAACCGACGTTCCCGCCTGCGAGCTTGGAGAAGTTGGAATACTGAAGCTGCGAACATCGTGAGTCCGCGGCGCGCAATGTCGCGGCGCACGGAGACTCACCGAACTCCGCCAGATGAGCCTGAGAAGAGGTAAGGTAGACGGGAGTTCCCGCGAAGTGGAGCAAATCGCCATCATAGACGTTCGTCTTCCATCCATACACGGCGTGAAACTGAGACGCCGCAGCTTCACGATCATGAACCGCCAGCACAATGGCGCTCCAGCCTTGGAGTGCTTCTCCGAAACCTGCACTCGGCTTCACGCGAACGCTGCGAGCAGTGAGATCGTGGATAAGGAAAGGAAGAACTCCACCGGGTTGACCACTTCCGAGATAGCCCAACTCCCACGCCCCCACTTCTCCATCCGGCTTCTCGCGCCGGATCACCACAGGCCCCCGCGTCTCAATCCCCGATTTCCGAGCCCTTGCCAGGTCGCCCCCAACGTCATCCGAGCCGATCGTCCATGCCGTTCCCCCTCGATACGGCAACGCAAAATCGTGCCACAACGATATTCGGCCATCGGACCGCAGCGGAGATACGATCTCAAGGTAGGAGCCATCCATAAATCCTGCGAGAGCCATATGGGTAATGCCGTTGCCATGCACTCCGCCATAGTCACTGGACAGTCCAGCGGCAGCCAGTCCCATCTGCAATTCCGCAAGATCTGGTCCGGCGACTGTGATGTGATCGATGAACATTAATCAATAGTCCTGCGAGTATTGTTGAAAAGCGGATAGCGCGTGCGGCCAGGACTCGGTGAATCAGTCTCCGGAATGATCGTGGGTATGCGCATGCACGTGAGAGTGTGCCGGGATGCCATCGTGAGAGTGGCTGTGCGGTGTGCCGGCGTATCCTTCCACATTCCAAAGAGGGCGACGAGGCAACTTGAACTGCTCCTCCAGCCATTGCACGACCGCATCGAGACCTGTTCCGCTCCTAAGATCCGTGAATAGGAAGGCGCGATCGCCGCGCATTCGCCTCGAATCGCGCTCCATGACTTCGAGCGACGCGCCGACGTACGGCGCAAGATCGATCTTATTGATGATGAGAAGATCGGACCGCTTAATGCCGGGGCCCCCCTTTCTTGGAATCTTGTCTCCGCCGGCTACGTCGATCACGTAGATAAAGACATCGGAGAGGTCAGGACTGAACGCAGCCGACAAATTGTCGCCGCCACTCTCGATGAAGATCATCTCCACCCCTGGCAATGTCTTCTCCAAAGCAGCGATCGCTTCCAGATTCATCGACGCATCCTCGCGGATCGCGGCATGCGGACACCCCCCGGTCTCCACTCCGCGAATTCTTTCGGGTGGAAGAGTTCCCTGCCGGGTGAGGAACTCAGCGTCCTCCCTTGTATAGATATCGTTTGTCACCACCGCGAGTTGATACCGCGATGAAAGTGCGCGGCATAGACAATCGACCAGCGCGGTCTTGCCACTGCCGACGGGGCCGGCAACGCCAACGCGAAATGCACTTTGGGTTCTTCCAGAACTAAGCATGCGATTTCTCCATGTAAGACATCGGTAAAATCCCAATCAAAACAGGAAATAACGCTGCGCCAGCGGAAGTTCTTGCGCCGGCTCACATTCGATGAGTTCACCGTCGACCTTTACCTCGTAGGTTTCAGGGTCGACTGCAATGTCTGGCGTAGCGGAATTGTGGATCATCGAACGTTTGTCGATCTTGCGGCAGGTCTCAACCGCGGCAAAGCGTCTCCCGGCAAGACGTCGTTCGATACCAGCCTCGATGGCCAGTTTCGACGTAAAGAGTAGAGAGATGGCGGCAGGAACGGAACCAAAGGAGCCGAACATCGGCCGGTAGAAGACGGGTTGGGGCGTCGGGATCGATGCGTTGGCGTCGCCCATCGTACTCCACGCGATGAATCCGCCCTTGAGAATAATCTCGGGCTTTACTCCAAAGAACGCTGGCTTCCAGACCACGAGATCGGCCAGCTTACCAGCTTCCACTGAACCGACGGCACGACTGAGGCCATGCGTGATCGCCGGGTTAATGGTGTATTTCGCAATGTAGCGCTTTACCCGGTAGTTATCGTTCCGATCGCTATCCTCCTTCAATGCGCCGCGTTGCTGCTTCATCTTGTGCGCGGTCTGCCAGGTCCGTGTGACTACCTCGCCGGCACGCCCCATCGCCTGAGAATCGCTGGAAATCATGCTGAACACGCCAAGGTCATGCAGAATGTCCTCCGCTGCAATCGTCTCGGCGCGGATGCGGCTTTCGGCAAAGGCGACATCCTCGGGGACAAGCGGATTGAGATGGTGACAAACCATCAACATGTCGTGATGTTCAGCAACGGTATTGACGGTAAATGGCCTAGTCGGATTTGTGGAAGACGGGAGAACATTCGGAAAGGATGCAATGCGGATAATATCCGGAGCGTGCCCTCCGCCAGCTCCCTCCGTGTGATATGTGTGGATCGTCCGCCCCGCGATCGCCTTCACGGTATCTTCAAGGAAGCCTGCCTCGTTGATCGTATCGGTATGGATCGCTACCTGGACGTCATGCTCATCCGCGACGCCGAGACATACGTCGATCGCCGCCGGCGTAGATCCCCAATCCTCATGCAGCTTCAGGCCGCAAGCGCCGGCCCGAAGCTGCTCAACCAGCGGTTCCGCCGTGGAGGCGTTGCCCTTGCCCAAAAAGCCGAAGTTCATAGCCCATGCTGTTGAGGCCTCGAACATTCGCATGAGATTCCACGCGCCCGGCGTGCAGGTGGTGGCATTCGTTCCTGTAGCTGGACCGGTTCCACCACCAAGCATCGTCGTAATGCCGTTCGACATAGCCTCATATATCTGTTGGGGACTAATGAAATGAATGTGGCTATCGATGCCTCCAGCCGTGATAATCCTGTTCTCGCCCGCGATCACCTCCGTCGAAGCGCCAACGATCAGGTTCGCATCCACACCGTCCATAACATCCGGGTTTCCCGCTTTGCCAATTCCCACAATATGCCCGTCGCGTATTCCTATATCGGCCTTAACAATTCCCCAGTAGTCGACAATGATGGCATTTGTGATCACAAGGTCCAGAACTTGCGAAGAGGATTCCCGGGTAGCTCGACTGCTCTGTCCCATGCCGTCTCGAATCACCTTGCCGCCGCCGAAGGTTATCTCGTCTCCATAACTGGTGAAGTCTCGCTCGATCTCAATCATAAGGTTGGTATCTGCCAGACGAACACGATCGCCCACCGTGGGACCATATAAGTCGGCGTAGACGCGTCGTGGAATGCGCAGACTCATAATTCACCATTCACCATGCTGCGGTGACCCCACATTTGACGGCTTCCCGAGTAGGGCACGAGAGATACCTCCTTCTCCTCGCCCGGTTCAAAGCGCGTTGCCGTGCCCGCCGGGAGATTAAGCCGCTTCCCGCGCGCCTTGTCCCGGTCCATCTGCAACGCCGGATTTACCTCGAAGAAATGATAATGACTCCCGATCTGAATCGGTCGATCGCCTGTATTGCGCACAAGCAGGCGAACGGTCTCGCGTCCGCGATTCGCGATCACGTCGTCCTCGCCCAGCAGATACTCTCCGGGAATCATTCGCTCCTCCTATGCAATCGGATCATGGACCGTCACCAATTTCGTGCCGTCAGGAAAGGTTGCTTCCACCTGGACTTCGTGAAGCATCTCCGGCACGCCTTCCATCACATCTTCCCGTGTCAAAATCGATGTTCCAAAACTCATCAGCTCCGCCACCGACTTGCCGTCACGAGCGCCCTCCATCAGCTCTGCCGTAATCAGCGCGACCGCTTCAGGGTAGTTCAGCTTGAGTCCCCTGGCCTTTCTCTTCCGGGCGAGATCGGCAGCGACGCAGATCAGTAACTTCTCCTGTTCTCGCGGTGTCAAATGCATCGATCGTTCCTCACTGCTAATAAACCTTTCTGGGTAATACCGCTTCAGTCCCATAAAGATGAAACTTCGCCAGGGTCCAGAACCGGCTTAGGCCGGCCAGAAGCTGCGACGCTTCCATGCCCACGCCCCGGACAACAATCCCATCTCGAACCAGACAGCTTGCACCCCATTGCATATGGACCGTCGACTGCTCTTCAGCCTCGTCTTCGAGCACCGCCTGCAGTTTCGCCCACTGGCCGTCCGCCAGCCCGGTCTTGCAAATGTAGAACGTCGAGCAACATGCAAACTCCCCAAGCAGCCCTTGCCGCTGGATCGGTCGCCGGGAAGGCTCCAGCACAAACTGATCGATTGCAATGGGTCTCTGACAGCACGAGACCGTAGAACTGATCCTCAGGCTGGCATACGAAAATTTCTCCCCGGAGCCAGCCCTGCCCGATGTAATCGTCTCCCACCAAAAAAGGCCAGCTCCCTCAGGTGCAAGCTCAATCTTTGTGTCCAGCACAAACCTCGAATCAGCATAAGGAATCAACTGATCCGGAAGATATTCAAGAAGCGCATTCTTCCCTACGAAGGCTCGAGTACGGCACGACGCAGGAAAGCGGTCCTCGCGATGCTTGTAGATCCGAGTTGCTCCCGTAGAAGTCAGCAATACCCGCGATCCTGCGCCGACTTCAACCGCCAAGTCAAGCTGGTCTCCGCTTAGAATGCCGCCGGACAAGTTGTGGATGTGTACCAGACACTCGCATCCATTCGTCTGGAACGCCCGGACTACCCTCCAGGGCGGGTCTTGCCGCAGCAGCCTCATGGGCCGTTCGCCCTTCTCGCGCGAGAATGCCAGAGACAGCGACGCGGTCGCGCGCGGGTCAGGCATCATGCAAAAAACTCCATTCAACTCAGGAATAGCCTTGTCTCTAGACGGGGATGACGCATCGAGGCGATGTCAAGCAAGGGCATAAAACTCCCTACACTCCAGATGCTCTCGCTGCGGCTTGCTTGAGTAATGTCCACAATCTCATTCTTTATGGCCCATTGTACGAAAGCAGCTTGTCTCTGACCCACCGGCATAAGCCGCTGGGCCGAGGAGACGATCGAAGCAACGGTCTGTTGGAGAAAGGCTGCGACTGCCGAATCCTCATCAAAGCCGAGCAGTGCGCTTATGTAACCGAACGCAATAACATGATGCGCGTCCTCATCATGAAACTTCGCCTCTAACGCCTGGGACAGCCTTGGAGACACCATAGCTGAGCAGAGAGTCAGCAGCCGGCGGCCCAGACAGATGCTTCCTTCGCGCGTCTCGCGTGCCTGCTTCAGAGCGCTGAACCTCTGGCACAGATAGCCTGGATCACCGCCATCGAGAGCAGCCGTAAATGCCGCGCGCCCGTAGCACGCTTCAACCAGAGCCTGCTCCTGAAGATAACTGCTTACTAGCGCTCGTAGGGACTCCCCATTCACCAATCCCCATTCGGCCAGGCTTTCCAGTCCAAACGAGTGCGCTGCTGCCCCAATCGGCAGCGCGCTGTCACTGAGTTGCATAAGTTGCAGCAACTTGATCACTTGGCAGTCCTCAGGTGGTCAATAGGCTGTATGCACCACTGGGCCGGTCTGCAACGAGATTCATGCAAAATGAAAATTGTGTTGCTTTAGGTTGCATAATCGTATAAAGTCTTGTTACTCCAAGTCAAGTTGTCGCGCCGCATCTGATATATCGTACACAAAATATACCATGCGAGGCTCTCTATGACACGTGTCCCGTCGTCTGTCACCGCGTCCCTGTTTGGCCTCTTCCTCCTCCTCGCAGGCTCGCTTATGTGCCCAGCGCAGGAGCAGACAGGTATCATCGAAGGTCACGTTTTCGACCCACAGGGCGCGGTCGTTGCAGGGGCAACCGTTACGGCGACCAGTTCGGTTGTGCTCGGCGGATCAGTCTCTGTCCGATCCGACAGTGCCGGCTATTACAGGCTGCCGCAACTGCCTGTCGGCAGCTACGACGTGTCGATCATGAGCACCGGCTTTGCGACCGAACTGCATAGGGATATTCTGGTGCATGCTGCGACTACCCTCACAGTGAATGCCGCGATGCAGGTTTCTACCCGTGTCGACCAAATTGACGTGGTTGCCGACACCCCCATGATTGAGACTGCGCAGACGGACAACAACTACACATTCACAAAGCAGACCATGGATAATGTGCCGAATGCGCGGGACCCCTGGGCGATGCTGTCTCAAGTCCCGGGAGTTACGACCAGTACGGTCAACGTTGGTGGCACGCAGACCGGAAGCCAGCCATCATTCTACGGTCTTGGTGCAGATCCAACCCAGGCTACATACCTGCTGAACGGTGCAAACGTCACTGACAATACCGATAACGGCGCGTCTCAGTTGTACTTCGACGTCGATGGGTTCAGCGAGATGCAGATTCAGATGAACTCCCACGGCGCCGACGTGCAGACCCCGGGTATGGTCATGAATATCGTTCCGAAGACTGGCACCAATTCATTTCATGGTGAAGCTAGTGCCTACTTCAGCTCCGAGGGCATGGAGACAAACAACCTCAACAGCCAACTGCGTGCCATAGGAGGCACCAGCAGTAGTCTGCACCAATACCTCGACTGGGGCGGCAACCTGGGCGGTCCCATCATCAAAAACAAGCTCTGGTTTTATGGCGGTTATCGCTATCAGGCAATCCAAAAGCTCATCACTGGCACGACTACCGCAAACGGGACGGCTCCCATCGATAAGTTCCACCTGTGGTTTCCTAGTGGAAAGGTCAATTGGCAGATAAACAAGAGCAATAACTTCTCGTTCTTTCTTGCGTTCTTCCAGAAAGTTCATCCCAACAACGGCCTTAGCTCGACGCGCCCTCTCGTCACGACGTTCGATCAGGTGGAGGATCCAGTTGGCCGCCTGTTTACGTTTCGCGACGACTATACCGTCTCACCGAAGCTTATTTTGACTGCCAAGGTCTTTGTAATGGACCAGGGCTTTGAGTATCTCCCGCCTGCCGGTGTGAATACCCTGACGACACCGACCGCCATCGACAATGCCACCGGTATCTACTCGGCGGCGCCACCATACCTCTATGGCATATCGAAAAGCCTGCGCACCTATGGTGGATCGGGCAGTTACCTGGCTAGCAAGTTTGTTGGCGGTTCGCACGAGCTCAAATTTGGTGGCGATTACACCCACTATCGCGTCTACGGCAATCAACACCTGAACGGCGGAACTGCCCTGTACCTTTACCCTGACAATACTCAGCTTCAGTATTTCAACGGCGCACCGCAATATGTTGTGGAATATGCGCCCTCGGCCGAAGATGTGTCAGAACCGACCTGGAACTGGTACGTACAAGACGGATACAACTACAAGCGCCTTCGCCTGGACGCCGGCTTGCGCTACGACTGGCAGGCGAACGCCCTAAACGATGTCACCGCGCCCCAAAGTCAATATCTACCGGCTGTGCACCAGGCTGCCACTGGAGATCTCGTTACGTGGAGCACGTTTGCCCCGCGCGTCGGCGTCATCTTCGATGTCACGGGTAAAGCGAAGACTCTGATCAAAGGCAGCTATGACCGCTATTATTATCAGCTCTGGACTACCATCGGCGAAGCGGCAAGCACCGCCGGGCCACGCTCGTACAAGTACGTGTGGAACAATCCGACCAACGCCGCGTTCAATGTAAGCCAGGTGGGCTCTCTGGTATCGCACACCGACCCATCCACTACCCCGGTCACCGTCGATCCCAACCTAAAGGCAACTCATACCGATGAATTTACGCTCGGGGTTTCGCAAGAGGTGATTCGTAACGTCGCTGTCAACGCGGAGTTTATCTACCGCAAGGATAACGACCTTCCCTGGTCTATCAATTCCAACCTCTCGCCTGCGGATTATACCGCCGTGGTCGGCACAGACCCCGGCCCGGATGGCAAACTCGGCACTGCCGACGACGGCGGCCAACTCACATTCTACAATCTCGGATCAGCATACCTCGGTTATTCCTCGCCCAATCTGGAGACGACTCGTTACGGCTTCTCGCAGGAGTACAGGGGATTCGAGATTCAGGCGATCCGCCGCTACTACAACGGATTCCAGCTCGTTGCCTCCTACACGCGCGGGGTGCAAAGCGAAAACTACGGGCCGGGATCGTACTACGATCCCCAGGACATTAATTTCGACAATGGTACTCGTATTACCAGTTCGCGTCCCAATATTGCAAAAGTCTCGGGAAGCTATAAGCTGCCTTACCGCTTTCTGGTGAGCGGCTCCTACGACTTCTTGAGTGGACCCAATTACACGCGGACAGTGAACTCGACCAGCGCGGGTATTACGCTTAATCAGGGCAACGTAGCAGTGTTGTCGGGCGAGCGCGACGTCAATAGCTACGGGGTCCAGAACCTACTGGACTTCCGTATCGGTTACGACCAGCCAATCCATGAGAATTTGCATACGAACTTCTATTTTGATACCTTCAATACGCTCAACATCAACACCCTCGACAGCAAGACGCTGGTCTCGGGATCCTCCTATGGACACGTGGCAGATTACATCGCGCCGAGACTGTTTCGGCTCGGTACCAAAATCGTATTCTGAAACCACGCAAGCTAACTGGCATCCTAGGACAGATCAAATGAAAACTCATGCATCCAGTATGGCTGTCACGGTGTTTGCGGCAGCATGCGTCCTCTGCTTCTCCCAAGTTAGTCCGGCTCAGAAGAGTCCGGATATGAGAATCATCAGCAACGACTATGGGGTACCGGGCAGCGCCGAAAGGTTTGAACTCAAAGCCGCAATCGTTCGCGAAAAACTCGATACCGCGCTTTTGCCGGCGATGCGGGCTCACGGTATCGACATGTGGATTGTGTTGGATCGGGAAAACCATCCCGACCCGATATCGGAATCTCTCGGTGGGGGGAGCGGAGTGCGAACCGCGTTCATTTTCTTCGATAGTGGATCCGACAAGCCGGAGAAGATTTATCTCAGCTCACACGAACTTGGAGCCAATTCCGTAGTTTCGCAGGTGTACGACGTCAAGAAATACTACGGCTACTCCAAGGAGGGTTTGATGCCCTTGCTGCGGGAAGCCATTCTAAAACGAAAGCCCAAGAAAATTGGCGTTGACGAGTCCATAACGCTGCCGGACGCTGATGGTTTGACGGTGACACTACGCGACTTCCTTGTGGAGGCCGCCGGCCCCGAGTATGCTAGGCGCATCACTTCGGCAGAGTTGGTAGTTCGGGACTTCAGGCTTCATCGGACCCCACTGGAACTTGCCTCGTATAAGAGGCTCCTGGAGTGGACCTCGCGCTGGCAGACTGAAGCACTCAGTGCAGAGAATATCCGTGTGGGCAAGACAACGGCGATGGATATTGCATGGTGGCTACAGGATAAAGCGCTGCAGGAGCACCTCACCGGCAGCGGCAGCCCGCGGATCGTGCGCGAAGGTGAATTGCTTCCGCTCGAAGATCCATCAATGACCGTTCAGCCTGGCGACATCATCAGCATCGATGGCGGCATGAAGTATTTGTTCTACAACACAGACATCAAACGAACCGTCTATGTGTTGAAGCCGGGCGAGACGGAACTGCCTGCCTCCATTCAAAAGGCGTGGAATGATACCCTCGCAATCGCCGAACTATACCGCTCCAAGATGATCCCGGGTTCGATCGGGCATGTTATTTGGGAGGATCTGGCTAAGGAATACGGGAAGAAGGGTTACGGCGTCGGATATCCAGACTCAGGTGGCAGGGCAGTTGCATCCACGGCGCCGGAGGTCGGGATCTATGGCCACTCGACTGGGAACAGCGAGCACGATATCGGGACAAGGATTGCAACCGACTGGCCGATGGCCTATGGAGACCGTGTAAGGTATCCCCTGCAGCTCGGCGAATGGTATTCGGAGGAATTTCATGTCAGCACCCCAATTCCCGAGTGGGGCGGCAAAGTCTGGTATGCCAGATTTGAAGAGAACATGCGCGTAGGCCCCAACGGTGGCGAGTACATCATTCCTCGCCAGGACAAACTCCTCGTAATTCCGAGCGCAACGCAGTAACCCGACGAGCAGATTATGAAGATGAAGATGATCGCTCGCAGAACGTTTATGGCACGAAGCGCTGCTGTCGCTAGCAAAGGAGCTGTCTCCCAGCCCTCGCCGGCGTCGACGCTCAGAGCTGTCAACAAAGATCCCATCATGCACGCCACGCAATATATCCCTAATTACAACGCAGACACGCTCTATCAGTTCGCCTGGGAGCAATTCAATAGTAGGGTCGAGGAGCTAGAGACTATAGCCAAAGGAATCGATCGGAGCAAGCCCTGGCTGAAAGTGGCCGCGAGCACTAGAAAGAGGGCCCGGATCCACTCAAGATCATTGGGGCTCGTCAGATGTGGGTGGATAAGGCGCGGTTAATTAAGACCTATTAATGATTGACCGAAGACTATTGAAGTGGGGGCGGCCACTCTAGTTCGATGGTACGACTTCTGGTATAAGGTTTCTTGAGATTAACGCGACCGCGAGTTCGAACACAAGACCCATAGTTGCGCAAGGAGAGTAATGAGAGACGGAAACATCGGCTTTGGATTAGTTGGTACCGGAATGGCGGGCGGTATTCACGCAGCAGAGTTTAGGTTCGTAAGGGGCGCGGAACTTGTAGCCGTTTGTTCAAGAAATGAAGGCACCGTTCGTGGGTTTGCCGAAACTTATAATGTGCCTGAGGTGTATACGGATTATCGCGCCCTAGTCGATTCCCCAAACGTAGACGTCGTGGTCGTGTTAGTACCCACTGGCTTACATCGGGAAGTAGCAATTTACGCAGCCATGGCGGGCAAGCATCTAATAGTTGAAAAACCACTAGATATCAACCTGGAGCGGGCCGACGAAATTATTCGGCAGTGCCAAAGGTACAAAACGAAGCTCGGCGTAATTTTTCAAATGCGGTTCGGTGCGGTCGCTAAACACCTGAAAGAAGCTGTGAGTGCCGGCGCCTTGGGGAGAGTATTTCTTGCCGACGCTTTTGATAAATCGAGCAGGACCAAGGAGTACTATGCCTCCGCCGATTGGCGCGGGACGAAGCGGCTCGAGGGGGGTGGCTGTCTTATGACGCAATCGATTCACATCGTCGATCTGCTTCAGCACGTTGTCGGGCCGGTTAGTTCCGTTGTGGGCAAGGTCGCTACGATGAACCACGATATCGAAGTGGAAGATACGGCGGTCGCCCTGGTGAAGTTTGAGAGTGGCGCGATGGGAG
>Ga0302325_10029321_pt1 | contig 11369 bp, 8 predicted proteins | sample Palsa_T0_2_FD_201948 | JGI IMG/M metagenome (GOLD analysis project Ga0302325, IMG submission 201948) | Peat permafrost microbial communities from Stordalen Mire near Abisko, Sweden - Palsa_T0_2 | ecosystem: Environmental > Terrestrial > Soil > Palsa > Peat permafrost | place: Sweden: Abisko... | reverse complement strand
CCTTCGAGGCGAACATTTTCCGCGAAGATCAACTTCCCCCCGATGCACACCCGCCAGCGATCCTTAAAATGACCGTGCGCAACGACCTCACCCATGGCGGAGCGACCAAACAGGACCGCCTCCGCCAGGAGCAGATGGCTATCTTCGGCAAGTTCGATGTCGATGCTGCGCCGCAGTCGAATCTGATCGAACAGGATTGTTTCCTGCGGCAGCCACGCCAGCGCGCCGCCGGACGAAACCTTAAGCTTGACCGCGATCTCGGTGTTGGCCCCGAGTGAGCGGTAAATCTTTTCCGCAGCCGCCGTGGTGACGGTCAGGCCGGCGCGCGGTCCGACGTCGATATCGATACCGAAGTTGTCGCCGCCGGCCATGCCGCCGGCCGTATTGACGATCACGGCGTCGAGCGTGTCGCGGCTGAGGCCGTTGGGAAACCTTACGCGGAGCGAACCGGCCTCATGGACGCGGGAGCGTCTGGAGCCGCCGGGGGCTGCCGCCACGCTGAAGGCGACGCGTCCAACCGCGCGATTTCGCGCAAAGACCTCGTTGTGTAACGGGGCGCTCCCCAGCATCGAACCCGCCATTCATTGGGCGTTAGATCGCCATGGCGCGCTTCAGCGCCTCTTCGTCTAGGTTGTCGCGGTCGCAAGAATAGACGATAGCGCCGCGATCCATCACGGCAAAATGGTCGCCGAGTTCACGAGCAAAGTCGAGATATTGCTCAACCAGCACGATGGCGATCTTGCCGAGCGAGCGCAGGTAGCTAATGGCCCGGCCGATATCTTTGATGATGGACGGCTGGATGCCTTCAGTGGGCTCGTCGAGCAGCAAAAGGCGAGGCTGCATTACCAGTGCCCGGCCGATCGCCAGTTGCTGCTGCTGGCCGCCGGAAAGGTCACCGCCGCGGCGCCGCAACATGGATTGGAGCACCGGAAACAGGGAAAAGACGTCGTCCGGTACCTTGCGCTCATCACGCTTGAGCGGCGCAAAGCCGGTGCGAAGATTCTCCTCGACGGTAAGCAACGGAAAGATTTCGCGGCCCTGCGGCACGTAGGCAATGCCGCGCCGGGCGCGTTCTGGCGGCCGTAGAGCGGTGATGTCGTTGCCTTCCCAGATGATCTTGCCTTTGCTTATGGCGTGCTGGCCGGCGAGCGCGTCAAGCAAGCTGGTCTTGCCGACGCCATTGCGGCCAAGCACGCAGGTCACTTTGCCCGGCTCGGCTTTCAGCGACACAGCGCGCAGCGCTTGCGCCGCGCCGTAATGCAGATCGATGGATTGTGCGTCCAACATCAGATTTGTTCCTGGCGCATGATCTTTTCCGAAAACCTGTTTCCACTTTTCGGAATCATGCGCTATCGCCCCAGATAGACTTCGACGACGCGGTCATTCGTCGAAACCTGATCAATCGTCCCCTCGGCGAGCACCGAGCCCTCGTGCAGACAGGTGACCTTGACGCCGAGCTCGCGCACAAAAGTCATGTCGTGCTCTACCACGACGATGGTGTGTTCGCGATTGATCTCCTTGAGCAGTTCCGCAGTCTGATGCGTCTCCACGTCTGTCATGCCGGCGACCGGCTCATCCACTAGCAGAAGCTTGGGATCCTGAGCCAGCAGCATGCCGATCTCGAGCCATTGCTTCTGGCCGTGCGATAGGCTTCCGGCAAGGCGGCCGCGCACGGCGGTGAGACGGGTGGTCTGCAAAATCTCGTCAATGCGGCTGCGCTCAGGCGCGGTTTCCCGCCACCACAACGTGGCACGCACGTGATGATCGGCTTTCAACGCCAATTCGAGATTGTCGTAGACGCTATGGTTGTTGAACACCGTCGGCTTCTGAAACTTCCGGCCGATGCCGAGCTCGGCAATCTGGGTTTCATCGAGCCGCGCCAGGTCGTGGAGGTGGTCGAATATCACCGCGCCGGTATCCGGTCTGGTCTTGCCCGTGACGACGTCCATCATTGTAGTCTTGCCGGCGCCATTCGGGCCGATGATGGCACGCATTTCTCCCGGCTCGATTGAAAACGAAAGATTATTGAGCGCCCTAAAGCCGTCGAACGACACATTGACGTCTTTGATATAGAGGAGGGTGCGCTCGAAGGCTTCCATCTCCTTCGTTTCAGCAAGCGCGAGCCGTTCTTGAATTTTCATCGCCCGGTCCTCACTCAGCCGGCTGCGGGTCGGGTGGCGGCGCGGCCACGCCGTCTTCCGCGGCGGCCGATATCCGATCGCGTTGCAGTCCTGACCAGTGCTGCAGGGTGCCGACGACGCCGCGCGGCAACAGCAAGGTTACGCCGATGAACAGCCCGCCCAGCATAAATAGCCAATAGGGCGCCAGTATCCCGGAGGTGAAGTAAGTCTTGGCATAATTGACCAGGACCGCACCGAGAGCGGCGCCCGTGAGCGTGCCGCGTCCACCGACCGCGACCCAGATCACCGCTTCAATCGAATTTGCCGGCGCGAACTCACCCGGATTGATGATGCCGACTTGCGGCACATAAAGCGCGCCGGCGATCCCCGCCATGCAGGCGGACAGGGTGAACACGAACAATTTGTAGGATTCGACGCGATAACCGAGAAAGCGCGTGCGGGATTCGGCATCGCGAATGGCAATCAGCACTTTGCCAAGCTTTGACGTGACGATGGCGCGGCAGACCAGGAAGCCGAGCATGAGCGCAACGCAGGACAGCGAGAACAGAAAGTTGCGCGTGGTCTCCGCCTGCACATTGAAGCCGAGGATGTCTTTGAAGTCGGTCAGGCCGTTGTTACCGCCGAAGCCGAAATTATTGCGGAAGAAGCCGAGCATCAGCGCGTAGGTCAGTGCCTGCGTGATGATCGAAAGATAAACGCCGGTGACGCGGCTGCGAAACGCGAACCAGCCGAACACGAAAGCAAGCGCACCCGGCACCGCGATAACCATCAGCGCGGCGTAAGGGAAGTGCTGGAAGCCGTACCAGAAGACCGGCAGCTCCTTCCAGTTCAGGAACACCATGAAGTCAGGCAGGATCGGATTGGCATAGACGCCGCGGCTGCCGATCTGCCGCATCAGATACATGCCCATCGCGTAGCCGCCGAGCGCGAAGAAGGCGCCGTGGCCGAGCGAAAGGATGCCGCAGTAGCCCCAGATAAGATCGATCGACAGCGCGAGTATTGCGTAGCAGACATATTTGCCGAACAGCGCGACAAGATAAGTCGGCAAGTGTAGCGCGGATGATGGCGGAAACACGAGATTGCAGATTGGCACCGCGATCGCTGCCGCGGCCACCACAACGAGGAAAATCCAGGCGGCGCGATCAAGCGAGCGGATCAGGATGTGGGTCGTCATGCCTCGACCGCCCGGCCCTTGAGCGCAAACATGCCGCGCGGGCGTTTCTGGATGAACAGGATGATCAGAACAAGTATTGCGATCTTGCCGAGCACGGCGCCCGCGACTGGTTCGAGGAACTTGTTCGCGATGCCGAGCAGGAATGAACCAACTAGTGTGCCCCACAAATTGCCGACGCCGCCGAACACCACGACCATGAAGCTGTCGATGATGTAGCCTTGGCCGAGATTGGGGCTGACGTTATCGATCTGTGACAGCGCAACACCCGCCATGCCGGCAATGCCGGAACCAAGCCCGAAGGTCAGCGCGTCAATGCGGGCTGTGCGAATTCCCATAGAGGCCGCCATCGGGCGGTTCTGCGTCACAGCTCGCATCTCAAGGCCGAACCGGGTGTAGCGGAGCAGCCCGAGCAGGGCGACAAAGACGGCCAGCGCGAAGCAGATAATCCAAAGCCGGTTATAGGTGATGGTGATGCCGCCGAGATCGAAGGCGCCGCTCATGAACGAGGGATTGCCGACTTCGCGATTGTTCGGCCCGAACATCGTGCGCACGGCTTGCTGCAGGATCAGCGACAATCCCCAGGTCGCAAGCAGCGTTTCGAGCGGCCGGCCGTAGAGAAAGCGGATGATGGTGCGCTCGACCAGAATGCCAACGCAGCCGGCAACAACGAACGCAAGCGGAATGGCGATGGCGAGCGAGTAATCGAACAGTCTTGGGTAACTGTCGCGAATCGTATCCTGCACCACGAAGGTGACGTAAGCGCCGATCATCACCATTTCGCCGTGGGCCATGTTGATCACGCCCATCACGCCGAAGGTGATGGCGAGCCCGATGGCGGCAAGCAGCAGTACCGAGCCGAGCGAAAGGCCGTACCAGGCGTTTTGAACGGTATCCCACAAAATAAGCCGTTTCTGAATGGCGGCCACGGCGGCCGCGGCGGCTTCGGCGACGGCAGGCGAAGAGTTCGACGGCAGGCTGGACAACAGGCCCAGCGCGTCTTGATCGCCGCGATTGCCGATGATTTCGACGGCGGCGAGCTTGTCGGCGTCGCTCGCTGTGTCGCTCGAAAGCGTGATGGCGGCGCGTGCCTGCAAAAGCACGCGCTTTACGCTGGCGTCCTGCTCTTTGGCGATGGCGGCTTCCAGCGTCGGCAACACGCTGGCGTCACGCGATTTGAACACCGCTTCGGCGGCGCTCATTCGCTTGGCCGGGTCGCTGGACAACAGCGTCAACCCGCCGAGCGCGGCGTCGATTGATCCGCGCACCCGATTGCTGAGACGAACGGTGTCGACGTCGGCGGGCGCATCGCCGGTAATAGGTTGTCCGGTCGCTGCGTCTGTTAGCTTGCCGGAATCGTCTTGGATATAGACTGCCTTCTTTTCGGCGCTGAACATCAGGTGCCCATCTTTCAGAGCGCGAATGATGGGCTCGGCGCGCGGATTGCCGCTGGCGACAATCTCGTTAATGCCGGTGATGGTCTCGTCGAAATCGTCGGCGGTGAAATGTGCGAGCGCTTCGTCAAAGCTCTCGGCATGGGCGGTCCCATAGCTTGACGCAAAGGCGAAGACCAACAGCAGGACGACGATGCAAGCTCGGCAAAGACGCATTGCAAATTCCCGGAATGAAACGTGGTCCATCCCGGTGTTAACGGAACGGGGCTCGGGTTCTTTTTGGACCATGATCGCTTCGGTTCGCCGGATCATGTTCTGGATGCGGGAAGGCGGCACCGCCGCCCCTCCGCGACATTGCTATTAGCACTTAGGCACGGCCGTGAGGGTTGTACGGCCGTGCCCAGGCGATCGCGCTTAAGAACCACCGCAGGTTTTGGTGACGGTGTTGTAGTTGCCGCACTTGAGCTTAACCCAATCGGCCACCAGGTCCTTCGAGCCCGGCAGGTAGGGCGACCAGGCATCGCCCGGCACCAGGCCTTTGGTCTTCCACACCACGTTGAACTGACCGTCGCCGCGGATTTCGCCGATGAAGACCGGCTTTGTGATGTAGTGATTGGGCAGCATTTCGGAGATGCCGCCGGTGAGGTTGGCCTGCTTGATGCCCGGCAGCGCCGCAATCACCTTGTCAGGATCAGTCGTGCCCGCCTTCTGCACAGCCTGCACCCACATATTAAACCCGATGTAGTGCGCTTCCATCGGATCGTTGGTGGTGCGCTTCGGGTTCTTGGTGAAGTCGTGCCATTCCTTGATGAAGGCCTCGTTCGCCGGCGTCTTGATCGACTCGAAGTAATTCCAGGCGGCGAGATGGCCGACCAACGGCTTGGTGTCGAGACCAGCGAGTTCTTCTTCGCCGACCGAGAACGCCATGACCGGGATGTCGGTCGCCTTGATGCCCTGGTTGCCGAGTTCCTTATAGAACGGCACGTTCGCGTCGCCGTTGACGGTCGACACCACCGCGGTCTTCTTGCCGGCCGAGCCGAACGCCTTGATCTTGGACACCTCGGTCTGCCAGTCGGAGAAGCCGAACGGCGTGTAGTTGATCATGATGTCCGCGTCCGCCACGCCCTTTTGCTTCAGGTAGGCTTCAAGGACCTTGTTGGTGGTGCGCGGATAAACGTAGTCAGTGCCTTCCAGCACCCAGCGCTTCACCGAGCCGCCGTCGGCACTCATCAAATAATCGACCGCCGGAATCGCCTGCTGGTTTGGCGCGGCGCCGGTGTAGAACACGTTACGCTCGCCCTCTTCACCCTCGAACTGGACGGGGTAGAACAGAACGCTATTGAGCTCCTTGAACACCGGCAGCACGGACTTGCGCGACACCGATGTCCAGCAGCCGAACACGACCGAAACCTTATCTTTGTCGATCAGCTCGCGGGCCTTTTCCGCGAACAGCGGCCAGTTCGAAGCGGGGTCGACAACGACGGCTTCGAGTTTCTTGCCGAGCAAGCCGCCCTTTTTATTCTGCTCGTCGATGAGCATCAGCACCACATCCTTCAGCGTCGTTTCGCTGATGGCCATGGTGCCCGACAGTGAATGAAGTATGCCGACCTTGATGGTGTCCTGAGCCTTCGCCGACACCGTGGCAAGCACGGTGAGGGCTAAGCCGGCGGCGGTCGCAAGCCAACGGCTGGCCTTAGTGGTTGTCCTGTCCCTGTACATGGAGAAAGCCTCGCATTTTTTGTCTGGCAGAGCGCACGGATTGCGCCCAGGGGACGTTTGTCGCAAACCATGTGCCAGTTCCGGCAAAACGTTAACATTATGAGATCGCACGTTAAATCATGACTCTCGGACGCTGGCGCTATCGCTTAAGCAGGCCTTTGCCTGCTTTATGGGCAAATGCAAAAATGCGTAATGTAAGCCTCAAGCGGCTGGATTTTCAGATCGGAGTGCAGGATAGCTGCCTCAATAATCGGCAAGGAGCATTTGCGTGAAAGTCGGAATTGTCGGCCTCGGCCGCATGGGCGGCGCGATATCGCGGCGGCTACGCGACCAGGATTTTGATGTTATCGGCTGGGATCAGAACGCCGCGGCCAACGAGGCGCTGGCGGCAAGTGGCTTGCCAATCGCGGCTAATCCCCGCGCCGTCGCCTCCGAGGCCGATATTATCATTTCAAGTATCACCGAAGATCACGGCGTGCGGAAAATCTTCGCCGGCGCCGCCGGTTTCCTCGATGGTGAAGTAGCCGGAAAACTTTTTATCGAGATGAGCACGCTGCAACCGATGACCGGTCGGGAACTCGCACCGGTCGTCGAGGCCCATGGTGCGCGGCTGATCGATGCGCCGGTGCTCGGCACTATTCCGCAAGTCCGCGCCGGTACGTTGCTGGCGATGGTCGGTGGCAAGTCCGATGATCTGGAACGTGCGCGTCCGGTGCTGGAAAAGTTGACGCGCCGCATCGTCCATATGGGAGCGAACGGATCAGGCTATGCAATGAAGCTCGCCGCCAATCTCGGACTTGGCGCGTATATTCAGGCGGTAGCGGAATCGCTTGCGCTTGGTCTGAAGCAGGGTCTTGCCCTTGAGCAGATGGTCGATGTGTTGCAAGAGACGGCGACCACGTGCGGCTGGCTCAAAGCCAAGGCCGATGTGCTCAAAGGTGCGGCGGGTGACGTGACTCTCGACATCCGCACCCTGCGCAAAGATATCATGTCGGCGGTGGCGACCGGCGCGCTCACCGGCGTGCCGATGCCGCTTGCGGCCGGTACGCTGTCGTCGTTGTCAGCTGCCGTGGATGGCGATTATGGCGATGACGATCTCGCCGAATTGCCAAAGTTTTTTCGTGAAGCGATGTTGCAAAACTTCGAATGATGAAGTCCGGGAGGAATTCGTGAAGTCTGAAAGGTATTCGTTTTCGCTCATGTCAAGCGCCTGCGCGCTGGCGTTATCAGTCGCGGTTGCGGGTAGTGTCGTTAGTCATGCCGCAGCCGATCCGTTCCCGCCTGGCGGACAGGCGCAGAACGTCGAGCAAGTCGGGTTTTCATCGCTCGACGGCCGTTACGGCGGGTTCAAGATCGCGATCAAGCATACCGCTAACGACAAGTGGTATCTTTACACGGGTCACTCATTCAATCAGGGCTGGAGCATCGTCGACATCACCGATCCGGCGAACCCGCGTTTCGTCAAGTTCATTCCGTACGTCACCGACGACAAACACATCCTAACCGCGCAAATCACCTTGCACGACAATCTCATGATTACGGCGCTCAATACTTTCGAGCCGCAAGCGAATCCGAAGCCGGCGATCCTGCTGTGGGATATTTCCGATCCTGAAAATCCGAAGCAGGTCGGGTCGTGGCAGGGCGGCGCGACCGGTTCACACAGGAATTCCTACCCCGGCGGAAAATATGCTTACCTCTCGACCAGCTATCCGGGCTTCAAAATGCACATCATGGTGATCCTTGACGTGAGCGATCCGGCAAATCCGAAGGAAGTCGGCAAATATTGGCAGCCCGGCCAAAAAGATGGTGAGCCGCCGTCACCTTACCCGGAGGGATTTCACGGGCCGGTCAACGTCAGTCCCGACGGCAAGATGGCGTCGTTCGGTTACACGCCTGATGTCGTCAATCTGGATATTTCCGATCCAACCAATCCCAAGCTGATCGGAAAAGTGCATATCACCGAACCATTCGCCAGCGTCGGCATGCAATCGGTGCACTCGGTACTGCCGTTGTGGGATCGCAAGCTGCTGTATGTCAGCTCGGAAGCGCAGAAGGAGCGTTGCCAGGACGACGGCATGAATTTCGCCGGCATGATCGACAATTCAAATCCGGCTAAGCCGCGGCTGATCTCGATCTTCCCGACGCCGGTGCCGCCGCCGGACGCGCCGTTTAAGGATTTCTGCGACAAAGGCGGCCGTTTCGGGCCGCATAACACCAGTCAGGAAATTCATAACCCGGCGATCCAGCAACCGGGCAATCTGATCGATGTCGCGTGGTTCAATGCCGGCCTTCGTATTTTCGACATCAGCGATGCGCGCCTGCCGAAGGAAGTCGGCTATTTCATGCCGCCGGAGCGACCCGGCCTGCCGAGCCAAACCGGCGCACACGCTTCCGACATCGACTGGAGCGAGGAACTCGCGGTCGACTCGCGCGGCTACATTTATATGAACGACGACAAGTGGGGTCTGTTCGTGCTGCGCTACACCGGCAAGGAACCCAAGTAGTTCCGCAGATAAGCGGCCTATCTGGCGCGCTCATCTACATAATCGGAAGATCGGAGCCTGCTCGCTTTGGCGAGCGGGTCCGGAAAATCGTTGGTCACAAAATTTATTCGGTTTGGCACGCAAGATGCACGGGCGGAGACCCTGGACGAATTATCGAGGGTTCAACCAGATGACAGATCACGAATACCTGGTGTGTCAGGTCGGTATTATCTGCGGGCTGCTGTTCCTTTGTGCTGTAGCCGCAGTGAGCCAACATCCCCAGTGGTTTGGGTAGCGGAATCAGCCTCACTCCGCAGCCTGCGCCATAACGTGCTGCCGGAATTTCGGCATCACGTCTTGCGCGAGGAGCCGCATCGAGTCGCGCTGCCACGCCCGATTTGGTCCGCTCCAGTCGAGACCGGTCATCAATAAACTGCCGAACGGACCGGCCGCGTCGCGAAAGGCGATCAACTTGTCGAGGAATGTCTGCGGCGAACCATAGATCATGCAGCCTTCAAAAATGGCTTCGACCGTCGTTTCCTCATCCGTCATGTTCAGATCGGGTTTCATCGAGGAAAGGATGCCGACGCGCGACAGAACTTCGCGCATGTAGGTGTAGAAGTAACGAGCCGAGCTTTGTTCGCTATAGATACGGTCGCGCGCTTCGTTATCGTTTGGCGCGACCATCACGCTGCGCGCGACTCGCCAGTTCTCACCACGCGCTGGTTTGCCTGCCTCGGCGCAAGCGTTGCTGTAGGTTCGCCAGTGAGACGGGATTGCACTCGACGGCACGTTGTTGCCGGAAATGATTCCCCAACCGAGCTTGCCGGCGACGCGGGCGGTCGGCGAATCCCGGCTGGTAATTGATGTCGAGATAGGCGGTCCGGGTTTCTGGAATGGCTTCGGCATATAGCCGATGCCGAGCTTCGGAATGATTGCGTCCTTGATACTGACGCTGCTGAATTCGCCTGGCAGGTCATAGGGCGGGTCCTGTGCCCAAATCTGCTGGATCATCTTGATCGATTCGACAAACTTCCGCGTCCGCATGTCACGGTCCGCGTTGCCGAACAGCTCAAAGTCGGACAACAAGCCTCCCGGACCGACGCCGAACATGAAGCGGCCCCGACACATGTGATCGAACTGAGCAACTTCGGCGGCGACTACCGCGGGATCGTGATTGGGCAGGCAGATCACCGCGGTGCCGAAGCTCAAATTCTTGGTGCGCGGCACGAGGCCGGCCATGAACATCAGGGGAGAGGGGATCGGTTCGGTGGTGGCTGAGAAATGCTCGCCGACCCACAATTCATCAAAGCCGAGAGAGTCGGCGTAAAGCGACTTCTCCTCGTCTTCGGCAAGAGTATCGGTAAAGGAACGCGTTGGAGGATGCACTGGCATCATGAACAGCCCGAGACGCATGCAGTCCTCCGCTTGATAGCGCACTGGCGTGCAAGTTCGGTACGATAGCTGGTACCAGCCGGTTGTGAAGGGCCTGCCGGTCAGTATGGCGCTTGATCCGGCTGGCCGGTTATCCGATGCTCCGAACCTATAAAAACAACGGGGTACGTCTATGCCCCAACGGGAGGAAGACCATGCAAACCGACCGCGCGTCCGGCAACATGGAAAACGTCGTCATCGGCAAAGTGGTGCGGCATCTGTTTCCGTTCATGATCATTCTGACCATGGTCAATTTCATCGACCGCACCAATATCGGTCTCGCGGCACTTACCATGAACAAGGACCTCGGCATCGATCCGGCGGCGTTCGGCTTTGCCGCGGGCATCTTCTTTCTTGGCTACGTGCTGTTCGAAGTGCCAAGCAACATCATTCTGCATCGAGTCGGCGCCAATATTTGGCTTGCCCGCATCATGTTTACCTGGGGCCTGGTGTGTATGGGCATGGCATTCGTCAGCGGCGCTACCGGGCTGTACATCATGCGCTTTCTGCTCGGTGTGGCGGAGGCGGGCTTTATCCCCGGCATTACGCTCTACATCCTATTATGGATTCCGCTGCGGCAACGGGCGCGCATCACCGCCTATTGGATTCTGGCGACGCCGTTTGCCGGCATCATCGGCGGCCCGCTCGGAGGCCTTTTGCTTCAGCTCGACGGCGTTCTAGGGCTTAAGGGTTGGCAATGGCTGTTCGTCGCCGAAGGACTTCCGGCGGTCATCCTTGCCGTCGCTACGTATTTTTACCTCACGCCGACACCCGCGAAGGCGCAGTGGCTTTCCGAAGATGAGCGGCAATGGCTTCAGCGCACGCTCGCAGCCGAGGCTGAGGCGATTCATGCGCGAACACGGCAGAAATTTACAATTGGCGCAGCTCTTGTGAATTGGCGCGTGCTGGTGCTGGGTCTGCTCTACATCGGAATGAACATGGGCTTGCAGGGCATCAACACCTGGATGCCGACCATTATCAAATCGCTCGGAACGCTATCAAATCTCGAAGTGTCGAGCGTCTCTGC
>Ga0302325_10029320_pt1 | contig 11370 bp, 6 predicted proteins | sample Palsa_T0_2_FD_201948 | JGI IMG/M metagenome (GOLD analysis project Ga0302325, IMG submission 201948) | Peat permafrost microbial communities from Stordalen Mire near Abisko, Sweden - Palsa_T0_2 | ecosystem: Environmental > Terrestrial > Soil > Palsa > Peat permafrost | place: Sweden: Abisko... | reverse complement strand
TGAGCTCAGAGGATAATACACATCCGCATGAATCTCCGTATCACCAAACTTCTTATAAACCACGGTTTCCATCGAAGCCTGCGGAGTCCTCTTGATCTCCTTTTTAGTCTCCGGACGTGCGCGTGGAAAAGCAGCAATAATGCGAACCGTCTTCGCCTCAGCTCTATTTCCATCGGTCCACGCCACATTCTCAAATCCAACGCCTTTCATACACCGTTCCCAGTGCGTCTCCGTAGCTAAAGCATGGGTCCTCCCATCCTCAAACAACCACCACCCTTCAAACAAGCCCACAGCGATGTCAAGCCAGAACATGTTCTTCGTGATCTCAACGAGACTTAGGATACCGTCCTCGCGGATCATCTTGCGAAGGTGTCGGAGTGATTGGCCAAGATGTCGTGTTGCGTGGATACAGTTAGTTGCGATGATAACATGGAAGGCTTCCACGTGCTCAGGTACTGGAGGCTTCTCGATATCCAGAACCTCAAACTTCATGCCCTCGGCTCCTTTGAAATACTTCTTTGCAGCGGACACCAGAGATGCTGATACATCAGTGAAGGTGTATTCGAAGTTGATCCCATGACTCTTGAGATGGTTCACGATATGGCGGGTTGTGCCACCCGTGCCTGCTCCAACTTCCAAGATGCGAAATTTTCCGCTTCCAGTTGAGTTCGAGAAAGCATTGAGGAGGAAATCCCCGAGCAAGAGGGTGGGTGTCCGAAGAAGTGGCCAATTCTCGTAGACGTCTCCCAAATTCTCCTTGTTGGCTTTGTTGCCAAACACGAGCTGCAATCCATCCTTCTCGCCGGTCAGGCATGCAGCAAGATCCGCTCCGATGACTTTGACCAGCTTGTGTACATTAGCAGATTCAGGATGTAATCCCAGGATTTCCTGATATAGGTTCTCTGCGGGTGTGGTGTCCACTGGAACATTCGTTCTGAAGAAGTTGCCGTCGCAGGCTGATATGAGGTGTGCATCCTCCAGGACATGATAGAGTTGACGCACAAGCTTCTTGTGCCTGGGTTGGGACTCAATTTCAGATACAATGTCGCCTGGTTGGAATGACTCCATGTCGCAGCCAAGAGATGCAAATGCTTCCACAACGTACGCCATAACAAGCCGTGCCTGGTCGGGATAGACCTCAGTCCAGAAGTTGGCAGCCTTGGTTTCCGTCGCAAGTTGATCATATTCATACTGAATCGTTTCAAATGCTGCATATGCCGACGTGATAATGGGTGAGCTTGAAGAGGTCGGCTCGTTGGTCTGCTCTTGGGCAGCTTCTGGGAAGTGTTCAGCGGTTGAAGACGCATCCGTAGGAATCCCATTCTGAGCAGAGAAGTTCATTTCTTCAGATGAGACGGGAGTATCTGACAAATCTGGGATGCCCAATTTCGAATCAAGATATATCCAGACCTCCCGAACATTTTTGAATTCCAAGAAGGTCATCAGGTCGATAGCAAGCCCAAAGGTCGCTCGGATATCATTCAGAAGTTCAGTAGCCATCAGCGAGTCGATCCCGAGATCGTCGAGTGATAATTCGTCTTTTATCTCCTCGAGAGGTACGTCTGTAACGTTGTGTAATACGTCAAGCAGCTCCGCACGTTTACTGGCAGATGCCTTTGTGGAGGTTTCCGAAGGGCTGAGGGGAATTATATCGATTTTTTCCACAGTGGCCTTGCTAGTTAGTTTCGAAGTCTCGCCTGATCTGTTGACACTCTTCAACATTCTCGCTAGCAACGACTGAGACATCCTGGAGAAGTGGAATCCAAATGCAGCCATAACCAACTTCTTGCTCTCAGCCTCGAAGACATATACATCAGACGTTGCCTCGCGTTCTCCGTCTTCTGTCATGGTCGAGTAAACGACCCACTCCTTTGCATCTGGAGTAAAGCCGCCACCAATTTCAATCCGCTCAATCTTATGACAAACAAAGACATCTTCCATGCTAGGATTGTTGAAATAGTTGACCAGAAATCCGGCAAATTGCATGAAGCTGTCAGTCATAGGGGTATCGCAGAGGCGTTGATCTGGCGCAGCTTCTGGATCCACTGATATCACCACTTTGCCAGCAGCTTCAAGACGCACACAAGAGACGCTTTTGATGCCCCTGAACTGCTCGCCATAGAAGACGACAGTGTTGAATGCTCGATAGACATGCTTTCCTTGCATCTTTTCAGCCTCGACGTTATTCAAAATCTCGTCGTGGCGAGAGCCGATCAATTTTTCAAAACGTTTGAAACCCTGAGCAGCTCTGATATCGTCGCGCTTCTCGAGATATACTGTTCCAGTTGTATGCTCGAAACGCTCACTGATGTTTGCTCCCTGTGCTTGCGTTGTAATATTGAAAGACCAAGATGGGCGTGAGTCTTGTATCCGAGTCAGAGAGAGAAGGATGTCTTTCTTGATATCGAGACCGAGAGGGGACATCATATGGAGCGATTCAACACAAGGAACGTAAGTGTCATCTCCCGAGTCGCCCTGAAGGAATATTGCAGCTCGAGCGGCCAACTCGAAGGACAAGGATGCGGGTGCAAGAGCTTGGCCTGCCATGATATGCCCGTTCACCAAGAACTGATATCTCTCACTCTGTGGACTTACGCGGAAGATTGCTTCGTTCTTGCTGTTATCTGCAAATTTAACAAATGACAACAATTCATAGTTGGGGGGTTCCTCCACCACCTCGGGAGCCACGATCTCGGCGGGTCCTGCACGATCTAGGAATGGTAGCCAATGTCGTGATTTCTCGAACTGATAAGGGGGCAGGGTGAGGAACTGATATTTTTGCTTTTGAGATCGATGGAAAAGCCAATATTGCACACCGTAGCCAGCCTTCCACAAAGTGGCAGTGATTTCGGCGAGTGATGACTCTGCATTCGATGCCGTGAGTTGAGGAGCTAGGAAAAGCTGCTTTGGTTGCAGGTGTGCCGCTAGGGAGCCTTTCGCGAGATTCATGAACGATGGCCCAAGACCAGTTTCGAGCCATGTGCAATGCGCATATTTGTGAGCAAGTCGTTTCACCGCATGCTCGAAAAAGACAGGGTGTCTCGTGTGATCTGCAACCAAGCGATAATCAGGTTCGTCAATACTCTCGGCCTCATTGCAAGTCTCCAGATATATAGCTGGGGCCTTCCATCTAAGCGATTTTGCCAAAGCGGTGATGTGAGGCAGTAAGGGGTCCGTAAACTTGGAATGGAAGCCGTTGGTGACTCTCAATTTCTTCATTCGAACGGAACCCCGAAGAGAAGGATCATTTGCGACAAAGTTTTCTAACTTCGCAATGGAATTTGCGGAGCCAACAGCAACATGGCTTTCCGGACCGTTGTGACAGGCAATTTCTATGTAGTCGCCGTTCAATTGAGGATTCAATGAGTCAAGAATCTCAGTGACCTTCTGGCGGTTAGTCCCCAACCACAACATAGCTCCTCGTTCAGGACCCCAGTACTTGAGCATAATAGAAGCTCTTCCTGCTACCAGGCGAAGCGCATCTTCGAGTGAGAGACATCCTGAGATGCAAAGCGCAGTCAATTGGCCAAAACTATGACCAATCACCGCACTAACTGAAAGTCCACAATCCATCCAGGCCTTAGCCGAAGAATACTGGACCGAAAACAGCGCGGAGTGAAGGGTGACCATGTTTGAGATTGGCGTGCGTTGGAAAACTGCGGGGTATATGCTTTCGAAGCCAAGTGAGATCAACATCGTGTTGCATTGATCGAGATGCTTGCGGAACAACGAGAAGGACTGGGAAAAGCCTTCCGAGATCCCAACGAAGTCGTTTTCTTGACCGCCAAATACAAACACGACTGGCTTCAAGTTTTGGTTGACTTCGCTCTTGAAATTGTTTGCCCCCGAAATTATATCGATGAGTTTCTTCTCAAGGTCGGCCACATCAGTGACAGTTGTAGAGAGCACATGCGGCAGGGAGTGGTTCGCTCTATCAGCTAGATTAAACGTCAAGTCTGAAAGCAAAGTCTGTGATGTTTGCTGCAATTCGAGGTCCTTCACACAAGCTAGAAGCTTATCGCAATACATTGAGAGACTGCTCGCTGAAGCTGCTGATATGAAAAACGGGAATGTCGACATCTGCTTGACCGCTTTATGAACATTGGTGAGTGCTGCATGGCCAGGCTTTTGGCGAACCATGACAGCAGCATTGCTCCCTGCAGCTCCGTAGCTATTGACACATGCTAGATGCACAGGAGGAGTCCACGGAATCGTCTTGCGCGAAATTTCCATACGATCTGGTTCCAAGGGTGGAATATTCGGATTCAAGGAGGAAAAGTTGGCCTGAGGGGGTATCTTGCCGTGTTGCATCATGAGTAGAACCTTGATAATGCCAGCCACACCAGCTGTAGATTCCGTATGGCCGATATTTCCCTTCACCGAGCCGAAATGTAGCGTGCGATCCCGCACAGGGCCTCCGAATGCCTGGCGGATACTCTGGCTTTCAATTGGATCACCCACGCCAGTTCCAGTACCATGCGCCTCCACATAGGTTACAGCTTCAGGTTCAACACCTGCAAGACTCATCACCTTTTTGTAGAGGTTGATTTGTGATCCTGAATGGGGAACGGTGATGTGACTACCGTTTTCATTTTGATTAACTGCTGATCCCACGATGACACCGAGGATGTTGTCCTTCTCTTTGAGGGCGTCTGCTAGTGGCTTGAGGACAACCACACCAATACCTTCTCCACGGCAGTAGCCATCTCCAGATACGTCAAATGGTTTGCAACCTCCAGTTGGACTCAGGAAACCCGCCGCTTGAAGATTCCGATAATCGAACGGGCTCGTGAAGACATTGGTACCTCCAGCGATAGCTCGAGAACACTCCCCGGACATGATTGCTCGGCAGGCGGCATTGATAGCAACGAGTGAAGATGAGCACGCCGTATCGATAGTCAAAGCAGGTCCAGTCCATCCAAAGTGATGGCTAACGGCGCCGCTGAAGAATGGACGAGATGTTCCGGTCGTGGCATATGCAGTTGGTGGATGGCAAGAAACGTTGTCGTACCAATTGCTCATGACTGCACCGATGTAGCATCCCCAGTCACTAGGTGTCGTCTTGGGGGCGGTTCCGAAGTATCCAGATGACTCCATAGCTTCATAAACCACCTCGATCAAAATTCTCAACTGTGGATCCCAGGCAAGTGCTTCTCGAGATGACTTCTTGAAGAAGCGGTGATCGAAGGCGTCGGGATCCCGTAGGAAGCTACCCCACCATTGAGTGTTCGAGTAATCACCTGTTTTGGGCAAGTTCAATCTCTCGGGGGCAGGCTCCACGATTGAGGCTCCCGAAAGCAATAATTGCCAGAACTCATCCACAGAGTCAGCTTCAGGAAGTCTGCAAGCCATGCCGACAATCGCAATTGAATGGGGAGGATATTCAGGATCCAGTAGTTCAACTTGTGATGAAGTCCCATTTGTAGAAGCACGTGTACCATTTTTAAAGCCGTTGGCATGCGGTGTTTCGAGAGGCCGCCTTGAATTAGGTTCTTCATGACCTAGTAATTGAACCTGTAGGCCCGGAGTCTGTAACAAAGAAGCTGGCACGTGGTTCCCAAATCCTACAAACCCGACAACTTTGTGGCCGACAGGAAGTTGAAGGATAGCCGCCTTCACAGTTCCATACCAGTCAGGCGCTTCCAGCAACATATTCTCAAGAGCGAGGCTGGTAAGGGATCCTGTCATTACGATCTTGGCGTCGAGGCTTGATCGCAAAAGGACTTGTAACTTGTCCACAGTCGGGAACTGCATCTCGTCCGAAGTGTCGCAGAACTTTACAATTTTCTCCACAGCAGAGGAGTGAACCGCGGAATGGAAACGACCTTGTACATGAACTGGTGATACACGGAGACCACGAGCATGAAAATTCTCAGTCATGTCTGCTATATCACTAGCTAGGGCGGTGACAGTGACACAAGCATCATCATTGATACTCGAGATATACGCCTGTTGCAAGAAAATTAGCTCTCTGACAAGTTAGCTTTAACAGGCGCCTTACCTCCGGATAGGTTCGGATGAGATTGGCAACCTCATACTGATTGAAGGATCCTGTTCTCCATCGAACAGCAATACAAGCGGTTTGGTTTGGTGGCACAGCAAAACATCCATCCTGGTCGACATATGCCCCAGCAAGGACAGCCAGACGCAGGCTCACAGCACCAATCTCTGCAATATCCTCCTCACTCCGAGCACAATTTACTGCAATTGCGGTGAGAAAGCCAACGCAGAAACCTTGAGTTCCGCCAGCCTCAGCCGCCTGCAGGACATGGCGATGTGCGTCCTTGATATGAAGTGTGTTCAAGTAGTGAACATAGAGAAGTATCTGGAGAATAACAGTGAGAGGTAAAACGAACACATTTGGCAGGCTGTCAAGGTGTTGTGGGAAAACACCATTGTCGATCCATTGCTGGAGGTCGCTCAGATATTTTGCCCCTTGAGATCTGTTCAAAGTGGCGTCGAATTCACTAAGAGTTTGCCAAAATTTGGGCAGATTCTGTATTGCTTTTTGAAGACAGGCCAGTCGAGGGTTTGCAATCAACTCTTGACGTAATTCCGCAAGAAGTTCCAGCGAGGGTAAATTTGTCTGCGGTCCGAACACCAGTAACGTAGGGAAGACCGCCAGTGACCCCATCATCAAGATGTGAGGACGAATTCGTATCGCAGTCACCCAGAAAAAGCAAGTCTGTGAGGCGCAACGAGAGATATCAAGGAATATTGCCGAGGGTGTCAATTCGGCAATGGCCCGGCTGGAAGTGGGGTGACAGTCGACGTGGCAGCGAGGCTGCGGAACTGGTGGGATGTAGCTCGTTCCTTACAATCCGAATTGCAATTTTGCGGCAAGTCAAGCCTGGAAGGGGAGAAGGCCAAGAATAACGAGTTGCGCCCATACCCTGCGTACTTCATGTATATGCAATGCAGGTAAGGGCAAAAAGGGAACCAACAATGGAGGTGTAACAATTGGTTTATTTCGGGAGAGGAAGATCAAAAATTACGCTTCATTTTTAGAAACTACAAGATGAGAAGCGAACAACCTACCTAATGAGAAGTGAATAACCTGCCTGAGGAGAAGTGAATCTCCTTCCTGAAAAGCATAAAGCAGATGCCAAAGAAAATCTGTTCTGTGTTCTCAAAACACCCCCCCCCAAGGCTCTTGTTTAGCTAGGTCGTATATGACCTCACCGTTGACAAATGTGTGTCTGAGCCGCTGAACGTCGGATGTCGAATGGCTGCGCCCGCTAGGGTACCAGCCAGCGTGTCACTGCATGCTCTCTGCATTAGTGTTGGCCTCCCCCACCAGTGTCCAGTTTTGCATCCTGGGAGTCCAATCGAAAAGAATACCGAGGGTTCGCTTCGCTCAGGTTTGGGAATGGCATTGATCAATCAGGGTCGGATCGGCCCGAGTCTCATTCGCTGGGTCGGTATTCCCGAAGACGCAGAAGCAGCTTCAACTGGGCTCCTTGGGTCCCGAATGCAAAATCAGTCCCTGCGTGCCTCCACAGGCATTGAGCTTCCTTTCCAACTGTAGGACACCAGATGTCGATGGGTAACTCGAGCCGAAATACAAGCGCGTTATCCAGAGTTGATGAGACATCCATATGCAGGACATAATAACTGTTGTTCTGCAACCCGTAGGAATCGCAAGCGGGATCCCGGATCCGCACCTTTTGTCCAATCCGCTGCTTTCTTAACATGAAGGCCTGCCCTAGACCATGGATGATAACGGATTCTCGCGATTGAAAGGTTGGCGGATGGCCGGGTTGTCGAGAACGATAGCACGGGGCAACTGCTCACCGCTCTCTCTAGGATAGCAAAACTAGGAAGGATCTAATTCTAGCTTTCCAAATACGGCGACATGGTCCGTAGCGAAAGAGACTGCTTTTACGGCCGCGAATGCTAGACCGTCCATGGGGCGAAGACATCAGCTAGTGGAGGGACATGACTGCGCGAAACGTACGATAGAAAGCGGCGAAGGTTTGTTAGATGCTGCACAAAGCGTCCCAGCGCAAGATTATGCAGGGAATGCCCAGTCAGTACTTGCGTTGCAACCTGTACGCCCCAGATTAGCATACGAACGGTGGGGTGGGGGTGGGGTCGAGGGAAACAAATCGAAACTTCTCGGCAGCTGTTATGACGAATGATTTGGGAATCCTATTGCCAGGAGCATGTACCTGGTTCTTCCACATAGCCTTAGCATAGCTTCAGCATCAGGGATTCGACCAGCCATGTTGAAAAGTAAACCCACCTATATCTCGGGGAAAAGCGTTGCTATAGTGAAAGCACGTGTACATCCTAGCAACAGCAGGGCGACATATCTGCGTGCCCGGCCCCCGGGTCCAATCCGATGTGTCAACCAATCTGACAGCTCACTGGTGCCGCCGACCCCGCAATAAGCGGGCGGGCTGGCGGATTCAAAAGTGGGGTCGTGGGAGGGCGCTGGCATGATGTTTTTCAGCGATTCTATATTGCCCCATTGATAAATGAGATGTATATTGAGGCGTGCTGTTGGTGTTTGCTGGCATCCCTCACGAGTCATGAATGATGACAAAGGATGACTGATTTTGAAGGACAACGAGCAATTCGGTTCTTGCTTCGGCCCGAGGAGCTCTGGGATTCAAGATCAGTATAGGATCTTGCAATGGCCGTAGGCTCACCGTAAAAATAGAAAACCCCGTAAATAAAACCTCCATAAAACCTCACTCAAATCGCCTATTGTTGGAAACATTCACACCGTGTACCGTGCCCCTAGATAGTGCATTCACCGATGCTAGCCCCCAGGAGTGCTAGCTGATGTTCAACTTTGGGCCCATCGTCTACCGCTTGCAGTGCCTTCGCTGTGCGTCCCGGCCCCATCCTGAGGTTCGCGAAATAGTATGTTTTCCTTTCTCGGTGAGGGCTGGGCGCGAGGGCGAGAAATATCGGTGTCGCAGGATGTATGCCGTCGAACATCCTCTGTAAACACCTATCGGCGTGGCCGTTGGTCGTCAATATAACCGAGTGCAGGCTTTTCTCTCACGTCTGATACATGTCGTGTCACCACACCGCAGCAGGGCTGACCATATCTTCGGGTCCACGCGCACTGGCTGGACAATATAGTACCGTCGCCGTGGTTGGTGCGAGTCATGGCGTAGAACGCGCGCGGCAGAGATTGCAAATGTATCGCCAATGTATTTTTGTCGGTGACTCGGTGTGGAGTGTTGTGAGGTGGTGAAGTGTTGGATTTCTATGCAACCGAGTGAACGTGCTGCCTTCAATGGTGGTTGTTCGCGCACTGCCCCGTGATTCGGTCCGGTTCACCGAAATCCCAACACTCGAGGGAGTCGCGTCGCAATGCTGAAAGGTCTTTTATCCACCTACCGGCAGGCTCCAAGATATACATACCATGGAGACTTTGCTCGGAACTGCAAGTCCTTGCCAATAGTATATGTATTTCGATGTGTATTTCGATGTGATTCTCTGGTAGGCATGGGGAGCGATGGAGCGTCTTGAATTCCTGCTCAAAATTAGTCTCGGCTTCGTCCTTTTGGAGAAACGTAGGGTGTTCTGTACCAATTTGACATTGACGTTTGCAACTTCTGATTGAGTTAATCAATATAATAAAGAATTTTCATTGCAGAAGACAGATTGTATGACCAGTGGGTTGCCAGCGCAATATCTCATCTACACCGCAACTCAAAAGAAAGGTCAGGGGTAGAGATACTTGGGCTCCTATGCAGCTAATGCAGGTGCCTGACGTAGAACACCTCTATGGCAAGGTCAAAGACACGAACTTCTCTGAAAAGAGGGAGGATCGTCGCGTCAGTTGCCCTCAACGGTCAACCCATTGTTGTAACAATACCCAATGGAGACGTTACATTGCTCAAGAATGGAGCATCCTTGCGCGAAGCACGACGAAATCACCACAAAACTCGAAGTCTGATTATTTTTTGGCGTGTGCCTGAAGATCACTGCAGGGCTCGTTCAACAAGTGCCCGAAATCCCTCTGGCTTGCACCCTAGAGAAGCACAACACAGCACATGGAAGCCTCCACGAGCCTTGAGCAGAATACAGTAAGGTTCTCAGCACAACAAAACAACCCAAGTTTTTCCCAATCCAACTTTCCACGCATACTGTAGTTGGAAAGCATCCGTCGAAAGTGTACAGTATCTCGAATTCTGAGCCAGGCATCATGCTACCAGTACAGTACTTGAAGTGATTATTAAGAGGCATGCCGCAGGCGTTCCGGGCAACCAGGTACATCTTCCCCGGCAAAGTGCTCCACTTGCTTGGGCAAGTGGTCCACCCGTGCCCCTCGACGCTACAGTAGTATCCAGTCGGGCAGACTGCCGGGCGCCTGCAGGGATTGGTTGCTGTGAGACTGGGGGCCTTATCACGATGCTGTACTGTGAGAGGCCATGATACGACAGGCGGTTGGCAAAACCCCCGTTTGGCGTAGCCCGGAAAAGTGGTGAGTGGTTCAGAGACGAACATGCTGTACTACTGGACAGTACGATGGCGGAGAAAGTGGCACCACTATGACGCCCATTTACGGTGCTGTTTCGTATAGAATCCTTTCCTATAATAAGTCTGTGCACATCGGAATTTCCCTCACTCAGCGCTTGCCGGAGCCAACACTTCTCCTGTCAGGCTGTCAGGCTGTCTCCCTTTCTCCTTCAACAAGAACTCTACTGTATTCAGCTTCTCCTTTACTGTAGAAACTCTTAACTTTGTGAATATCAGAATATGTACTTGTTGGATCTCCAACGAATTAGGTCAGAACTATTTCGCACTCCGGTTCTCCGGACGTAGTTCCGAATTGTCCTCAGATAGATACAGCAAAACCTCGATATAACGATACCAATTTTAGGCTCGTTTTCTAACGATATTCCGAGGTATCAGTATATCAAGTGTAAAGAGGTACTCATTTAAGATTAAAGCAAGGTGCTAAGGACAAATCTAAGCCAGAAAAGGCGGTTTTTTGCTTATTACCTAGATTCTCCTTTTGAGTTACACCAGACGCACGTCCAGCCCCTAAATCACAGCCAAAAGCCAAGCATTTTCCACGAAAATAAAGGGGGGTTTTAACGATATTCTACAGTATATAAATTCTTAGTGCGGGACTGAGGATCCCAACGATATTCGTTATGGAGGGTATCGTTAAATTACTACCAAAATCGCGCGGGACTAACGATCGTACCGTTAAAACCCCGGATATCGCTATCGAGTATCGGTATCCCCAAGCTAGTCAAACAGTAGCCAACGTTCCTGCCTCTCCGCCAGTCCCTGGCCCTCTAGCATTTCAGCCTTACTCTGTTCAAGGAGCTTTCTACTGGACAGTAGTACCCCCCCCCCCCCCCCGGGCCGGGGGTTTAGATTTTAGAAACATCAATT
>Ga0302325_10029319_pt1 | contig 11370 bp, 8 predicted proteins | sample Palsa_T0_2_FD_201948 | JGI IMG/M metagenome (GOLD analysis project Ga0302325, IMG submission 201948) | Peat permafrost microbial communities from Stordalen Mire near Abisko, Sweden - Palsa_T0_2 | ecosystem: Environmental > Terrestrial > Soil > Palsa > Peat permafrost | place: Sweden: Abisko... | reverse complement strand
CGGCGTCCTCGTATCTCACGTAGACGATGTCGCCGGCCCCTGCCACCCCGGTCGTCACCAACGGCTCAAGCGCGCCCACCGCCTGCGTTGGCCAGCGAACCTGCAGGTCGACCGCGCCATATTCGCCGGCGGGGCGCGGAGGAGGCAGCTGGGCGAAACCAGCCGCTTGGTCGACTCCGAGGATCAGCCCGGTGAACCGCGGCGCGCTCGATGAGGCACCGGGGTTGATGCCAAGGCGGATCGTCTCCGGATCGGCGGGATTGAAGCTTCCCTCCTCGTTCAGGGTCACCACCCCGTTCACCCGCACGACAATCCGCCGGGATAGCGGCAATGGCTCGATCTCCGGAGTCTCCTGCCCCGCCAGCGAACCCATCCAGATCTCGACCACACAGGGGCGGGCGGGATCGAAGGAAAAGGCGTCGCCACTGGGTCCGCCCCGATAGGCATGATTGAGCGCCAGTCGGACGCGACCCGGTCCCTCATAGAGGCAATAGAGCAAATCCCCCTGCCGTCCGCTTCCCGTTAGGAGGAGCGGTTCGCGTCCACGGCTGATGTCGGCGGGAAAGAGCACACTTAATTCGACCGGCGTCCGCCGGTGCAGGATCGGGAGCGCCGCCGGCGGCGGCGTCAGGGGCATCCGCTTCCAGGAAATTATCCGTCCGGAAAAGCGGTCCGCGATTCCGTCCCCGGACCAACCCCGCGTGCCGATGCGCAGACTGTCCGTCAACAGGGGATGGCACGCCAATTCCGCGCGGAGCACCTCTGCGCCATTGACCGAAACCTGCAGGTCACGACTCGCCGCCTCATAGGCTTCGGGGGTCCAGCCCGCAAAAAAGGGATGCGCATAAGGGGGCAGCAGCGAGCCGCAGCGCGCGGCCAGCGTTATCCGGCGGTCCCGCGGCACCGCGAAGGGCCAGCCAAACACCGAGCCGAGGCCCGCGTGGAAGAACGACAGCTGGGCGCGCTGGCCTTCCAAATAGGTGATCTGCAGCCAATCCCTTCGGTCAAGAGAGGCTCCCGTTTCAAAAATCGGTTCCGTCGCTCCCGGCCGGCCGACCGGCAATTCCAGCTCCATTTGCAGGGCTCCATAGCGTGCGCCGTGCGCTCGGTCCCAAAGCTGCGCCGGCCAGTTGGCCCAGCGTGCCACCGGCAGCATGAGATCAGGGCGAGGCAGGCTCGGCAAAAAGACCGCCAGTCCGACAAAAACGGAAACCGCGGCTGCGCCGCCGACCAGGCTGCCGATGAACCGGCTGCGTCCCGGCCGTCTCGCCCCGTGCGCGGCCAGCGCCAGCGTTCCGATGCCTCCCAAAAGAAGAAAGCCCGGCACATAATCCGCCATATACCGGTCTTCGGTGACGAAGAAGGTCGACAGAATGATGAGATTGGCCGCGGACGTGAAAAAGATCGCCGCCACCAGGCAGCTGAAACCGCGCCGCTCCCCTGCCCCGTTTGCCAGCGGCGGCGGCAGAAAGATCCCAAGGGCCAGCCAGCACCACGGTAGGTAGCGTAGCATCCCATAGGCATCGCCGGGCGGCGCCGCGAAAAAGGGGTAATAGCGCTGCCAAAGGCCCGGGCCCAGCAGGAAAGTCGCTGCATTCGGAATCAGATTCCGGAGGCCGAAAGCGTGGGCGCCGATATAGCTCTGGCCAGCCAGCTGGTAGTGCCAGCCAAATTCGAGCACGGAACCAAACCGGAGCCAATTGTAGGTCATCAGACCGGCGGCGCATAGCGCGGCCGGTCCGAAGGCCGCGAGCCCGAGCCGGGCCCACGCCGGGAGGCCGCCTTGGGCGCGGCGGGCCAGCCAGATCCAGAGGACCGGCAAGAGCGGAGCGCCCAGCACGTAGTCGGGCCGCGCTCCCACGGCCAATCCGAAACAGAGGCTCGCCGCGACCAGCCAAAACCAAGGGCGGGCGGAATGCAGCGCCCGGTAGACGGCTCCGAACAGAAGCATCTGCAGAAAGAAGGCACAGCAGATCGGGACCTCGTAGAAGCGCGCTGCGGACGTCAGCATCAAAATCGGGTTCGCCCAGGCCAGACACAGCATCCCGGCCCCCAGCGACCAGAGCGGGGCCGACGGAAAATGCCGGTGCCGGATGGCCCGGAGCAGGGCGACTGCGGCCAGAAAGCCGCCCAAGGAGAAAATCGCGACGGCGCAGGGCTCGGTCGGATACCAGCCGGTCGCCGCGGCGACCGGCCAGAAAAAAATCAGCACCGGCGTGACACCAAAATAGAGATAATATCTTCCGCGCCAGAACGACATGTCGTGGGCCCGATAGGGAGCGTTGGCCACCGGATCGTAGGGATCCGGCAGCGCGAGCAGGCCGGGCGGGGGCTGCAGCCGGACGTAGGTGTGGCCGTCGCGGAATCCCGCGGTGAGCAATTCGTAGTACCCGTCCGGCTGCCGGCTGAACCAGCCATCACCGTTTTGCCGCTCGCGGGAGGTATAGAGCCAGGCGCACGCGACGATCAGCAGCAGCAGCGCGTTTTCCATGCGGCGCGAGCTGGTCGGCAAAGGGTGAACCACGATTCCCTCGGAGGATAGGCGGAAGATCGGACCAAGACGAAGCTGAAACTTGGCGGACGGAGCGACTGCGGGTTGGGACAACCCGCGCTACCTACCGGCGCGAGGCGGGGCGTGACAAAAACCGGCTGAAGCCTTAGGGTGGGTGGGCTGATGACCGCCCCGGGCCACTCCTCCTCTTTCGCCGGCTTAGCCCGCAAGCGCGAGCTGTGGTGGCAGTTCACCGTGCGGGCGGTCGAGATGCGCCATCGCGGCAGCTTCCTGGGGATAATTTGGACCGTCCTCACGCCCCTCCTCATGCTGGCGGTCTACACCGTGGTGTTCGGCATAATTTTTCAGAGCCGCTACAACGTGCTGCCGAACGAGACCTCGACCGACTACGTGCTGGCACTCTTCCTCGGACTCACGCTGTTCCAACTACTGGCCGAGACGCTGGCAGTCTCCCCACTGGTAATCGTCGGTAGTCCCAATTTGGTGAAGAAAGTCGTCTTTCCGCTGGAAGTGCTGCCCCTCTCTCAATTGGGGGCAACCTGGTTTCATTTCCTCATCAGCCTCAGCCTGATGCTCTTGGGGGCTATCTTTCTCGGCCGCGGCCTGACCCTCGAGGGGATCCTCTGGCTGCCCGCCATTCTCGTGCCGCTCCTCTTCCTCTCCGTCGGCGTCTGCTGGATCACCGCGGCTCTGGGAGTCTTTTTTCGCGATTTGGCGCAGGCCACGCCCTTTCTGACCCAGGTCGTGCTTTATAGCAGCGCCGTTTTCTATCCTAGGGCGAAGATTACCCCACCCATTTGGGCCGTGCTCAAATGGAATCCCTTCCTGCACACGGTGATGCTGGCGCGCAATGCGCTGCTTTGGAATGTGCCGATGAATCTGAGCCAACTGGCCTATACCTACGCCTGCGGAATCGGACTCTGCCTCTTCGGACGGTGGCTCTTTCTCAGGTTGCAGCCGGCTTTCGCCGACGTAATTTAGGCCAAAGCCCATGTCAGGAATGAATACGACTTTTCGAAAGTTTCAGCGGGAGCTAGCGCGCATGTGTCGAGCTGCGGGCGAGGGTGAGGACGTATTCGTGCGCGACCGAGAGGGATACACTTTTCTTTTCAAACGCATAAATTTCCCGGCTCCGACTGTGACCCAAGCCGTTGGGCATCTCGCGGGTAGCGGGACGACAGGGAAAAGAAAGAAAAGCTTTGCTGGCTATGGGCGCAGATAGGGTGCCCTGACCGCAGCCATCAAAGACTTCAAGGAGAGCTATGAAACGTACTAGGATCGAGTTCGATAGAAGTAAGCTGCCGCCGGTGCCACGCAAGATCGCAGCGGGACGGGCGACGTGGAAGGATATCGATGCCTGGATGCTTTCGTTCGGGGCAGTTCCCATTCCGCGGAGGGAAGCGGCGCGCCTGCGCAAAGCCGGTCGGCTTGGAATGACCAAGAAATAAGAAAGTCCTCATATCCCGGCTTCGGCGGCCGGCGCAAACCAGACCATTGCGTGAGCCCAGAGTGCCGCTGATTTCTCCGCGATCAGACAGCCAGCGCTTCGGGCGTCGGTAGAAGCACAAGAAACTCCTGACGCCGGAGCGCCGCAAGCTCAGTCGTGCGGCCCTGCTTGTCGCAAAACTCCACTTCGTAAGCTTCCGCTCCGTCAACGGTCTCGTTCCCCAGCAATTCGACAATAGTTCCGACCTGTCCAGCCTTGAGGCTCGTGCCGGGGCGGTCGTCTAAAAGAGCGATCGCATCGAGCAGCTTGGGGCGAATCTCCTGCATGGGTCTCAAGATACAACGTAACAGGTGGTCAATCTAGCGAAATCTTCGCCCCTTCGGACGAGCCATGCGCTGCAAATGGTTGCCTCACGACCTTGGAAGGCCAAGACGAACCGAACTTCGTACCGCACACCAAATTCAGCCTGCCCCCGCAGGGTGCAGTCGTGGCTTTCTGCAGCCCGTAACAACGCATCGCGAAGGAACGACGCATGTGCGGCCGTCATGCCAAGCGCCGAAAGGAAAACACCCGACTTGTGCCGTCCACGCGGGTGCACCGGGTGCAGGCAGTATTCGCTGAGTTTCCTCAAATCAACCACGGCGCGGTCGGAATTTGGGAGCCTCATCGTGTCACGAGCGATAGCCGATGCGCCGCAAGGCAGCGACCTTTTCAAAATCGGAGTCGTCGCTGACCAGGGTGAGGTCCAAATGAAGTGCAATGGCGGCCTGCCACGTGCCGTTTTCGCCCAGGCGCAATCCTTTCTCGCTTTGCAGGCGATCCAAGCGGGCGGCGGTCAAGGCGATGTCTCGTCCCATTGGCACCAATTGAAAACGCCGGAGAAATCGCCGTGATTCGCGCTCGTGCCGGATGCCAGCGGCGTATTCGGCGGCGGAAATCGGCGTGATCACCATGGGGTGCGTGCGATGCCGGCGCATAAAATCGACCGCGGCACCGCCGCCTTGACGAAAATCATCGTGCAGGTCGATGAGGAACGTGGAATCGAGCAGCAGCATGGATCAGCGGCGAACGTCCATCTTACGCCGGGCATGAAGCCGGCGCGAAGTCTCCAGTTCCTCCGCCGTGACGGCGGTTTTCCCGGCGCCAAACTCGGCCGCCAGGGACTCCAGCGCCTCTCCCATGGTCTCAGCCGGTTCCTCCCAAGAGGCACGGCGGACTATCTGCGAAAACGATTCGCGCGGTGACTTCCTCGCCTTGCGCAGAATTTTATAGGCGTCTTCAGCCAGGGAAATCGTCTTGAACTTCATACACAGACCGATACACAGATGGCATGGCCCGGCAAGCTTCGTGTGATCGCGGCCAGCAGGTTTGGTCATGGTTTGGATGATAACAACCCGCCGCCGCGAGTTTGCCTCGGAAGCTTGGCGTGACAAAGCCGGCCGGAGAGCTTTGGCTTGCTCGCCCCGGCAATGTCAGAACCGATCATCCACGTCCGCAACCTATCCAAGGCCTATCGTATTTGGCAGACGCCTTCCGCGCGCCTGAAGAGCCCTATGCTCGAGGGGGCGGCTAGGTTCTTTCCTAAGAGCGCGGCCCCTCATCGCGCGCTGGCCGCGCGCGCGGCGCGGGGCTATCGCGATTTCTATGCCCTGCGGGACATTTCCTTCACGGTGCGGCGGGGCGAAGCGACGGGCATCATCGGGCGCAACGGCTCTGGCAAAAGCACCCTGCTCCAGCTCATCGCCGGCACGCTGACGCCGACCTCGGGCAGCCTCGATGTGAATGGGCGGGTCTCCGCCCTGCTCGAGCTCGGATCGGGCTTCAACCCGGACTTCACCGGCCGGGAAAATGTCTTTCTCAATGGGGCTATCTTTGGGCTCAGCCATGCCGAGATGGAGGGGAAATTCGACGAGATCGCGGCCTTTGCCGACATCGGGGACTTCATCGACCAGCCGGTGAAGACGTATTCCTCGGGCATGATGGTGCGCCTCGCCTTCTCGGTCGGTTTTTCAGTGCAGCCCGACATCCTGATCATCGACGAGGCCCTTTCCGTGGGGGACGTATTCTTCCAGCAGAAGTGCTTCAAGAAGCTCCATGCCATGCTGGAAAATGGGACCACCCTGCTCTTCGTGTCCCATGACATGGAGGCGGTGCGCAATCTGTGCGAACAGGTCGTGCTGCTCAACGAAGGCCGGATGGACTTCGTCGGCGCACCCGACGAGACCGTCAGCCGATATTACGCGCTTTTTGGGCGCAGGGTCCAGGAGGCAAGCGAGGCCCTGCCCGCGGAACCCGCGGCGAGAGTTTCTGCGGAGCAAAAGTCGGTGCTCGTCGCCCATGACGTCCTGCCGGCTGCCAAATCCCGCCATGGCGATCGGCGCCTGGAAATCGCGGCCCTAGCCGTCGAAAACGAACATGGGGCGAATTCCCTGCGAGTGGAGATGACGCGCATCGCCACGCTTCGCCTCCTGCTGCGGGCGCGGGAGCCGATCGGTGAACCCTCCATCGGGCTTAATATCTACGACCGGATGACCAACCTAGTTTTCGCGGCCGGAACCCGCCAACTGGGAGTCAAGCTCGCGCCGATGGCGGCCGACGAGGAGCGGATCGTCACTTTTAAGCTGACGTGCAACCTCCAGCCGGGCGAATATACTTTCAGCGTCGAGGCCAGCGAGCCCTCCGCGGAGGGGCCGAATTTCGGCTTCCTGGATGACAAACATGAGGGCCTCGGGCCGCTGGCGGTGCATTACGAGCACAATCACACCTGGCCTTTCTACGGCATCGCCCGGCTGCCGCTCGAGATCTCCGTCTGATGCCGTTTCACCTCCCGTTTTTCCGGCGGCGGGCCCGACCCGCCGGGCCCCGACTAGGATCGGTGGCCGAGCTGGAATCAGCGCCGTTTCGGGCCTTCATGGACGGGTGCAATGTCTTCGCGGCGCGACACGGGCTGCGCCAGTTTACCGACTGGAGCAAGGTGTGGGAATATCCCTGGCTACAGGCCCACGGGATCGGCGCCATGGGCTGGCGCGGCCGGCGGCTGGTCGACTTCGGCAGCGAAATCTCCCCGTTGCCCTGGATGCTGGCGGCCCAGGGGGCCGAGGTCACCCTGATCGAGGCCGATCCGCAGTGGCAGCCGGTCTGGGAGAAACTGCGAGCGGAACTCGGCGTAAAAGTCGACTGGCACATCGTGACCTCCGAGGCGCCTCCGCTACCCGACGGCTGTGCTGATGCGGTGACCAGCTTCTCGGTGATCGAGCACCAGCCCGACAAGCCGCGCGCAATCGCGGAGATAGCCCGCATCCTGAAGAGGCGCGCGCCCTTCTTCATCTCCTTCGACATCTGCGAGCCGGAGATGGGCATGACGTTCCCGGAATGGAACGGCCGCGCCATCACGCTCGGCGAGTTCGAAAGGGATATCTGGCTCCATCCCGCCTTCGGCAACACGGGGAAACCGCGCTGGAACCTGGAAGACATTCCCGCCTATAAGGCGTGGCACTTGCGCAGCGCGGCGCATCACAACTACGTCACCGGCGCAGCCGTGCTGGTGAAGCGCTGACGGGCGCTATGAAGCCCAAATGGCTCGGGGCGTTTGCCCTCCTCGTCATCGGGATCTACGGGTGGGCGGCCGGGGGAGCCAACCGGGGCATAGCGACCAAAGAACCCCAGGATTACTATGGCTACCTAACTGATGCGTTCCTGGCGGGGCAGACTTATCTCAAGGTGGCCCCCGATCCGGCCCTGCAGAACCTGGCCAATCCCTGGGCGGGCGCCCAGGGGATTCCACGGCTGCACGACGCCAGCTATTTTCACGGGCGCTACTACATCTATTTTGGTCCGGCGCCCGTCCTGCTTTTGCTGCTGCCTTGGCGGGTGGCGACCGGCACGTTCCTCGTCCAGGGCGTGGCCACCGCGATTTTTGGCATGGTGGGCACGATCATCGCAGGAGCACTCCTGCTTTGGGCTTGGCGACGCTGGTTCCCGGACCTGCAGCCGGTCTGGCTGGCGCTGGGACTGCTCGTCCTCGCCCTGGGCAGCCGGGTGGTCGTGCTGGTCGAGGACGCGAGTGTCTATCAGGTGCCCATCACGTGCGCGTTCTTCTGCCTGATGGCGGCGTTGGCTGCGGCCACCTGGGCGATGGCAGGCAGTGGTGGACGCCGGGGCGCGGTCGGTTTGGGCCTCGCCAGCCTCGCATGGGGGCTGGCCGTGGCCTCTCGTCCGGACTACCTCTTCAGCCTCGGCGCCCTGGCCATTCCGCTGGCCCACCTCTGGGCCTGCGACCGGCGCGGCCCCAAGCCGGCTCCGGGCCGGCTTTTCCGGCTGGCGGCGTGCGCCATCGGGCCAGCGGCCCTGATCGGGATCGGCTTGGCCGGGTACAACTATGCCCGCTTCGGCAATATCCTGGAGTTCGGATTCAAGTACCAGTTCACCGCCGGAGATCAGCGTTTCCTCTCCCTCTTCGCGCCCGGCAGTCTGGTCGATAACTTCCGGACCTACTTTCTCGGGCGTCCGCCCTACAGTATCTATTTTCCATTTCTGGTCTCGGCGGAAAGCCGCGGGCTGCTGTTCTGCACCCCGTATCTCGCTCTCGCCGCCGCCTTTCCACTGACGTGGTGGGACCGCGGCTGGCGGAGCCGGACCGATTGGGCCGCTTGGGGGCTAACCGTGAGCGCGGCGCTGCTCCTTAATCTCCTCTCTCTCGCCGTACTGCCCATCGCCAATGAACGGTATTTTGTCGATTTCGTTCCGGCAGCGCTTCTGCTCAGCGTCGTTTCGGCCTGGGCTCTCCTGAGCCTGCTGCAACGCGCGCCGCGGCTGCGCCGCAGCGTGGCTCAGGCCGCACTGCTCTCCCTCGCGATCTGGACAATCGGCCAGGGTGTCCTGATGACCCTCAGCAGCTACGCCGATCCGTCCGCCCTGCGTCCACTGGCCCGCGCGGCGGACCGGGTCGTCGCCACCCTCGAAGCGTGGCGCGGCACCGCCTATGGCCCCGTGAAACTGCGCGTCCGTTTTCCCAGCCAGTCGGGTGGACGGCGCGAACCGCTGCTCGTCTCCGGCCATGGCAGCGACATTCTCTATGTCGAATACCCGTCACCCGGGCAGGTCAGAATCGGCTTTTTCCATGCCGGCGCCGGCGGACCGGTCAGCGATCCTATCCCGATCATACCAGGCAAAGCCTATGACCTCAGGATCGACCTCGGCTCGCTGTATCCGCCCAAGGACCATCCCCTGCTGTCGGCGTGGCCGGAGCCAATGAAAGACCTTCTGTTGCGCCGCCTCGAGATCACGCTCGATGGAGGGATGGTCCTCCAGGGCGCAGAGGCCTTCTATCCCACGTATCCCGGCGATATTCGCTTCGGAGAAAATCCGCCGGGAATATTCGTGTCGGGCAAATTCACCGGTGAATTGACCGATAGGGTGCGGGAGGGCATTCCAGCCCAGGGCTCGCTGCGCGGTCCGGCCGGTGTCGGACCGGTCCGGCTGGTCGTCCGCTTTCCCCCTTTTCAGAATTTTCGCCGCGAGCCTTTGGTCAGTACCGGCCACGCCCTCGCCGGAGATCTGCTCTACGTGATCTACGTCGCTCCAGGAGTCATTCGGCTCGGGCACGATTCGTGGGGCGGCGGAGCGGTGCAAACCGCGCCGCTGACCTATGATCCGGGCCAGTCCCAGGAGATCGATGCCGACCTGGCGTCGCTCCGACCGATGGCGGAGGGCCATGCCACCGGAACGCTCGCGCTTCGCTTCAACGGCCGGCTGGTCATGTTCACCCGACGTCCGTTCAATGCCTCGCCACCCACGGAAGTGTTTTTTGGCTTCAACGGCTGCGATTCCAGTGCTGCACCGGCGACTTTCTCGGGGCAGATCATCAGGACCGAACGGATCAGCGCCATCGCAGCGCCTGCGCCCCTTGGGACCACGCAGGGCCCCGTTCAGTTGGTGCTGCGCTATCCCGCCGATCGCTCCGGAACGAACGAGCCGCTGCTGGCCATCGGCCAGCGTGGTACCGGCGATCTTATCTACGTGCGCTACCTGGACAACCACCGGATCGCCCTCGGCTATGCCGATCGCGACGGAATCGGCCATCTGGGCCGTCCCATCGCGATCGACTATGCGGCGACCCACGCGATTGAGGTCAGCCTCGGCTCGTTCTATCCCTCGGAGACAAGCGGGAACTGGGGGTCGGTGCCGGAGATCCGGCGACTTCAGGCGCTTGAGACGCTTTACGTGAAACTGGACGGACAGACTGCGCTGCTGGCCGATGAGTCCGCGCATGCGGTGGACAATCGTGGGATCGCCATTGGAACGAATAGCATCGGCGCCGCGTACTGCGAACCGGCCTTCACCGGCCAGCTGTACCTGCAGCAGCGCCGGCCGGTGGGCGAGGCGCTTCCTCCGGACATTCAGGATGGGAGCGGGCCGGTGCGGTTGACGCTCAGCTTTCCCACTGGACGTCAGGGGCGGAACGAGCCCTTGCTGGTCACTGGGAGAGCCGGGGCGGGAGATGCGATCTACGTCCATTACGTCGACGACCACCACCTAAGCCTGGGATATGACCATTGGAACGCGGGAGGCCCGCTCTCCGCCCCGCTCCAGGTGGATTACGGAGAGACGCATCTGATCGAGATCAGCATGGGCTCGCTCTACCCGGCGGCGGCGGATTCCCGCCTTCTCTCGACCGTTTCCGTCAAACTCGACGGAAAGACCGTGATCCTGGAATCGCAGACCGCCTATCCGGCAACAGCCCGCGAAATAACCGCCGGTGCGAACAGGATCGGGGCCTCCAGTTGTGAGGCGGCGTTCACTGGATTTATCGTGGACGAGAAAAGACGCTAGCGCAGGTAGCCGAGCTGCTCAGCCATCGCCCGGACCTGCGGCGCCACGCGCGCGGCCAGCTTGATTCCGCCGAGCTTCGAGAGATGGGAGCGGTCGCCAAAGTCGGCGACCGTGAAGTCGGGGGGGAAATCGAGCGACGCGTAACCCATCTCGCGCCAGATCGCGACGGAGAGGCGGACGGCTTCGTCATAGCCGGCCTGTTCGGCCGGGGCGATCTTCTGCACATAGAGGGGACTGCTTCGGGCGATGAGCAGGAGCGTGCGGCTCCTCAGCGGCGTGGGGAAGGTCTCGTCGAAACGGGAGAGCAGGTCCGCTCGCGTCGCTTCCGCCAGTGTCCAATGCCCGTCGGGCTGGCGCGTCAGGTAGGCCTCGAAGCCGCGGACAATCTGCGTTTCCACGACCGGATCGCCGGGATAGGTCCGGATCGCCGGATCGGTGGCATCCGGCTCAATGTCGGCAATCTTGCAACGGGGTGTCAGCAGTTCGGGAAGCGAATAGCCGTAGAGAGACGGCACGGTGCAAAAGTGGCAGAAAGCGACCCAATTCCAGAGATCCCTGTAGTAGAAAACTCGGTCGAACA
>Ga0302325_10029318_pt1 | contig 11370 bp, 12 predicted proteins | sample Palsa_T0_2_FD_201948 | JGI IMG/M metagenome (GOLD analysis project Ga0302325, IMG submission 201948) | Peat permafrost microbial communities from Stordalen Mire near Abisko, Sweden - Palsa_T0_2 | ecosystem: Environmental > Terrestrial > Soil > Palsa > Peat permafrost | place: Sweden: Abisko... | reverse complement strand
CGATAAAGACGAGACCAGTTTTGTCAACACCTACATCCTTCCTATTAGGACAGGCGGCGCTAGAAGCACTGGATTACTACTTGAACCTACTGGACGGAAGAAGGGACAATATCGGAGATTGGGTTACTACTCCGTAGAAGAGGTGGAACATTTCGCAAAAGGCATAAAGACGGCAAATTTGGTTGCGTTGAAATGGGCATCTCACTTTGCGGAAACTTTAAAGGATAAAAATGGAACGAGACAATGGTTTATAGATCTAGTGTAGATCTTAAGAGCTTTCTTTAGGTGGCTTACTCGTTTTCTGGGCTGGCTGCTATGTAATGGTGTCTTCAATAAATATTTGCTCGTTTATCAACGTATAAAGCTCAGTACGTCCGGTTATCAAGTGGTTAGGATGCTGGAAGTTGCCGGGGGTGGTTTGCAATTTGCTCGAGGGAGGGAGGGCAGGAGTCAAGCGGGAATATCAAAAGGCTAGTGTGCTAGCCTCTAAGAGCAACCACATAACCCTTTGAAAACAGCAGCCACCTAACCGCCTCACAGTATTCTGCTATCAGGATATTTCGAGGCCAGGACTGCTCAACCCTAGGTTTGCCGCATTTCAGAATATTCTCTCTGCAGAATATTCTACCTGAAATATCAGCCAAATCTTGGAAGACAAGGGTGCAGAGAATTGTTGCAAAGATTATATTTTACGCCAATACGGGACGCCTATGCTGGGAAGTATCTGGAGGCTGGAGCCAGTTTAGGCTCTTCAACGCCACGTGACTCCACCCATTGCCTGCGGTTTTGAGATTTGCCATCAACTGAGCATGAGTGTTTTCATGAGAAGGGTAGGGTCCAGATTTGGATTCGCATAGCCAGAGTCCTGTGCTGGGGTAGTGCTCCTGGCTTTCAAGCTCGTTCTGGATTTAAGCCTCTATCAACGATTGCCATTGCTCTGCTCGTCAACTACTTATTGCATAAAAACTTGCACAACAACTAGAGGCGAGGACGAGTCCTGGGCGTGCTGGTGCAGTGGGAATGCTACAGGCCATTTTACAGGTCATGTTACAGGGAGCAGGGCCTGTAGGTTATTACCTTAGAGTGGTGAAGGGCGTTGTATCTGCTGGGTGTTGTGCTTGCGGGGCGTTTTGTTGCTGGATTCTCGTTCCTGGGTCTTCGTTCTTGAATGCTGTGATTGCAAGGCGTTTCGCTCCTTGTTCCTGGACGTTTTATTTCTGGATTCTCGTTCCTGGCATTCGGGCTCTTGGCGTTCGGGCTTCTAGCGTTCGGATTTCTGGACATTCCCCGTAGAAGTTCTAAAGTCAGTCAACCTGAAGCTGGCTCGTCGATCTGGTACCAGGTATTGGTCTCAAGCTACCTTTGACAGACACTTGGTTGCACCGAGGTTTACATCGAAAATTTGAATTATAGTGTTTACTTCTATGTCTATTATCAGCACTGTAGCTCCTTATGCTACGAATTATACTGGAGCCATTTTCGATCTTTTTCGCAACTCAAAGCCGTATTTCATAAATAGGAACGGCACAACGATCATACCACCTGCGACAGCGCCTAACACTGAAATCGCGGGGCCAACGCCCATCCCATACAACATGGGTCTTGCAACAAGCGGAAATCCTGCCGCCATAATGCTTCTTAGAAATGTGTTGGCGGATACTGCACTCGCAGCATAAATACCGTAAGTATCCACAAGCACATTCACGCACTGGTTGAAGATGACATTAAAGCCACAACCAATAAGACCAGACGCTACAATAGGATGCCACACGCTGACATTAATATCACCTGCTGTCCACCCAAACCAGAAGAGCCCGGCCACAAAGATAAAACCCGCGAATGCAACTGGTGCAAAGCGGGCTTCTGGGACGGGCTTCCCACCTGCTGCTGCTGAGATTCGACGATATCGGGGCTGGTTGGCGAGATTGATGAATACTGCTGATAAGACACCGATGAACAGTCCGAGAAATGGCAGCGAGGCTTTCACGGGGTGCATTCCGCGGATTTCCTGAAAGCAGATAGGGAATACCTCAAGTGTAAGATACAGAATCCCGTAGACAAATGAGGCGTAAAAAGCGACAAATGTGACTGTTGGCTCTGTCGCAAGCATCAATAGTGGTCTTGTGAAATGCTTGGTGATAATCGTCTTGAAATCCAACTTCAAATGTTCATGGGGGTGATAGCAGTCTACGCGGCCCTCTGCACGGAGCTTCTTTGCTCGTCTCGCGAGAAGCACAGGAGGGTAGGACTCGGGTAGGCAGAAGAAACACACTGCTACGGTTGTGAAGACCCAAATTGCCTCGATATATTCGGTCCATCGCCAACCCAAGCTAGGATTGACAATCATAGCTGCGCCGATGATGGGGCCGATTGTTGGTCCACCAGTCACAGCTATTGAGTACAAAATAACTGCAGGCCCACGCTCTGATGGGATCCATATATCGCCAAGAGCTGCGGACACATTACTCACGGGAGCGGATCCGAACACGCCACCCAAGAATCGAGTTATGAAGATAGCTGCGGCATTCTTGCTGGTTGCTGTCCCAATAGATGCAAGGCCGAGGAAAAACATGGCGGGTAACATGCCACACCTTCTTCCCCAGATTTCGGATACAGGTGCCCAACATAGTGGGCCGAGGGCGAATCCTGCACTTCGTGAATCGTCAACTCGGAAACTCTACTAAGGAGAGAGAAGCTTACATGTAGAGTGATATAGATAAGACGGAAACCTCATGGCTAATATTCGCATAGGTGGCGATTGAATTTGTTGCGGGTGCTGTGATGCTGGAGCCAACGCTGGCTGCAAATGCTAACATTCCCAACTGCAAGGTGATCCAGTACTTTGAAAGGCGAGACCAATTCTTCGGATTGCCTGCATCTTCGACATCCCAAGCCGCGAGGTGCGATTCTTTGATTTCTCTACTCTGCTCTCCCGAGGACCGTTGCCCTGTCCCTTGCGCTTCGACGGTTGGTGACCGCTCTTCCTGAGCTTTGAGCTGGTTCATATTGGGGGACGGTGACCGGTGGATGGTTTTGCGGATACGAAGCTACTAATCTGAGGCTGTGAATTGGCTTTGCAAGACAAGGTGATTAAGATAGAGAAAGAGAGTTACAGCTTCCATTCTGCTTAATGTATATATTAGATATGAGCGATGAGAAAAACAAATCTGTTGGCAGCAGCAATCCATAGGCCCTTGACAGATGTCGGAATCGTCCGATATAAATCTGTTCAATTTCTTTGTAAACTTGTGCTGTTCAATCATACTGGATGAAAAGCTCCATGACAGATGTTTTAATGTCAAGGAGACAGCGGCGTGCCGAAGGCAGGCCCGCGGCATCTTGCTCACATGGGATTGTCGTCGGGGAAGTCCGACAGCCTCCACGTCCCGTCGTCCCCTGTCGACACGGCTCGGCTCGTACAGCCCACATATATTTGACAGGTCCGGAATGGTTCTCACTTTTCTTGGCCAAAAAAAACTCTTGCTTGTACAATAATAAAGCTTGTCTTTGGTGGCCCGGGGATCGTTCCGGTCACCACCGCGGAAGCCGCAAGGTGATGGCTTACTGTAATGCGGCGGGCACGTTCATTTGGGTGTGGCTGCAAGCACTGGCCGCCACATACCGTTTCTGGACCTGGGGGTAATTTACCCTGAGGCCTGGGAATTTTGCTTGAATCTAAAAAATACACAAAAGAGCGCAGATGTGATTCTCCGTTCCATCTTGCTGATGTAAGTAGGGGAATCTCATGTATTGGTGGCCACCAGCCGAAAGCGTTTTGTCGGAATCCAGCGACTCTTTCCATAAGACAGGAAACCTATGGCTCCTGGATGTTCATTTTAGTGCTTATCCCATTGTGAAAAGAAAATTTTCATACCCCTAAACTACAACTCCGTTTTGCAGACTGGCATCCTTGTAAGGTGGCTGAAGAGTGTTGAGGCCTAAGTATATAGATCTCTTAAGTAACGTTTGGGAGGTTGTATTTTCGACCAAGGAATCATCTTCAGCCTCAGCAACTTCAATACACATCTTTCCTCCTATTATCCCTCAATCGCTGCTCAACTTCGAACAGACATCAACCGCTAAAGATCTCTCTAATTTCAACTTCACAAAGAAGTTTTCAAATATTTGTTGGCACTTGACCTTCACTATGGACGGATTCATTCAAGGCCAGACAGACGTTCTGATAGTCGGAGCCGGGCCAGCTGGCTGCATGGCTGCATCTACACTTGCAAGATATGGAATAGACTTCCGCCTCATTGATAAACGAGCTGCAAGAACACAAGCTGGACATGCTAGCGGTAAGAAAATGACCACTTTTGTCATTGCCCCTTCTGACTTTTAATGAGCATTTCAACCTCGAACGCAAGAGATCTTGCAAACACTCAACCTTCGACACAAGTTGGACGAACTGGGACACCGGCTCACTGAAACGTCTTTCTGGTCAGTCGATGGGGGTAAGAAATTAAGCAGAGATAGTGTGGGCCGTGAGGTGATTCATCGTGAGTTTTCAATCCCCATTTTACTTCCCACGGCTGATTAGTTGTGCTATAGCTACTCCCTACCAGTACCTCTTCAACTCAGATCAGGGAATTACCGAAGGCATTTTTGAAGCAGACTTAAACTCTCGCGGCTTCAAAATCGATCGTTTCTTAGAGATAGTTGATTACGAATACCAAGACAGAGATCCAACCTGGCCTCTTATTGCCTATATCAAGAATCATGTCTCTGGCGCAATTGAAGCATGGCAGACAAAGTACATCTTGGGCACTGACGGAGCTCGAAGCACGATCCGTCGAATGACCGGTGTTACAACACAGTCACAGGGAGGAGAAGATGTTTGGGCTGTTGCTGATGTCTTTTTAAATACGAACTTTCCAGATACCCGCCGCAGAGTTGCCATTCGTTCTCCATATGGTGGTTGCATGCTTATCCCTAGGAAGGACGAGGGCCTACGCGTCTTCCTACAGCTCACCCCAGAAAATGTTCAGATGCTCGACGAAGCCAAGAAACAGAGCGCCTCTCAAGGTTTGCACAGCAATGAGGCTTTCAAGCTGCTTGATATTGTCCAATCTCAGGCTCGAAAACTTCTTCGCCCATACAAGTTTGAAATTACCAAAGTCCTCTGGATCAGTCGCTACACTGTATCCCAAAGAATTGTCAATAAGTTCCGTGACCAGTGTGGGAGTGTGTTTCTTCTGGGTGACGCTTGCCATACCCACAGCCCCAAAGCCGGCCAAGGAATGAATGTAAGCATATCTGATGCTTATAACCTGACATGGAAGCTTGCACTAGTCATGAAGGGACTGGCAAGCCCGAAGCTGCTTGACACATATGAAACTGAACGGAAATACATTGCCATGCAGCTAATCAACTTTGATGCCAAGTTTGCCAAGGCTTTCACGCAACGAACGAACCTCGACGATACCACATTGTACGATCTTTGGCAGGAAAACGTTGGTTTCACAAGCGGCTGTGGTTATCGGTATCCACAAGGTTTGCTGGTTTCAGACCAAACAAGCACTCTTGTCAACGTGAAAGCCACTGAACCGGCGATCCCAGGCAAACGACTACTCACCATTCCTCTTATCAGACAACTGGGTGGGAACTCCGTGCAACTTCTCGACGAGATGCCCGCCGATGGTCGCTTTCACCTCTTCGTGTACGCAGGCAGATCTCTTACTTCAAAAACCTTCTTACGATTGTCGGAATTCTTGTCCTCCCCGTCATCTCCTGTGCACCGCTTCAGCAAAAAGACTCCCCATCATTTGGGTCCTTTCCATCAAGAGGACATCACTTCTACCTATCCAAAGGCAAATTTTGATTACGTTGTGGACCTCTTTCTTCTTCACACGACCCCACATCTCGAAGTCGATCTTGAGCTTTTACCCCAGCCATTTTCCAATAAGTGGTCCGCCAGGGTGTATGAAGATGTCGATAGTAAAGGCCATGTCATACATGGAATTTCCGAGGAAGATGGCGCGTTGGTTCTTGTCAGACCGGATGGATATGTGAGTGTTGTAGCTGAACTGGATAAGCCTCAAGTGATTGTTGACTTCCTGGGTGGTTTCTTGGTTGAACAGGGGTTTGTTCAAGAAGGGTTATTTCCTGTCAAGAAAATGTGAAGGATCTGTAAGCTGATGACATTTTTGAGATTCCTCTTATATATAAGCATCTGTACCTTCCCTTTGGCGTTTAAAAGAGAAACAAGAATACACAAACTAATTAGAGTATTGTTGAAGATTCCCTGGCAAAATTTATTGTGAAGGAGTAGTGACAACTGTTGATAAGCTTCAGGGAAAATTCTTTTGAGTTGATTCTATTAGTCTCTTGAAAGCTCCCAGGTTGAAGTGCTCAGAAGTTTTGGAGATCGTGGACGAAGACCCCGCGTGTGATCCTCAGTTTTTCTTCCTTTGAAGACAATTTCTTTTCAACGTAGAGTTGAGTAGGTGAAAGGTTTCCAAAATGACACACTGATGAATGAAGTAGTTCTAGAAATGGCTCGCTCTAATTATCGATTGTATAAGAAGCTGGAGTCTTATTTTCTGATATCAGATTTAATAGCAAGAGACATATCACTGCTAGATTCATGCAAAAATCCACCAGAGGCTTTTCATGAGCAACATTTGTTTCGGGTGTTCGCGGGTGAGGAGGCTCGAAAAGGAGCCACTCAGACCATGGCAATTCTAATTCCCAAATCCGGTCTCAACACCCTCAAAAGTTTAGTTCCGTGAATGGAATGATTCATTTTATATCTCAAACCCTGGTAATCAATGGCTCATCTGCCAATCACTACAGCTGGTTTGCACGTGCAAATCACACCACCTCGAATATACAACCAACCACAGCCACCCGGCTGACGCGGGGCGGCGGGGCATCTCACGAAACATTGTTGCCTCGAAGTCACCACGACATTTAACAACCCACAACCACTTCTCATCAACCTCATTGAAGTTACTTCCTGACTTAAGGCCATAATGAAAGTCGAGCGCCCCGTCTCCGTCGATCAAAGAAGTCAGCGATCCCCTATCCAGAGCGTTGTCGCAGATTCGCCAAGCCTCGCTTCAAATGCCGCAAAAGCCATGACAGAACAACAACCACCCACTCAGCCCTCTGAATATCAATCCCTCCCAGTCCCTGAGAAATTTGACGCTGACCTTGCTTTTGACCGAGAGGAGTTGCTCAGCTCCGGTAGTCATATGGCTTCCCGGAGTCCCAAGGTCTGGCAAGTCAGGGAGTTGAAGCTGAAGCTGAATGCCCTTGAAGCTACCGTTGCTGTCAAAGGTGGAATCTTCACCTACGATGACTTGCTACTGTAAGGCCTCATTACTTACCTTCTCATTGGCAAACTAACTCCCCCTTTGATACAAACCCACCGCCGACGAAAAGACTGATGACGGCCCCGCTGATCCTGTGTCCGGTGCTCTGTCCGCCACATTCGGCGCTATCGGGACCATCGCCCAGCGAGTTGGCGACTATCCGCTTTTGCTCGCTAAAGTCCTCGAGGCAAAAAGGGATGATCAAGTCCACAAGGACGTTGCGGAGTTTGCTAAGGATTCCGGGAAAGGTCTGACCGGGATTGTCGGTGCTGGATTGAAGGCCCCGGTGGATATCACTCATAATGTCGCTAGGGGGTTCCACAACCTGCCGAAGATGTATGGTGACGAGACTGTGAGGCCACTGGAGAAGGTTACTGATGTGCAGAGTGGGCTTCAGGCTGCTGGGAAGGTAAATGCATTTCTTTGTCGGAGCTTTATCAAGATGCTAATTACTTAGAGCTTTGGGTACGGCCTCTGGGATGGCATGACTGGACTTGTTACTCAACCAATGAAAGGAGCAGAGGAAGGCGGTTTCATGGGTGGACTGATGGGATTCGGAAAAGGTGTCGGAGGAGCTGTTTTCAAGCCAGCGGCAGGTTCGTATTTCTATAAATGAAGCCTGAACAAGCTAACGAAGGTTTAAGGAATTGTTGGTTTAGCTGGATATGTTTCCAAGGGCATTTATGAAGAAGTTCAAACCTCGAGAGGGGTGGATGATCATAAAGACGCCGCCGAACGCGAAGCGCAAATGGTGCAGGGATTCAAGGAATGGGAGGAGGCGTCGGAGGAAGAACGGAGACAGATTCTTTTGTCGATCAAAAGACAAGTTGAGGATCTGGAGACTTTGGATGGCTAGGTATGATATAGGCACTCTGGACTGTCATTCTTGCAATGGCACGCTTCTCGGTTTGGGCGATTTTTGGCGTTTCTCGGGCAGTTGATTTTCTCTGGCTGGGTTACATCATCGACTCCTCTGGTATGAATCATTGTGAAAAGCTAATGCCACTCTTCATTGAAAATGTAAAGATTTTAATCACAGCCATTAGTTGCCCATTGTTCATTATTCCAGGTACAATTAGTATATGTAGTCACACGATCGCAAAACCTAATCTATGTCTGATTGCCTGACTTGCTGGCACCCGGGAAAATCCCTGATATACATAGCTCACAAAAGAAGCCTAGCGCAGAAGGCTTCCTGATTGATGCAGCGATGCAGCTGTGAACTAATTTTAATTGTTAATGAAATTAAGATGCAATTTATGCTTATATACTCTTTTCAAACCTTCCGGACGCCCTTTATCTTGTTCCTCTGTTCTCCCTCCTTCCCTACTCGTGTACATGTAACCTCAAACGACAAAAATAGCTCCTCAAGTGAGCATGTCAGAGCCATCAACGAATCTCACTAGACGGCTCCACCTTAAGATCCTGAGGAAAGCTCTCGCTGGTTCCTGTTGGTGCCGATCTTTCAGGGTCCACTTCCGCATCATGCTTATCCGTCAACTTCCAAGACTCAAATGCCGACAACCACGGAAGTAAAGCAACCAAATACCTATGGTGCCATGGTTTCAGCGGTTGTGGCAAGCTCGACTCCGCCTCGAATATGACTGCATCCCTGGGCTGTTTTGCCGGTGATAAGATTTTGAAAAAGTTGAGACCGAGTCCGTATGCATTTCGCACCGAAGGTTTTGTCATCGTCTCGTGTCGGTTGAAGCGCGCCTGGTTGCTGTCTTTCTCTACCTTGACGCGGTCTCTGCCTTCAACGTATATTAACCACAACACTCTGATGAAACTGAGCCCGCCGACAAGAAGTGGTAGAAGTTGTGAGGGGTACTGGATGATGCTGCTATTTTGTGCTAAAGTTTGCCACATGTTGTTTTTGTTGAGTGTCATCTCGACCATGAGGGCGCAGAAGATGATCCAAAAGAGGTTAAAGATGCGGAATACTTTGAAGAGAAATTTCAACCTTCAGGTTCGTATTAGCAGAGTCAACCAGGAGTTTAGAGGATGAGGACACGAACTCAAAGACACTGAACCCAGTTTCAAAACTCAGTCTGCCTTTCCATCCGATCTGAGGGAGCTTGTAAAGCACTGTTGATAGTGCCGTGACGAGCATTGTGCAGTAGAATAGTGAGCAACCGACTGTGATGACAATATACAATTTGTCGATACCACCACGAACGGGAAGGTATGTGAAGAACCAAGTAAATATCTCCTGGCAAGCAGGATTTTCAGATGTATTGAGCCCGTCGTCCAGACCCTCCCACCAAAACCACGTGCCATAAATACTGATAGCAGTCGTCAAGATCAGCCTGCAATGCGTACCCAGCCCTCCAAACCGCTTGATAGCAACTGGACCCTCTTTTTGGTAATACGACGTACGGTAGCCCCAGATGCTGAGGCAACTGAACAGAAATCCTGAGCAAAGTTGCATGATTATTAGAGCGTCGATTTGAAGAATCTCGTTCAGGTGGGTGCCATTGAAGAGACTTGCAATGAGCGCGAGGAGGAATATGCAATTTGTGTCTAGGAGGCCTGGGATCTCGGATGGGAGCAGGAGATTGGCAAAGTATGAACCGAGCCAGGAGAAGTAAACACCCAGTCGCACGCCGAAACCGTAGTAATCATTGCTGAATTGGGTCGTGCAGTCGGGATGGGCTTGGTCAGGTGAGGTGGCATTTCGCGGAAATATATCAAACGGAGTTGAGATTGGAGATGCCGATGCAAGGTTACAGTTGGCGATAACGAAGAGTATGCAGAGGAGGATCAAACTTCGACGTGGTGGCCGTTCCATTTTGACGCCACGATAATAACTTCCTATGCTCGCAAAGTGAAACACATAGTGGAAAGCGGGACGGATGGAAGTATTAAGAGGAGTAGAAGATCATTTATGGATAGGGGCCATGGGCAACCTCTAATCAGCACTAGAAATGGTGGAGCTACGGCAGCTGAGGCTGCATGTCGGTCCATTCAGGAAACAGGACGTTTTTAGACACACCACCAGCCACGTCGGTTCACTCAGCCATGCTCATTCAAACTCCGATGCAGACAGCCACAAAAAGCCTTGGGTGAAGAATCCCAGGTTTGCCCAGCGAATAGCAATGTTGCGGCCAAAATTGCCACCTCGACTCTCTCAAGTGCTGGAGCAACACAGAAGAAGGTAATGGAGATGCGGGGGTGAAGTTGGCGTGCTGATGTGGGGCCCGCTGGATATCATTGGGTGGGCAATGCCCACCACCCCTGTGTTCAGCTACGCCTCCAAATGTCGGCCGCTTGTTCGGGGATGGTGAGATTTCTTCTGATATAGTTTACTGAAGCTGACGCTGGTCCTGCAAGTGCCAAAACAGGCTCGGCTCGATAAGCGATCTTTTAACTACCTCTCTAGGGAGTTACTCATAGTGTCCTTTCATTATATTGTTCAGTTTAGGAGAACGAAGTAGATTGATGTGTTCTTGTAAGTTACATAATAAGTAGATCAGAGGTGCGGTTGGGTTGGCTCGCTTAGGCTTCTCAGATCGACTAAAACTTCCGTCCTCTCCTCCGCTGGTTCAAAGCTGATATATTATGCAGAGCAATATGACTTCCGAGATATCTCCACGTGTTGATCCTCCTTCTCAATAATAGGATTCTAGAGTGCGAGTAAATATAGAGTACCTGGTATCGTACACTATTACCTTCCACTGCATCTAGCTAACTAATGCCGAATTAGCTAGCATAGATACCTAGTAGTTTCCAGGCCCACGTGACCGCATCGTGAAATTTTTATAGACCTCCACGAATTACCATAGTCAAGCGATTTCTCGGTTTTACACCCACGAATCTTGTCAAATACAGATTGTTCAATTGAAGATTCGATCTGCAGGTCCGTACAACCACGGCCTAAACATACAGATCCGCTGATTCGGCAGCATCTCGGTGCCTGGTGACTCCAACTCTGGCATGACAGCACCGTTCCTTGCACCAACTCGCTCGGGTTCCGCCTGGTTCTTCGCCGGTTTGACCTCCTCATTCCCTGATGTCGCCTCACAGGACGGGAAACTCTCGGAATTCCGGTCTA
>Ga0302325_10029317_pt1 | contig 11370 bp, 11 predicted proteins | sample Palsa_T0_2_FD_201948 | JGI IMG/M metagenome (GOLD analysis project Ga0302325, IMG submission 201948) | Peat permafrost microbial communities from Stordalen Mire near Abisko, Sweden - Palsa_T0_2 | ecosystem: Environmental > Terrestrial > Soil > Palsa > Peat permafrost | place: Sweden: Abisko... | reverse complement strand
GGGCCCACGAGAAGGGCGTCGAGATCGGCTGGGCGGCGGACGCCGGCCTCGCTCCCATCCTCGCCGACGAGGGGCGGCTGCGGCAGATACTGCTCAACCTCGCTGGCAACGCGGTGAAGTTCGTCGAGACCGGCGGGGTGCTGGTGTTGGCCGAGCGCGCCGGCGCGGGCCGCCTGCGCTTCACCGTGTCCGACACCGGCCCCGGCGTGCCGGAGGCCGAGCGGGTGCGGATCTTCGAGGCCTTCGCGCAAGGCGGGGCAGGGCTGGGCGCGCGGCAGGCGGGTGCGGGCCTGGGTCTCGCCATTGCGCAGCGGCTCGCCGAGGCCATGGACGGCGAGCTCGGCGTCGGCGGCGTGGCCGGCCGCGGCGCGGATTTCTGGTTCGAGGCGGCGTTCGAGGCCGCGGGCGAGCCGGCCGCGAAGCCGGCGCTCGAGGGCCGCACCGTGGCCGTCGCCTCGCCCAGCGCCATCGTGCGCGAGGCCGCCGCCCGGCAGATCGAGGCCAGCGGCGGCCGCGCGGTGCGCGCCAGCGGCCTGCGGGAGGCCCTGCCGCGCACCGGCGAGGGCGACGTGATCCTGGTCGACCACCTGCTGGCCGCAGGCGGGGCCGCGCCGGAGCCGCCCTCCGGCCGCGCCGCGGTGATCATGCTGCGCCCCGAGGAGCGCGACCGCATCGCGCCTTACCGGTCGGCCGGCTTCGAGGGCTACCTGATCAAGCCGCTGCGGCGCGCCTCGCTGGTGGAGCGGGTGCTGGCTGCCGGCAATCCCCACGCCACCGAGGACGACCGCATCGCGCCGCGCGGGCCGGTCGGCGCGCCCGCCGCCGGCGGGGTGCGGCTGCTGCTGGCCGAGGACAACCCGATCAACGCCATGCTGGCCCGCACGCTGCTGCGCCGCGAGGGCGCCGAGGTGGTGCACGTGGAGACCGGCGAGGCGGCGCTGGAGGCCCTGGGGGCCGGCGACTTCGACCTGGTGCTGATGGACGTGCGCATGCCGGGCCTCGGTGGCCTGGAGGCCACCCGGGCGCTGCGGGCCCGCGGGATCACCACGCCGGTGGTGGCGCTCACCGCCAACGCCTTCGAGGACGACCGCCGCGCCTGCCTGGAGGCCGGCATGGACGACTTCCTGGTCAAGCCGCTCAGCCTCGAGGCCCTGCGCGGCGCGCTGGCCCGCTGGACCGGCCCCGGCTGGACGCGCGGCCACCGCCGCGCCAAGGTCGCCTCTTAGGGGAGTCGGCCGCGCCGGCGCCTCGCCACGAGGAGCCGCCCCCTGGCCGCCACCGCGAAAGCCCCCCGCCGCAAGATGTGGGACGTGCTGAAGGCCCTCGGCCGCCCCCGCGTCGCCCTGATGCTGGCGCTGGGCGTCTCCTCCGGCCTGCCGTTCATGCTGATCGGCAACACGTTGGGGGCCTGGCTGAAGGTCGCCGGCGTCGGCAACGCCGCGATCGGCTTCGCCTCGTGGGTCGGCATGGCCTACACGATCAAGTTCGTCTGGGGAGCGATGGTCGACCGCATCCCGCTGCCAGTGATCGGCAGGCTGGGACGGCGGCGCAGCTGGATGCTGCTCAGCCAGGTGGTGATCGGCGCTGGGCTGATCGGCATGGGTCTGGTCGATCCCAGGACGCAGCTCAGCTGGCTGATCGTGTTCGCCGGAGCGGCGGCGGTCGGCGCGGCGACCCAGGATACGGCGATGGACGCCTGGCGGATCGAGATCGCCGCCGATCCGGACGAGCTCGGCCTGCTCACCGCCGCCTATAGCATCGGCTACCGCATCGCGCTGATCTTCACTGAGGCCGTCATCCTGATGGCGGCCAAGCGCGTCGGCTGGCCGCTGAGCTACGTGATCTATGGCGCGGCGATGGCGATTGGCGTTGTCGCAGTGCTCCTCGCCCGCGAACCCGCCGCAGCCGACGCGGTGATGAAGGCCAAGACTGGTGAGGCCGGGCGGGCGCCTCTATGGGCCGTCTACGACGCCGTGATAGGACCGCTCATCGCGTTCTTCCGCAGCCATGGCATCGCGATGGCGGCGCTGATGCTGCTGATGATCACCTTTTACCACCTGTGCGACTACATGCGCGGGCCGATGAGCCTGCCCTACTATGTGACCCTGAAGATCGATTACGACACCATCGGCGGGACGCGGCTGGCGGTCGGCACGCCCGCCACGTTCCTCGGAATCGCGCTCGGCGGACTGTCGTCACTGAGGCTCGGCAACATGCGGACGCTGATCGTCGGCGCCGTCCTGCAGCCCATCGCGATCGGCGCCTTCGCCCTGCTCGGCTTCCACGGGGGCGACTATGCGTTGTTCCATTTCAGTGTTCCGGTTGGCTTGCCGCATATCGGTCCGATCCCGGTCAGCGTTACCGCTTTCCAGGCGATCATGGGCTTCGATTCCATCGCCATCGGCTACTCTGGGGTGGCGCTGGTCGCCTACATGTCGACCCTCACCAGCCTGGGTTACACGGCCACGCAGTATGCGTTGCTGACGTCCGCGCTGGCCTTCACCGGCAAGTTCCTGAAGGGCTTCTCCGGCGCCATCGTCGACGCCCTGCAACACGGCCGATCGGCCGACGACGCCTACGCTCTCTTCTACCTGCTGGCCGCCGCCCTCGGCGCGCCGGCGATCGTGCTCTGCCTGGTCCTGGCGCGCGCGCAGCCGCGGCGGCCGCCGGCGATCGCGGCCCAACCGCTTACCCCCTAGCGCACACAGTGGGCGTGACCCGGAAGCTGCGGCGCAGGTCGTCGGCGGCGAGGCCGTAGTTGTCGGCGGTGATCGGCTGGCCGGCGGCGCCCGTCGCGGTGTTCACCTTGGCGGCGGCCAGCGCCTGGGTGACGGCCTGCAGCGTGGTGGCGTAGAGGCGCCCGCGCCGCGGCGCCTCGCCGACCACCACGCCGACCACGCGGCCCTCGCCGTCCAGCACCGGCGCCCCGGCAAGCCCGCTCAGGGGCCCCGCCAGCGTCTCGGTGCGGCCGATCTCGGCCCAGACCAGCACCGGCGCCCGCGGGTCGCTGCGGGCGCGCAAGGTGAGGGTCTCACGGCCCAGCAGGCGCAGCGCGACCTCGCCGGGGCGGCCGTGCGGGAAGCCGGCGACGTAGGCCAGCGACCCGGGCCGCGGCTCGGCGGCCGCCAGCGGCAGCGCCGGCGCGCCGCCCGGCGTCGTCAGCACCGCCAGCAGGCCCAAGGCCGGGTCGGCCTTGGCTACGACACCCTGGCCGGCGCCGACCAGCAACGCCGCGTGGGGGCAGTCGCTGGCCAGCTCGCCCCCGGCCAGCCAGACGCCGCCGTCGCCCACCGAGAACGCCGTGCCGGTCTCGCCGCCGAACCGGCGGCGCACCCGCGTCACCGAGAGCACGTCGAACGGCGTGGTCTGGGCCAGCACCGCGCCTTCGGTAGCCGGCAGGGCGGGCGGGGGCGCCGGCGCATCGGCGTGGGTGCGCTGGCTGAGCGCCAGGATCAGCAGCGCCAGCACCAGCGCCGGATAGACCAGCCAGGTCGGCGGGCGGGCCGGCTGCACGGCGCCGGTCAGGCCGTCACCGCGGCCGCGAGCAGCATCGCCACCGCCAGCTTGGCCGCCACCAGCAGCGCCGCGGCGGCGACCTCGCCCTCCTTGATCCGCTGCGGCAGGCCCACCAGCACCAGGTCGGTGAGCCAGAACAGGGCCAGCTGCAGGATCACCGAGGTCCCGCCCCAGAGCCCGATCTCCAGCACCGAGGTGGAGGCGGCCAGCGCGAACGCCAGCGGCAGCGCCAGCCCCACCAGCACCCCGCCGAACGACAGCGCCGCGGCCGGGTTGCCTTCGCGGATCAGCTGGATCTCGCGGTAGGGCGTCAGCAGCGCGTAGAGCGCCGCGCCCACCGTCAGGATCACCAGGGCCACCGCCACGTGCAGCAGCGTGATCGGGAAGCCCGTCGCCCAGGCTTCGAGCTCCGGTGTATGGATCGACAACGCCACTTCGCTAACGCTCCGCCCCCGCGGCTGCTTAGCACGGGCCACGCGCCCTGCGGCAAGGCTTCACGCTGCGGGCGAGGCCAGCCTGCGCCGCGAGCTGGCCCGCAGCTTCTCGCTCTCGGATTTCAGCTGTCCGCAGGCCGCGAGAATGTCGCGGCCGCGGGGCCGGCGGATCGGCGAGGCGTAGCCGGCGCGTTTCAGGATGGCGGCGAAGGCCTCGATGGCGGCGGGGGTCGAGCATTCGTAGGGCGCGCCCGGCCAGGGGTTGAAGGGGATCAGGTTGATCTTCGCCGGGATGCCGGCGATCAGCTTCACCAGCGCCTTGGCGTCGGCGGGCGTGTCGTTGACGCCCTTCAGCATCACGTATTCGAAGGTCACCCGCTTGGCGTTGCTGAGCCCCGGATAGGCGCGGATCGCCGCCATCAGCTCGGCGATCGGGTAGCGGCGGTTGATCGGCACCAGCACGTCGCGGAGCTCATCGCGGGTGGCGTGCAGCGAGACGGCCAGCATGGCGCCGGTGGTTTCGCCCAGCGCCTGCAGCTGCGGCACGACGCCCGAGGTGGAGACGGTGATCCGCCGCCGCGAGATGGCGATGCCCTCGTTGTCGGAGATGGTGTCGAGGGCCGCGGCCACGCTGTCCAGATTGTAGAGCGGCTCGCCCATGCCCATGAAGACGATGTTGGTGAGCTTGCGGTGCTCCAGCGAGGTCGGCCATTCGCCGAGGTCATCGCGGGCGATCTGCACCTGAGCGACGATCTCGGCCGCGGTCAGGTTGCGCACCAGCCCTTGGGTGCCGGTGTGGCAGAAGGTGCAGTTCAGCGTGCAGCCCACCTGGCTGGAGACGCAGAGCGCGCCGGAGCGCGCCACGTCGGGGATGAACACCGTCTCGACCTCGACCCCGGGGGCGAAGCGGATCAGCCACTTGATCACCCCGTCCGCGCTCAGCTGGCGTTCGGCGACCTCGGGGCGGCTGAGCACGAAGCGTTCGGCCATCGCGGCACGGGTCTCCTTGGCGATGTCGGTCATCGCGGCGAAGTCGGTGACGCCGTAGTGGTGCACCCACCGCCACACCTGCCCCGCCCGCATCCGCGCCTTCTCCGGCGCCGCGACGCCGGCGGCCACCAGCGCGGCCTGCAGCTCGGCGCGGCTGAGGCCGGTGAGGTTGGGGCGGGCGAGGGTGGGGGTCTGGATGGTCATCGGAGCGACTGGGTGGTCCTACCAGATGGGATGCGTCGGGGCGATGCGCCAAAACCCTTCCCCCTCAGGGGGAAAGCGGCCCCAACCCGAGCGAAGCGAGGGGAGCGGCCGATGCGGGAAGAGGGATTCCCCCCATCGGCGATGCGTGCTGCGCACGGCGCGCCGCTTTCCCCCGAAGGGGGAAGGGTTGGGCCGCTGCGCATGGCCGCCTATGCTGCGCAAAACGGAGGAACGGATGCAAATCAAGGACAGGATCGTCGTCGTCACCGGCGCGGCCAGCGGGATCGGCAAGGCGCTGGCGCAGCGGTTCGCCCGGGAGGGCGCGAAGCTGGTGGTGTGCTCGGACATCAACGGCCCGGGCGCCGAGGCGACGGCGCAGGAGGTGGGCGGGATCGCCTTCACCACCAACGTCGCCAAGGAGGAGGACATCAGCGGCATGATCGAGGCGGTGGAGCGGGATCACGGGCCGATCGACCTCTTCTGCTCCAACGCCGGCATCGGGGTCGGCGGCGGGGCCGAGACGCCGGACGCGGCCTGGCAGCGGATCTGGGACATCAACGTCATGGCCCACGTCTGGGCCGCCCGGCATCTGGTGCCGCGGATGGCGGCGCGCGGCGGCGGCTATCTGCTCAACACGGCTTCGGCGGCCGGCCTGCTCTCGCAGGTGGGCTCGGCGCCCTATGCGGTGACCAAGCACGCGGCGGTGGCGCTGGCCGAGTGGCTGTCGATCACCCACGGCGATCAGGGCATCAAGGTCTCGGTGCTCTGCCCGCAGGCGGTGCGCACCGCGATGACCGCCGGCAATCCCGACGGCGTCGCCTCGGTGGACGGCATGCTGGAGCCGGAGGACGCGGCCGAGGCCTGCGTGCGCGCCATCGAGGCCGAGACCTTCCTGGTGCTGCCGCACCCGCAGGTGCTGGAGTACATGCGTCGCAAGACCGCCGACTATGACCGCTGGCTGGGCGGCATGCGCAAACTCAACCGCCGCTTCGCGGGGCGGGCGGTATGAGCCGGACGAGCCCGAAGGTCGATGCGGTCCTCGCGCAGACCGAGCAATGGCGGGGCGCGTTCGAGCGCTTGCGGGCGATCATCCTCGCCAGCGACCTGACCGAAGCCCTGAAGTGGGGCCAGCCCTGCTACGACCTGGACGGCCGCAACGTGGCGCTGATCCATGGGTTCAAGGACTACTGCGCCCTGCTGTTCATGAAGGGCGCGCTGCTCGATGACCCGGCCGGCATCCTGGTCCAGCAAACCCAGAACGTGCAGTCGGCGCGCCAGATCCGCTTCACCAGCGCCGAGCAGATCGACGCGATGGAGAACGTTCTGGCGGACTACATCCACCGGGCGATCGAGGTGGAGAAGGCCGGCCTCAAGGTGGCCAAGAAGCAGACCGAGGCCTTCCCCGTCGCCGAGGAATTCAGACTTCGGCTGGACGCGGACCACGCCCTGAATGCGGCCTTTGCGGCGCTGACGCCGGGTCGCCAGCGCGGCTACCTGCTCTACTTCTCGGCCGCCAAGCAGGCCAAGACGCGCGAAGCCCGCATCGAGAAGCACATCCCGCGGATCTTCGATGGCCTCGGGATCGACGACTAGAGGGGGTTGGGACGGCGCTGAGTCGCCCTCCTCGTGAAGCTACAAAGACCTGTCATCCCGGAAGCGACCCCGGACTTGGTCCGGGGGAGCTATCCGGGATCTACTTTTCACCGCCGCGCCGAGGAGATCCCGGATCTGCGCCGCTTCGCGGCTTGTCCGGATGACAAAACTTGTTTGGTGTGCGCCGCCTAATCTCAACAAGCTCTAGGTCGAGGCGACCAGCCAGCAACCTTTAGAACACCTCGGAAATGATCCGCCCGTCCGGGTACAGCGCCGCCCGCTTCATGCCCTGGCTGCGGAACGGCATGGCGATCTCGCCGGTCGCGCTGACCGCGATCAGGCCGCCCCAGCCACCCAGCGCCACCACGTCGGCCAGCGCCGCGTCGGCGGCGTCACCAAGCCCCTGGCCGGCGAGTTGCATCCGGAACGACAGCTGGGCGGCGGCCGCGGCCCGGACGAAGTATTCGCCGAAGCCGGTGCAGGAGATCGCCACCCGGCTGTCGGCCCAGACCCCGGCGCCGACGATCGGGCTGTCGCCGACCCGGCCGTAGAGCTTGCCGCCGATGCCGCCGGTGGAGGTGGCCGCGGCCAGCGCGCCGGTCTCGTCCAGGGCGACGCAGCCCACCGTGCCGGTCCCGGGCGAGGCGGTCTCGCGGGCGTGGACCGGGGTGAACCACGCTGGCGGCGCCGGGGTCAGCCCCTGCGCCGTCGCGAACGCCGCCGCGCCTTCGCCGGCCAGCATCACGTTGGGGGTCCGGTCCATCACCGCCCGCGCGGCGCGGATCGGCGAGGCGAAGCCCTGCAGCGCCGCCACCGCTCCGGCCCGCCGCGTGGGCCCGTCCATCAGGCTGGCGTCGAGCTCGAACCGGCCGACGCTGTTGGGCGAGGCGCCGCGGCCGGCGACATAGAGGCCCGAGGCCTCCAGCGCCTCCACCGTCTCGGTCACCACGTCGAGGGCCGAGGCGCCGCCGGCGAGCCGGTCGCGGCCGGCCTCGATCAGGCCGCGCATGTGGGCCTGCTCGGCGCCGTAGTCGGCCCCGGCCATGGCGCCCGCGCCGCCGTGGATCGCCAGACTCAAACATTTGTTCGCCACGCGCGGCTCCTCGCCCTTCCTTGCGCCAAGCCCTTCCGATAGCGTCCCGGCCTCGAAAGAAAAGACTTCGGCGGGAGAGAAACCATGAAGGCGCTGCTCAGCAAGGCGGTCGGCGGCCCCGAGACCCTGGTGCTGGAGGAGGTGCCGAGCCCCACGCCGCGTCCGGGCTTCGCGGTGGTCTCGGTCAAGGCGGTGGGGGTCAACTACCCCGACGTGCTGATCATCGAGGACAAGTACCAGTTCAAGCCGGCCCGCCCGTTCGCGCCCGGCGGTGAGGTGAGCGGCGTCGTCAAGGAGGTCGGCGAGGGCGTCACCCACGTGAAGGTGGGCGACCGGGTGCTGGGCAACACCGGCTGGGGCGGCATGGCCGAGGAGCTCTCGCTGGAGGCCGCGCGGTTGATCAAGATCCCCGACGCCATGCCCTTCGACGAGGCGGCGGCGTTCATCATGACCTACGGCACCTCCTACTACGCCTTGAAGGACCGCGGCCACATGAAGCCCGGCGACAGCCTGCTGGTGCTGGGCGCGGCCGGCGGGGTCGGCCTGGCGGCGGTGGAGCTCGGCCACGCCATGGGCGGGCGGGTGATCGCGGCGGCCTCCTCCGAGGAGAAGGTGGCGCTGGCCAAGGCGCGCGGCGCCGACGAGGGGGTCGTCTATCCGCTGGGACCCTTCGACCGCGACGGCCAGAAGGCGCTCGCCGACCTCTTCAAGCAGGCGGTGGGGCCCAGCGGCGTCGACCTGATCTACGACGGCGTCGGCGGCGACTACGCCGAGGCGTCGCTCCGCTCGATGGCCTGGGAAGGCCGCTTCCTGGTGATCGGCTTCCCGGCCGGCATCCCGCGCATCCCGCTGAACCTCGCCCTGCTGAAGGGCTGCGACATCGTCGGCGTGTTCTGGGGTAGTGCGGTGTCCCGCGACCCCGCCGCCCACCAGCAGAACGTGGCGGAGCTGCTGGATCTCTACAAGGCCGGCAAGATCCGCCCCCACGTCTCCGAGCACTACCCGCTCTCACGCGCCGCCGAAGCCATCACCCACCTCGCCAGCCGCAAGGCCATGGGCAAGGTGGTGGTGATGGTGGACTGACGGTGAACGTCCCGGCGCCTGCGGCGCGCCGATCTCATAAATTTTCCGCTCCGCATCCTGCCTGGGTCCCCGCCTTCGCGGATGAGCGGGATTGAGGGGGCCGGGCCGTTTGTGAGACAATCGCGCCATGGCCGTCGCCGCGCGCATCGATCCGAAGAGCTACTTCACGCCTGAGGAGTGGAAGCCGCTGGCCGCGCGCTCGCCCTGGATCGGGCTGGCGCTGGTGGTTCATTGCTGGGCGGTGATCGGGCTCTGCTGGGCCGGCGTGATCGCGGCCTTGCACTACCTGCCGTGGTGGGCCTGGCCGCTGACCCTGATCATCGCCGTGCCGGTGATCGGCGGGCGCCAGCTGGGCCTCGGCATCCTGCAGCACGACGCCGCCCACGGCGCGCTGCATCCGAACCCCAGGGTGGGCGATGTCGTCTCCGACGTGTTCTGCGTCTCGGGCGTCGAGCGCTATCGCAAGTACCACCTGCAGCACCACAAGTTCGCCCAGCAGGCCGAGGACCCGGACCTGGGGCTCTCGGCGCCGTTCCCGATCACCCGCGTCTCGCTGCGCCGCAAGATCGTGCGCGACCTCACCGGCCAGACCTGGTTCAAGCAGCGCTTCGGCGACTTCATCAAGCTGCTGGCGGCGCGCAAGCCCGGCGAGCCGGTCTTGCCGATCATTGGGCGCGAGATCGTCAAGCAGCGCCGCTGGCTGCTGGTCAACGCCGCGGTGATCCTGATCTCGAGCCTCCTCGGCTACTGGTGGGCCTGGTTCCTGCTCTGGCTGCTGCCGCGGGCGACCTGGCAGATGATGATCACCCGCTTCCGCAACATCGCCGAGCACGCGCTGGTGGCCAAGGACGAGCCCGACCCGCTGCGCCACGCCCGCACCACCCACGCCACCTGGTTCGAGCGCATCATCATCGCGCCCTACTGGGTCAACTATCACTGCGAGCACCACATGTTCATGCACGTGCCGTGCTGGAACCTGCCGCGCGTGCAGCGGCTGCTGCGTGATAAGGGCGTGCTGGAGCACATGCGCACCGCGCCGGGTTACTGGAGCGTGCTGAAGGCCGCGTCGTCGAAGGCGGCGTGATCGGGCCGGACGGCCGCGCCTTCATCCTCGCCAACACCCGCCTGCAGGCGCCGCCGCACACGCCGGAGCTGCGCCTCTATCTGGCCGACGAGGTGACGCCGATCTGGCGGATGACCGAGGAGCAGCTGGGCGCGATCGGCCTGCCGCCGCCGTTCTGGGCCTTCGCCTGGGCCGGCGGCCAGGCGCTGGCGCGCTACCTGCTCGACCATCCGCACGAGGTCGCCGGCCAACGGGTGGTCGACTTCGCCACCGGCTCGGGGATCGTGGCGATCGCGGCGCGACTGGCGGGCGCGGCGCAGGTGCTGGCCGCGGACATCGACGGCTTCTGCGCCGCCGCCGTGGCTCTGAACGCCGCGGCCAACGGCGTGGCGGTCGACTTCACCGGCGCCGACCTGCTGGACGCTCCGCCGCCCGCCGCCGACCTGATCCTCGCCGCCGACATCTGCTACGAGCAGCCGCTGGCGGACCGGGTGATGGCGTGGCTGGGCGAGGCGCGCGCCGCCGGCGCCCGGGTGCTGATCGGCGATCCCGGCCGCAGCTATTTCCCCAAGTCCGGCCTGGTCCAGCTCGCCGAATACCGCGTGCCCACTACCCGCGAGCTCGAAGACGCCGAAATCAAGCGCACGGCGGTGTGGGCGTTGCCCTGACGGTCGCCGCCGGCGCCGGTTTGTCTAGCTGTGAACTCTCCATAGGTTGTCCGCACGCTTGAGTGCGGCCGCAGGTGCGGCCCCGCGTGTCGGCGGGCGCGAGCTTTGCCGAGATCATGCGGGCGATGGCCGCCGCGCTCATCGAGGCGATCCCAGCCAGGGCGCGGGTCGGCGCCGGCCGCCTACGGGGCTTGGCGTACGCTCTCGGCAGCGACGCGCTGATGGCCAACGCGGCCGGGATCGCCGCCGCGCGCTACGCCGCCGCCGTGCGCTGGTGGCGCGAGCGGTTCCCGGACGAGACCCAGCTGCCGATGCCGGCCGAGCAGCTGGTCTGGGTGCTGGCCGCCTTGACCGAGGGGCTCACGTACCAGCGCCTGCTGACGCCGGAGCTGATCCCGGACGCGGTGATCCACGCCGCCTTCTCGGCGTTGGCGTCCGCATCGCCCGCAGCGGCGGCAGGCGCCAAGCCGCCGTGACGCCTGCGGCTCAAACGCCGCGCCCGAGGCTGGGAAAGCGCCCGCCGCCGGCTATAGTGGCGGCCATGCCCTACGACACCCTGCCGCCCGAGACGCTCGCCCAGATCCGCAGCGGCGACCGGGTGGCCGGGGCGCCGTTCGCCAGCCGCTCGGCGGTGTGGGGCGCGAGCGGCGCGGCGGCCACCGCCCATCCGCTGGCCAGCCTGATCGCCGTCGACGCCCTGCGCGCCGGCGGGTCGGCGGCGGACGC
>Ga0302325_10029316_pt1 | contig 11370 bp, 8 predicted proteins | sample Palsa_T0_2_FD_201948 | JGI IMG/M metagenome (GOLD analysis project Ga0302325, IMG submission 201948) | Peat permafrost microbial communities from Stordalen Mire near Abisko, Sweden - Palsa_T0_2 | ecosystem: Environmental > Terrestrial > Soil > Palsa > Peat permafrost | place: Sweden: Abisko... | reverse complement strand
ACGATGTTCCTGAGCCAGTTTGGTACACATCCACCGGGAACTGATCGTCGTAGGCTCCCGCGACGACCTCATTGCCGGCGTCATGGATCGCCGTGGCGACGTCGGCCGGGATGATTCCCAGTCTCCCGTTGACCGCCGCCGACGCGCCTTTGAGGGCGGCGAGCGCGCCGATCAAGGACCGATCGATCCGCAGACCGGAGATCGGGAAGTTTTGGACGGCGCGTTGCGTCTGAGCAGCCCATTTGGCGTCGACCGGCACGTCGACATCGCCCATCGAATCATGCTCGGTACGGGTCGGGCGGTTTGGATTGGTGGCCATAAGGGGACGGTAGTGTCGGGACCGGCGCCATGCCGGGTGCTTGAGGTCGCGTGGGCGCGGTTGCTACGGTGCACGCCCATCGTGAGCAGGTCCACCGCGTTCCGCGGGCGGATGACCATCGGGGCGAGGCCGTTGCGGCTCGTGACAACGCTGGTGGTCGTCAGCCTCCTCGTCCCCCTTGTGCTCCAAAGTGGCGCTGCTAGCGCCGACTCGGTGAGCAATGAGCGGGCGCGCGCCGCGGGGCTCGCCGGCCAGTTGGCCGCCATCAACACGCGAGCTTCGGAGTTGGCCGAGGCCTACGATCAGGCCGAGATTCACCTTCAGACGGTCGAGAGCGACCTCGCTACGGACAAGTCCCAACTCGGTCAGACGGGCACGCAGTTGAGCGGTGCCGAGGCCCGGGTGCGGTACATGGCGATCCAGTCCTACATGGACGGCGGAGCGGCTCGCGAGCTTTCGTTGCTCATCCCGGGGTCGGAGACCGAGATCGCCGATCGCAGCACGTACGTGGCGGCGGCCACGGGTTCGGATTACGACGCCATCGATCTTCTACGCGCCGCCCACATCGAGCTCGGCCGCCAGCAGGCCACGCTTGATGCCAGTCAGGCCGAGGCGACCGCTGCTCTCAACGCCCTCAACTCCGCTGCTCACGCCGCCGCCGCCGCTGACCGAGAGACCGCCGCCGCCTATGACCAGGCCGAGGCCGAGCTCGGCCAGGCGCTGCTCGCGCAAGCCCAGCAGGCGCGCATCGCCGCCGAGCAGGCCGCCATGGCCGAGCGGGGCTATTCGAGTGGGATCGGCGCCCCATCGTTCGCCCCGCCACCACCCTCCCCCGAGGCCGGGCTGGCCATCCAATTTGCCGACGCCGAGTTGGGCAAGCCCTACGTCTGGGGCGGCTCTGGACCGGACGACTTCGACTGCTCGGGCCTCACTGCTTGGGCCTGGGGTCACGCCGGTCACGCCCTGCCGCACTCGTCGGAGGATCAGTACTACGACACGACCCACGTGTCGGTCGCGCAGCTCGAGCCGGGCGATCTCGTCTTCTATGGCTATCCCCCACACCACGTGGGCATCTACGTGGGCAATGACGAGATGATCGATGCCCTGCACTCAGGGACCAACGTCGAGTACGACACGATCTTCATCGAGAGCGACCTCATCGGCGGCGGTCGGGTCAACTAGCCCTTCGGCCGACAACCAAAGGTTGCCGGCCGAAGTGGTGCCATGATCTGCCCCCATGGCACGCGTCCGCGCCCCTGAGCTCTCCGGACAGGGGGGATGGATCGGTGCTTCAGCCGACTTCGGGCTGACATCGGTCATCGGCAAGGTGGTCGTGCTGCATTTCTTCACGACGTCGTGCATCAACTGCGTGCGCGTGTTGGAGGAGTTGCGACCGATCGAGGACCGGTTCTCGGCCGAGGCGGTGGTCCTCGGCATCCACTCGCCCAAGTTTCCGCGCGAGCACGAGCACTCCGCCGTCCAGCGGTCCGTCCAACGACTCCGCATCCGCCATCCCGTCCTTGACGATCCCGACCTGACGACCTGGCAGCAGTACGGCATCAAAGGCTGGCCCACGGTGGTCGTCGTCGATCCCGAGGGCTACGTCGTGGGAGGTATCGCCGGCGAGGGAAGCGGGCCGGTGGTCTTTTCCTCGGTCGAGAGCACGATCGCCGAGCACGATGCCAAGGGGACCCTGGTCCGGGGCCCCGTAGCCGGTCTGTGGGGCGCGACGACCGTCCCGACGACTGCTCGACCTCTGCGCTACCCGGGCAAGGTGGCCGTCGACCGGTCCGGGCGCCGGTTCGCGGTCTCCGACAGCGGCAACGGCCGGGTCGTGGTGTGCGATCTGCGCGGTCGCGTCGAGCAGATGTACCCGCTGCTCAGCAACCCGCAGGGCGTGTGCTTCGACGGCGACCGACTGGTGGTGTGCGACGCCGGCACCGACCGGGTCATCGCCATCGATCGGGCCACGGGCAGTCACGAGGTCGTCGCATCGGGGCTGGCCTCGCCGTGGGACGTGACCGTGCTCGCCGACGGGTCGCTCCTCGTGGCCGAGGCGGGCCGACACCGCCTCCGCCGCCTGCCAGGCCGCGACGCCCCGCCGCCCCCGGAGGCAGCAACCGACCTCGAGGGAGCCACACAGGCCGAGATCGTTGCCGGCACCGGTCAGGAGAATCTTCTCGACGGTCCCGCCGTTGCGCCGCCCGGCTGGCCCGACCCCGTCGGCGAAGCAGCGACGGCACCGCCGCCGGCCTTGCTCGCCCAACCATCCGGGCTCGCTGCCTTAGCCGGCGGTGGGGCGGTGTTCGTCGACGCCGAGTCGAGCGCCCTCCGGGTGCTCACGCCGGAGGGCGACGTGGTGACGTTGGTGGGGCAGGGACTCTTTGACTGGGGGGCCTCCGATGGCGGGCCCGACGCCGCCGCCCTCCAGCATCCGATGGCGGTTGCCGTCGGCCCGGTGGGCGACGGCGGCATCCCGGTCGTCTACGTCGCCGACACCTTCAACGGCAAGCTCCGCGAGTGGACGGGCACGGCCTGGACCGCGGCCGCCGGGACGCTCCGCACGCTGCCGGTGACGGGCCTCGAGGAGCCGAGCGGTCTGGCGTGGCTACCCGACGGCCGACTGGTCGTCGCCGACACCAATCACCACGAGGTGGCGCTGATCGACCCCGAGACGGGTGCACTCGAGGTGGTGCAGATCGACGAGTCCTGGCTGGGCACCACCCCGGGTGACCCCATTGACGCGCTCGCCGGCGAGCCCGTGTCGATCCCCTACGAGTTGGACCCGGGCGACCTCACCGTCGACGGCTCCGACGGGCCACCGGTGCGGGTCAACCTTTCGAGCGAGCCCGGCTCGTTGCTCGGGCCCGGACCGCGACGGTGGGCCCTGGCCGATCCCAAGGGCACCGTCGAGGTCACGGCCGGGACCGCGGGCGAGGGAATCCTGATCATGGAGTTGGAGATCGACACCTGCGATGACAACACGTGCACGGTGTTGACCTCCCGCGGTCGTCATGACCTCAGCGTGGCGCCCGCCGACACAGCGTGAGAGCGACCATCGCCGGCGGATCCCCTGACGGCATCCCAACGGTCGGAGATCGGCCCGAGCCGCAGCCCGGCAAAGGCGAGCTCCTGATCCAGGTTCGCGCCGCCGGCCTCAACAACGCCGACCTTCTCCAGGTGAAAGGGTTCTACCCGCCGCCCCCGGGCTGGCCGCCCGACATCCCGGGGATGGAGCTCGCCGGCGAGGTGGTCGCCCTCGGCGACGGGGCCAGCCGCTTTGCCGTCGGTGATCGAGTGATGGCGGTCGTAGGCGGCGGCGCGCAGGCTGAGCTCGCGGTTTGCCACGAACGGGAGGCGATGCCGATCCCGGACGTTTTGGGGTGGTCGGAAGCGGGCGGATTCCCCGAGGCATTCACGACCGCCCACGACGCCTTGTTCAGCCAAGGCCAACTCGCCGCTGGCGACCGGGTGTGCGTGCATGGCGCAGCCGGCGGAGTCGGGACCGCGGGCGTGGCCCTCGCCGCGGCCGCCGGCGCCCAGGTGGTCGCCACCGTGCGGCGGGAGTCGGCGCGGCGGGACGTCGCCGATCTCGGGGCCGGCGTGGTCGCCGTCGAGCCCGAGGGGTTCGGCGCCCACGGACCGTTCGACGTGATCCTCGAGCTCATCGGGGGACCCAACCTGGCGGCCGACGTGGCCGCCCTCGCGCCCGGCGGACGGATCGTCGTCATTGGGGTCGGCGCCGGTGCCACCGCCGAGATCAACCTCCTCGCGCTCATGGCCGTTCGGGGCGCCATCCACGCGTCGACCCTGCGGGCTCGACCCCTCGAAGGCAAGGCCGCCGCCGCTCGCCTCGTCGAAGCGCACGTCCTCCCGCTCGTCGCGTCGGGTCGCTTGCGCATCCCGATCGCCGCCACCTTCGCGCTCGAGGAGGCGCCCGCCGCTTACGCGGCGTTCGCCGGTGGAGGCAAGTTCGGCAAGGTCGTCCTCGTCAAACCCTGAGGCCGCCGGACCGTGCCCGGTCTCTTGGCGAACTCTGGGTCGGCTCACAGGTTGCTCCCAGGTTGCGTCAGCATTGTTGGCAACATGGTCGACGTGGTACCCACGGTTGACACTCGGATCCTCGTGGTCGACGACGAGGACAACATCACGTATCTGCTCGGGACGGCGCTACGCCACTTCGGGTTCGCGGTCGAGACAGCGGCGACCGGGCGCGAGGCCCTTCAGAAGGCGGCCGAGTTCAAGCCCGAGCTGGTCATGCTTGACGTGATGCTCCCCGACCTCGACGGCTTCGAGGTCTGCCGGCGGCTTCGCGACGCCGCGCTCCGGATGCCCGTCATCTTCCTGACGGCCCGCGACGCGACCGAGGACAAGGTGAGGGGCCTCACCCTCGGCGGTGACGACTACGTCACCAAGCCCTTCAGCCTGGAGGAGGTCGTTGCTCGCGTGCGGGCCATGCTTCGTCGCAGCGGGCACGGCGTCTCCGATGAGCCGGCGCTGACCTACGTCGATCTGGAGATGGACGACGACGCCCACCAGGTGCGCCGGGCCGGCGAGCTGATCGACCTGTCGCCGACCGAATACAAGCTGCTGCGGTACCTGCTCGCCAACGCCGGTCGGGTCCTCTCCAAAGCGCAGATCCTCGATCACGTGTGGGAGTACGACTTCGGCGGAGAGGCCACCGTCGTGGAGACCTACATCAGCTACCTCCGCAAGAAGATCGACCGGTTTGATCCGCCCCTGATCCAGACCGTGAGGGGCATCGGTTACGCCCTACGCAAGGCGTAGGCCGAGGCATAGGGCGGCGCGAACCCATGTCGCTGCGGAGTCGACTTGTAGCCGGCTTCATCCTCGTCGCCCTCGTCCTGCTCGGCACCGACGCCGCCGTCGCGCTGCTCGTTCACCGATCGCTCATCTCGTCGGTCGACCAGCGCCTCGATGTCGCCCAGGGCGGGCCGGGCCGCTTCGCAGGGACGGGGACCAATGGCGGTTTCCCTCGTTCCAGCCCCACGACGTCCGACGCCGCGCCGGACCGCAACACGGTCACGGATCTCTACTTCACGGTGTTGGACCCCCAGGGCAAGGTCCTGCGCACGGCCGCGCCGGTGACCGGTACCCACGTCCCGAGTCCTCCGGCGATCCCCAGTGATCTGGCCCGGATGACGAGTCCGGTCGGCGCCACGCCGCGGCCTTTCACCGTGCACGCGGCCGGCGGCGGCGGTGACGGATTCCGGGCCGTCGCGGTCAGCACTGCCGACGGCGACACGCTCTTCATCGCCGTGTCGCTCCGTGACATCGCGGCCACATTCCGCAACGTGGTGATCGTCGAAGTGCTTGCCACCCTCGCCGTGCTGGCCACCCTCGGACTCGTCGCCTGGTTTGTGCTCCACCTCGGTGTCCGACCGCTCGACCGCATGGCCGAGACCGCCGACGCCATCGCCGCGGGGAACCTCTCGTTGCGCGTCGACGTGGCTGAGCCGCGGACGGAGGCGGGCCGGTTGGGCCTCGCCCTCAACACGATGCTGGCCGAGATCGAGCAAGCCTTCGACGCGCGCGCCGCTTCCGAAGAACGGCTGCGACGCTTCGTCGCCGACGCCTCGCACGAGCTGCGGACGCCGCTCACGTCGATCCGCGGGTACGCCGAGCTGTGGCGCCAAGGAGGGCTCACCGGCGGGCAGGAATTGGCCGACGCCATGCGGCGCATGGAGAAGGAGGCGGCCCGGATGGGTGTCCTCGTCGACGAGATGCTCCTTCTCGCCCGCCTCGATCAAGGCCGTTCGCTCGAGTCCAACCCCGTCGATCTATCCCGTCTGGCGGCTGACGCTGTTGCCGATGCCCGCGCCGTCGAGCCCGACCGCCCGATCACCCTCGTCGGGCCGGATCAGCTCATCGTCCGAGGTGACGAGGGCCGCCTCCACCAGGTGCTCGCCAACCTGTTCACCAACGCTCGGATCCACACGCCCCGGGGGACACCCGTGCGGGCGACGCTGGGGACGACCGGGGCCATGGCCTTCCTCGAGGTCGAAGACGATGGTCCGGGACTGGGGCCTGAGCCGACCCGGGTCTTCGAGCGTTTCTATCGGGCCGACCCGGCCCGGGCTCGGGCCAGCGGGGGGACGGGCCTTGGCCTGTCGATAGTCGCGGCCGTCACCGAAGCCCACGGGGGGCGGGCCACGGCGGGGGCCGCGACGTCCGGAGGCGCTCGCATCCGAGTAGAACTACCCATCTACCCCTCGGCCCCGCCGCCCTCGACCAACGCCGCGCCGGCCGACGAAGGCCAACCCCCCACCCCCCAGGACCAGACGGCGCAATTCGCATGAAACTCCCAGACTTCTCCTCGGATGCTCTCATGCCGGAGTTGTGTACTCCAGGCATGAACCACCAATCCCACCGAGCCATCAGCCGGCGTTCGCTCGCGCTGTTGGCATCCACCTGTGTCGTTGTCGCCCTTGTCCTCACCGCGTGCGGTGGCGGCTCCTCGTCGTCGTCATCGACCGCCACGACAGCAGCACCCGCGGCCAGCGGAGCGAGCGGACGCGGCTTCAACGCGGCCGCCATGAAGGCCTTCTACGCCTGCATGACCCAGCACGGCGTGACCATCACCGTGCCCACGACCACGCCCGGCGAGACGTTCCCCACGCCGCCGGCCGGTGCCAGTGGCGGCGGCAGTGGCTTTGGCGGCGGCGGTCGGGGCTTCGGCGGTGGGGCCGGGTTGGCGGCCTTGACCAACAACCCCGCGTTCCAGGCCTGCGAGAGCCAGTTGCCGGCCGGCACGTTGCAGCGGCTCCAGCAGCGCCAACAGGAGGACGCCGCGTTCATCAGTTGCATGAACGACAACGGAGTCACCATCACGACCAGCGGGCCGGGCGGTGCCGCAGCGGCCATCCGCTCGCTTGACAAGACCTCACCGGCCTACATCAAGTGCAGTGCCGTGCTGCCCAGCGGCGGAACCTTCGGCCCTGGTGGCGGGTCGACTACCACCACCACGCCTTAATCTGCTCGTCCCCCGCGGAGGCTTCACTGATGTTCGCATCACGTCGACTTTTCAACCTGCTCCTCGCTGTGGCCGTGCTCGGCCTGGGCGTAGCCGCCTATGCCGCGGTCGGCCCGCCCGCCTCGGCCAAGGCGATCACCAGCACGGCCACGGTCGGTAAAGGCATCGTCCTGACGAGCGTGACGGCCACGGGCAACGCCAGCGCCGCCACCCAGCTCAACCTCGACTTCGAGACCGCCGGCCTCATCACCGCCATCGACGTGACCCCCGGCCAGCAAGTCCAGGCCGGCCAGGTCCTCGGGACGATCGCCAACGCCACGGAGACCGATGGCGTCGCCAGCGCCCAGGAGTCGGTGTCGGCGGCCGAGGCAAAGTTGTCGGCTGACGAGGCGGTCGAGACCCCAGCTGAGCGCGCCGCCGACCAGGCCGCCTCACAGTTGGCTCAGCTGTCGGTCAACAATGCCGTGCAGAACGTGACCGATGCCCAGGCAACCGCGGGCATGGACGCGACCACCGAGCAGCAGGCCATCACCTCGGCGCAGCAATCTCTCACCAACGCCCAGGCGCAGCAGGCACTCGACGTGACCTCCGAGCAGCTCACGCTCACCGAAGCACAGCAAGCCGTCACCAACGCCCAGACACAGGCCAGCGAAGACGCGACAACGCAGGCTGCCAATGTCACGACGGCGCAGCAGAATCTCAGCAACGCCCAGGCCCAGGAGAGCGAGGACGCCAGCAACGACTCCGCTGAGGAGACGGCGGCGTGCGGCGGGGGCACCACGACGACCACGGCGCCGACCACCTCGACGACAATGGCCCCGACGTCGGGGACCTCGGAGTCGTGCACGCAAGCGCAAGCCACCGCCAGCCAGACCTCGCTCAAGGATCAAGAGGCGGTCCAGAGCGCCGAGAATCAGCTGACCGCTGCGGAGAACACGCAGCAAGCAACCGCCATCAAGGACAGCCAAGCGCTCCAGTCGGCCGAAAACGGTGTGACCGCCGCGCAGAACAACATCGCTGCTGAGGTCCTGAAGGACCAGGAGTCGATCCAGTCAGCGCAGACGGCGGTGACCAACGCCAAGACCTCCCAGACGAGCGAGCAGATGAAGGACGCCCAGTCGATCGCCAGTGCCCAAGCCTCGGTCGCCAATGCTCAGGTCTCCGAGCTCCAAACGGCAGCGTCCAACGAGACCAAGGAGACGCCGACACCGGGCCAGCTTCAGAGTGATCAGGCTGCCGTGGACAATGCCGAGTCGCAGCTCGTGACCGCCCAGCAAAACCTGAGCAACACGACGCTGACGGCGCCCGTCGCCGGGACCGTCTCCACGGTCAATGGCGTCGTCGGGGAGCCCGACAATGCCAGCTCGTCGGCGAGCGGCACGTCGTCGTCCTCATCGTCATCAAGCACGGCGTCGGCCGGTAGCGCAGGGTCGGGCTTCATCACCCTGACCGACCTCGCCACCCTCCAAGTCGTGGCCGGGTTCAGCGAGACCGACGCCGCCAACGTCAAGCTCGGTCAACCGGCAACGGTCACGTTCAACGCGTTGCCCAACTCCGACCTTCAGGGCACGGTGTCGCAGATCAGCGTCAACTCGACCGTCGTCTCCAACGTCGTCACCTACAACGTCACCGTCTCCATCCTCAACCCGCCCTCTTCACTCAGGCCGGGCATGACGGCCAACGTGGCCATCACGACGGCCGAACGGGACAACGTCTTGACCCTGCCGAGCACGGCGATCACGGCTACCGGTAACTCCACGACCCTGATGATCGAAGGACCCAACGGCAAGCCCGAGGCCCGGACGGTCACCATCGGGCTGCGGGGTGACACACTGGATGAGATCACGAGCGGACTCAACGTCGGCGACAAGGTCATCATCACCCGGGCCGGCACATCGGGAGCGTCCACCACGGGGTCGCCGGCGGGCGCCACACTCCGTCTCGGCGGCGGTCTGGGCGGCGGGCTCGGCGGCGGTCTCTAATGAGCCTGTCCGACCGCGACGCCCCCGACGCGGACGAGACGGTCGACGAGCCGCCTACCGGGCCGGCAACCCTCGTCACCAAGTCGGCGCCGGCTCACACCGCGCCGCCGACCCGAACCCTCAAAAGCTTCCGCCAACGCGTGACCTCCCTCGCGCCGGCCAGGCCCGCCGCCGTGCCGGCGACGACCGGCCCGGCTGCTACGGCCGGTCTCTCGCCCAATGACGTGATCGTCGTGCAGCGGGTGGTGAAGACCTACGCCCTGGGCGACATCGAGGTACACGCCCTTCAGGGGGTCTCCCTGACCATCGAGCGTGGCGACTTCGTCGCCATCATGGGGGCGTCCGGCTCGGGCAAGTCGACGCTCATGAACATCCTCGGTTGCCTCGATCTCCCGACCAAGGGCCGCTACTTCCTCGACGGCGTCGACGTGCGGGGCATGACCGAGGACGAACTGTCCGACGTGCGCAACCGCAAGATCGGGTTTGTCTTTCAGAGCTTCAACCTCATCCCTCGGACCGAGGCGATCGTCAACGTCGAGCTGCCGCTGATCTACGGCGGCCTGCGTCACAAGGGCGACCGCCGCAAACGGGCGGAGCGGGCCATGATCGCCGTCGGACTCGCCGAGCGACTTCACCACCTGCCGTCAGAGTTGTCCGGCGGTCAGCAGCAGCGCGTCGCCGTCGCCCGCGCCATCGCGACCAACCCGGCGATGATCCTGGCCGACGAGCCCACGGGCAACCTTGACACCACGGCGACGCACGAGGTGATGGAGATCTTCGGACGGCTCAACGCCGATGGGAGGACGGTCGTGATGATCACCCACGAGGACGATGTGGCTGCCCACGCCAAGCGAGTCATCCGGCTCGTCGACGGCCAGATCGTCGACGACCATCGCCAGGGTCCCGTCCAGGGTCCCCCGCCGCGGTATCACGCTCCGACGGCCATCGAGGCCGCCGCCCATCACGCGGCGAGGTCGACCATATGAACCTCGAAAATATGCGGATCGCCCTTCAAGGCATCCTCGCCAACCGGCTGCGCGCCTTCCTCACCATGCTCGGAATCCTCATCGGAGTCGCCGCCGTCATCCTTGTCGTCGCCGTCGGCAACGGGTCGTCCAAGGCTATCCAGTCGAAGCTGTCGGCCCTCGGCACCAACACCCTCACCATCTTCGCCGGCGGCGGTTTCGGCGGCCGCGGCCACACCAACGGCACCCAGAGCGTCAGGATCACCCTCACCCAGCAGGACCTGACCAACATCAGCAACAAAGCCAACGCGCCCGATGTCGAAGCCGTGTCGCCGGTCGCCAGTGCGTCGGTGACGGCCTCCTATCAGGGCAGCACCTACACGCCGTCGTCGTTCATCGGCGTGCTACCGATCTACTCCCAGATCAAAAACCGTCCCGTGTCGCTGGGCACGTTCTTCACTGACGCACAAAACCAGGCAGACGCCAAAGTGGTGGTGCTGGGGACGACCGCCGTCGAGGATCTGTTTGGCAGCTCGACCTTCAACCCCGTCGGCGACAACGTCCTTTTTGGCGGCACGACCCTCCAGGTGATCGGCGTGCTGAAGTCGAAGGGGTCAAACGGCGTCCAAGACCAGGACGACATTGCCATGATCCCGCTCAACACCATGGAGGACCACTTCACGGGTGTGACCGCCGGATTCAGCCAGTTCCTTGCTCAGGCCACGTCCGGAAACACGTCCAACGCCGCCGAGTCCGAGATCCTGTCCGTGCTCGCCGGCGATCACAACCTGAGCTCGACGGTCGCCAGCAAGGACTTCAGCGTGCTGAGCCAGTCGGACCTGTTGGCCACGTCGCAGTCCAGCTCCAAGACCTTCACCGTTCTACTCGCCGCCGTGGCCGCGATCAGCCTCATGGTGGGCGGGATCGGGGTCATGAACATCATGTTGGTGACCGTCACCGAGCGCACCCGCGAGATCGGCATCCGCAAGGCCATCGGGGCCCGCAAGAGCGACATCCTCGGGCAGTTCCTCGTCGAAGCCGTCCTGCTGTCGGTACTCGGCGGGATCCTGGGGATCGGTGTCGCTTTCATCGGGGCCAATTTCAAGATCG
>Ga0302325_10029315_pt1 | contig 11370 bp, 8 predicted proteins | sample Palsa_T0_2_FD_201948 | JGI IMG/M metagenome (GOLD analysis project Ga0302325, IMG submission 201948) | Peat permafrost microbial communities from Stordalen Mire near Abisko, Sweden - Palsa_T0_2 | ecosystem: Environmental > Terrestrial > Soil > Palsa > Peat permafrost | place: Sweden: Abisko... | reverse complement strand
ACCCCACTGCGGCTACCGAGGCAGCGAACCGCGACACAGTTTATGTCGGCAGAATACGTGAAGATATTTCCACCGATCGGGGATTGAACTTATGGCTCGTTGCCGACAACGTGCGCAAGGGCGCTGCCACAAACAGCATCCAGATCGCGGAGATTTTGGTCCGCGAGCATATTTAAGTTATATTGCCGCCCAAATCCGTATGGGCTCCCGGAATGCGGGCCATACGCCTGTTTTTAAAAGACTTTTAGGCGGGCTGGTGGTCCGCGGGGTATCCTGATGGTCGCGAAATACTTCGGCCGGGCCCTGGCCTTATTGCTTTTGTGCCCTCCGGCCGCGTTCGCGCTAGGCCTCGGGGACATCCACCTTCTGTCTTCACTTAATGCTCCGCTCAATGCCGAGATCGAGCTTGTCGGAGCCACGCCCGAGGATCTTGCAAGCCTGCATGCCTCGGTCGCCACTCACGACACCTTTACGCGCTACGGCCTCGACTGGCCCGCGTTTTTAGGTGGAATTTCCATGCGCGCGGAGCACACGACCGATGGCCGCGATGTCATCAAGGTCACCTCGCGTGAATCCATCGCCGAGCCTTTTATCACGCTCCTTGTTGAGGTGACCTGGGGCCGCGGGCAGCTGGTGCGCGAATACACGGTCCTCCTGGATCCGCCGCTCTACACGCCCGGCCAGAGCCAGTCGAATACCGCAGCGGTGGCCGCGCCCGTGGTCGGCACCGGACCACGCGAAGGATCGATCAACCGCGAGGCGGCCGCTGCCGCCGCGCCCGTTGCGCCCGCTGCGACGGGTACGGAATCCGCGCCGCCTGCCACGCATGGCGCGCCCTCCCGGGCCCGCGCGAGCGCTCCGAGCGGGGAGCCCGGTACGCGGGTGGTACAGCGCGGCGATACGCTCTCGCAGATTGCCGGATCGCTTGCAGGTGCCGGCGGGCCCGGCACACGCAGCTGGATGGTGGCCGTCTACCAGGCCAATCCCAGCGCCTTCGAAGGCAACATGAATCTGATGCACGCCGGAGCGGTGCTGCGCATTCCAGATCCCGCGACCGCCTCGGCCATCGCGCCCACCGAGGCGCTCACGGAAATTCGCCGTCAGTACTCCGCCTGGCATGGCGCGCCCGCAAAACAGCCGGCAACTGCGGCGGCGGCAGCGCCCGAGTCCGGTCGCCTGCACCTCGTGACCCCGGACCAATCGGCACAGCCCGGAACTCAGCCGGGCGCCAATGGCGCAGCGGCAACGGCAGGCCTTGAGGCTCGAATGCATGAGCTTGAGGCGCAGTTGCAGGAATCGCGGCGCCTGCTTGAGATGAGGAACGCCGAGCTTGCGAAACTGCAGGCGCAGATCGGCTCTCATGGGGCCGCCGCACCGGCGGAGGCTCCGCCGGCGGCAGCGCCCACCCCCGCAGCACCGCCGACTCCGGCGCCAGAGGCAGCAGCCCCGCCGCCGCCTGCGGCCGCGCCAGCGCCGGCCGCCGAGCAGCCGACACCTGCGGTCGTGCATGCCGCACCTAGTCCGGCTGCCTCCGGTTCGTCGCTCGGTTCAACCTTGCTGCGCTACTGGTGGATCGCGGCACTGATCGTGGCCGCCATTCTGGCGCGCATCGGCCTGAGCGCCTACCGCTCGCGCCAGGAAGTCAATTTTGACGATTCTCTCGGCCGCCTGGCGACAGCCGGCGCCGACTCGATGAAACGCGACTCGCTCGGTGACACCGCGAACATGCGTGCCGCCCGCGATCCGACCTTCGTCGTCGAGGAGGGCGCCGCGCACGAGCGTCCCCGGGCAGCCGCCCCGGCCGTCGTGGCCAAGCCCCCCGCGCCGATCGACGACACGCGCAGCAACGAAACTGCCATCAACCTCGACCAGGGCGATCCGCTGGCCGAGGCCGACTTCCACATGGCCTATGGCCTGTATGACCAGGCGGCTGACCTGGTGCGCATTGCCATCGCGCGCGAGCCCGAGCGGCGCGACCTGAAGCTGAAGCTCCTCGAAGTCTTCTTCGTCTGGGGCAACAAGGAGCAGTTCCTGCAGAGCGCGCACGAGCTTGCGGCGACGCGCGAGCAGGCAGTTCCCGGCGAATGGGAAAAGATCGTGATCATGGGCAAGCAGCTCGCCCCCGAGGATCCGCTCTTCACGAGCGGCGCCGCCGTGAGCGGCGCGGCCGCTGGCGGAGTTGACCTCGACCTTGAAGGCGGGGAGAGCCGCATCGACTTTGACCTCCTCGGCGAGCCGGTGCCCGAGGATGCCGCGGCGGGCCTCGATCTGGATATCGGTTCGGCGCTTGGCGGGCCGGATGCCGCCAGCGAGTCGCAGACCACGCGCGCCACAGATGCGAATCTCGCCCTGCACGGACTCGACTCGAGCCAGGAAGCAAGCTCAGCGACCACCCGTCAGATGACCCAACACATGGAGCCCATGCCCGCCGACGGCGTGGAGCCCACCGTCGAGCAGCCGACCCTGCATCACGACGACAATCCGACCATCCGCCAGAAAGTGGAAAGAGCATTGCGGCAGAGCGGCGGTGCCGAGCAGACCGCGGAGCTCGCCATCGACGATCTCGGACTTGATCTGGGGGCGCTCGACACCGCCGACCACCCGACCCTCGTGACCTCGCCGGATTCGCCGACCCTGGTCGCCGGGCTCGACGAGACCTCGCGTCACCTGATGGAAGATGCAACCCTGCGCACGCCGGCGCCGGATTCCGGCAGCGGGGCGAGCGGGGTCTGGCGGGTCAAGCCCGAAGACATGGATGCGACTCTGCCCCCGGTGGCATTGAGCGAGTTCGAGGACAAGGGCCACGGTAGTGACGACACCTCGGGGACCTCGCGCCTGGCGGCTCTCAAGGGCCAGGACCTCGACTTCGATCTGGGCGACATGGATAGCTCCGCGCCCGCTGCCAACGGGGTGGGTGAGGTGGATCTGGACGTGGGTGGGGAGACCGTTCCCGACACGGCCTTCACCATCACGCAGAAGCTCTCCTCGGAGGAGTTGGCGCTGCCGGACCTTGAGCCTGCAACCATGAGCGAGGTCGGCACCAAGCTTGATCTGGCGCGCGCCTACATGGACATGGGTGATCCCGAGGGCGCCCGCAACATTCTCGAGGAAGTGCTGAACGAGGGCTCGGTCGCGCAGAAACAGGAAGCACAGCGCCTGCTGCAATCCCTTCCGGGGTGACGGGAAAGATAAGAATCGCGCTCGGCCTGGAGTACGACGGCACCGCATTTTCGGGCTGGCAGTCGCAGCGCTCGGCGCCTGCGGTGCAGACTCTCGTCGAGGCGGCGTTGAGTCCGGTCGCCGCTGAAATCGTCAGTCTCATCTGCGCCGGCCGCACGGACGCAGGCGTACATGCCTGCGCGCAGGTTGCGCACTTTGACACCCACGCGCGCCGCAGCGCCCGCGGCTGGGTGCTGGGCGCCAACACGAACCTGCCCGCCGACGTGAGCGTCGCCTGGGCGCGCCCGGTGCCGCAGCACTTTCACGCCCGCTACTCCGCCGAAGCGCGCACCTACCGCTACTACGTGTTCAATCGCCCGGTGCGCTCGGCGCTCAGCGTGCGAGGCGCCGCCTGGATCCGGCAGCCCCTCGACCATGAGCGCATGCAAAGCGCAACCGCGGCGCTCCTGGGCTCGCATGACTTCAGTGCGTTTCGCTCCGCGCAGTCGCAGAGCCACACGCCGACGCGGCGCGTGGAGGCGCTTGCCGTGAGGCGCGACGGGGACTTCGTCGTCATGGAGATCACCGCCAATGCTTTCCTGCACCACATGGTGCGCAATATCGCGGGGCTTCTGATCGCGATCGGGCAGGGCGACCAAGATCCGTCCTGGGCACGAGAGGTGCTTGAGTCCAAGGATCGCACCCAGGGGGGTCCGACGGCACCCGCGCAGGGCCTATATCTATGGTCGGTACGCTACTCCCGCTCGTTCGGGTTGCCGGCAGCGCGTTCCGCTATGATCGCCGGACTACCCGTGGGTTGAGAGTCCGAGGATGTCCTGGTTCGAGAAGATCATGCCTTCGCGGATCAAGACCGAGCGGCGCACGCGCTCGGTGCCGGAAGGACTTTGGATCAAGTGCCCGGCCTGCGATGCGGTGCTGTATCGCGCCGAGCTCGAACGCAATCTCTACGTCTGCCCCAAGTGCAGCCACCACATGCGCATCGCCGCGCGCGAGCGGCTCGAGGCGTTTCTGGATCCCGGCGAGCTCATCGAGATCGGCGCCAATATCTCACCCGAGGATCCGCTCAAATTCCGCGACAGCAAGCGCTACCGCGACCGGCTCGCCCAGGCGCAGAAGGCGACCGGCGAGAAGGATGCGCTCATTGCTCTGTCGGGGCAGCTCTTTGAGCTCAAGGTCGTGGCGTGCGCGTTTGAATTCCAGTTCCTGGGCGGCTCCATGGGATCCGTCGTCGGCGAGCGCTTCAAGCGCGCGGTCGACTACAGCATCGAGTTCCGCCAGCCGCTTGTGTGCTTCTCCTCGAGCGGCGGCGCGCGCATGCAGGAGGCGCTGTACTCCCTGCTGCAGATGGCCAAGACCGCCGCGGCGCTCGCGCGCCTCGCCAAAGCCCACCTGCCGTTCATTTCCGTCATGACCGATCCCACCACGGGCGGGGTGTCCGCAAGCCTTGCGATGCTCGGGGATCTGAATCTTGCCGAGCCGCGCGCCCTCATCGGCTTCGCAGGCCCGCGGGTCATTCAGCAGACGGTGCGCGAGACGCTGCCCGAGGGCTTTCAGAGAAGCGAGTTTCTCCTCGAGCACGGCATTCTCGACATGATCGTGGACCGGCGCGACATGCGCGAACGCATCGCAGCGCTGCTGCGCATGATGCTGCAACTGCCGCCGGCCGCCGCTGCCTGAAGCGCGCGCGGCCGCGAACTCGCGTGCGCACCCTTGCCGAGTGGCTGCAGCTGCATGAGTCGGTGCATCCGAAAAGCATCGATCTGGATCTGGCGCGCGTCGGTGAGGTCGCATCCACGCTCGGCCTCCTGCCGGTGCCGTATCCGGTCATTACGGTGGGCGGGACCAACGGCAAGGGATCCACGGTTGCGCATCTCGTTGCGCTCTTTTCGGCCCTGGGCATGCGCACGGGCGCATTCACCTCGCCGCATCTGCTGCGCTACAACGAGCGCATCCGTATCGACGCTGCCGAGGCAAGCGATGCCGAGCTCATCGCAGCCTTCGAGCGGATCGAGGCGGCGCGCGCAACGACCACGCTCACCTTCTTTGAGTTCAACACTCTGGCTGCGCTCATCACCTTCGCCGCGCGCAACGTCGAGGCTGCGGTGCTGGAAGTCGGCCTCGGCGGCCGGCTCGATGCGACCAACCTCATTGACGCCGATGTCGCCGTACTCGCATCCGTCGGCATGGATCATCGCGACTACTTGGGTGATGACCTCGAGAGCATAGGCCGGGAGAAGGCCGGCATCTTTCGCGCCGGCCGGCCGGCGGTGCTCGGCTCATCCGACATGCCCGCCTCGGTGTTCGCCGCCATCGCATCTTCGGGCGCACGGGCGCTCATTGCCGGGCGGGATTTCAGCTGGAAGATTGACGGCGAGCGCTGGAGCTACCAAGGACGCGGGCACTACGCGAATCTGCCGCGCTCGGCGCTGTCGGGCGCCATCCAATACGGCAACGCCGCCACGGCCATCGCCGCGCTCGAAGCGCTCGCGCTGCCGCGCAAGCTCAATCGCGAGCTCATCGCAGGCGCACTCGCACAGGTGCGCTTGCGCGGGCGCTTGCAGATCCTCCCGGGAGCCGTCGAATGGATCCTCGATGTGGCGCACAACGAGCCTGCGGCGCGCGTGCTCGCGCAGCATCTTAAGGAGCGCCCGATGAGCGGGCGCACCTTCGCGGTGGCGAGCATTCTGCGCGACAAAGACGTGGCGGGCATCGGCCGTGCGCTCGGCGCGCAGATTGATTGCTGGATCTTGTGCACGCTTGGCGGCGCGCGCGGCTCATCCGCCTCTGAGCTCGCAACGCGTTTGGCCCCGGGCATGCATGCGCGCCTCGAGCTTGCGGACAGCATTGCCGCGGGCTGCGCGCGCGCCCGCGCGCAGGCACGGCCCGGCGATCGGGTGCTCGTGTTCGGTTCATTTCCAGCGGTCGGTTCGGCGCTGCAGTGGCTTGGGCTATACTAATTTTTTTGCGGGCGACAGGCGCCGGCGCGCCCTCGTGCGAGGGTCCAGTGACGCTTGAATCTCATCGCGTGGATCCCCATCGTGGACGTTCAGGCTAAAGACAGACTCACCGGCGCGGTCATTCTGGTGGTGCTCGTGGTGCTCGTCATTCCGGAGCTCCTGTCCGGACCCGGACATAAAGCTGCCGACGTGGCGACCCCGCCTTCGGATGAGCCGCCGCTGCGTTCCTACACGCTGGACCTGGGCGATGAGGCCCGCACGCGGCACGCGCTCTCGAGCAGCCCTGAAACTGCAGCGCCGCCGCCAGTTGCGACGGCACCGCCGGTCGCGACGGCAGCGCCGCTCGCAACGCCCGCTCCCGCGACGCCGCTGCAGGGCGCCGCGAAGGTGCCAGTGCCGGGTGCTGCGAAGGCGCCGGTGCAGAGCGCCGCGAAGGCGCAGGTCGCAGCGGCGCCGCCCGCGACGCCGCCGCCAATGCCGGAGCCTGCCAAGGCGAGCGCGGTCGCTACGAAACCTGTCGCGCCCGAAGCGGCGCCGCCGGGCGCCGGATGGATGGTGCAGCTCGGTAGCTTTGCCAGCCGCGCCAATGCCGAGCGGCTGGTGCACGATCTTAAGGCCAAGGGATATGCGGCATTTTCGACGGAGAGTGATAGCCGTGGACGACAGCTTTATCGCGTGCGAGTTGGCCCTGCGGCGGATCGCGCCTCGGCCGAGACCCTCGCCGCCAAACTTCGCGCGGCGGGCCACAGCGGCACGCTCACCCAACGTCCGTGATGCGCATCACAAGGGTGGCTCATTGACGCCGCCGAGACTACCTCGTGAGCAGCCGGACGGTCGCTCTTGTACAATGCGCGCCGCGCACGCACTGGGCGCGATCCGAGCCAGGCCATGATGAAGTCAGCCGACTATTGGGTGGTCGCAATCGTCCTTCTCATCGCGATTGTGGGATTCATGCGCGGCTTCCTGCGGGAGCTGGTGGCGGTCGTGAGCTGGCTCCTGGCGCTTTTCATCGCCTGGCATTTCGCGGCGCTGCTCGCGCCGCACCTGGGCGGCCTCCTGACCGACGAGCAGATACGCCCCTGGGCGGCGCGCGCCATCCTGCTGTTGCTGGTGCTATTCGTCGGCCATGTCGCCGCCATGTTGATCGGGCACTTCGTGCGGCTGTCGTTGTTCCGCGCCACGGATCGCTTCCTCGGCTTCGCGTTTGGCATCGTGCACGGCGCCATTGTGGTCGGTGTGCTCGCCATGATCTGTCAGCTGCTGCATCTGGATGAGGAGCGCTGGTGGCAACAGTCGCTGCTCGTTCCCTATGCGGAGCGCGTCGCCAATGGTCTGCGCACGCTCGTCGGCGACGAGCACCATCGCGTCACGCGGGTCTGACGCATCCGGAAAGCTCTCAAGCAGAGCCAAGAGGCGAGCAAGCATGTGCGGAATTGTCGGCATGGTGGGAAACAGCGCGGTCAATCAGCGCCTCTACGATGCGCTCACCGTGCTGCAGCACCGTGGGCAGGACGCCGCCGGCATCGTGACCTCGAGCGAAGGGGAGCTGTATGTGCGGAAGGGCGGAGGGCTGGTGCGTGATGTCTTCCAGCAGCACCACATGGTGGAGCTGAAGGGCAACATCGGCATTGGCCACGTGCGCTATCCGACGGCCGGCTGCGACCGCGCCTCCGAAGCCCAGCCTTTCTATGTCAACGCGCCCTATGGCATCTGTCTGGCGCACAACGGCAACCTCACGAATGCCTCGGAGCTTGCCGCCATCCTCATCCACGAGGACCGGCGCCATCTCAATACGTCTTCGGATTCCGAGGTGCTGCTCAACGTGTTCGCCTCGGAGCTGCAGCGCGTGGGCACGCCGCGGGTCACGCCGGCGGACATATTTTCGGCGCTGAACGCCGTGTACCGGCGCTGCCGCGGCGGCTACGCGGTCGTCGCCATGGTGATCGGCCATGGGCTCCTCGGCTTTCGCGACCCGCATGGCATCCGCCCGCTGGTGCTGGGACGGCGCGATACGCCGCGCGGCACGGAGTGGATGCTGGCCTCGGAGAGCGTGGCGCTTGCGGCGCTCGGGTTCAAATTCGAGCGCGACATCGGCCCGGGCGAGGCGGTCTTCATCGATGAGCAGGGACGGCTGCATGCACAGCAGTTTGGCAGCCACCTGCGGCACACGCCGTGCATCTTCGAATATGTGTACTTCGCCCGTCCCGACTCCATCATTGACAAGATCTCCGTGTACCGCGCGCGCATGCGCATGGGCGACAAGCTTGCCGAGAAGATCCTGCGCGTCTATCCGCACCACGACATTGACGTTGTGATTCCGATTCCCGATACGAGCCGCACCAGCGCGATGCAGGTCGCCTTGAAACTCGGCCTGAAGTATCGCGAGGGGTTCATCAAGAACCGCTACATCGGCCGCACCTTCATCATGCCCGGCCAGCAGCAGCGCGAAACCTCCGTGCGCCGCAAGCTCAATGCGATCGACCTGGAATTTCGCGGCAAGAATGTGCTCCTGGTCGACGATTCGATCGTGCGCGGCACGACCTCGGCGCAGATCATTGATCTTGCGCGCGAGGCGGGTGCGCGCAAGGTGTACTTCGCCTCCGCGGCGCCGCCGGTGCGCTTCCCCAACGTGTATGGCATCGACATGCCGGCGGCGAGCGAACTCGTGGCGAGCGAGCGCACGGTGGAGGAAGTCGCAAGCCTCATCGGCGCGGACTGGCTCATCTACCAGGACCTCGAGGATCTCGTGGCGGCGTGCCGGCACGACGATGCGCGCATCGAAGAATTCGACACCTCGTGCTTCTCCGGCGAGTACGTCACCGGGGATGTGACGCCTGAATATCTCGAGAGGCTCAAGCTCGAGCGCTCGGACGAGGCGAAGTTGCAGCGGCGTGACGAGCGTGAGCCGTTCAAGATCGTAAGTCGCTGAAGCTCTGTGCCAACAGGCGCGCGTGCCGCCGTGACCTTAAACGATCCTCGCCGCCAATTACTGCTTGAGCTCTTTCAGGCGGGGGTTGCGCGCGTGGCAGGCCGCCGCTGCACGGCCGACGGCTTGCGCGCTGCCGCCGCATGGCGCCCGCTCAAGGTGTGGACCGCCGCCGTCGGCAAGGCGGCATCCAGCATGGCCCTCGGCGCCAATGATGCGCTCGGCGTGATTCAGGAGCGCGTGCTCCTCATTACGAAGGATGGCCACGTGGAGCCCGAGGCGCGCGCTCTGCCCGGTGTGGAGATCTTTGAAAGCTCCCACCCGTTGCCCGATGCGCGCTCGATCGCCGCCGGCGAGCGTCTGCTGCGCTGGACGCAGGAATTGCCGCACGATGTGCAGCCTTTGTTTCTGATCTCCGGCGGCGCCTCAAGTCTCGTCGAGGTGCTCGCGCCGGGAGTGACGCTCGAGGCTCTCAAGAAAGCCAACGATGCCGGCATCGCCTCCGGAGTCGCAATTGCCGAGTTGAACGCAAATCGCACGCGACTCTCGCGCATCAAGGGCGGACGGCTGACGGCGGAGCTCCGGGGCCGCCAGGCGCGGGCGCTCTTCATATCCGATGTTCCCGGAGATGATCCGGCCGTCATCGGCTCCGGATTGCTCGGGCCGGCGCCGGGTGACAGCGATCACGTCGAGCGCACGGTGGTCGCATCCATCGACGATGCGGTCGCGGCTGCCGGCGCACTGGCGCAAAGCCGCGGCTTCTCCGTGCGCATAGTCCCCGAGCGCTTTGACGGCGATGCGCGCCGGCTCGCCGTGCGCTTCACGCACGAACTGGATCTGTACCCCGAAGCGGTGCATGTATGGGGTGGCGAGTCGGTGGTGCGCCTGCCGGCCCATCCCGGTCAGGGGGGCCGCAACCAGCATCTGGCGCTCGCTGCGGCGCGCGGCATCGCCGGCCGGCGCGACCTGCTGCTGCTTGCGGCCGGGACCGACGGCACCGACGGAGCGACCCTCGACGCTGGCGCCCTCGTCGATGGCGAATCCTGCGCGCGCATCGCCCTTGCCGAGCTCGATATCGAGCAGTGCCTGCTCAACGCCGACTCCGGGACGGCGCTGGCGCGCGCCGGCGATCTCATTCACACCGGTCCCACCGGCACCAACGTCGGCGACCTCGTCATCGGCCTCAAATGCGCTTCCTGATGATCGCGGACGATGCGCGCTTCAGCGCGCTCATCCTGCACCACGCCAGCTGCCGCTGGCCGAATGCGCGCCTCGACGTGCACAGTCCGCGCGTACAGGGCGCGGTCTCGCCCGAATTTCTCGCCCAGGGCTTTGATGCGGTGCTGGTCGCGGGCAACGGGGATGATGGCTGCGGCTTTGACTGGCTGCGCGAGGTCGGCCGCCGCCCGGGCTTTGCGCCGGTCGTCTTTCTGGGCGGCGAGGGCGGCAAGGCGGGCGCGCGCAAGGCTCGCCAGTTGGGCGCCCAGTGGGTGCTGCACCGCACGCACATCGAGCACCGCAAGCTGATCGCGGTGCTGAGCGCGGCTGCGGAAAAACAGGCGAACGCCAGGGCCGACTGGCGCACCGCCGCCGATGCGCAGGAGGCGCAGCGCTTCAGCGGCGCATTCGTGCGCGGCTATCGCCGCATCCGCCAGCTCGCAGGCGGGCGCGTCTCCGATTTGTATTTGGCCGAGAGCGAGCAGGCAGGCGCGCTCGTGGTGCTGAAGGTGGCGCGCGATCAGGAGAAGGAAAACGAGCTCGATCAGTCGTTCCGGCGCTTTCTGCAGGAGTACGAGATCGTGCGCCGCATCACCCATCCGAGCATCGTGCGCCTGTACGACCTTGGCGTGAGCGACGAGCACGCCTATCTCGTCATGGAATATTTCCGCGCCGGCGACCTGCGCAGCCGCATGAAAACGGGACTTGCGCCGCGCGAGGCGCTGCGCGTGGCCGCGGCCATCGCCGAGGCGCTAGAGGCCATCCACGCCGCGGGCATCCTGCACCGCGATCTGAAGCCGGGGAACGTCATGCTGCGCGACGACGGCACTCTGGCGCTTATTGATTTCGGGCTCGCCAAGGCTGGCGCGGTCGACATCGAAATCACCGACCGCGGGTTCATCTTTGGAACGCCCCACTACATGAGTCCCGAGCAGGGCCATGGCGAGCCCATCGATGCGCGTAGCGACCTCTACAGTCTCGGCGTCATCCTCTTTGAGATGCTGACGCGGGCGAAGCCGTTCGCCGACGAAAATCCCATGGCGATCATCTATAAACATCGCCACTCGCCCATTCCGCGCGTGCCCCCGG
>Ga0302325_10029313_pt1 | contig 11371 bp, 8 predicted proteins | sample Palsa_T0_2_FD_201948 | JGI IMG/M metagenome (GOLD analysis project Ga0302325, IMG submission 201948) | Peat permafrost microbial communities from Stordalen Mire near Abisko, Sweden - Palsa_T0_2 | ecosystem: Environmental > Terrestrial > Soil > Palsa > Peat permafrost | place: Sweden: Abisko... | reverse complement strand
GTCGAGTTCGCCGCCGTCGGGTACTTCGTCCTCCGCCCCGAACGCGGTGACCGGCAAGGTGGGCATCACCAGCAGATCCCAGGTGCCGAACAGGGTGAAGACGTCCGCGATGAACTCACGGCGACGCGTGAGGGCGGCGTAGTAGTCGGCCAGCCGGTAGCGCTCGGCCAGCGGCAGCAAGCGCACCAGTCCGGGATCCATCACCTCGGCGTGGGCGGCGATCAGCTCGGCGTACCCGAGGCCGCGGCCAGTGACCCACATGGCCTCGAACACATCGCGCGGCAGCGGGAGGTCGAGGCGCGCGTCGGTGAACTCGGCGGCGCCCGAAGCCCGCAGCAGCCGGTACGCACGCTCGAAGACGTCGGCCACGGCGGTGTCGGGTTCGATGCCGAACGGGGCCCGCACCACACCGACGCGCAACCGCCGTCCGGGGGCGTCCGCAACCGCGGCCGGATAGGCGGACTGCGGATCGCGCGGGTCAGCGCCGCGGGTCAGCGCCAGCACGGTGCGGGCGTCCTGCACCGAGCGGGTGAGCGGCCCGGCGTGGGACAGGGTCTCGTTGACGGTGCCGGGCCAGACCGGGATCGCGCCCAGTGTCGGTTTCAGGCCGACGACGCCGCAGAACGACGCCGGGATGCGGATCGACCCGCCGGCGTCGGTGCCGGTAGCGATCGCGACGGCTCCGGTCGCCACCGTCGCCCCGGAGCCGGCACTGGATCCTCCCGGGTTGAGCCCGGGCCGCCAGGGGTTGCGGGTCACGCCGGTGCGCGGCGAGCTGCCAGTGCCCTTCCAGCCGAACTCCGGCGTGGTGGTCTTGCCGACCACCACGGCTCCGGCCCGCAGCAGCCGTTCGACCATCGGCGAGGACGCGGCGGCGGGGGCGTCGGAGGAGGTGACCGATCCCTTGCCGGTCGGTTCGCCTTCGTACAGGAAGTTGTCCTTCACCGCGATGGGCACGCCGTGCAGTGCGCCCCGCGGCCGTCCGGCGCGCGCCTCGGCCTCGCGCTCAGCGGCCTCGCGCAGGGCCCGTTCTGGCAGCAGGGACGCGTAGGCGTTGATGTCCGGCTCGGCCGCCCGCGCGAGCGCGAGCGCGCATTCGACCAGGTGGACGGGCGAGAGCGAGCCATCGGCGACCCGCCGGCCGAGTTCGGTCGCGGTCGCGGCCTGGTACGCCTCAAGGTCCAAGGCGGCGAACCGGCCAGACGCCGTCATCGGGGCCCCCTCCGGGCGGTCTGGGCCCACGCCTGCGCGAACCGGTCGGCCCAGTCAGGCGGCACCGACGTACTGATCTTGACGAACCGCTCGCCATAGCGCGGCGACTGGTAGGTGCCGGGCCGGATGAACACGTCACACCGGAGCAGCGCGGCGCACAGCGCGTCAGAACTCCAGCCGGAGCCGGAGATGTCCACCGCCAGGAAGTTGCCCTGGGAGGGTTCGACCACGATCCGGCCCAGTCCGCTGGCGGCGACGGCATCGGCTACGACGCGCTGGTTGCGCCGGTTGGTCGCGGTCAGCAGGCGCAGCCACGGGTCCTTGACCCGCAAGCCGGCGATCGCGGCGCGCTGCGCTTGAATATTCGCGCCCAGCGGGTTAGCCGGGACCGCGGAAAGCCGGTCGGCCAGCGGCGCGGCGGCCACGACGGCACCGAGCCGCAACCCGGCCAGGCCGAGCCACTTAGAGAAGCTGTAGGTGGTCAGCGTCCGTTCGGGGTACAGCTCCGCCACCAGCGTGTGCCGGTCGGCGAAGTGCCGGTAGGTGCAGTCGTGCACGATGAGCGCGTCGGCCGCGCGGGCGACCTCGACCAGCTCCAGGAGCTCGGCCCGGGTGTAGCAGCTGCCCAGCGGATTGAGCGGGTCGATCAGGTAGACCAGTGCGTTCGGGGTGATCGCGGCGGCCAGCTCGGCCGCGCTCAGCTTGCCGCCGTGGCCGTTCTCGTACACGCCGACCGCGGTCACCGGGACGCCGCAGCGGGCGACGAAGCGGCCGGGCCAGGGCCACCCGGGGTCGGTGGTGACCAGTCCGGAGATGTCCGCCGCGAACGTGGTGCACAGGTGGTGCAGGCCGCCCACGGCGCCGTCGGTGATCAAGGCACTCATGGCGGGCAACCCGAGATCGGCCAGGATCTGCGAGCGCAGTTCGGACAGGCCGAGAGCCGGCGCGTAGAACTGGAACTCGCGGCGCCGGGTGCTCTCGGCGAGGGCTTCGATCACCTCGGGCGGCGGTTCCAGGTGCGTGGTGTTCTGTCCCATCCAGGCCAGACCGGGCCGTTCCAGCAACGCCTCGAACGAGGGAGCGGTGGCGGTGGCGTCAGTCATGGGCGCAATGCTCCTCAGGTTAAGATCTTAGATCTTAGATTGAGGCTAGCCTCTGCCGGCCGCATCACGCAAACGCGCCTTCGTCCCGCGGGGATCACTTGTTAACAGCTCGTTGCCGAGGTAACCGTTGGATGGCCAGCCTCGCCTTGACCGCGGGTCTGGTAGGCCGCTGTGCTGACCCCGTCGACACGCTGCTGCTGCGTAACGGATAATATCTGAGATCTCAGGAAGCTTAGGGAGGCGGGTCAATGGTCAGCGCGGTCGGGGACGCGGTGCAGCACCGGCAGCTCAAGGACTCGGTGTATTACAGGCTGCGCGAACAGATCGTCTCCGGGGAACTTCCGCCCGGCTACGTGCTGCGCGAGGCCGAACTCGCGGCCCGGTTCGGGGTCAGCAAGACACCGCTCCGGGAGGCGTTCGTCCGGCTGGAAAAGGACGGGTTCGTCACGATCCCGCCGTACCGCAGCGCGGTCGTCGCCGGGTACAGCCAGCAGGACCTGCGGGAGACCTACGAGGTCCGTGAGCTGCTTGAGGGCCAGTGCGCCCGGGAGGCGGCGGTGAATATCGCCACCGAGGACCTGGCCGCGCTGAACCGGGTGATCCGGGACAGTGAGCAGGCGCTCAAGTCCGGGGAAACGGAGCGGCTGACGGCCCTGATCGACGAGTTTGACACGCTGCTGTACGCGCAGTGCAAGAACAGCAAGATCACCGCGATGCTGGACAACATCCGCGATCACGTCACGCGCATCGGCCGCCTCACCATCGCGATACCCGGGCGGCTGGAGTCGTCGGTGGCCGAGCACCGCGGGATCTACGAGGCGATCGTCAGCCGCGACGGACCCCGCGCGGAAAACCTGATGCGGCAGCACATCCTGTCGGTCATGGCCGATCAGCTGGCGAGCCTGGACGGCGCATGAGTCCTGATGTGCTGATCGTCGGAGCAGGCTCGGCCGGGCTTTTCGCCGCTCTCGGCCTGGCCGGGAAGGCCCGCGTGACCCTGGTCGAGGCCGGGGCCGATGCCGGGACCCCGCCGCCGGGCTGGATGCTCTACGACTACCTGCTCCCGCAGGCGTGCTACTACCACTACACCGACGCCGGTACCGGGATGGACCTGCCGCAGGGCCGCGGCACCGGCGGCGGGTCGACGGTCAACTCGGCGGCCGCGCTGCGCGGCCAGCCCTGGGACTTCGACGGCTGGAACGTCCCCGGCTGGTCGTGGGAGGAGGTCCTTCCCGGGTTCCGCGCGATCGAGGCTGACCGCCAGTTCGGCGATGCCCCCTTCCACGGAACGACGGGTCCGATCCCCGTCACCCGGCTTCATCCTGGCCCGCTGGACGACGCCTTCACGTCGCTCGCGCTCAAGCGGAACCATCCGGCGGTCGAGGATCACAACGCTCCGGGCGCGCTCGGCATCGGGGCCTGGCCGACCAACAGGGCCACCTCCGGCCCCGTAAGCGGGGGCCGGTGGGGGACCCACGCGGCCGTCCTGCCGCTGATCAGGGACCAGGTCGACCTGCGGACCGACACCACCGTCGAGCGGCTGGTCTTCGACGGAACCCGGTGCGTGGGAGCGGACGTCGCCGGCCCGGGCGGCGCCGAGCGGATCCTGGCGGGTCATGTCGTGCTGTGCGCCGGCGCGTTCGGCACGCCGCTGCTGCTCATCCGCTCCGGCGTCGGCCCGGACGGGAACGTGGTGCGGCTGCCCGGTGTCGGCGAGAACCTGCAGGACCACCCCTGGTGCCTGCTCGACGTGGACGTGACCGACGTCCGCGACATCGAGGCCCGCCCGGTGAGCGGGTCGCTGCTGCGTTACGAGCTCAGCGACGGGGTCCACAACGAGGTCGAGATCTTCCCCTGGCAGACGCTGCCCTACGTGCCCTCGGCCCCCGCGGCCCGGGTGTCGTTCACGGCCGCGCTCATGACCCCGCTCAGCCGGGGGCGGCTGTCACTCGCGCCGGACGGCCCGGTGGTCGAGTCCCGGCATCTGTCGCGGGAGCGCGACGCGGCGACGATGGCCTCGGTGGTCACCGAGACGGCGGCCTACCTCGACGAGCTCGCCGCCGCCGGCCTGATCCGGCTCCCGGCCCGCCCCTGGTGGCGGGAAGAGGACCTGGTGGCGGCGTGCCGCCGCAATGTCGGCACCTACAACCACCACAGCGGCACCTGCCGTCTCGGGCTCTCCGGCGCCGAAGGCACGGTGGTCGCCCCGCGGTTGAACGTCCTCGGCACCGAGAACCTGCTGGTCGCCGACTCCTCGGTCCTCCCGGTCATCCCGCGCGCCAACACCAACCTCACCTCGATGATGATCGGCCGCCGCGCCGCCGAGTTCCTCGCGGCCTAACCGTTGGCCGAGCCGTAGGCCATGTCCCAGAAGGCGAGTTCGTAGCGGGTGGAGCGGTCGAAGACGCCGGCCAGTTCCTCCAGCCTGGCCGCGGAAGCGTACTGGTCGAGCAGGTCAGTGCTGGCCTGGACCAGGTCGTCGTAGCCGTCGCCGGAGAACAGGGCGATCCACTCGGCGCAGAAGGGGTCGTCCGGCGCGCCGCCCGCGGCGGCGAGGTTCTGGCCGATCTCGCCGTAGCTCCACTGGCAGGGCAGCAGCGCGGCCAGCCCGGCCGCGAGGTCGCCGCGGGCCGCGGTGTCCAGCAGATGACGGGTATAGGCGTACGCCGCGGGTTCCAGTGCGACGCCGGCGTTTCCGCCGAGCCGCTCGAGGAACGAGTAGTTGGCCGGGATCTCGGTCTCGGTGATCTGGGCCAGGAAGCGGCTGAGGACCGAGATGGCCTCCCTGGAGGGAGCGGTCGCGATCACCAGGGCGATGGCCCGGGCGTAGTCCTCCAGGTACTGGGTGTTCTGCTCGAAGTAGCGGCGGAAGGTCTCGCGCGGCAGCGTTCCCGCCCCGATCTCCGCCACCATCGGGTGGCCGGTCGCGGCCGCCCAGGTGGCCGCGCCCCGCGCGCGCAGTAGTTCCGACACCGGTCCCAGCATCAGGTTCCTCCCCGTGAGATATGAGATCTGCAATCGGAACCATACTCCTCCTCCGGAGCCCTTTCCCTGGTCAGCCAGGATTTTCCATCATGTGCAAAGTGCATGAAACACGATGGTTACCTGCATGGGATTGACTGTTCGGCGACACGCTCCTAGTTTCAGATCTCAGATCTCAATGACTGGCAGGGCACCTGGAGGTGAGGATGATGAGCGCAGAGCAGAACACCGGCCTGGCGGCCAAGTCGTTCGGCGGCAGGATGCCGGCCGGGACCGGCGACCTGGCGATGGAGACACACGGGATCAAGCCGATCCCGGAGTCCAACCGGTACGGATCAGCCCGCCGGCTGTTCACCGTGTGGTTCGCGCCGAACGTGAACATGACCGGCGTCTTCACCGGCACGCTGGCCATCTCGCTCGGGCTGGGCTTCTGGCTCGGCCTGGTCGCGATGATCATCGGGACCGTGCTCGGCGCTCTCCCGGTCGCCTACCTGTCGACGTGGGGACCGCGGACCGGCACCGCGCAGCTGCCGCTGTCCAGGCTGGCGTTCGGCGGCGGCGTCGCCCTGCCGGGCATCGTGCAGTGGCTGTCCTCCATCGCCTGGGACGGCCTGGTCGGACTGTTCGGCGGGGAGGCGCTCGCGTCGCTGCTGCACATCCCGTTCGCGCCCGCCGTCGTCATCGTGCTGGCGCTGCAGTGCCTGGTCGGGGTCTTCGGGTACGAGCTGATCCACCGGGTGGAGGCGGTGATGACCGTGGTGCTCGCCGTGACCTTCGCGGTGCTCACCGTCAAGCTGGTCAGCCACCACGCGGTCGTCGTCCCCGCGAGCATCCACGGCACCGGGCTCGCCGGGATGTTCGTCCTGGAGATCACGATCGCGCTCAGCTCGTCGATCTCCTGGGCCAGCTACGCCTCCGACTACAGCCGGTACCTGCCCGCCAGCACCTCGCGGGCCAGCGTGTTCTGGAACACGCTGGGCGGGGTGTCGCTGTCCTACGTCGCCATCCAGGCCATCGGCATCGCCGCGGCGGGGGCGCTGACCGACCAGACGGCCGACGGGGTGCGCCGCATCATGGGCGGCGGTTTCCTCGGCGTCGTCGCGCTGCTGGCGATCGGCCTGGCGGCGGTATCGTCCAACGCCATGAACGACTACAGCGGCTCGCTCGCCCTGCAGACCGTCGGGGTCAGGGTACGGCGCCCCCTCTCGGCGTGCGTGGTCACGGTGGCGGCCTTCGCCCTGATCCTCTGGATGCACCACGGCGATATCGCGTCCAAGTTCGAGAACGTGCTGCTGTTCATGGGCTACTGGATCCCCGGTTTCGTCGCGATCGTCGCGATCGACTGGCTGGCCCGCAGTCGAGGCCGGGCCAGCATCAATCCGCTGGCCGAGCGGACCAGCAGGCGGGACGCCGTCTGGGCCGTGGTCACGTTCCTGCTCGGATTCGGCTGCGCCGTTCCGTTCATGGACACCTCTCTCTACGTGGGCGCGGCGTCCAAGGCGCTGGCCGGGGCGGACATCGCGTACTTCGTCGGGTTCGCGGCGACCGCCATCCTCTACGCGCCGCTGCGGCTCGGCTGGATCGGGCCGTCCCGCGCCACCGTCGAGACGGCCGCCCCGGTCGCTGACCAGGTGGCGGGATGAGCGTGGCGGCCAGCGGACCGGAGGCGGCGGGCCCGGCCCGGGTGGATACCGTCGTGGCCGGCGGCTGGGTCCTCACCATGAACCCCGGCCGCGAGGTCTACCGGGCCGGCGCGGTCGCCGTCCGCGACGGGCTGATCGTCGAGGTCGGGCAGCGGGCGGACATCCTCGCGCGGTACACGGCGGCGCGGCTCATCGACGCACCCGACGGGGTGATCATCCCGGGCCTGGTCAACGGGCACCGGCACCTGCTGTGCTGCGCCAAGGGAGCCATGCCGGAGGGCGGGCAGACGTTGAACGCGCTGCGCTCCTTCATTTACCCGAGCTTCGCGGCGATCACCGAAGACGACATGCACGTCTTCGCCCGGCATGCCGCGGCGGAGATGATCCGCTTCGGCACCACGCTGTTCGAGGAACCGGGATGCAACCATCTCGACGCCGTGCTCGAGGCCCTCGCGGAGTCCGGCATCCGGGCCCGTACCGGGCCCTGGACCTGGGACCAGGCGGGGCCGGCGGGCGACACCGACCTGCCCGGCTGGCTGCGTTTCGACGCGAAGACCGCGCTTCGCCGGCTGGAAAACGGCATCGAGACGGTGCGGAAGTTCGGTCATCCCCGGATCACGGACGCCGTGACGATCGAGGGAGTGGGGACCGCGTCCGACGAGCTCACCCGCGGAGCGGCGGAGCTTGCCCTGGAGGCGGAGTCGCTCTTCGTCGTGCACAAATCAACGAGTGAACGAGAGGTGGAACTCGAGCTCGCGGTGTACGGCGAACGACCGGTCGCGCACATGGCGGCGATCGGCGCGCTCAACGAGCGCACCCTGCTCAATCACATGACCAGCCTGGACGACAACGACGTCGCGCTCGTCGCGGCGGCGGGGGCCCGGATATCGCAGAACCCGTCGTCGGCGTTGAAACTGGCCAAGGGGACCACGCAGACGGGCAAGTGGCCGGAGCTGCTGGCCGCCGGGGTGCCGATGGCGCTGGGCACCGACGCGGAAAACGTCTCCAACCACACCGATATCTGCCGGGCCATGCAGCTCGCCGCGCTGCTGCCGCGCGACGCGCGGCGCGACCCGCGCGCCGTCACGGCCGAGCAGGCGGTGGAGATGGCCACCATCGGCGGGGCGACGGCGCTTTTGCTGCACCACGACGTGGGCTCACTCGAACCGGGCAAGCAAGCCGACCTGGTGGTGTTCGACACCAGCGACTTCGACTGGCGGCCGCTGCACAACCCGGTCGCGAACCTCGTCTACGGGTCCACCGGCCACTCGGTGGACACGGTGCTGATCGGCGGCGACGTGCTGCTGGCGGGCAAGAAGCTGACGAACCTGGACGAGGACCAGCTCCGCGAGGACGTGGAGCGGGTCAACCGCCGGATCCTGCGCGAGATCGGCATAGACCCGGCCCCCGCCTGGCCGGTGCTGTTAGCGGGGCTGTCAGTCTGCGTCCTTGAGGATGCCGAGCATGCGGGCGTAGTTGTCACCGAGAATTCCCTCGAGCTTGGCCGCGGGAACGGGCGAGGCGCCCATCCGGTCGGCGAACTGGTTCACCGACAGCAGCTTGTCCCGCAAGGCGACCGGATCGTACAGGAACCCTGGGTAGTCGGTGCCGAAGAACAGTTTCTCCAGCGGCACGAAGGACTGCTGCGCGTGCACCAGGAAGCGGAACAGCTCCTCGGTGGTCGCGGATGCGATGTAATACGACAGTTCGGTGTAAAAGTTGGGGTGCTTGGTCAGCATGAACAGCGCCTCGTCCACCCACGGCAGTCCGACGTGCGCGATCGTCAGCCGCAGGTCACGGAAGTGCCGTCCGGCCGCGTCGAGCAGCGCCGGCCGCGCGTATTCCATCCGCGCGTCGATCCGGGTGGATCCCGCCTGGTGCACCATCACCGGAATGCCCAGTTCGCAGGCCTTCTCGAAGACCGGGAACGCGAGCACCGGGTCGGCGGGGGACCAGTCCTGGTACATCGGGTACAGCTTCAGCCCCTGCAGTCCGAGTTCGCGCACGGCGCGCTCGAGTTCGCGCACCGCGGCGCGAACCCCGCGGTAGGCCGGGTTGACCGACGCGTAGCCGATGAAGTGCCCGGGGTCGGCCCGCTGGATCGCGGCGATGTAGTCGTTGCACTTCTCCGGCGACGGCGGGCCGGGGACGTCCGTGATCCCGTAGGTGTCCACGGTCCCGATCAGCTCACCGTCGAGGAACTGCGGGGACACCGCGAGGATGACGATCTTGTCGAATCCCGGGTGGTCGCGCAGCGACTCCGCGGGCCCGATCACCGGGAACCCGGCGCGGCTGTACCCGCTGGCCTCCCACTCAGTCTCAGTCGGCGCACGGTGCGATGGCAAGAGCCCCAGCGAGCGGTAGATGCAAAGCGAGCCTTCCCTCCCGTACTCGGTGGTGAATTCGGCGTCCTCGGCCAGCGAGAGGATGTGGGTGTGCGCGTCGACGATCAACCCTGAACCGCCTTCAACGTCCGCAGGAACCCGGCATTCGCATTCGCCAGGATCTCGGATTCGTTCATTGTCAGCAGTTCGCGCCCGGCCATCAGGATCTGGCCGTCCACGATCGTGGTGTCCACCGCTGACCCGTTGGCCGCGTAGACCAGGTGCGAGTAAATGTGCCGCGGATCGTCCGGCATCAGCGGCGTGAACAGGTGATTGCGCGTCTCGACAAGTATCACGTCGGCTTTTTTGCCCGGGCTGAGCTCACCGGTATCGTGCCGCAAGGCCGTGGATCCGTTCTTGACTGCCATGGTGACGGCCTCAGGGGCTTGGACCAGGCTCGCGTCTACCCGCGCGGCGCGGTGGATCAGCGAGGCGAACTTCATCGTCTCGAACGGGTCCCTGCTGTTGTTGCACTCCGCGGCGTCATGGCCCAGGCCCACGTTGATCCCGGCGGCGAGTAGCTCCGGCAGCCGGGCGATGCCGTTGCCGAGCTTGGCGTTCGACCCCGGGTTGTGCGAGATGTGCGTGCCGGTCTCCCGCATCAGCGCGATCTCGGTGTCGTTCAGGTGCACGCAGTGCGCGGCCACGCAGTCAGGGCCGAGCAGGCCGGCGTCGTAGGCGACCTCGGTGGGCCGCCGCCCGAAGCGCTCCACGGAGTTGGCCACCTCGGTCAGTGACTCGTTGAGGTGGATGTGGATGCCGGTGCCCAGTTCGTCGGCCAGCGCCCGGGCGTCGCGCAGCAGTTCGGGGGAGGCCAGCGGCAGCCACTCGATGCCCACGTACACCTCGATCCGGCCGCCGGCCATGCCGTGTACCGCGTCGTAGGCGTCCTTGTTGTCCTGCAGGGTGTCCAGGTTGTGCTCGGGCAGCGCCACGTCGCTGGACAGCACCGCGCGGATGCCGATGTCCCTGGCGGCCCGGGCCAGGTCAGGCAGCCGGCGGTACATGTCGTTGACGGTGGTGACACCGCACTTGACCGATTCCAGGTAGCTGGCCGCCGCCGACCAGTAGGCGGCGTCGGCGTCCAGGGTCCGGATGAACGGGTACCAGCAGGTGTCCAGGTACTCCCACAACGGCAGGTGATCGCTGAATCCCTTGGCGATCGCCGTGTGGTAGTGCAGGTCGACCAGGCCGGGCATGACGATCTTCCCGCCTGCGTCGATGACCGTGTCGTCCGGCCCCGCGAGGTGCTCGCCGGGGCCGACGGCGGCGATCCGGTCCCCGGAGATCACCACGTGCCCGCCGAAGATGACCTCGTCAGCCTCGTTGACGGTCAGCACCGTCCCGTTGTTGATGACGATCAAAGCTTGCTCACGACCTCACGCAGCGCCTCGTTCGCCTTGCCTCGGACCAGTTCCTCGTCCACGGTCAGCAGCTGGCGGCCGCGCATCACGACCCGGCCGTCGATGATCGTGGTGTCGACGGCGCTGGCGTTCGCGGCGAAGACCAGGTGGGAGTAGATGTGACTGGGGTCGCCCGGCAGCAGCGGGGTGAACATCGGGCTGTGCGTATCCACCAGGATCACGTCGGCCCGCTTGCCCGGGGCCAGTTCTCCGCCGTCGTGCCCCAGCGCCTTCGAGCCGTTGCTCGTCGCCATCCGCACCATCTCCGGCGCCTGCAGCAGCCCGGCGTCGGTCCGGTAGGCCCGGTGCACCAGCGAGCCGAACTTCATCACCTGGAACAGGTCGCAGGTGTTGCTCGACTCGGCGGCGTCGTGGCCGATGCCCACGTTGATCCCGGCCTTCAGCATCTCGGGGACGCGGGCGACGCCGTTGCCGAGCTTGGCGTTGGAGGTGGGATTGTGCGAGATGTGCGTCCCGGTCTCGGCCATCAGCGCGATCTCGGTGTCGTTCAGCCACACGCAGTGCGCCGCCACGCAGTCCGGGCCGAGCAGCCCGGCCGCGTAGGCGATCTCCGTCGGCCTCTTTCCGAACCGACGGACCGAATCGGCCACCTCGGTCAGTGACTCGTTGAGGTGGATGTGGAT